>NNBU01000404.1_pt1 | contig 35605 bp, 38 predicted proteins | sample 1173781 | NCBI WGS metagenome assembly NNBU01 (sample SAMN07173937, study PRJNA388173) | plant metagenome | biome: Plant school; feature: Soil; material: Symbiotic tissue of Blasia pusilla L.; isolation source: symbiotic tissue sample KVJ2 | host: Blasia pusilla | place: Norway: Troms, Kvaloya...
ACACCTACCTCACGGCGTATGCGCACAACCAGACGCTGCTCGTGAAGGAAGACCAGTCGGTTCAGAAGGGCCAGAAGATCGCCGAGATGGGCAACAGCGACGCCGACCGCGTGAAGCTGCATTTCGAGATCCGCCGCCAAGGCAAGCCCGTCGATCCTTCGCGCTACCTCCCCGGCCGGTGATGCCATGGCTGCCCCCCGCTCCCGTCGCACACTGCCTGTGCGCGGGTTGGCGGGCAAGGGCAGTCGCGGGGACCCCTCCGACGAGAACGCACCTGTTGCCGATACAGCGGCCGATCCTTTGGGCACGGGCAGTGCCTCGAGCGAGTCGATAGGCGGCGAAGGCGCGGATGCGCTGACCATCTACCTGCGCCAGGTCCGACGCACAGAGCTCTTCACGCCCGCGCAGGAGTACCAGGCCGCATGCGCCGCGCGAGCCGGCGATTTCGCCGCCCGGCAGTCGATGATCGAGCACAACCTGCGGCTCGTGGTGAATATCGCCAAGAGCTACCTGGGGCGTGGCGTGCCGCTGTCGGACCTCATCGAAGAGGGCAATCTCGGGTTGATGCATGCCATTGGCAAGTTCGAGCCCGAACGCGGCTTTCGTTTTTCAACGTACGCGACCTGGTGGATCCGCCAGTCCGTCGAACGTGCGGTCATGACGCAGGCCCGGGCGATCCGGCTGCCGGTGCATGTGGTGCGAGAGCTGCACCAGGTATTGCGTGCGCGCCGCACCCTGGAGGGCGACGCTGAATTCCTTGCGAATCGGCCCGACGGCGTGCGCGTGGAAGACATTGCTGCGCTGCTTGGACGCGACGTGCAGTCCGTGGCCGATCTGCTGGCCCTGTCCGAAGCACCGCGCTCGCTGGACGCAGGTGATGCGCGCGGCGACGATGGCTTCACGCTGGCCGACACCGTGGCCTCCGAGGACGAGCAGGGCAACCCGACCGGCGTGACGCACGCACACGAGGTGGAGCGCCTGCTCGACCAATGGGTGCATGCCCTCGATGCGCGCGAGCGCGAGGTGCTGGAAGGTCGCTACGGCCTGCACGATCGCGAGCCCGAAACGCTGGAGGTGCTGAGCGTGCGCCTGGGCCTCACACGCGAGCGGGTCAGGCAGATCCAGAACGAGGCACTGGCCAAGATGCGCCGCCAGCTGACGCGCTCGGGCGTCGGGCCGGACGCGTTGTTCTAGCGAGGCTGTCCACGCTGAGACAATCGGGGGATGACGGAACCCATCGAAGAAAACAAAACCCCCGCGAAAGTCCCCGCGCATCCTGGTGAAGAGTGGTTGCAGGTCGAGTCGCTCGACCTCGACGCTCAGGGCGTTGCCCACAAGGCCGACGGCATGGTCGTGTTCATCGAAGGCGCATTGCCCTTCGAGGAAGTGCAGTTCAATGTGCACCGCCGCAAGAACAACTGGGAGCAAGGCACGGTCACGGCCATCCGCCGCGAATCGTCGCAGCGGGTGCGTCCCGGCTGCCCGCATTTTGGTTTGCACACGGGTGCCTGCGGCGGCTGCAAGATGCAACACCTCGACGCGGCCGCCCAGGTGGCCGTGAAGCAGCGCGCGCTGGAAGACAACCTGTGGCATCTGGGCAAGGTGCATCCCGAGAACGTGCTGCGACCGCTCGAGGGGCCGGCATGGCACTACCGCTACCGTGCGCGACTCTCGGTGCGCCACGTGGTCAAGAAGGGCACCGTGCTCATCGGCTTCCACGAGCGCAAGAGCCGCTACCTGGCCGACATGCAGGTGTGTCCGGTGCTGCCCAAGCAGATCAGCGAGATGCTGATGCCGCTGCGCGCCTTGATCGGCTCGATGGACGCGCGCCAGACCTGCCCGCAGATCGAGCTGGCCTGCGGCGACGCACCCGACTCCACGAAGCTTGGCACCATCGCGCTGGTGCTGCGGCACCTCGAACCGCTGTCGGACGCCGACGTCGACCGGCTGAAGGCCTTTGCGGCCCGCAACGAGGGTGTTCAGTGGTGGCTGCAGCCCAAGGGCCCGGACACCGTGAAGTTGCTGGAAGAGGGCGGCGCGCCGCTGGCGTATCGGCTGCCCGAGTTCGGCGTCACGATGCCGTTCAAGCCCACCGATTTCACACAGGTCAATCCGCACATCAACCGGGCGCTGGTCGGCAAGGCGCTGCGCCTGCTCGACGTGCAGCCGGACGAGCGCGTGATCGACTGGTTCTGCGGCCTGGGCAATTTCACCTTGCCGCTGGCGAGCCAGGCGCGCGAGGTGCTGGGGATCGAGGGGAGCGACACGCTGGTGGCGCGCGCCACCGACAACTTCTTGCGAAATCAGCCCGCAACGCCCGCCCGCCGTGCGTTGTCACCTGCAACTTTCGTAGCGCGCAACCTGTTCGAGATGACACCGGCGATGCTGGTGGCCGACGGCAGCGCCGACAAGTGGCTGGTCGACCCGCCGCGCGAAGGCGCCTTCGCCCTCGCCAAGGCTCTGGCCGACCTGCACCTGCAGCCCGAACTGCGCACCGACGGCTGGACGCCGCCCAAGCGCATCGTGTACGTGAGCTGCAACCCGTCGACGCTGGCACGCGACGCCGGCCTGCTGGTGCACCAGGCGGGCTACCGTTGCACGTTCTCGGGCGTGGTGAACATGTTTCCGCACACGGCGCACGTCGAATCGATCGCGGTCTTCGAACTGGAATGAAAAAAGAGCCCCTCGGGGCTCTTTTTACTGGTGGGCGCGGATCCGCTCAGTCGCGTTCGCCGCCGAAGATGCCCAGCAGGGCCAGCAGGCTCTGGAACACGTTGAACAGGTCGAGGTACAGCGCGAGCGTGGCGGTGATGTAGTTGGTTTCGCCGCCGTCCATGATCTGCTTCAGGTCATAGAGCATGTAGGCCGAGAAGATGCCGATGGCGGCCACCGAGATCACCAGCATGCCGGTGCTCGAACCGACGAAGACGTTGATGATGGCGCCGAACATCAACACCATCGCGCCGACGAACAGGAACTTGCCCATGCCCGACAGGTCGCGCTTGATGACCGTGGCCAGCGAGGCCATCACGAAGAACACGCCGGCGGTGCCGCCGAAGGCCGTCATGATGAGTTCGGAGCCGTTCTTGAAGCCCAGGACCATCGCGATCAGGCGCGACAGCATCAGGCCCATGAAGAAGGTGAAGCCCAGCAGCACCGGCACGCCGGCGGCGGAGTTCTTGGTCTTTTCGATGGCGAACATGAATCCGAACGCGCCGCCGAGGAAGACGATGAGGCCGAGTCCGCCGGTCAGCGAGCGCGTGAGGCCTGTGCTCACACCGACCCATGCGCCGAGCACGGTGGGCAGCAGGCTCAGCGCGAGCAGCCAGTAGGTGTTGCGCAGCACGCGCTGGCGTTCCGCCTGCGCCAGCGGCTGGCCGTAGCCAGTGGATTTGTCTAGGGTGGTAACGCGGTCGTTCATGGCCGGAGCTCCTGTGGTTGCTGCGAAGACGCAATTGGGGCGCATTCTAGGGGGCTGCAAGAGCGGGTGCCGGTAAAGACCGCATGCAGCTTGTTCCCGAGCTTGGCACCCGCGCGAAGGCACTGCTGGCGGCGTGGCCGTTATGCTGTCGGGTTTTTACGCAACCCGAGCACACCATGAAGACCAAATCATTCCTCGAACTCGCCGACGTCAAGGCCGTTGCCGCCGCGGCCGAAGCCGAGGCCCTGAAGAACAACTGGGCCGTGACCATCGCCATCTCGGACGACGCCGGCAACCTGCTGTGGCTGCAGCGCCTGGACGGCGCCGCTGCGCTGTCCTCGCACATCGCACCGGCCAAGGCGCACACCGCCGCCATGGGCCGCCGTGAAAGCAAGGTCTACGAAGACATCATCAACGGCGGGCGTACGGCGTTCCTGACGGCGCCCGAAGTGCATGGCCTGCTCGAAGGCGGCGTGCCGATCGTGAAGGACGGCCATGTGATCGGCGCCGTGGGCGTGAGCGGCGTGAAGTCGAACGAGGATGCACAGATCGCCAAGGCGGGCATTGCCGCACTCGGCCTCTGATCGTCCTGTCGCCCAAAGCAAAACGCCGACTTCAAGGTCGGCGTTTTCTTTTGGATGCTTCAGCGTGAAAAAAAGCTTGGCTAGTCGGCGAACCGTTGGCTAGCAAAAAACGACCCTTCGGAGATGAATCTCCTTGAGTCGCCCCACGATGAAACTTGCTCGGGAGGGGCGAACTGAACGACCTATTTGGTCAGGATCAGCTTGCCGAGTTTGGTGGCTTGCAGCCGGTACAGGGAACCGTTGTGCATGATGCCCACGGTCTTGCTTCCCTTCAGAAGCTCCGTGCTTTCGACCAGCGGCGCCGGACGCGTTGCCTGGATGGACCCATGGCCGCCACCCGATTGGTCGAGCGAAGGATGGTTCAGAACAGAAAAGGCATTCGGAGTGGCTGGCATCTGGAGTTCCCTTGTCGAAGCGATGACTTAATGATAATGATTCTCAATAAAAAGTCAATCGTCGCGATTGATTTTTTTCAATCGCGAATCAGCGTCACTTCGCGTCAGGTTCCGTGATGAAGCCGATCTTGCGCACACCGGCTTCGCGGGCTTCGGACATGGCCTTGGCCACGCGCTCGTAGCGCACGGCCTTGTCGCCGCGGATGTGCAATTCGGGCTGCGGGTCCTTGGCGGCCTCGGCGGCCAGTCGGGCGGGCAGCGCGCTGTCGTCGATCTTGTCTTCGTTCCAGTAGTAGCTGCCGTCTGCCGTGATGCTGAACAGGATGTTCTGCGGCTTCGGCTGTTCGGGCTCGCTGGTGGCGCGCGGCAGGTCGATGTTGACGGCGTGTTTCATCACCGGCACGGTGATGATGAAGATGATGAGCAGCACCAGCATGACGTCGACCAGCGGCGTCATGTTGATCTCGTTCATCACCTCATCGGGTTCGTCTTGTGTTCCGAAAGCCATGATGCTCAGCCCTTCTTGAGCGGAACCACGATCGCTTCGTTGCCGCCGCTTTGCACGCGGGCGCCGGTCACGAAGTAGGCGTGCAGGTCGTGCGCGAAGGCATTCAGCTTGGTCAGCACGAACTTGTTGCCACGCACCAGCGCGTTGTAGCCCAGCACCGCCGGAATGGCCACGGCCAGGCCGAGCGCCGTCATGATCAGTGCTTCACCGATCGGGCCGGCCACCTTGTCGATGGTCGCCTGGCCGGCCGAGCCGATGCTCATGAGCGCGTGGTAGATGCCCCAGACCGTGCCGAACAGGCCGATGAAGGGGGCAGTGGAGCCCACCGACGCCAGGATGGCGAGGCCGGTCTGCAGGCGCGCGGTGAATGCGTCGATGCCGTTGCGCAGGGAGCGCGTGATCCAGTCGCTCACGTCCAGCGTGTCGTGCAGGTGGACCTTCGTGTTGCGGTGGTGCGCTGCGGCTTCGCGGCCTTCGAGTGCCAGCGCGCGAAACGGGTTGCTGTCGTCGGTGCCGAGCTTGTTCAGTGCGGTGGCGAAGTCTTCGCTGTGCCAGAAGTCTTGCGAGTGCTTGGCGAGGCGCTTGTAGCGAATGACGTCGAGCGCCTTGACGATGATCACGATCCACGACGCGAGGGACATGCCGATCAACAGCACCGCCACGGCCTTGGTCACGAAGTCGCCCTGGTTCCAGACGTTCATCAAGCCAAATTGGGAATCCATACGAAGTTGCTCCAGAGAAAAATTAGTTCAGTACGTAGTTGACCGGGGCGTCATAGGACATGGCTTGCACCACGCCGTTGACCTTGCCGGGCACGAACCGGCATTTCATGATGTATTCCACGGCGGCTTCGTCGAGCCGATCGAAGCCGCTCGACTTCTTGACTTCCGCGCCCCTGGGCATGCCGTCGACGCCCACGAGCACCCGCACGATGACCTTGCCCTGCTCGCCGAGCCGCCGGCTCATGGCGGGATACACCGGCTTCGGGTTCTGAAGGTAGTCGGCGTTGCTCGACGGCAGCGAGACAGCGGGCGGCGCCGGGGGTGACGGCGGCGGTGCGGGTGGGGCTGGCGGCGCGGGCGGTGCCGGCGGGGCGGCAGGCGGCGGAGGTTCCGTGACACCCACGGGCGCTTGCGGCGCCGGTGTCGGTTTCGGCTCCCGGATGGCTTGCGGCCGCGGCGGAGGTGGCGCCTTGGCGACCTTGGGCTGGGGCGGCGGTGGGGGCGGAGGCGGCGGATCCGCCTTCGGTTTCGGCGGCTCGACGAACTGGCTCAGTATCTCGACCGGAATCACCACTTCGGCGGCGCGGCGCAGCAACCCGCTTTGCAGCGCCCAGAGTGCGGCCCCGTGAAAAAGGATGACGCCGCCCGCAATGACCACATTGCGGGACAGGCCGAGGAAGGAGGGGGGAGGGGCAAAGCGGTCAGACACGATCAACCATTCGAGTGCGGGCACCCTGAAAGGTGCCCCGATTGCAGCAAAAACCGCTACGAGGACGCGGCGTGCGTCGCCTTCATCACTTGTGAAAAATCCACCAGACCGAGCCGGCGACCAGGATCAGGCTGCCGCCGAGTGCCGAGACGAGTTCCATGCCTTGCTTTCCTTGATGGAGTTGGCAAGCTGGATCGCCCTCGGGCCGGTTTCGCAATTCAAGGCGGCAACTGGGTGAGAGGCGCTGCACTGCGCGACGATGTCGCGCGCACAACCTTCACACTGACCACACTGGGTGGCCACGCCGAGTTCGAACTGGACTTCGTCGAATGTCATGCCCGCGCGCACGTGACGTGCGATTTCGCGGTCGGAGACTCGGCGGCAGACGCAAACGATCATGGCGGTGAAAGCGGCAGTTGGCTGGCTGTTGGAAGTGACCGATTATAAATAAGAATCCATCGCATTTGCAATAACTATGGTGTTACCGGATCCTGCAGTGGCTTCGGCGGCGGTCCAGCCGCCCGGTCAGACCTCCGACCAGAGGCGCAGCAGGTTGTGATAGTGGCCGGTCAGGGCCACCGTTTCGTCGCACTCCCCCAGGCGGCCGCGCAGTTTCTGGATGTTCTGGTCGAGCTCGAAAATCATGCTGCGCTGCTGGTCGTTGCGCACCATGCTCTGCAGCCAGAAAAACGAGCACACCCGCGCGCCGCGTGTCACGGGGTGCACGCGGTGCAGGCTGCTTGCCGGATACAGGACCAGGTCGCCGGCCGGCAGCTTCACGTCGTGGGAGCCGTAGGTGTCGATCACCTCCAGCTCGCCGCCTTCGTAGTCGTCGGGGTCGCATAGGAAGAGGGTGCACGACAGGTCGGTGCGCAATTGCTGGCCGCTGCCGGGCAGCGTGCGCACCGCGCCGTCGACATGCAAGCCGTAGTGCTCCCCGCCTTCGTAGCGGTTGAACAAAGGCGGCACAAAGCGCAGCGGCAATGCCGCCGAAAAGAAAAGCGCGTTGCGCGCCAGCGCGGCGAGCACGGTGGCGCCGAGTTCGCGGCCCACGTGCGATTGCTCGGGCAACTGCCGGTTGCGCTTGACCTGCGCGCCCTGGTCGCCAACCGTCTCGCGGCCATCGATCCAGTTCGTCGCGTCGAGCGCGGCGCGCATCTCGCGCACCTGGGCGGGACTGAGCACATCGGGCACATGCAGCATCATTTTTCAGGGACTCCGAAAGCAGAAAAGCCCCGGCGAGGGCCGGGGCTCGAGTGTGGCACCGCCCCGGGCGGGAACGGTGCGAGCAACGCTCAGAACGCGAAGTTCGCGGTGACCTTGTACGAGCGGGGCGTGCCCGGCGTGTAGCGGTAGCCGCTCTTGTTGATGGCTGCCACGTAGTCCTTGTCGAACAGGTTGTAGACGTTGAACTGGATGTCGACGTTCTTGTTGATGCGGTAGGAGGCCATCGCATCGAACACCCAATACGAGTCGACATACGCCGGCGTGCCGACCGCGCCGTCGCTGCCGCGCTGCAGCTTGCCGTTGTAGCGGGCACCGCCGCCGAGGGTCAGGCCGAACGGAAGCTGGTAGGTGGTCCAGAGCGTGAAGGCTTTCTTCGGCGTGTAGGCGAGGGCGGTCGAGCCGTCGGCCAGCACCGAGGGGCCGCTCAGCACGCGGGTGTTCATGGTCGTGAACCCGGTGCTCACGCCCCAGTTTTCGGTCAGCGCACCCGACGCGCCGAGTTCGACGCCCTGCACGCGCTTCTTGCCGGTCTGGTAGTAGTTGGTGGTCACGCTGTCCTGCACGACTTCATTGCTGACGTCGGTGCGGTACAGCGCGGCCGTCAGGGCCACGCGCTTGTTCATCACGTCCCACTTGGTGCCGAGTTCGTAGGTCTTGGCCTTCTGCGGGAGGAAGTCGGTGCGCGCGGCGCTGTTGCCGGTGCCGCCCGCTGCGAGCGCGAAGTTCGCACCGCCCGGGGGCTGCGCGGCGGTGCCGTAGGCGGCGTAGACGCTGCTGTTCTCGGTCGGCTTGTAGACCAGGCCGATCTTGCCGGACAGCAGGTTGTCCGACAGTTTCAGGTTGGTCGGCGTGATCGTCGTGGTCTGCGGGCCGTTGCCGGTGCGTGCCAGCGTCAGCGCGGTCGCGTTGTAGGTGGTCGAGTAGTGGTCGTAGCGCAGGCCGGCGGTCAGTTGCCACTGCTCATTGAACTTCAGCGTGTCGAAGGCGTAAAGGCCGATGGTGTCGGTGCTGCCGTCCGAGCCGGTGCCGTTGGGGATGCGGTTGTAGCCGCTCACGTACGGATTCGGGTTGTACAGGTTGGCGGCCGGCCAGGAACCGGCGGCGGCCAGCGTGGTGCCCACGCTCGCGAAGCCCTGGCCATAGAAGTTGTTGGCGTGCTGCTTCTCGCGGATGAATTCGACGCCACCATTGAACGAATGGCTGATGCTGCCCGTGTTGAACTTGGCCGACACGCTCGTCTGGTTGGTGAAGATCGTGTTTTCCTGGTCCTTGTTGGTCGGCAGGTTGCGCGTGACGGTCCAGCTTGCCGGGAGCGTCGGAATGACCGTGTTCAGGAAGCCCGCGGTGGCCGCCGGCAAGGTGCCGACGCCGTTCGTGGACGTCAGGCCGCCGCCCATGAAGGCCGTGAGCATGTAGTCCTGCGAGGTCTTGCCGTAGCGCGTGGTGTTGCGCAGCGTGACGTCGGGAGTCAGGTCGTGCTCGATGCGCGCGGTGAACATGTCCGCGGTCACGTTGTCGAAGTCCGAGCTCGTGCCGTAGAAGTTGCTCGAGTCCACGCGTGCCGCGGAGTTCAGGTAGGTGCGGCGAGCCAAGCCCCTGTTGATCGCCGTTGCGTCCGGCGTCGAGTAGCCGGGCAGGCCGATGGTGGGCACGCCGCCGTCGGGCACGTTGTTCTGCTTGACGTGCAGGTAGTCCAGGAAGATGCGCGTCGGGCTGTTCAGGCCGAGCGCCAGCGACGGTGCGATGGCCGTGCGCTTGTTCTTCACCATGTCGCGGCCGGCCACGCCGCCGTCTTCGGCCACGGCGTTCAGGCGGAATGCCGCGCCGATGCCGTTGGCGCTGCTGAGCGACTTGTTCCAGTCGACGCTGCCGCGCTTGAAGTCCGCGCTGCCGTAGCTCAGCGAACCCATAAAGCTGTCCTCGAGCTTGGGCTTCTTCGTCACGAGGTTGATGTAGCCGGTGGGCGAGGTGCGGCCCACGTCGGTGCCCGACGGGCCCTTCACGACCTCGATCTGTTCGATGTTGAACACGTCGCGCGACACCGAGCCCAGGTCGCGGATGCCGTCCACAAAAATCGCGCTGGAGCTGTCGAAGCCGCGCATGTAGACGGCGTCGCCCGTGTTGGTGTTGCCGTTTTCCCCGAGGAAGAACGTGCCCACGCCGGGGGTGTTGCGCAGCGCTTCGGTCAGAGTGGTCGCGCCCTGGTCGCGAATGATCTGGTCCTTGATGACCTGGATGGTTTGCGGCGTGTTCACCAGCGGGGCCGTGAATTTGGGGTTGGCCGACGTGTCGGTCTTGTAGTCGTTGGTGACGGCGGAGTCCTGCACCCGGACCTCCGGCAACGCGTTGGACGACTGGGCGAAGGCGCCTGGAGCCGCAAGGGCCATCAGCGTGGCGGCAGCAGCGCCGGAAAGGTGTGGAACTGCGCGCGCAACGGCGTGTTTGCGGCTCTTGATGTAGGCCATGAAGTTTTCTCCGGAAAGGGCGGCGGCTAGGACTCGACTGGCGATGTCCTGACGGCGGCGTTCTCGCGGGAGAGGCAGGTGGACTGGCTGGGTGAGTCGATCTACAAAGCTCTTGTAAATCGGTGCGAATGATATTGTTTCTCAATACCAAAGTGCACGGCAACGTTGCATTAATCCAAAAGTTAAGCCCTGTTTGTTGCTGACACGCAACTGAACTGATGCTTCCTGGCTCAGTAGACGTCGCGTCGATAGCGGCCGCCGGCCGTCAGGTCGCTCACGAAAGCTTCCCCTGCAACCTGCCGCAGTGCGGCATCCACGCCGGCAGCCATGCCCTGCAGACTGCCGCAGACGTAGATGGCCGCGCCATCGCGCAGCCACTGCAGCAAGGTGTCTGCCGACTGCAGCAGCCGGTGCTGCACGTACAGGCGCTCCGGCTGGTCGCGCGAGAACACCATGTCCAGCCGTTGCAGCACGCCGTCGGCCTGCCAGGCTTCGATTTCTTCGCGGTACAGGAAGTCATGGGCCGCCTGGCGTTCGCCGAATACAAGCCAGTTGTCGTGCCTGGCCGCAGCCGCACGTGCGCGCAGATGCGCTCGCAGGCCGGCCAGCCCGGTGCCGTTGCCGATGAGGATCAGCGGCCGCGTCTCGTTGCCGTCCAGGCGGAACGCGCGATGCTGCCGCAGGCGCAGGGCGACGGTGTCGCCCATGGCGAGCGTGGAGGTGAGCAGGCCCGAGGCAGCACCCAGGGTGCCGTCCGGATGCTGCTCCTGCCGAACGAGCAGCTGCAACTCGCCGTCGGCGTGCAGCGACGCGATCGAGTAGTCGCGCGGATGCGTGGGGTCGCTGGCCACGCTGACCTGCACCAGGTCGCCGGAGGCCCAGTACGGCATGGCACCGCTTTGTGGCACCAGCCCCAGGTGAAAGGCCGGTGCGCCCGTGCTGCCGGGATTGAGCTGTTCGCGCGCAACGAGGCGCCACTGCGTGAATGCGTTGGCCGCCGCTTCCTGCGTGCCTTCACCCGGCGTGCCGCCCCATTGGGCGTGCCAGGCGGCCAACGCGGCCGGGTCGCTGTTGTCGACTTCGATGCGATCGAACTCGCGCACCGCCCCCGTTGCCTGCAGCCACTCGTCGAGCGCTCGGCCGAAGCCGCAGAAGTGGGCGTACTGGCGGTCGCCCAGTGCCAGCACGGCATAGCGAAGCGAGGGCAGCGCGGGCGGCGCATTCATCACCCGCTCGGCGAACACGCTGGCGCCGTCCGGTGCGTCGCCTTCGCCGTAGGTGCTGGCGATGAACAGCGCGCGCCTCGCGCCCGCCAGCGTGGCGGCGTCGAGCGCGTTCAGTTCCATGACGCGCGCGGGCGTGCCGGCGGCGCTGAGTTGCCGGGCGGTCTGCCAGGCGATGGCTTCGGCCTGACCGGTCTGGCTGGCAAACAGCACCAGCGCCGGAGGTTCGCCGCCGCCTGCCGAGAGTTCGGCGGCGTCGCGCACGGCGGCGGCTCGCTGCCTGCGCGCACGCGCATAGACCGACGCGCAAAGCGCCGCGTAGGCCACCACGGTCGAGCTCGCGCCCAGTGCGCGCCACGCGGCCTCGTTCATGCCTCGGCGGGCGCGGGCCACGCGCGCGTGGCGCGTGCCGGGGGCGATGCGTCATCCCGGCTCACGAACAGTGCGGCGATCTCATGGCGCTGCGCAAAGTCGAATCCGGCCTGCGGGCCCAACACCGTCAGCACGGTTGCCAGTGCATCTGCCTGCATGCATTCCGCGTGCAGCACCGTCACGCTGGCCAGCGCATGCGCGGCGGGCTTGCCCGTGCGCGGATCGATGGTGTGCGACCAGCGGCGTCCCTCATGCGAACGCTGGTGCCACCGGTCGCCTGAAGTGGCGATCGCCATGTCGGTCAGGGCGATGCGTTGTGACGAAGCTGCATCGCCGTCGACCAGCACCTGCCATGCCTGGCCCCCGGGGCGGCGCCCGACGCCCCGCAGTTCCCCGCCGATCTCGAAGAGCAGGTCGGTGAGGCCGAGCGCGCGCAACGCCTCGATGCCATGGTCGACCGCGAAGCCCTTGGCGATGCCTGACAGGTCGAGCGTGAAGCCGCCCGGTTGCAGCAGCGAGCCGTCTGCCGCATCGAACGCCAGGTGCGGCCAACCGGTGCGCGCGCGGGCTGCGGCCAGTGCCTGCGCATCGGGCAGGCCGTCATCTTGCGCCTCGGGGCCGAAGCCCCAGCAAGCGACCAACGGACCGACGGTGGGGTCGATCGCGCCGTCGCTCGCTTCTGCCCAGCGGGCTGCGCAGCGCATCACTTCGGCGAACTCCGCCGGCAGCACGTGGCGCGAGCCGCCCGGCGCACGGTTGAAGCGGCCGATGTCCGAGTCCGGCTCCCAGTGGCTCATCTGCGCCACCACGCGCGCCAGCGCTGCTTCGACGCTGCCGCGCACGTCCGCCAGCGGCAACATGCGCGGGTTGTCGACGCGCAGCGACCACGTGGTGCCCATGGTCTGGCCGCCCAATTGCTGCAGGGTGGCGGGATCGGCGGGGCGCGGAACGGCCGCGTTGGCGTAGCCGCCCGCGCGCCAGGTGCTGAACGAAAGGCCCAAGGTGCGCGGCTGCCTCAGGGCATCACTTCGAGGGTGGCCGCGTAGCTCAGGCGGCGCTCCTTGGCTTGCGGCACCGTGGTCTTGGTGTCCTTGGTGCTGGCGTCGAGCCAGTACATGCCGGCGGCCGGCCAGGTCACGCTGAACTGGCCCTTGTCGTCGGTCTTGATCTTGACCTCTTCGAGCTTGTCGCGATATTGCGTGTTGCCTGCAGTCACGGTCACTTCGAGGTCCTTGGCGGGCTGGCCGTCGAGGTTCAGCGTGAAGGTCGCCTTTTCGCCCTTGACCAGGTCGGTAGGGCTGCCTGCGGCGATCAGTTCCAGGCCCTGGCCGATGGGCTTGAGCACCGACGGCTTGCCGACCGTGACGAAGGTCTCGACGCGGCCGGACGACTGGCTGATCGTCACGTCCTGTGCGTCGGGCGGAACTTCCCTGGCGATGGTCTCGGCCGTGCCGCGCGCGCGCTTGGTCTGGCCGGTGGCCTTGTCCTTCCAGCTCGCGAACGCGCCGGCGTTGATCACCGCGATGCGGTAGGTGCCCGGTTGCGCGACGCTCACGTCGAACACGCTGCGCTGCTTGAGCTTGGCTTCGGTCTCGGGCTTGACGGTGCTGCCGTCGGGCGCGGTGATCTGCAGGCCGTCGAGCCGCATGGCCGCGTGGTTGGCGACGAACAGGTCGTTGGAGATCGCGGCATCGACGCTCACGGTGTCGGCCTTGGAGAAGACCGTGGACGAGGGCAGCAGCCAGGCGTTGTGCGCCTGGGCCAACGAGGCGGCCGACAGGGCGAAGGCGAGGGCGGCGGCGCGCAGGGGGAAGTGGTTCATGGCAGGGGTCCTTGGTGTGGCGGGCTGTGGCGGGCGTTCGGAGAAAGGGCGATCAGGGCTTGAGTTCGAGCTTGATCTCGCCGAGCTCTTCCTTGCCGGTCGCGGTCGGTTGCGCAGCGGCGGTGGGCGGCCACTGGAAGGGAATGCTCACGACTTCGCGGCCGCCGACTTCGCGCGCGGCTTCAACCACCAGCTTGTAGGCGCCGGGTGCGAGCTTGGGCATCGGCGCCGTGCCTTCGGTGAAGCTCAGCTGATGCTTGCCCGCGGGCTTGGTGGCACCCGTGACGCCGTCCACCGACACCGCGAGTTCACGCCCGCCGCGGCGCCACCACTGGCGCATGTCCTTCAGCCACTTCGTGCCTTCGCCTTCGGGGTTGTTGGTCTTGGTGCGCACGTCGTACCAGACGGCCAGCGTGCCGGCGACCGTGTTGTCGGCGCGCTCGATCCAGGTGGCCACGTAGGGGCGGTGGTACTCGGACGCGTTCAGCCGCGGAATCTCGATGTTGACGGCCAGGCCAGCCGCGAAGGCCGGTGCTGCGAACAGCGCCGACATGGCCAGTGGCGCGAGGGAATAGCGAACGTGCACGGGAAACCTCTTTCCTGGATCGATGAATCAATGAATCAATGAATGAACAGCAGCGCGAGCAGCACCGGGATGACCAGGCCCATGCCCACCATCGGCCAGGTGAACGGGCGGTTGCCCGCGTGCATCTTGAGAATGAACAGCCCGGTGATCGAGAAGACCAGCGCGGCGCCCGCGAAGATGTCGATGAACCAGCTCCACGCGGTGCCGGTGTTGCGACCCTTGTGCAGGTCGTTGAAGTAGGAGAGCCAGCCGCGGTCGGTGCGCTCGTATTCGATCTCGCCGTCGGCCAGGCTCAGCCGCAGCCAGGCATCGCCGCCGGGGCGGGGGAGCGAGAGATAGATTTCGTCGTCCGACCATTCGGCCTCGCGGCCGGCTGTGCCGATGTCCCAGTGCTTTTGAACCCAGGCCTGGAGCTCGGAGGGCAGGGGGGCCTTGCCCTTTTGGGCCTTGGCTGCGGGAAGTTGCTTTTCGAGCACCGCGCGAAGCGATTCGTCGATCGTGCCGCTCAGCTTCGTGATGGCGGGCTTGGCCTCGATCTGTCTCGCGTGGTTGAGGGTGAAGCCCGTCACGCTGAACAGGATCATGCCGATCAGGCAGATCGCCGAGCTGACCCAATGCCATTCGTGCAGGGTCTTGAGCCAGTAGGAACGGCGGCGGTTGTCGGTGCGGGCGGCAGTCATCGAAGGCGCGGATTCTATCCGCGCGAATGAGAATGACTGTTATTCGCGGAGCGTTAAGTTACGTAAAGCAATAAAAAACGGGACCGAAGTCCCGTTGCGCTGGCTGGTGTGAAGCCTTGTTTATTCGAGTTCGCCCATCTGCGATTGCAGGTAGTTCTGCAGGCCGACGCGATCGACCAGGTCGATCTGGGTTTCAAGGAAGTCGATGTGTTCTTCGGTGTCGTCCAGAATTTCTTGCAGCAGGTCGCGCGAGACATAGTCGCGCACCAGTTCGCAGTGCTGGATGCCGTCCTTGATGGTGGCTTGCGCGCCGGTTTCGGCGCCGAGGTCGCAACGCAGCAGTTCGGGCACGTCTTCGCCGATGTTCAGCTTGCCCAGGTCCTGCAGGTTCGGCAGGCCGTCGAGCATGAAGATGCGGTCCATCAGCTTGTCGGCGTGCTTCATTTCGCCGATCGACTCTTCGTATTCCTTCTTCGCCAGCTTGTCCAGGCCCCAGTGCTTGAGCATGCGGTAGTGGAGGAAGTACTGGTTGATTGCGGTCAGCTCGTTCTTGAGCTGCGCCTGCAGATGTTCGATGACCTTGGGGTCGCCCTTCATGATCGTTTTCCTTGTTCTGAAAACGGGGATTGTCCGGGTCCTCGCAGGGGCCGCGCAAGCATTCCCCTGCGCAGCCGGTCTGCATGCGTACGAGGGTGATATGCGTTCGTATCCGGGCAGGAGGCGAAAGCGCCGGGACCTTTGCTTTTCATAGGCCGCACCGATGCAATCGATAGTTCATTACTATCGAAATGTATTATTCGGTAGCTATACTCATGGCTCGCACTTATTTTTGTCCACCCGCAGCATCCAAGGAATCACCATGTCCCTGATCAACACCCAAGTCCAGCCCTTCAAGACCCAGGCCTACCTCAACGGCAAGTTCATCGATGTGTCCGACGAGACGCTCAAGGGCAAGTGGTCCGTGCTGATCTTCATGCCGGCGGCCTTCACCTTCAACTGCCCGACCGAAGTCGAAGACGCGGCCGACAACTACCCCGAGTTCCAGAAGCTGGGTGCCGAGGTCTACATCGTGACCACCGACACGCACTTCTCGCACAAGGTCTGGCACGACACGTCGCCGGCCGTCGGCAAGGCCAAGTTCCCCCTGGTGGGCGACCCGACCCACACGCTGACCAACGCTTTCGGCGTGCACATCCCCGAAGAAGGCCTGGCACTGCGCGGCACCTTCGTGATCAACCCCGACGGCATCATCAAGACCGCCGAAGTGCACTCCAACGAAATCGCCCGCGACGTCAAGGAAACCCTGCGCAAGCTCAAGGCAGCCGTCTACACCGCCGCCCATCCGAACGAAGTTTGCCCGGCCAAGTGGAATGACGGCGACAAGACCATCGCACCGTCGTTCGACCTCGTCGGCAAGATCTAAGCGCCCCGCGCGAAAGCCCGGGCGCTCACGAGGCCCCGGGCTTTTTTGTCCCCAGTTGATAGTTTTCAGTTATCGAAAGAGAGTCCCTCATGCTCGACGCAAGCACCAAAGCCCAATTGAAGAGTTACCTCGAACGTGCCACGCAGCCGATCGAGATCGTCGCCTCCCTCGACGACAGCAAGGCCTCGGGCGAAGTGTTGTCGCTGCTGAAGGACGTGGCCGATTCGTCCCCGCTGGTCAAGCTGACCGAAAGCCGCGACGACAACCACCGCAAGCCCTCGTTCTCGGTCAATCGCCCGAGCGAAAACCACGGCCCGCGTTTCGCCGGCCTGCCAATGGGCCATGAATTCACGTCGCTGATCCTTGCGTTGTTGCAGATCGGCGGCTACCCCCCGAAGGTCGAGCAGGCCGTGCTCGACCAGATCAAGGCGCTCGACGGCGACTTCGAGTTCGAGATCTACGTCTCGCTCACCTGCCACAACTGCCCCGACGTGGTTCAGGCGCTGAACCTGATGGCGGTGCAGAACCCGCGCATCCGCGCCACCATGATCGAGGGCGGCACCTTCCAGGACGAAGTGAAGGAACGCCAGATCATGGCCGTGCCGACCGTGTTCCTCAACGGCACCGAGTTCGGCCAGGGGCGCATGAGCCTGGAAGAAATCCTCGCCAAGATCGACACCAGTGGCGTGGAGCGCGAAGCGAAGAAGATCGCAGCCAAGGACCCGTTCGACGTGCTGATCGTCGGCGGCGGTCCCGCAGGCGCCGCGGCTGCGGTCTACGCGGCCCGCAAGGGCATCCGCACCGGCGTGGCCTCGGAGCGCTTCGGCGGCCAGGTGCTGGACACCCTGGGCATCGAGAACTTCATTTCTATCAAGGAAACCGAAGGTCCCAAGTTTGCCCACGCGCTCGAAGAGCATGTGCGTGACTACGACGTCGACATCATGAATCTGCAGCGGGCCAAGGCGCTGGTGCAGGGCAAGGACCTGATCGAAGTGCAGCTCGAAAGCGGCGCTTCGCTCAAGAGCAAGACGGTCATCATCTCGACGGGCGCGCGCTGGCGCAACATCAACGTGCCCGGCGAGCACGAGTTCAAGAACAAGGGCGTGGCCTACTGCCCGCATTGCGACGGCCCGCTGTTCAAGGGCAAGCGCGTGGCGGTGGTCGGCGGCGGCAACTCGGGCGTCGAAGCGGCGATCGACCTGGCCGGCATCGTGGGCCATGTCACGCTGATCGAGTTCGACACCCAACTGCGCGCAGACGCCGTGCTGCAGCGCAAGCTCAAGAGCCTGAAGAACGTCGACATCTTCACCAATGCGCAGACCACCGAGATCACCGGCGACCAGAAGGTCAATGGACTGGTCTACAAGGACCGCGCGTCGGGCGAGCTCAAGACGGTCGCGCTGGAAGGCGTGTTCATCCAGATCGGCCTGGTGCCCAACACCGACTGGCTCAAGGGCGTGGTCGAGCTGTCGAAGCACGGCGAAATCATCGTGGATGCACGCGGCCAGACCTCGGTGCCGGGCGTGTTCGCGGCCGGCGATGCGACCACGGTGCCGTTCAAGCAGATCATCATCGCGGCTGGCGACGGCGCGAAGGCGGCGCTCGGCGCGTTCGACCATCTGATCCGCACTTCGGCTCCTGCCTGAAGACGCATCGGCGCATGCGCCATGCAAGAGCGCCCGCTTGCCGGTCGCTCTTTGCTATCTAAAAGATAGCAGCCTCAGTAGTTGAGCCGCTCGGGCCGCAGCTCCTGCAGGATCGTCGTCGCGATTTCCTCGATCGACTTGGTGGTGGTCGACAGCCAGCGGATGCCGCCGCGCCGCATCATCGCCTCGGCTTCGCTCACTTCGTGGCGGCAGTTCTCCAGGCTGGCGTAGCGCGAGTTGGGACGGCGCTCGTTGCGGATCTCGCTGAGCCGCTCGGGCTGGATGGTCAGGCCGAACATCTTCTTGCGGTGCGGGGTGAGGGCGGGTGGCAGCTGGCGGCGGTCGAAGTCTTCCGGAATCAGCGGGTAGTTGGCCGCCTTCAGGCCGTGCTGCATGGCCAGGTAGAGCGAGGTCGGCGTCTTCCCGCTGCGGCTCACGCCCACAAGAATGACGTCGGCGCCTTCCAGGTCGCGGTTGCTCTGGCCGTCGTCGTGCTGCAGGCTGAAGTCGATCGCGGCGATGCGGTCGTTGTATTCCTTGCTCTTGCTCACGTCGCTGAAGCGGCCGATGCGGTGGTTCGACTTCATGGCCAGCTCGATTTCCAGCGGCCGCACGAAGGTGCCGAACATGTCCAGCAGCATGCCCTTGCAGCCGGTCTCGATCACTTCCAGCACGTCCATGTTGGCCAGCGTGGTGAAGACGATGGGGCGCACGCCCTCGAGTTCGGCCGTGTGGTTGATGTGGCGCACCGCCTGGTGGGCCTTGTCGACCGTGTCGGTGAAAGGCAGGCGCACGTGGCGCGGCTTCATCTCGAACTGGGCGAGCACGGCGTTGCCGAAAGTCTCGGCGGTGATGCCGGTGCCGTCGGAAATGAAGAAAACAGTGCGTGTATGCATGGTGTTGCTCTTGCGGCCTTGTCCTGCGGCGCGCGCGACCTTGCCACGCCTACAATTCGGGCCATTATCGGGAATCCGCTTTCCCAACCCCCCATTTTTTCCATGCACGCCGCGCCCGCACCCAAAGCAACGACAACGATCGTGCCGCGCCGTCTGCATGCGGCACCGGTTTCAACTTCTGGAGCTTCCCCATGTCTGCACTTTTCGACGCGACCGCCCTGGTCGTACCGTTTGAAAACCTGAGAATGACCGACGTCGAGGCGGTTGGCGGCAAGAACGCCAGCCTCGGCGAAATGATCTCGCAGCTGCCGCAGGGCGTGCGTGTGCCCACCGGTTTCGCGACCACGGCGCACGCATTCCGCCAGTTCCTGGCCCACGACGGCCTGGCCGACAAGATCAGCAAGCGCCTGGCCGCACTCGACACCGAGGACGTGCGCGCGCTGGCCACCGCAGGCGCGGAGATCCGTGCCATGGTCGAAAACCAGCCTTTTCCGGCCGACCTGCAGAAAGCCATCGGCGAAGCCTTTGCCACGCTGAGCGCCGGCAACCCCGAGGCTTCGTTTGCCGTGCGTTCTTCAGCCACGGCCGAAGATTTGCCCGACGCTTCGTTCGCCGGACAGCAGGAAACCTTCCTGAACGTGGTCGGCATCGAGGACGTGCTGCACAAAATGAAGGAGGTGTTCGCCTCCCTCTACAACGACCGCGCCATCAGCTACCGCGTGCACAAGGGCTTCGAGCATGACGTGGTCGCGCTGTCGGCCGGCGTGCAGCGCATGGTGCGCTCCGACCTCGGCGCCGCCGGCGTCATGTTCACCATCGACACCGAGTCGGGCTTCGACCAGGTGGTGTTCATCACCTCGAGCTACGGCCTGGGCGAGACGGTGGTGCAGGGCGCCGTGAACCCCGACGAGTTCTACGTGCACAAGCCGACGCTGCGCGCCGGCAAGAAGGCTGTCATCCGCCGCAACCTCGGCTCCAAGCTCATCCAGATGGAGTTCGCCACGCCTGAAGAGAAGAAGGCGAGCGGCAAGCTGGTGAAGACCACCGACGTCAAGGCCGAGCAGCGCAATCGCTACTCGCTGAGCGACGCCGACGTGGAGCAACTGGCCAGGTACGCGCTGGTGATCGAAGAGCACTACGGCCGCCCGATGGACATCGAGTGGGGCAAGGACGGCACCGACGGCCACCTCTACATCCTGCAGGCGCGTCCCGAAACGGTGAAGAGCCAGCAGCAGGGCAAGGCCGAGCAGCGCTACAAGCTGCTGGGCAAGGGCGCCGTGCTGGCCGAAGGCCGTGCCATCGGCCAGAAGATCGGCACCGGCCCGGTTCGCCTGGTGCACAGCATCAGCGAAATGGACAAGGTGCAGGCCGGTGACGTGCTCGTCACCGACATGACCGACCCCAACTGGGAACCGGTGATGAAGCGCGCCGCCGCCATCGTCACCAACCGCGGCGGGCGCACCTGCCACGCGGCCATCATTGCGCGCGAGCTCGGCATTCCGGCTGTGGTCGGCTGCGGCGACGCGACCGACCTGCTGAAGGACGGCACGCTGGTCACCGTGAGCTGCGCCGAAGGCGACACCGGCTTCATCTACGACGGCCTGCTCGAAACCGAAGTGACCGAAGTGCAGCGCGGCGTGATGCCCGAGATCGACCTGAAGATCATGATGAACGTGGGCAACCCGCAGCTCGCCTTCGACTTCGCGCAGTTGCCGAACCACGGCGTGGGCCTGGCCCGCCTGGAGTTCATCATCAACAACAACATCGGCGTGCACCCGAAGGCCATCCTGGACTATCCGAACGTCGACAACGACCTGAAGAAGGCCGTGGAGTCGGTGGCCCGCGGCCATGCCTCGCCGCGTGCGTTCTATGTCGACAAGGTGGCCGAGGGCATTGCGACCATTGCCGCCGCGTTCTGGCCCAAGCCGGTCATCGTGCGTCTGTCGGACTTCAAGTCGAACGAGTACCGCAAGCTCATCGGCGGCAGCCGCTACGAGCCGGAGGAAGAAAACCCGATGCTGGGCTTCCGCGGTGCCGCGCGCTACCTGAGCGCCGACTTCGGCGAGGCCTTCGCCATGGAGTGCGAAGCCCTGAAGCGCGTGCGCAACGACATGGGCCTGGTCAACGTGCAGATCATGGTGCCCTTCGTGCGCACCCTGGGCCAGGCAGAGCGCGTGACCGGCCTGCTCGGCGAGCACGGCCTGAAGCGCGGCGAGAACGAACTCAAGCTGATCATGATGTGCGAGGTGCCGAGCAACGCCATCCTGGCCGACGAGTTCCTGCAGTTCTTCGACGGCTTCTCGATCGGTTCGAACGACCTGACCCAACTCACGCTGGGCCTGGACCGCGACTCCGGCCTGGAACTGCTGGCAGCCGACTTCGACGAGCGCGACCCGGCGGTGAAAGCCCTGCTGAGCCGTGCCATCAAGTCCTGCAAGGCACAAGGCAAGTACGTCGGCATCTGCGGCCAGGGCCCCAGCGACCACCCGGATTTCGCGCTGTGGCTGGCCGATGAAGGCATCGAGTCGATCTCGCTGAACCCCGACAGCGTGATCGACACCTGGCAGCAGCTCGCCAAGCGCTGAGGCCACGAATGGCGGAAATCCCCATCGGGGGATTCCCGCTGTCGGTGGGTGTTTTTGAAACAAATTGCGTAATTGATGCCAGACTTGTGAGATTCACGGGCGCATCCCGGAAGGGAAGACCACCATGATTCTTGTCAAGACGCAAACTGGCCACCAAGCCTTGAAAGACCGCTCGGTCACGCTGTCGCCGCGGCAGCGCTCGGCTTTCATTCTTTTCGACGGCAAGCGCTCGCTCGACGACGTGCTGGCCGCCGGCATGGGCATCGCGCGCGAGGACATCGACCACCTGGTCGAACTCGGCATGTTGGCGCCTGTTGCAGTCGCCTCCGGGGTGCCCGCTGGCGCGGTTTCCCAGGCGAGTCCCGTGGTGGCGCCTGCAGCCTCCGGGCGCAGCAACCAGCAGCGCTACAAGGACGCCTATCCCATCGCCACGCAACTCACCGGCAGCCTGGGCCTGATGGGGTTCCGGCTGAACCTGCAGGTCGAGGGCACCGCGAGCTACGAGGACCTGGTCGCGCTGGCACCGAAGATCCGCGCGGCAGTCGGCGCCGAGAAGGCCGCGCCGCTGGACAAGGCGCTGAACGACTGAGCGCCTTGCCGGCCTGCGCAATACAGGGCTATAATCGTGGGCTTTCCCTTGCCACACTGCGCCAGACGCTGCAGGTGGCTTTTTTCTCTTCTTCGGAAGAATCCACAAGGAGTGCCATGCGTCACTACGAAATCATTTTGCTGATCCACCCGGATCAGAGCGAACAAGTTCCGGCCATGCTGGAGCGCTACAAGGGCCTGATCACGGCCGGCGGCGGCAAGATCCACCGCGTCGAAGACTGGGGTCGCCGTCAGCTGGCGTACCAGATCAACAAGCTCAACAAGGCGCACTACCTGTGCGTCAACATCGAAGCTGAGCAAACCGTGATGGGCGAACTCGAGCACGCGTTCAAGTTCAACGACGCCGTGCTGCGCCACCTGACCGTTCAGAAGAAGAAGGCCGACACCGGTCCTTCGTCGATGATGAAGACGGTCGAGCGCGAAGAAGCCCGCAAGGCTCAGCAGGCCGAATACGCCGCCAACAACAACTGATGGTGTGAGTGCCGCCGCTGCGGCAACAGGGGTCAATCAGCTGTTGCTGACCGCCTCGGTTGCCGAACTCGGAGCCCTGCGATACACCCCAGCCGGCTTGCCCGCCATCGACCTGAAGCTCGAACACGAGTCGACGCTCCAGGAGGCGGGAAAGCCCAGGCAGGTGAAGGCGGCCCTCAAGGCCGTTGCCTTCGGCGCCATCGCCGAACGGCTCGCAAGGCAGTCCATGGGGAGTCTCTGGCGTTTCCAGGGATTTCTCGCGACACCGGGCAACGGCAAGCATCCGGTCCTGCATGTGCAGGACTTCCAGCAAGATTAATTTTTCGAGAGGTCCATCATGGCCACGTTCAAGAAATTCAACAAAGACAAGCGCCCCAAGCGCAACACCCAGTCGCTGCTGTTCAAGCGCAAGCGCTTCTGCCGTTTCACCGTCGCTGGCGTCGAAGAAATCGACTACAAGGACATCGACACGCTGCGTGACTTCATCAGCGAAAACGGCAAGATCATCCCTGCACGCCTGACCGGCACGCGCGCGATCTACCAACGCCAGCTGAACACCGCCATCAAGCGCGCGCGCTTCCTGGCCATGGTGCCGTACAGCGACCAGCACCGCGTCTAAGGAGCCGAGACCATGCAAATCATTCTTCTGGACAAGGTTGTCAACGTCGGTGCCCTGGGCGATATCGTCAAGGTCAAGGACGGCTACGCACGCAACTTCCTGATCCCGACGGGCCTGGCCCGCCGTGCGACCGCCTCCAACAAGGCCGAATTCGAAGCCAAGCGCGCCGAACTCGAAAAGGCTGCGGCCGCCAAGCTGGCCGAGTCGCAAGCCCAAGGCGAAAAGCTCGGTGGCACGACCGTCAAGCTGACCCAAAAGGCCGGCGTCGACGGCCGCCTGTTCGGTTCGGTCACCAACGGCGACATCGCCGAAGAGCTGAACAAGCAAGGCTACAAGGTTGTCAAGGCGCAAGTGCGCCTGCCCAACGGCCCGATCAAGGTTGTTGGCGACAGCACGGTGAGCGTTTCGCTGCACACCGACGTGGTGGTCGAAATCAACGTGACGGTCTACGGCGAAACCGCCTGATCGTTCACAGCGCGTGAGCGCTGCAGCAAAAGCCGCCTTCGGGCGGCTTTTCTTTTTGTGCGCCAGAGTTTTCCAGTTGATTGCACCGGAAGATCACCGTTTATTCACAACCTTGTCCACACACGCGGGTGCGTGCGCGGCTTAGCATGCAGGGTTGCAAGGGAAGTCCATGTCCGCCGTTTTCTCCTATGCCGACAATGACCCGTCGGCCGACCGCCAAGTTGCCAAGCTGCGCATTCCGCCTCATTCCATCGAGGCCGAATCGAGCGTGCTCGGCGGCCTGCTGCTCGATAACGGCGCGTGGGACCGCATGGGCGACCTGCTGGTCGACGGCGACTTCTACCGGCACGAGCACAAGCTGATCTACGCCGCCGTCGGCGGGTTGATCAATGCCAGCAAACCGGCCGACGTAATCACTGTCTACGAGCAGTTGCAGAACATCGGTAAGGCCGACGAGATCGGCGGACTGGTCTACCTGAACTCGCTGGCGCAGTACGTGCCCAGTGCGAGCAACATCCGGCGCTATGCGGAGATCGTGCGCGAGCGTTCGATCCTGCGCAAGCTCGTGTCGGCCGCCGACGAGATCGCGACCAACGCGTTCAATCCGCAGGGTAAGGCGGTCGACAAGATCCTTGACGAAGCCGAGCAGAAGATCTTCAACATCGGCGAAGAAGGCACGCGGATGAAGCAGGGCTTCCAGAGCATGGATGCCCTGGTGGTCGAACTGCTCGACCGCGTGACGGAGATGGCCGAGAACCCGAACGACGTCACCGGCGTGCGCACCGGCTTCCACGACTTCGACAAGATGACCTCGGGCCTGCAGCCGGGCGACATGATCGTGCTGGCCGCGCGTCCGTCGATGGGTAAGACCTCGCTCGCGATCAACATCGCCGAGCACGTGGCCCTCGAAGAAGGGCTGCCCGTGGCGGTGTTCTCGATGGAAATGGGCGCCTCGCAGCTGGCGGTGCGTATCGTGGGCTCGATCGGCCGCATCGACCAGGGTCACCTGCGCACCGGCAAGCTCAGCGACGAAGAGTGGCCGCGCCTGACCGAAGCCATCGAGAAGCTGCGCACGGTGTCGCTGCACATCGACGAGACGCCGGGCTTGTCGACCAGCGAGTTGCGCGCCAACGCGCGACGTCTTGCACGCCAGTACGGGCGCCTCGGCCTGATCGTGGTCGACTACCTGCAGCTCATGTCGACCAGCAGTTCGGGCGACGAGAACCGCGCCACGGCCGTGGGCGAAATCTCGCGCGGCCTGAAGATGCTGGCCAAGGAACTGAAGTGCCCGGTGATCGCGCTGTCGCAGCTCAGCCGCGGTGTGGAAAGCCGAACCGACAAGCGCCCCATGATGAGCGACTTGCGCGAGTCCGGCGCCATCGAGCAGGACGCGGACATCATCATGTTCATCTACCGCGACGACTACTACAACAAGGAGTCGAAGGAGCCGGGCGTGGCCGAGGTGATCATCAGCAAGCACCGCAACGGCCCGACCGGCACCATCAAGCTGGCCTTCCTGAAGCCGATCACCAAGTTCGAGAACCTGGTCGGCTACAGCAACGGCGACCAGTACTGAGCGGGCTCAGCCCACGCTGCTGCCCGACCATGGCGGTGCGCTCGGCGGCTTGAGCGGCACGATCTTTCCCTGCGAGGTCTCTGCCTTCAACTGCCGCAGCATGTCGGCCAGCGTCTTGCCGGGCTCGTCGCGAAAGCGCTCGGGCAGCACGTCGATCGCATCCATGCGGTCCACGCGAAAGCCGCGAAAGTCGTTGCGCAGCTCGCACCAGGTCGACAGCGTCCACACCTTGCCCCAGTAGAAGCAGCCGAGTGGGCGCACGGTGCGCTCGCTGGCATCGCCCGACACATCGCGGTAGTGCAGCCGCAGCTTGTTGTGCGACTGCACGGCCTCGCGCAGCGTCTGCAGCCGCGCACGCAGGGCGTCGTCCAGGCCCATGGCCGGCGCGTAGAGCGCCAGCGCCTCTGCGGATACGCGCGCGGCCGGCGGCAGCACCGAGAGGATCTTTCCCAGCCCGCTCTCGATGTCGCGCGCCAGCGCCGGATCGACCCAGCTCTGCGCAAGCCGCGCCGCGGCCACGAGCGCAGACGCTTCGTCCTGCGTGAACATCAGCGGCGGCAGCTCGAAGCCCGCGCCGAGCCGGTAGCCCACGCCGGCTTCGCCCTCGATGGGTACGCCCTGGTGCTGCAGGTCGGCCACGTCGCGGTACACCGTGCGCTCGGACACCTCCAGGCGCTGCGCCAGGAAGGCGGCCGTGGTGAGCCGGCGCCCGCGAATGAGCTGCACGAGCTGGAAGAGGCGGTCGGCACGGCGCATCAGCGTGTGCCTGTGAACTCGAATTCGCCGCCGGTCTTCGTGGTGCTCATGAAACTCCGATGTGGATCGCGACCTTGTCCGGTCCTTCGTAGGCTTCGAAATCGCTGCGGTAGCTGCGCGCGACCTCCGGGTGGGTCTCGAAATAGTGCCAGATGCGCTGCCAGGTGGCGACCACCATGTGCGGCATTTCGCCCTGGCCGGTGAACACGAGGTAGTCGCCCGCCTCGACGGCCACGCTGTTCGCACCCTCGGAAACCGCCACGCCCGCCGTCACGTCGAACGCGCCATGAGCGTTCGATTCGTAGGCCGAGTAGACGCTGTAGATCCGGGTGTCGCTGGTGCGGTGCGATGTGGATGCATACGTCTGCTCGCCGAAGAAGCGCCGCCACAGCGCCCCTATACGGGCCGTGTCGGGGGCATTCTCCTCGCGGTTGGTGGTGCGGACCGTGAGGCCTGCAACCTGGAAGGCGTCTTGGTGGTGGCGGGTCGGTTCCATCTTTTCCTTTTTTTCTTTCTCACAGTGCGAGCATCTTCAGGTCGGCTTTCATGGCCTGCGCGATCAGTTGCATGTCGGCATCCGTGATGTCGAACATGCCGAAGCGAAACTTGTAGCCCCATTGCTTCGGGCTCTCGATGAACGCGAGGCGCTCGATCAGCGGTGCGATGGGCGCCTCGCGCGACGCTGCATAGGCCACGTCGCGGCGCCACGGCACGAAGCCGTTGCCCATGTCGAATTCGTACGGCATGCCGGGCTGCACGATGCCGATCGACACGAAGCTCTGCAGCTTGTCCGTGCCGCTGAACACCGTGGCCGGCGATAGTAGGCCACGCGGTCGCCCGCTGAAAGTCGCTTGAGCGGGGCGTGCTTGCCGTGGCCGACCTGCATGAAGCCCAGCGGGCGGTGGTCGCGGCCGCGCCGTGCATGCTCGGCGCTGGCCACGGCGATCCAGTTGCGTTGCGCCATGGCCGTTCAGTCCAGCGCGTGCAGGCCGACTTCGTTGCCTTCGGTGTCGCGCATGTGGGCGATGAAGCCCATGCCCGGCGGCAACGCGGACTTCGGTGCCACGATGTGCCCGCCGGCCGCCTCGACGCGCGAGAGAACGGCGTCGATGCTGGGCATGCAGTCGAGGTAGATGCGGATGCTGCTGCCGGCGCGCGCGGTGGCACTGGCACCGGCCTGCAGGGCGCCGCCGGTGGCGGGTGCTTCGTAAGGAAACACGGCCAGCGCGTCGCCGCCGAAGTCTTCGCGGCGCAGCTTGCGGGCGAGCACGGTCTCGTAGAAGGCCTGTGCGCGGTCCAGGTCGGCGACCGGAATCTCGAACCAGCTGATGGCGTTGTGCTTGTGCATGGAGGGCTCTCTTTCGTTGCGGTTGAAGGAGCCTCGATGGTGCGATCCGTCTCCTGACAACGTCTTGTCAGTAGCCTGTCGCCGCAGGCGAAAAAAAGCCCGCGGCGCTCCGGGGAGCGTGCGCGGGCTTTGTCGGCTTCGAGGCCGGCGGCTTAGAGCACGTCGCTCGCGAAGTCAGCCAGGCGAGAGCGTTCGCCGCGCGCCAGCGTGATGTGTCCGCCGTGCGGCCAGCCCTTGAACTTGTCGACCGCGAAGGTCAGGCCCGAGGAGCCTTCCGTCAGGTACGGCGTGTCGATCTGCGCCAGGTTGCCCATGCAGATGATCTTGGTGCCCGGGCCTGCGCGCGTGATGAGCGTCTTCATCTGCTTGGGCGTCAGGTTCTGCGCCTCGTCGATGATCACGTACTTGTTCAGGAAGGTGCGCCCGCGCATGAAGTTCATGCTCTTGACCTTGATGCGGCTGCGGATCAGCTCGTTGGTGGCCGCGCGGCCCCATTCGCCGGCACCGCCGCCGTCGCCCTTGGCCAGGAACTCGAGGTTGTCGTCGAGCGCGCCCATCCAGGGACCCATCTTTTCTTCTTCGGTGCCGGGCAGGAAGCCGATGTCCTCGCCCACGCTCACGGTCGCGCGGGTCATGATGATCTCGGTGTAGCGTCGATCGTCCAGCACCTGTGTGAGGCCGGAAGCCAGCGCCATCAGGGTCTTGCCGGTGCCGGCCGTGCCGGTGAGCGTGACGAAGTCGATTTCCGGGTCCATCAGCAGGTTCATCGCGAAGTTCTGCTCGCGGTTGCGCGTGTTCACGCCCCACACCGCATTCTTGGCCGAGCTGTAGTCCTTGAGCGTCTTGAGCACCGCGGTCTTGTCGCGGATCTCGGTGACGCGCGCGTACATGCTCGGTTCACCCGGCGCCTCGAAGAAGACGAACTGGTTGATGTACAGGTTGGGCACGATCGGACCGCTGATCCGGTAGAACGTGTTGCTGCCGCTCTGCCAGCTTTCGACCGTCTTGCTCTGGCGCGTCCAGAAGTCGGGCGGCAGGGCGAGCGAACCGGCATAGAGCAGGTCGCCGTCTTCCAGCGTCTTGTCGTTCTGGTAGTCGTCTGCGGCCAGGCCCAGCGCGCGGGCCTTGACGCGCATGTTGATGTCCTTCGACACCAGCACCACCTCCTGCTTCGGTTTGCCCGGGCGGTCCTTGGCGTACTCGTCGCGCAGCGCGTGCACCACGCCGAGGATCTGGTTGTCGGCCTTGCCCTGGGGCAGGCTGATGGGCAGCGAGTAGTCGAGCGGGGCGGTCTGGAAGAACAGCCGTCCGCCCGCTTCGCGGTGGCCGGTGGTGTCGAGCTTCAGGCCCTTGTCGATGTCTGCATCTTGTGCACCGGCCAGCGCGTCGAGCGTGCGGCTGGTCTGGCGGCCGTTGCGCGCGACCTCGGTGGTGCCTTTCTTGTGGCCATCGAGCTCTTCCAGCACGATCATCGGCAGGAAGATGTCGTGCTCCTCGAAGCGGAACAGGCACATCGGGTCGTGCAGCAGCACGTTGGTGTCGAGCACGAACAGCTTGGCAGGGCCGGTGGATTTGCTGCGCTTGGGGCGAGCCGGTGCTTGCGGTGCCGCAGCGGGTGCCTGAATCACGGGAGCCGCCGTGGGGACTCTGGTCTCGACCTGGATGGCGGCGGGCGGCTGCTGCGGCGCGGTGACGGGCACAGGCGCGGAGACCGGTTTCGATTTGGCGCGGCGGGGAGGGCGTGCGGTTTCGCTGCCGCCGCCGCCTTCCGTACCGAGGCTATCGAACAGTTCCAGCGGCTGCGGTCCGCTCTGCGCGGAGGCTTCGGCGCGCGAATCGCCAGCGCGGCGCGAGCCCCTGTGCGAGGGCCGTGCGGGCGCATCGATCGCGTCCGGCGAGAGCAATGCAGCGCGTTTCGTGGGGGCGGGAGGCAATGGCATGTGTCAGGTCGCTCGCAGAAAGTGGGAACCAGAAAACGAAAAAGCCGCCTGTTGACCAAGGCGGCTTTGTTCGGGGGATGCGGTCGTGGAGCTCAACGGCATGAAGCCATTATGCACACCCCGGATGACGCGTCGAAGCCTCTTTACGCGCCGCGTGGGGCATTCCCCACGTCGCGGCGCAAAAGGGCTGCCAGCGCCTTGTGCAATGCTCAGGCGGCCTTCTTGAGGGCCTTGACGGCCTTGAGCACGTCGTCGACATGGCCCGGGACCTTGAGTCCGCGCCATTCGGCCTTCAGGATGCCGTCAGCGCCGATCAGGAAGGTGCTGCGCTCGATGCCCTTGACCTTCTTGCCGTACATGATCTTGTTCTTGACCACGCCGAACATGTGGCACATTTTTTCTTCGGTGTCGGCAATGAGTTCGAACGGAAGTTCGAGCTTTGCCTTGAACTCGTCATGCGACTTCATGTTGTCGCGCGACACGCCGAAGACCGTGGCGCCTGCCTTTTCGAAGTCCTTGTAGCGGTCGCGGAATTGCATCGCTTCGGTCGTGCAGCCCGGAGTGTTATCTTTCGGGTAAAAGTACATGACCAGCACGTGGCCGAGATGCGAAGTATTCGAGACCTTCAGGCCGCCCGTGGCGTTGGCGTCGAATTCAGGAATGGGTTTGTTGACAACGATCGCCATGAAACTTGTTTTCTCCGTTAGATTCAGTCCTTCGAGCCCTCTCGAACCGTTTTCAGACGGTGCTTGCTCGAAGAATGAAGGATTGGTCGTTGCTAACTTTGGGGTAGCGGGCCGGTTCGCAACCTAGTATTTTACCCCGAAAACGCCTGCCTCAGCCGCCCGCTGGACTCTCGACGAGCAGAGCGGCGATCACGTGCCTGCCTTCGCCGGCCAGGATGTTGTAGGTTCGGCAGGCTGCCGCGGTGTCCATGGTCTCCACGCCGGTGCGTTGCGCCATCAGGGGCTGCAGCCAGGCGGGTTGGGGAAAGCGGATGCGGTTTCCGCTGCCGAAGATGATCAATTCGGCACCCAGCGACGCCAGCTGCGCGAAATGTTCGGCGCCGATCTGGTCGAAGCTCGAACAATTCCATTCGAACCGCTCGCCGTGCGAGCCGACCACGACGCTGCCCTCGACCTTTTCATTGTTGATGGCGACCCAGCCGGGGCCGTGTGCGGTGAGGGATTGGGCGTCGGATTTGTCGGGCTGGAGCTTCATCGGTGCACTGGGAACTGTGGTCAAATTATAGGTTTTCCCCAGCGTCACGAGGCCCGCAAGGGCTTTTTTCGGAGCCAGCCCGCCGGGACGGCAACTCCGAGCAAGCAACCCGTTAACCCGCGCCCGGGAGGGCCCTTTGAAGCAGCTCAAGAAATCGGCCAAGCTGGCCAACGTTCTCTACGACATCCGCGGCCCCATCATGGACGCCGCCAAGCAGATGGAAGAGGACGGCCAGAAGATCATCAAGCTCAACATCGGCAACCTCGCCGTGTTCGGCTTCGATGCCCCCGAGGAAATCCAGCAGGACATGATCCGTAACCTGCCGAACTCGGCCGGTTACTCCGACAGCAAGGGTGTCTTCGCCGCGCGCAAGGCGGTGATGCACGAGACGCAGAAGCAGGGCATCGCGGGCGTCACCCTCGACGACATCTACCTGGGCAACGGCGCCAGCGAGCTGATCGCCATGTCCACCAACGCGCTGCTCGACGACGGCGACGAGCTGCTGCTGCCTGCCCCCGACTACCCGCTGTGGACCGCCTCCACGAGCCTGTCGGGCGGCACCCCGGTGCACTACCTCTGCGACGAGGCCAACGGCTGGATGCCCAACCTCGACGACATCCGCGCCAAGATCACGCCGCGCACCAAGGGCATCGTGGTCATCAATCCGAACAACCCGACCGGCGCGCTGTATTCCGACGCGCTGCTCAAGAGCATCGTGGCCATCGCGCGCGAGCACGGCCTGGTGATCTTCGCCGACGAGGTCTACGACAAGGTGCTGTACGACGGCGTCAAGCACACCGCCATCGCCAGCCTGTCGAGCGACGTGCTCACGCTGACCTTCAATTCGCTTTCCAAGAGCTACCGTTCCTGCGGCTACCGCGCCGGCTGGCTCGTGGTGTCGGGCGACAAGCGCAGCGCGCAGGACTACATCGAGGGCCTGAACATGCTCTCGAACATGCGCCTGTGCGCCAACGTGCCCGGCCAGTGGGCCATCCAGACGGCGCTGGGCGGCTACCAGAGCATCAACGACCTGGTGTGCGACGGCGGGCGACTGCGCCGCCAGCGCGACCTGGCGTACGAGCTGATCACCGCCATTCCGGGCGTGAGCTGCGTCAAGCCCAGCGCCGCGCTCTACATGTTTCCCAAGCTCGACCCCGAGGTCTACCCGATCGAGGACGACCGCCAGTTCTTCCTCGAGCTGCTGAAGGAAACCCGCGTGATGCTGGTGCAGGGCACCGGCTTCAACTGGGCCACCCCGGACCACTTCCGCATCGTGTTCCTGCCCCACGAGGACGACCTGCGCGAGGCCATCAACCGCATCGCGAAGTTCCTGGAGCAGTACCGCTTGCGCCGCAAGACGGGCTCATGAGATCCGCCTGCGTCGCCGCCGCCTTGTCGCTTGCCGCCCTGTCTGCGGCCGCCGCCGACACGGCGCCCGTTTCCTTCTCGCACAACGACTGGGAACTTGCCTGCGACAACACGCGCACCTGCCGCGCCGCGGGCTACCAGTCGGACAGCGGGGAAGGCGAGCCGGTGTCGATGCTCATCACCCGCAAGGCCGGCCCCGGCACCGCGGTCGACATCGAACTGCAGACCGGCGGCGAAGACGAGGTCAAGGGCGCGTTGCGCTTCAAGGTCGGCAAGGCCACCGTCTCCGGTCTCCAGGGCGGCTCCGCCAGCCTCGACGACAGCCAGGTCCGCACCGTGCTGCCCGAGTTGCTCAAGAGCGATGACGCCACGCTCACGGCCAGCGGCAACAGAAAATGGACGCTCTCGCTGGCCGGCCTGAATGCAGTGCTGCTCAAGATGGACGAGGCCCAGGGCCGCGTCGGCACGCCGGGCGCGTTGGTGCGCCGCGGCAGCAAGCCTGAATCGTCCGTGCTTGCGGCTGTGCCGGCGCCGGTCGTGAACGTGGTGCGGCCCGCCAGGGCGCGCCCCGGCGACGACGCTCTGGCCGCGCGCATCTTCCCGTCGCTGAAGCTCGCCGACATCAAGGAACAGTGCAACAGCAGCGACGACGTCAATGCCAAGTCGCTGCAGGTCCACCGCCTCACCGACAACAAGGTGCTGCTGTCCCTGGGCTGCGGCATGGGGGCGTACAACTATTCGAGCCTGCTCTGGATCGCGAACGACAAGCCGCCCTATGCGCCGGCAGCCCTTGAGGCCAACGGCGATTTCGACGACAAGGACGCCAGCGTCACTTCCTCCATGAAGGGCCGCGGCGTGGGCGACTGCTGGTCGAGCGAGACCTGGCACTTCAACGGCCGCGACTTCGTTCGCACCGGTGCAGCGGGCGACGGCATGTGCCGTGGCTTCGCCGGCGGCGCCTGGAGCCTGCCGCGCTACGTCAGCCGCGTCGTGACCGCGCCCGCCGCCACCCCATCCAAACCATGAACGCCCTGAACGCGACTTTCCCAATGAAACCCATCCAAGTAGGCCTGCTCGGCGCAGGCACGGTCGGCAGCGGCACCTTCAAGGTGCTCCAGCGCAACCAGGAAGAAATCAAGCGACGCGCCGGCCGCGGCATCGAGATCACCATGGTGGCCGACCTCGACACCGCCCGCGCCCGCGAAGTGGCCGGCGAAGGCGTCAAGGTGGTTGCCGATGCGCGCGAAGTCATCGCCAACCCCGACATCGACATCGTCATTGAGCTGATCGGCGGCTACGGCATTGCGAAGCAACTCGTGCTCGAAGCCATTGCGGCCGGCAAGCATGTGGTCACCGCCAACAAGGCGCTGCTCGCGGTGCACGGCACCGAGATCTTCGCGGCCGCGCACGCCAAGGGCGTGATGGTGGCCTTCGAGGCAGCAGTGGCCGGCGGCATCCCGATCATCAAGGCGCTGCGCGAAGGCCTCACGGCCAACAGCATCCAGTGGCTGGCCGGCATCATCAACGGCACCACCAACTTCATCCTGTCCGAGATGCGCGACAAGGGCCTGGACTTCGCGACCGTGCTGAAGGAGGCGCAGCGCCTGGGCTACGCCGAAGCCGACCCGACCTTCGACATCGAAGGCGTGGACGCCGGCCACAAGGTCACGCTGATGAGCGCCATCGCCTTCGGCATTCCGGTGCAGTTCGACAAGGCCCACATCGAGGGCATCACCAAGTTGGCCGCGCAGGACATCAAGTACGCCGAACAGCTCGGCTACCGCATCAAGCTCTTGGGCATCACCAAGCGCACCGCGCAGGGCATCGAGCTGCGCGTGCATCCGTCGCTGGTGCCGTCCAAGCGGCTGCTGGCCAACGTCGAAGGCGCGATGAACGCGGTGGTGGTGCACGGCGACGCCGTGGGCACCACGCTGTACTACGGCAAGGGCGCCGGCAGCGAGCCGACCGCCAGCGCCGTGATTGCCGACCTGGTCGACATCACCCGCCTGCACACTGCCGACACCGCACACCGCGTGCCTCACCTGGCCTTCCATCCCGACGCCATGAGCGACCTGAAGGTGCTGCCGATGACCGAGGTGGTCACCAGCTACTACCTGCGCCTGCGCGTGGCCGACCAGGCCGGCGTGCTCGCCAAGGTGACGGGCCTGCTGGCCACCGCCGGCATCAGCATCGACGCCGTGCTGCAGCGCGAAGCCGACGAAGTGGGCGGCGAGGGCTCCACGCAGACCGACCTCATCATCCTCACGCACGATGCGCGCGAAGGCACCGTCAACGACGTGCTGGCCGAGCTGCAGGCGCTGCCCACGGTGCTGGAGCCCATCGTTCGCATCCGCAAGGAAGAGCTGTCCTGAGGGGCAGCCTGCGAACTTCATCCATCGAACATTGAACCGGTACAACAGGACCATCGTGTGAACTACCTGAGCACCCGCGGCCACCCCGACCGCAAGCGCTTTTGCGAAATCCTCCTCGAAGGCCTCGCGCCCGACGGCGGCCTCTACCTGCCGGCGCACTATCCGCAGGTCGACACCGCCACGCTCGCCCAATGGCGCGCGCTGCCCTATGCCGAGCTGGCCTTCGAGATCCTCTCGCTCTACATCGACGACATTCCGCCGGCCGACCTGAAGGCGATCTGCGCGAAGACCTACACCGCCGAGGTGTTCGGCTCCGACGAGATCGTGCCGCTGCGCGAGCTCGAGGACGGCGTGTACCTCGAAGCCCTGTCCAACGGCCCCACGTTGGCCTTCAAGGACATGGCGATGCAGCTGCTGGGCAACCTGTTCGAGTACGAACTGGCGCGCCGCGGCGCGGAGCTCAACATCCTGGGCGCGACCAGCGGCGACACCGGCAGCGCGGCCGAGTACGCAATGCGCGGCAAGAAGGGCGTGCGCGTCTTCATGACCTCGCCCGACGGCCGCATGAGCCCGTTCCAGCAGGCGCAGATGTTCAGCCTGCAGGACGAGAACATCCACAACATCGCCATCACCGGCGTGTTCGACGACTGCCAGGACATCGTGAAGGCGGTGTCCAACGACCTGGGCTTCAAGCGCAAGTACCGCATCGGCACCGTCAATTCGATCAACTGGGCGCGGCTGCTGGCGCAGGTCGTCTATTACTTCGCGGGCTATTTCCAGGCCACGGCGAGCAACGACAAGCCGGTGAGCTTCACCGTGCCCTCGGGCAACTTCGGCAACGTGTGCGCGGGCCACGTGGCGCGCATGATGGGCCTGCCCATCCACACGCTGGTGGTCGCCACCAACGAGAACGACGTGCTCGACGAGTTCTTCCGCACCGGCATCTACCGCGTGCGCGGCGCGGTCGACACGCACGAAACATCGAGTCCGTCGATGGACATCAGCAAGGCCAGCAACTTCGAGCGCTTCGTGTTCGACCTGGTGGGCCGCGACGCCGCCCGGCTGCGCCAGCTGTTCGTGGAAGACCTGGGCCTGCAAGGCAGCTTCGACCTGAGCGCCGACCCGGCGTTCAAGCAGGCCGCCGAGCGCTTCGGCTTCAAGAGCGGACGCAGCACACACGCCGACCGCCTGGCGACCATCCGCGACACCGAGAAGCGCTTTGCCACGCTGGTCGATCCGCACACCGCCGACGGCCTGAAGGCCGCGCGCGAGCAGCTCGCACCCGGCGTGCCGATGGTGGTGCTCGAAACCGCGTTGCCGATCAAGTTTGCCGCCACGCTGGTCGAGGCGCTGGGCGAGGAGCCCGAGCGGCCGAAGCGGTTCGAGGGCATCGAGGCGCTGCCCAAGCGCGTCGTCAAGCTGCCGGCCGACGCCGAGGCCGTGAAGGCCTACATCGCACAGAACTGTGATTGATCACGTCCGGGCCCGCGCATGAAGGTCGTAGGCTTCGCGGGCTATTCGGGCGCGGGCAAGACCACGCTGCTGGAGCGCCTKATMCMACTCTCCGAGCCCACGAGAATAAGACGAAACTGGTAT
>NNBU01000549.1_pt1 | contig 35336 bp, 18 predicted proteins | sample 1173781 | NCBI WGS metagenome assembly NNBU01 (sample SAMN07173937, study PRJNA388173) | plant metagenome | biome: Plant school; feature: Soil; material: Symbiotic tissue of Blasia pusilla L.; isolation source: symbiotic tissue sample KVJ2 | host: Blasia pusilla | place: Norway: Troms, Kvaloya...
TCCAGGAGCCGATGACCTCATTCTCGCCGCTGCACACCATCGGCAATCAGATCGAGGAAGTCCTGCGGATCCATTCGGTCCTCTCAGTTCGGGAGCGCCGGGAGCGGTCGGAAGAGATGCTGAGCATGGTCGGGTTCGACAACCCCTCTCGCATCTTCGACATGTATCCCTTCGAGCTTTCCGGCGGGATGCGCCAGCGCGCCATGATCGCCATGGCGCTGATCGGTCGGCCGGCGCTCCTGATCGCCGACGAGCCGACGACGGCGCTCGACGTGACGATCCAGGCGCAGATCCTGAAGCTCCTGAAGGATCTTCAGTCGAAACTCGGCATGGCGATCCTTCTGATTACCCATGATCTCGGCGTCGTTGCCTCAATGGCTGACGAGGTCGTGGTGATGTATCGCGGTCAGGTGATGGAATCCGGTAGCGTCGAGCAGATCTTTCGCGATCCGCAACACGCCTATACGCGCGGGCTGATGGCTGCAGTGCCGGACTTCGACATGGCGCGCGACGAGCGATTGAAGCCATTGCGGGAAATTCAGGTGAATGCCGGCGGTCTGCTCGGCGTCCGTAACCGGCCTGCCGCCGGTACGTCGGACATCCTGCTCTCCGTCCGGAACATCACCAAGACTTACCAGCCGAAAGGCTCCAACGGTTTCTTCAGCAAACCCCTGCCGCCGACGCGGGCTGTGCATGACGTTTCGTTCGATGTGCGGCGTGGCGAAACACTGGGGCTTGTCGGAGAGAGCGGTTGCGGCAAGACCACGCTCAGCAAGATCCTGATGCGCGGTGTGACGGCCGACCAGGGGGAAGCCATTTTCGAAAGCGCCGATGGGCCGGTCGACGTGCTCCAGGCTGAGGGCAAAGCGCTGCGGGATCTGCGGTCAGCAATCCAGATGGTCTTTCAAGATCCGGTTTCCTCGCTGTCTCCCCGGATGACCGTGCGCAGCATCATCGGCGAACCTCTCGAGATTCATGGCTATGGCGATTCCCGCCAACGGGTCGCGCTCTCGAAGCGACTGGTCGAATCGGTAGGCCTGCCGGGGTCTGCCCTCGGCCGTTATCCACACAGCTTCTCCGGCGGTCAAAGGCAGCGCATCGGCATTGCCCGCGCACTCGCGCTGGGTCCAGAGCTTTTGATCTGCGACGAACCGGTTTCAGCGCTTGACGTGTCGGTCCAGGCCCAGGTCCTCAACCTGTTGAAGGATCTTCGTGCAGAACTGGGGCTGACCTACATCTTCATCTCGCACAACCTCGCCGTGGTGAACTACATGGCCGACAGGGTCGCCGTGATGTATGCCGGCCGGATCGTCGAGATCGCACCTTGCGATATCATCATGCGCAATCCGATCCATCCATACACACGCAAACTGATTGCTGCCGTGCCCTCTCCCGATCTTGATCGACCGATTGATTTCGAGCGTGCAGGAGAGACGTCGACCTCGGCGAAAGGCTCCTGGGGCAAGCAGTTCCTTGATGAAGGCGATCCCGACCAGCTGACACATATCGACCTTGGTGGCGAGCATTTCGTCCTTGCCCGCCGCTCAGCGGATGCACGGGAGCTGAAGGCATGATCACCCGTCGGTCAATCCTGGCCCTGATGGCCGCATCCACGCTCGCCCGACCGGCCTTTGCGGCGGCGTTTGATGACGAACCCGAGGCCTTGCGCGAGGCAGTGCGCGCGGGGACATTGCCGCCGATGCGCGAGCGCCTGCCGAAAGTCCCACGCGTGATTTCGCTCGAGGGGGCCGGCCTTGCGCCCGGTCGCACAGGAGGCAAGATCCGTATCCTCGTCGGCAACCAGCGGGATATCCGCTACATGCCGATCTACAGCTACTGTCGCCTGATCGGTTTCGACCGCCAGTTCAACTTCCAGCCCGATATTCTCAAGGATTTCGAAGTCGAACGGGATCGGGTCTTCACCCTGCACCTTCGGCCAGGCCATCGTTGGTCGGATGGCAGTCCGTTTACGGCCGAAGATTTCCGCTACGTCTGGGACGACATGTTCCACAACAAGGAACTCCATAAAGGCGGCATGCCGAATGTGTTGCGCGTCGCCGACAAGGAGCCCGTTTTCGAGGTGCTGGACGAGGTCACCGTCCGTTACAGCTGGGAGGATCCGAACCCAGACTTCCTGGCAGAACTTGCTTCCCCCGTGGCAACCCGGCTGATGCAGCCGTCTGCTTACATGAAGCAGTTCCATCCTGCCTACCAGACGCCTGAAAAACTCGCCGAACTGATCGCTCAGCAAAATGTCGAGGACTGGGTCGCGCTGCACCAGAAGATGTCCCGTTCGGCCCGGCCGGAAAATCCGGAACTGCCGACGCTCGATCCCTGGCGCAATACGACAGCCCCACCGTCAGGCTATTTCGTTTTCGAACGGAATCCTTACTTCCACCGCGTTGACCAGAATGGCCAGCAATTGCCCTATGTGGATCAGGTTACGCTGAGTGTCGGCTCCGGAGACCTGATCTCTGCCAAGACCGCGGCAGGCGAAAGCGATCTGCAGCTCAACAATATCGATTTCTCTGACTACACTTTCCTGAAAGGTGCGGAAGAGCGCGGCTTTATCGAGGTTGACCTCTGGAAGCGGACCCAGGGTTCACGAACCGCGCTGATCCCCAATCTAAACTGCACCGACCTAGTCTGGCGCAACGTGTTCCGGGATGTCCGAGTTCGCCGGGCACTATCCCTGGCCATCAATCGCGACGAGATCAACAAAGCCGTGTTCTTCGGCCTCGGCCAGCCAAGCTCCAACACGGTGTTGCCGGAAAGTCCGCTTTTCAAGACACGCTATCGGGATGCCTGGGCTTCCTTCAACCCTGACCAGGCCAATGCCCTGCTGGACGAGGTGGGGCTGAAGCGGGAAAGTCCGCGCGGCCAGCGCCTTCTTCCTGACGGCCGGCCGTGCAACCTGATTATCGAGACGACCGCCGAAACGAGTTATGAAACCGACGTTCTCGAGCTCGTGACCGACTATTTCTGGCGCATCGGCTTTCGCATCTTCACGCATGTCGCGCATCGTGAACTTTTCCGCCAGCGTATCGTCAACGGGGAGACGATCATGGCGCTCTGGTGGGGCCTCGACAACGGCGTGCCCACGGCCGACATGTCGCCACGCGAATTGGCACCAACGTCCAACGACCAGATCCAATGGCCGCTCTGGGGCCTGCACGAGCTTTCCGGCGGTGGCGACGGACGTCCGCCCGAAACCGACGAAGCACGATTGCTGCTCGAGCATTTCCACCGCTGGCGGCTGGCCGACACTCACGAGGGGCGAACAGCAATCTGGCACGAAATGCTGGAGCTTTTCACACAGCAGGTCTTCACCATCGGCATCGTGAACTCGGTCTTGCAGCCCGTGGTCAAGAACCGCCGCCTGCGAAATGTGCCGGAGAAAGCCCTGTTCGGCTTCGACCCCACATCGTATCTCGGCGTCTACATGCCGGACACGTTCTGGTACGAAGGAGGCACCTGAGATGTTGCGCTATGTCCTTTGGCGTATCGCCATGATGGTGCCGACCCTGATCATGATCTCAATGCTCGTCTTCACGATCATCGAGCTTCCGCCGGGTGACTTCTTCGAAAGCCATATCGAAGAAATGCGCGCCATCGGCGAAAAGGCAGACATGGAGGAGATCGAGGATCTGAAGGCCCGCTACGGCTTCGACAAGCCAGCGCCGCTGCGCTACATCGACTGGGTCACCAAGTTTGCCATGGGCGACTTCGGTTACTCCTTCGAGTATCGGATGCCCGTTGCCGATGTGATCGGCGATCGTGTCTGGCTGACCGTGCTCGTCTCGACGGTGACTATCACGATCACCTGGCTCATCGCCTTCCCGATCGGGATCTATTCGGCGACCCATAAATACAGCTGGGGCGACTACGGCTTTACCTTGCTGGGGTTGATGGGCATCGCAGTGCCGAACTTCATTCTGGCCCTGGTGATGATGTACTTCGCCAATATCTGGTTCGGGACCTCGATCGGTCATCTGATGGATCCGAGCTACATCAACGAACCGATGAGCCTTGCCAAGGTGAAGTCGATCCTTGAACACCTGTGGATCCCGGTCCTCATCATCAGCACGGCCGGCACCGCGGGCATGGTGCGCCGCGTTCGTGCGAACCTGATGGATGAATTGCACAAACAATATGTCATGACAGCCCGGGCGAAGGGCCTTCATCCCTTCCGCACGCTGATGAAATATCCCTTCCGCATGTCGTTGAATTTCTTCATCTCCGACATCGGCTCCATCCTGCCCTCGATCATTTCCGGTGCGGAAATCACTGCCGTCGTGCTGTCGCTGGAAACGACCGGCCCGATGCTCATTCGCGCGCTGCAAAACCAGGACATGTATCTTGCGGGCTCCTTCCTGATGTTCCTGGCGATCCTGACTGTCGTTGGCGTTCTCGTCTCCGATATTGCCTTGGCGATCCTCGATCCGCGAATCCGCCTTCAGGGGGGACGAACGAAATGAGCGAGCGCACAACCATCGAGAACTCCAAACACTTCGTCTCCAACGCCCCGTTCGATCCGTATCTCGTGGAAGCGGACAATGATCAGGCAAGCGGACACGCATCGCAGCTCAGACTAACGTGGTGGCGTTTTCGCCGACACAAGCTGGCTTTGATCTCCGGCATCCTTTTGCTTGCCGCCTATCTGATGATCATCATCGTGGAGTTCCTGGCGCCCTACAACGTGCATACCCGCAACGTCGACAACATCTATGCGCCTCCACAAGAGGTCCGCTTCTTCCACGAGGGTGGCTTTGTCGGCCCCTTCGTCTACGGGCGCGACATGACGCTGGACATGAACACGCTACGGCGCATCTACACCGAGGATACCTCGGACGTGCAGAAACTGCGCTTCTTCTGCCGCGGCGATTCCTATCGATTCTGGGGCTTGGTCGAGGGGAATTTCCACATCGTATGCCCTGCGGAGAACGGCGAATTCTTCCTTCTCGGAACGGATCGCCTCGGGCGGGACGTCCTGTCCCGGATTCTCTACGGCGCGCGCATCTCGCTTACCATCGGCCTCCTCGGGGTCATGACGAGTTTCGCGCTGGGCATCGTGATCGGCGGATTGGCCGGGTATTGGGGCGGTTGGTTTGATCTCGCGGTTCAGCGCGTCACGGAAGTGCTGCAATCCATTCCCAGCATTCCCCTGTGGCTTGCAATGGCTGCGATCATGCCGGCGGACTGGTCGCCACTGGTCGTCTATCTCGGGATCACCTTCATTCTGGGTCTGCTCGACTGGACAGGGCTTGCGCGCGCCGTGCGCTCCAAGCTTCTGGCGCTGCGCGAAGAAGACTATGTTCTGGCAGCCCAGATGATGGGGGCGAAGAGCCCGCGCATCATTGCTCGACATCTCATCCCGGGTTTCATGTCGCACCTCATCGCAAGCGCGACCTTGACCATTCCGGGGATGATCCTCGGGGAGACGACGCTCAGCTTCCTCGGCCTGGGTCTCAGACCGCCGATCACCAGTTGGGGCGTTTTGCTGACCGAAGCGCGAACTGTGAACGTCGTTGCCCTTTACCCCTGGCTTCTTTTCCCGGTAATCCCGGTTATCGTGGTCATTCTCGCTTTCAACTTTCTCGGAGATGGCCTTAGAGATGCCGCCGATCCTTATAACTAACCCGACAACTCCATGGATCCAGCACGACAGCGCTGCAGGACGTCCGCGAAATCGCAGTGAGGTTTTCTGATGACAACGGGACGTTCGCGTAAAGCTCGCATCCTCATGTATAGCCACGACACGTTTGGACTGGGACACCTGAGGCGATGCAGAACGATCGCGCATTCTCTGGTCGCCGACTACAGCAGCTTGCAAGTCCTGATCATCTCAGGCGCGACCATTGCGGGTGCGTTCGAATATCGTGCGCGTGTGGATTTTGTGAAGATCCCGAGCGTCATCAAGCTGCGCAACGGCGAATACACATCGATGGACCAGCACATCAACGTGGCAGAGACGATCGCCATGCGCCGGTCCATCATTCGCAACACTGCCGAGATGTTCGAGCCCGACATCTTTATCATTGACAAGGAGCCACTGGGTCTGAGGGGAGAGGTGGAAGACACACTGCACTTCCTGAAAGCGCGTGGCACCACGCTGGTCCTGGGCTTGCGGGAGGTCATGGATGCGCCGCACCTGCTCGATGTCGAGTGGAAGCGCAATGACACGATGCACAAGATCGGCATGCTCTATGACGACATCTGGGTCTATGGGCCGCCTGACTTCTACGACCCTCTGACAGGGCTTGCAGTCCCTGACAGCGTGCGTGAAAAAATGCATTTCGTCGGATTTCTGCAGCGCAAGGCATCGGTCACACGTGCGCCGGACGCGGGCGAATACCTCATCGTGACAACGGGCGGAGGCGGGGACGGCGCGGACCTGGTTCGTGATGTCATTGCTGCCTACAAGGCCGACCCGTCTTTGACCATCAAGGCGATGATCGTTCTTGGGCCCTATATGCCCAATGAGCAACGCCTGCAGTTCATGGAACATGCGGGCGACGATCCACGGATCGAGATCATCGAATTCGACAATCGGATGGAAGATCGCATTGCTGGCGCCCGTGCCGTCGTGGCGATGGGCGGTTACAACACCTATTGTGAAATCCTGTCCTTCGACAAACCTGCGCTGATCGTGCCGCGGACTCACCCCCGCCTTGAGCAGTTGATCCGGGCGCGGCGCGCATCGGAACTCGGACTGGTGAGCATGCTGCCGCCGCAGGAAGCCGCAGACAGCCTCCGCTTTGCCGCGGCACTGAAGGACTTGCTGAAGCGCGACCCACCGTCAGCCAGCCCTTCCGCATTGCATCTTGAAGGACTGCCGACCATTTCCAAGATCGTCGACCAGCATCTGAGCGACAAGAAAAACCTGTCGCTGCTGTCCGCACAAGGCTGATCCATGTCCAACAGAAAAATGCTGGTGCTTCTCAAGGGGTACCCGCGCCTTTCGGAAACCTTCATCGCCCAGGAACTTCTTGGACTGGAACAGGCCGGATTCGAACTTTCCATCGTTGCCATGCGACGGCCGACCGACAAGAAGCGCCACCCGGTCCATGACGAGATACGCGCAAGTGTCGAGTATCTTCCGGAATACCTGCATGAAGAACCGCTGCGGGTGCTAAGGGCCATCTGGAAAATTCACGCCCTACCCGGATTTCGCCAAGCCCTGAAACAGTTTTGGAGCGACCTGAGGCGCGATGTGTCTCGCAATCGCGTCCGTCGCTTCGGTCAGGCCGCCGTCCTTGTCGCGGAATGGCCGCCAGGAGCGGAATGGCTGCATGTGCATTTCATCCATACCCCGGCCTCCGTCGCCAGCTATGCCAGCCAGATCAGCGGCATTCCCTGGACCGTATCGGCTCATGCCAAGGATATCTGGACGTCGAAGGATTGGGATCTAGCGGAAAAGCTGCAGCGAGCCGACTGGGCTGTCACCTGCACTGCAGTCGGCTACGAAAAGCTCGCTGGCCTCTCCGGGGGCCGCGGAAATGTGAACCTCAGCTACCATGGCCTGGATCTGGTGCGCTTTCCGCATTTCGACGGACAAAGATCGATGCGCGATGGTAAGGACCCAGCCGACCCCGTTCGCATTCTCAGCGTCGGTCGCGCGGTGAAGAAGAAGGGCTATGACACCCTTCTTGAAGCCTTGGCCAAACTGCCTGCAGACCTGCACTGGCGATTCACGCATATCGGAGGCGGTGAGGAACTGACGAAGCTGAAGGCGCTCGCCGAGGGGCTTGGAATCACCGACAGGATCGTCTGGATGGGGTCGATGGACCAACGGGACGTGCTGACCCAGTATAGAGAATCCGATCTTTTCGCACTGGCCTGCCGGATCACGGCCGATGGCGATCGCGATGGACTGCCGAATGTCCTGGTGGAGGCTGCGAGCCAACGCCTGATGGCTGTCTCAACCACGGTTTCCGGGATTTCGGAGCTTTTCCGCGACGGGCAGAACGCGCTTCTTGTTGGGCCGGATGATGCGAAGGCTTTGGCAGACGCTCTCCTGAAGGCGATCACGGACCCTGGCCTGCGGCATAGTCTCGGGATCGCTGCGGAAGAACGCGTGCGGCGCGATTTCGACTACCACGACAGCATCAAGGACCTTACCCGGCTGTTCAAATCGGCCTGGGCCAAGAGGGATGCCGAATGAGCGGATCACGAGATCGCAGCATTGGACGCGCGGGGAAGGTCTTCTTCTATGTGCAGCATCTGCTGGGCATCGGTCATCTTGCCCGGGCGAGCCGCATCGCGCGTGCGCTCGTGGACGACGGGTTCGATGTGACCCTGGTGACCGGCGGAGCGCCTGTCGCCGGCTTTCCGGGGGACGGCATCCACCATGTGCAACTGCCTGCCGTGGTTGCCTCCAGCAGCGGTTTTTCCGCACTGGCAGACCTCAATGGGAACCCGGTGGATGAAGCCTTCGAGCAGGCCCGAACAACACAGTTGCTCGACGCCTTCCACTCGGCACAACCGGATGTGGTAATCCTCGAGGCTTTTCCATTCGGTCGTCGGCAAGTTCGCTTTGAACTTTTGCCACTCATTCGCGGGATCGAATCCACCAACCCCCGGCCTCTTCTCTTCAGTTCGATCCGCGACATCCTGCAAGAAAATCGCAAACCGGGTCGGGATCGCGAAACCGTCGATCTCATTCGATCACACTTCGACGGCGTTCTGGTGCATGGCGCGCCGGAATTCGTTCGGCTGGAAGAAACATTCGCGCTGACGCCGGAGATTGCCGACCGCATCCACTACACCGGGCTGGTCGCTCCGCTTAAGCCGAAACCGGCCGAGGAGCGCTTCGATACCGTAATTTCGGCCGGCGGCGGGGCCGTCGGGGCTGCCCTCATCGAGGCCGCATTGGATGCGCGGAGCCTGCTGAACGACCGATCGCCCTGGTGCGTCATCACGGGACCAAACCTGCCGCAAGCCGACTACGATCGCTTCGAAGCGCGTGCTGGCGACACTGTATCCCTCTTCCGGTTCCGCAAGGATTTCCCGCGGCTGCTCGCCAATGCGACGCTGTCAATATCGCAAGCTGGCTACAACACGGTGTGCGACCTACTCGTCGCGCGCTGCCGCGCGCTGCTGGTGCCCTTTGCTGCCGGAGGTGAGACGGAGCAATGCGTCCGCGCCGAAAAACTGGTTGCCCTTGGCCTGGCACGGATCGTGCGTGAAGACGGCTTGACCGGCGACGTCATGGCAAAAGCTGTTCTTGAGGCGCGAGACCTTGTCTTCCCGGAAGAACTGCCCATTGCGCTGGATGGCGCGGCGGAAACAGCCCGTTTCATCCGGGCGCGGCTCGCGCAGCGTTAGGTTGCAATTTGCGCGCTGCGGTCCCATTGTTCTCTGGCTTGGGGCCATTGCGGCGCTGTTGACCAGTACCGCCATGGTTGAACCTCACGACCGCGCCAATGTCAGAGATAGCTCTGGGCCTGCTCGGGGGAAAACAACAGGACCGTCATTTCCAGGCGCCGCCCTTTCAAAGGTATGCGGCGCGTGGTGACGCCGTCATGGGCAAGCTCCGCCAGCAGTATGACGGTTTCGGATACGGCAAGCGCAACATTGAATTGCTTGGCGGCGGTTTCCAGCCGACTGGCGACATTGACGGTATCGCCAATTGCCGTGAGCGACGCCACCTTGCCATAGCCGACGATACCCAGGATGGCCGGTCCATAGTGGATGCCGATCGCGACCTCTAGATCGATGCCGAATTCCTGCATCAGTTGATTGTTGAGATTCTGCGTTTCGGCAATGATCTTCGCAGCAGCACCCAGCGCCCGGCGGCAGGCGTCGCGCGTGCCATTCTGGTCGATTTCGAAAATGGCCATCACGCCATCCCCGATATACTTGTCGACTCGGCCGCCGGCTGCCTCGATTGCAGGGACCAGAATTGCAAAATAGGAATTCAGCAGAAATACGATGTCGTAAGGCAGTCGTCCTTCAGCGATGGTGGTGAAGTTTCGCAGATCTGCGAACATCACCAGGACATCCTTTTCGCGCCCCACTTCCAGATTGGTGCGGGTCGAGAATCGATCCCCACCCTCAGGCGGCTCAAGCTGCAGTGCGACGTGAAGGTCGAAATTGGGTCGCAACTGACAGCTTAATCGCGTATCTGCCGGCGCCTGGATGCGCGAGAGCGTGGCACGTTCGAGAGGACTTGGCGCAGGCAGAGGCCCACCGCTTTCGAGCACGCGGACGCGGCACGTGGAGCAACGGCCTTTTCCGCCACATACGGAATAGTGGTCGATATGTCCCACACGGCTTGCTTCCAGAATGCTTGTCCCTCTCGGTACGTGAACCAGCGCGCCGTGGGAGTAGGTGATAAGGATATGCGACTCTCGCTGGCGAAAATAGCGGACCGTGCGCAAAAGCAGGACCAGCGCAGCCGCAACCGCCAGAAGGATGTAAACCTGCCGTTCGATGGTCGCTATGTCGGTATTTGGCGCTGCAGCCAGCCACGTTCCTTCAAATTCGCTGGGAAGGCGGCCCAACTGCTCGATGCCGACGGCATTTGCAGGCGGAAGCCTCTGGCCCGTCACCAGGATACCGCCCAACGCGAGCGTCGGGACGATGATGGCGGCCGCGAAAAGGATCTGGGCATATCGCGAAAACCATTCCCGATAGCTCAACGCCGCATATAACCCAAGGCAGCCGTGCACCCAGGCAACGATCAATGCCGCTGCCATTTTGGCGCCGAGGAAGCCATCCTTCCACATCGCGCGAATGACCGAGACATAGTCTGCATCCGGACCACTGAACATGACCGGGATGCGTGCGGCGACGACGTGCTGGGCGATCAGCAGGGGCAGTGAGAGGCCAAAAACAACCTGGATGACCGTAACAGCGCGCAGCCCGATCAGGCGTCGCAAATACAGCGTTCGAAGAGCAAGCAGGAAGTGCAAGGCGAATGAACCGTAAAGCAGCACGGCCGCAACCGGATTTCTCCAGATGAGCCTGAAGTATGCCAACGCCGCCTGCGCCAGATCTTCGGAGATCAAAAGGAGTGCATGATTGAGGAAATGCATGGTCACGAACGTGAACATGATGATGCCCGTGACAATCCTCAGCCTCAGCGCTGCTTTGTCGGTCAGGAGCGGACGCACATGCGACTTCGGATTCACGAATAGTACCTTTTGGGCGGATCAAGGCACGTCTTCATTGCGTGCCCAATTTCAACGGGGTTCGTCGCGACGTGCCTTCAGACGTCGAAGACCTGCGCGTCCTTGACGACGTGGGCGCGGGGAAAGCGTTCAGCCGCAAGCTCAGCGATCCGCTCCAAATCGTTATCAGCATGAAACGGAGAATGGTGCATCAGTCCGATGGCCTTCACATCGGCCGCTTCGGCGAGCCGAATGGCATGCTGCCATGACGAATGGCCAAAACCTTGATATTTTGGCATCTCCTCGTCGCAGTAGGCACTGTCATAGAGAAACAGATCAGCGCCCTCAATGAGCTCAAGGACATTTTCATCGAGCTCTCCCGGAGTATGTTCGGTATCGGTCACAATGGCCACGACCCGGCCGGCATATTCGATCCTGTAACCTGTTGATCCCCCTGGATGATGAAGCCGACCCGTTCGCATCACGATCCCTGGGCCGGGCTCAAGCGTGTCGCCCGGCATGAAATCCAGATAGCTGACGGCTGCCTTGAAGATATCCGGGCCGACAGGAAAATACGGCGGGCGCATGACTCCCCGGACGATTTCGTGGGTTGTCATCCGGCCCTCCATATGGGCGGAGGCGATGGCCACAGTCATGTCCGGCTTGTGCAACGGCGCAAAGAAGGGAAGACCCTGGATGTGATCATAATGGCTATGCGTCAGGAACAAACTCAGCCTTTTGACCGCTCTCGACAGAAGGTTTATTCCGGCCGGGATGATCCCCGTTCCGGCGTCGAACAAAAGCACATCTGTGCCGCATTGAACTTCAATACAGATGGTATTGCCGCCGTATCGATTGAAGGCGTGACCCGACATGGGTGTCGACCCACGCGATCCCCAGACCGTGACAAGAAAAGGCGTCGACTTTTCGCGCGATCCCCCCGCCACGACTGCGTCCATATCTTCCTCTGCGATGCTACAGCCGCTCGACAAGATCAGGCAAACTCGGCGCGCCCCTTGTGTTTCGCCAGTTCCGACGTCGTTGTCGTCAGGCGCGTCGCAAGAACCTTCAATACGGAGAACATCAGGCTCGGACACTCGGCCATCATTTTCAGGAAGGTCAGCTTGTCGATGCGCAAGGTCTCAAGGGGCGTGAGCGCGCTCACTGTTGCGGTTCGATAGCCGTCGCTCAAGAGGGCAATTTCCCCGACGATGGTGTTCTTGTCGGCTTTAGCGACACTGACTATGCCGCGCGGCGTCTCGACGGTGATGTCGACGGATCCGCTCAGAATGACATAGGCGGCATCGCCAGGATCGCCTTCATGGAAGAGTTCCTGTCCCGGTGAAAAGCGCACACGATCAGAGTTGAAAGCCAAAAGCTTCAATTTGGAAGGGCTGGCGGATGCAAAGAAAGGCAGTGAGCTTAAGCACCTTACCTCATCATCAAGAACCATTTCACATCTCCATCGAGGCACGCGGCCTCACTCTACCGAACGATCAACTCTTTCACCACACTGTCTTCGTCAACGATCTGATCATAGCTACCATTCGCTACAACATCTCCATTGTCGAATATTACGACACGCTCGAAATAAGAACATAGTGTCGGGTTCGATAAAACCCAAACGATTGTGCACCCTTCGGTATTCTTTCGCAAGAAAGAGATAACATTTTGCACCAACTGGGCTTGAAGGCGCGGATTTAGGCCCGGCAGCGGCTGATTGAGAATACAGTAGTCCGCATGACGAATAACGGCCCTCGCAACGTTCAGCTTCTGGCGCTGCAACATCGTCAAGCGCTTGCCGCCCGGTCCTAGGTCAAATCCCAGTCCAGCCTCTAGAATATCCGCATAGGTTCCGTATTCCTTCGCGAGAATCACCAGCTGGGATTTGATCCGCTCATGGGAATCCGCATAGGTCCTGCTAATCTTGCCGAAGACAATGTTATCAAGAAGCGTCGCCGAGGACTGATATTTGTCGTGACTGAACCGCGCGATCAGCGACTGCAATTCCACCGGCAAGTTTTCATAAAACGCATGGCGCGCTTGAACGATCTTGGCTCTAAGCTCGTCATTCAGGATACCGAAGCGAAAACGACCTTCGACGTAAGCAAATGCCGTCAGGAAGAGGATCCGCCGCACCTCTTCGTTGGTTTGATCCAGGCGTTTGCCCTCAACCTCCTTCGACAATCGGTTGAGGTCGGGCATTTCTCGACCTTCCATGAACGGTAGGTCCGGCATCAGCGAGTTGTTCTGTTGATCCTCGCCGAACAACTCAACCATGGTGGAAACGATTTTGCGCCCCGCTTCGAAAAGCTGGTCGGAGAGCCCGTTGTTAACAATCACGGAACGAAAATAAGCGCTTGAGACGATCTTGCGAGCCGCATCATCTCCACCGATGACCGTGCCGAACAGAAGGTTCTCCGCGATCGTTGCCTCTGCGTTATAAGTATCGAAGTCAAATGGCTCGACCAATTGCGGCAGGTTCAATTCGCCGAGCCGATCGCGCAGGGTCTGCCGCGCTTCGACGGCAAACCCAGTCAACCTTTCATTCCACTGCGGATCGATAACGCTGCGCAGACCAAGGTCGAAGACGTCATCCGTCAAAAGCACCGTGTCCAGCGCTTCCAGCATCCACTTGTTTTGTGTTTCACGATCGGCAACCTCGCCCGAAGCGCCGCCGATCCATTCACCGTAGATGTCGTAGTCCACATTTCCGGCGAGACGGGCCTCCTTGATCTCCCACCGACGCACAGTCGCCGCCTTGCCGCCGCGCTCGAACGGGCGCAAGGGTGCGTGCTTCAAGCCATAGAGCAGATTTTCCCGCAGGCTTCCGTGGAAGAAATAGGTTTCGGCGGAAACATAGCTCAGTCGGCGGCCGCTCACCGATTCCGGCAAATCGAGTATATTGGTGTCACCGACGGTTATGCGTCCGGATGCCGGTCGCACGGCGCGTCCCAGCGCCTCGGCAACAGCAACGGCGGCGGTGCCGTTGACGTCAAGGAAAGCCACGGCTTCACCCGCACCGATTTCGAGCGATACTTCATGCACAAGTCGGCCGCCGCTATCGTCATGGACGGTCAGATTGGCGACGGTAATCGCACCGGGAAGTGCAGGCGGAACACCCTCGAAGACAGTCTGGATCTCTTCCGGGAGGATGGCATCGGACTGAAACTGCTCGACGACCTGCTCGAACTTCACCTGCACGTCCTGTCGCCCTTGATCCCAATCAATCAGATCCTTCAACGGACCGGGCAAATCCTTGTAGGCGTTGATGACGGCGACAAGCTGGCCGACATCCAGGGTGCCCTTCAGCGTTAGATAGCCACCAATGGAATAGAACAGGAAAGGTGTGACCTGAGCGAGGAAGTTGTTGATGAACTTCACCATGAACTTCCACTGGTAGAGATCATAGCGAATGGCGAAGATCTCACCGAGCCGATGCGCCATGTCGGCGCGCTCATAATTCGACGTGTCATAGGCATGAATGGTCGAGATGCCGTCGACCATTTCCCCCACGCGACCGGCCAATCTGCGCGCCGTGAGCTGCCGCTCGCGGCCGAGCCTAATCAGACGGCGACGCATGCGCGGAATGATGCCCAGCTGCAGCATTGCCATCAGGACCGCAATCATACCCAGCCACAGGCTCTGGGCGAGAATAAAGCCCAACGCCGCCACGATCTGTCCGCCAAGCATTGCAGGTGCGACAAAGGCATCGCCGGCATAGCCGCCGAGCGGCTCCACCTCGTCCTTGATCATCGTGGCGACTTCGCTGCTTTTCGTCCGCTTGAAGTAGTTCGGCGGGAAACGCAGAACCCGGTCGATCAGCTGGAACCGAATGCGGCGCAGCAGCCGTTCGCCAAGCCGCCCCTTGTATGTATTGATGACATACTTGAAGCCGTTGTTGATGATGACCAGCGCCAGAAATTCCAGGCTCAGCGCCATCAACATCGACAGCCGGTCGAGCGGGTAGCCTCCATACACCTGAACGGGACCCATCAACGGCAAACTGAAGCTGACTTCGAAGAATGGCTGAACCGCTTCGGGCGTTGGAAAGCCATCTCCCTGAATCGGACCGTTGATAATCTGCTTGGGCAGATCGAGCGAAAAAAAGTACGGGATCATCGACAAAGCGACAATCACAAGTATAACGACTTGCTGGCGCCAGGTATACTTCCAGATGTAGCGAGGGAGACTTTTTTCCATGAAAGAAGCAGTACCTGAAGGTGAGCGCGTCCTCGATTTTAGAGGTCGCCCTATATATTGTCAAAAAACGCTTGGTGGCTGGCCATGTCCAGTCACTCCAGAGACTGCACCATAAAACAGAAACGTCCCGACTGCTGCACGTGGTGGAGACGAGGCGGCAGCGGGCTCTGCAGTTGCGGATCCGCGAGTTATCGCTGATGAACGCTAATGCATAGCGGCTCGTGTGGCGAGTCGTGTTTCTGGAGACGCTCAGTAAATGGTTACGTCATGTTAGAACAAGAATCGGCCATCGCAGACCCGGCCCTGAGCACGTCGCTGCGGGACTGGATGCTCAATGAGACGTTTCAGGAAAGGTTCATCGACAACATTCTGGTTGAACTCGGCGAGCGACTGATCCGCGCCGGCGTTCCCGTGGCCCGAGTGACACTGCATTTTCGAATCAATCACCCTCAGTGGCTCGGTGCCCGCATCGAGTGGCTCCCAGGCCTCCGTGAAGCTCGCATTCAAACATTCGACTATGAAATCGAGCATAGGCCCGATTTCCTTTCCAGCCCGATCTTCGAACTCTTTGCCGGCGCCGAAGAGGTGCGGCAGAACCTGCTCGTCGACAATCCGTTACGACCATATCCCCTCTTTGCCGAGTTGCGCGCTGAAGGTTTGACGGATTACGTCGCATGGCCGCTCAAGCATACGCTGGAAAAGCGCCATGCCGTAACTTTTGCAACCGATGCGCCGGACGGCTTTCGCAATGATCATATCGCACTCCTTCACGGACTGGTTCCCCTTCTGGCGCTGGTCAGCGAAGTGAGGGTGAAGAATGCGCTGGCACGAACCCTCCTGCAAACCTATGTAGGGCCCCATGCCAGCGAAGAAATTCTGGCAGGGGCGACCACACGCGGCAGCGGCGTCACCCTCACAGCCGCCGTGGTCATCTTCGATATCCGTGGCTTTACCGCCATTGCCAGTGCGTGGCCGCGTGACGATGTGATCGGCCTGCTGAACTCCTACTTCGACGCGATTGCAGAGCCCATTGATCGACATGGAGGTGAGATCCTGAAATTCATGGGAGACGGACTTTTGGCCGTATTCCCACTGGCGAAGGACCACGCTATCAAAAACACGTTTCAGGCTGTTGTCGAGGCGCATCATGCGATGACCGAACTGAACGACATTAATGCTGCGCTCGGCAGGCCAGCGGTCGAAAGCGGGATCGGAGTTCACGTCGGCGACGTCATGTACGGCAATATCGGATCGAAGCGCCGTCTTGATTTCACCGTGATTGGAGCTGCGGTCAACATTGCGTCTCGGCTCGAATCGCTCACCAAGACGGTCCATCATCCGGTCCTGTTCTCTGACGCTTTCGTCTCATTGGGCCAGTTGGACGCCTTTGTTGAGGATCTCGGCGTCTATGAACTCCGAGGCCTCGATGCGCCGATGCAAGTTTTCGGGCTCAAGTCATTCCAGGCCTGATGACATCATCAGGCTGCTTCATCCTAATGGCCAGGCAAGGTCGGTTAGGGCAAAACCTGAACCTCTATTCCTTGGTTCCGCCGACACCGGACGGGCGGTACATCAGGATCCTGAATAGAATGGAAAATATGTAGCGTACCGACGATACGCGACGCTGTCGTTGCCAGTTGTGCCGCAAAGTGCGTCAACCGCGACCTGAAGCTCCATACTCCACGACTCACGTGTCGGGCGTAGGGTCGCGGCCTTTCTTCAGAAATGACGAACCTCGTCGGTGATACACTTGCCGCTCTCTTCGTGAAAGGCGCCGCTTGGGACATAGGTACAATCGAACCTGCAGGCCCGCCGGCGCTGAAGCTTGGATCGCTGCTGAGAAGCCGCACGCTCGAAAAAATTTCCAACGAAGACATGGCCACACTAAAGCGCGCCAATCTGGTGAATCCGGGCGCTTCGACTCCATCCTCGGAAACGCTGCTCCACACATTCTCACCACACAAGTTCTTCGATCACACACATTCCACAGCCATTTTTCCATTAAACGGGCCATCTGCGAGATACAGAGTTACGGAACCAAAGAGATGAACTGCAAGGTGGTACAAAGAATCGCTTCGAATTCACCGTCGAACGCGGGCAGTTGCAGGTTTCGTCTTCGGTTTCACGGATGAGCCACCGGGCTTTCGGGCGGCTGGTTACGATCTGGCCTGCATCCTCGCGATTTCGTTCAAAGCAAAAGCACGCTGGAGTGGCGAGCGGATCGCAAGTCGAAAAGGCTGCCGGGACTTGCTTGGGCAAAGCTTTGTACGACGTATAACTTGTGCAGCAGGAACTGTACTTTGAACTCTGCACCAGAGTAGCTGCAAACTTAATCGCCCATTCTGTCAAAAATGATCATGCCAATATTAACCGAAAGTTAATCAAGCGCTTTCTGAAGTGTGTCGCTTATGTTAGCACTTACCCCTGAAAGGTAGGGGGAAATGCGTGTGCGTGTCGCGTTTGTAGACGATCACCCGATATTGCTGGAGGGCCTGGTCAGCCTATACAAGACCAGGGCTGATCTTGATGTTGTGGCAATGGGCCATACCGCCGTCGATGCTTTGAATATTCTTGAGAACCATCATCCTGATGTGATTGTCATGGATCTGAGCATGCCAGGCGATTCCTTCGCGGCGATCGATCTCATGCTAGCGTCCTATCCTAATACGAAAGTGATCGTCTTCACGGCATCCAGTGCCATACAGCCGGCTGTCGAACTCATCGAGGCAGGCATCAGCGGTTACGTGCTCAAGGGAGCGTCCTCATCGGATCTGCACCACGCCATTATCAGTGCGTATAGCGGGGAGACCTACATCACGCCCGGCTTCGCGACGAAAGTCATCGTATCGATGAAAACGTCCGAACTACGCCGGAAGGCACAGCCGCCGGAGCGGCTTCACCACCGAGAAGAACAGATCGTGAGCGGCCTGCTCAAAGGCCTTACGAACCGGGAAATAGGCGTCAGCCTGAACATCAGCGAAAAGACCGTCAAGCACTACATGACGTCCCTCATGAGCAAGCTCGGCGTCCGCAACCGCGTCGAACTCGTTATCGCAGTCAAGAACCGGGCTTCACCACGAGATCGTGCCGCGACTTGAGTGTCTCGACGACCCCATCGGGGTCGGTTCATCGAAATTTGGTATCAGTCGTCGCTGCCGATCGGCAAGCTTGCGATCGCAAATGATCCGTTACTCCGCGGAAAATAGCGCATCCGACCGCCGAAACTGCGAATCCGCCGTTTTTGGCTGACCTTGCCCAAGCGGGCTCTTTGCACTTCGCGTTTCGATGGCAGGATTGGACGTTCACCAATATCCACCACGGCGACGAAGAGGCGTCCGCGCTTGAAGCTGCAGCGCACCATGTGGGTATTGCTGTGGGCGTGACGATAGCTGTTCATCAGGCCTTCTAGGACAAACCGGTAGAGGCAGATCGACAGATCCGGAATGCGCAAGTCTCTGCCCGCGCTTCCGATCAAGGCCGTATCTCGCCCGGTGATTTCGAGGTAGCGCTTGATCGCCACCTGAAGAGCTTCATCGACGGTTACATGTTCGAGTTCAGGAAGAACCAGTCCGGCTGACAGGTTGCGCACCTCATCGAGAATGCTCCCCACCAGATCCAGGATCTTGCCGAGGGCCTCGCGTGTGGCAGGGGAAACATCCGGGCGCGGCATAACCAAATCACTCAAGCGCAGTTTGACGAGCGTGAGCAGCTGGACGGAGCCATCATGAAGATCGGCGCCGATCTGGTCCAGTATGCGTTCATTGAGTTTGCCGGCCTCGATGCGTGCATTGTCGGCCAACAGCCTCAGGCGATTGTTTTCGACGGACAGTTCGATGGCATTGCGGAGGCTTTCCCGCAAAGTACGACGCTGCTGTTCAATGAGCCGTGCCCCCCGTCGGACAACCAGATAAAGCAGTGACAGCATCGGGACCGAGAGCAACAACACGCCGGCCATTGAGGTGCGACGGGTTTCCGTAATCTGACGATCAAGGACCTCGGACTCCTCGTAGATTTCCCCCGCCAGCAAAACCTTGCCAGTGTCAGATCTAACAAGGGGACTATAAACCTCCAGAAGGGATTGGGATGCTTCTTCGTCGCTATACTTGTGCTTGGCGATCGTTGTCCGGGAAACAACCGTCTGTCCGGCGAGGGCCTTTTCGAGTTCTTCGAACAGGCCCGTTTCCCCGTCGGATGTCCCCGGCGGATAGATTTGCCGACCATCTGCGGTCCAGATCTTGATATTGACGATCTGCTGCCCGGGCGGACCCTGGCCGATCAGTCTTTCGATTTTGCTTTGAAAGGCATCATCAAAACGAAATTCCCCGGTTTCCGACCGATCAATCAGAGGGGCGACCAGCGCCTGGATTCTGACAGCTCCTGCGGAACCAGCAGCATTCCGGGCAGCCTTTTCAACCTGTGCAGCGACGAACAAGCTGACCCCGGTCATGAGACCAAAAACGATCAGCGAAGCGGCAATAAGAAACTGAGCCGACAGCGACATTGAGCCGAGCCTGCGCCATAACCTTTGGACCGGTGACGGCACCGGAATTTCGACCTCGCTCTTTATCGAACCGGTTTGCATTTCACCGGACCGAATCCGGCCAGTCACGCTGCATTGGATTTCCGCCCCTGCTCCGCAGGACTCGCAATATTCCCTTGCATCGTCCTGCGCCCCTTCTTCCATCTACATTGATGCACACTTGCAATCTTCTTGTCGACCTTGATTAAGCCCGTTTAGGACCAAGGTCTGAAAGAGGACCGGACTTTGATCCTATACTTTGCGGGACCAACTACCCTTCCAGTTATTCTGACATGTGCAACTCTGTCTCTGCGACAAATCCCTGACAAAAAGTCATAGGGAAGAACATCGGAGGCGGGGGTACCCCGGTAGACTTATGGTCCAGGTCAATCAGCACGATCTCGAATTCATTCTTCGCCAGATCAAAATCGCCGAGGCGAACTCCATTGCCCATTCAGGCAGCAATGCTGCGGCACTCACCAATATCTGGGTCGACGAGCTCGGCAATGTCGTTCCGGAAGGTACACCCGGCGCGACACTCGCCATCAGTGCAGAGCACGTGCCCTACGGGCTGCGCACGGTCGATGGCACCTTCAACAATCTCGGCGAAGGCCGTGAGAACTGGGGAGCCGCCGATCAGCCATTCATTGACCTTCTGGGGGACGAATGGCGGGTCGCCGACAACGATACCTTCACAATCAGGACCGGCGCCAACAGCTTCGTGACGATCGACGGCAGCTACGAGCCAAGTGGTGCTGTAGCGGATGCCGATCCGCGTCTGATCTCCAACCTGATCGTGGATCAGACCCTGTCGAACCCGGCTGCGATCTATACGGCGCTGACGCAGGCTGGCTACACCGGGAACGTGCTCAATGCCGTGACCTCCATCAAGACGCAGTTCGATGCGGCACTTGTGCTGGCAAAGTCCGCCAATGCAGCCCTTCCGGCCATTGAACAGAAAACGGTCGCACTGCTGATCGCCGATGTCACCGCCTCTCTCGCCTCTTCGATCGAAACGACCTATGGCGTTGCCTTTGACGGCCCTTCTATCCTGATCGAGAACGTCGCGCCCGATGAAGGACTTTCGGCCTCCTATAACTCATGGTTCACGCTCTTTGGCCAGTTCTTCGACCATGGCCTAGACCTCGTCCAGAAGGGCGGTAACGACAAGATCTACATTCCCCTTTCGGAGGATGATCCGCTTTACGTTGTCGGCAGCCGGACCAACTACATGGTGCTGACGCGGTCCCCGCAAACCCCTCTCAACCTCACCACGCCGTTCATCGATCAGAACCAGACTTATTCCTCCGTAGCGTCGAAGCAGCTCTTCCTGCGTGAGTACACACTGGTGGATGGGAAGCCCGTCTCGACAGGCCATCTTCTCGAAGGGGCCAAAGGTATTGCAACCTGGGGAGAGGTCAAAGAACAGGCCCGCGAACTCCTGGGCATCGACCTGACCGACGACTATGTCGGCACAGTCCCGCTGTTCCTGATGGACGCCTATGGTGAATTTGTCCGCGGGCCAAACGGATTTCCGCAACTGCGCACGGCAACGGGATGGGTCGAGGGCAACCCGGATGCGCCAATCAGTCTCGCGAATGCCGTTCTGACAAACCACGCCTTCCTCGATGACATCGCGCATAACGCAGTTCCGGGGCTGGTCGATCATGACCGGAATCCCGCAACACCCGCAGTGTTGAAAACGGCTGATGAAGACACGGTCGCCAACAATCCGATTCCGCTCAACGATTTCGGTCAGGCAGACACCTACGACGACGAATTGCTCGATGCCCATTTCGTCACCGGCGACGGGCGTGGCAACGAAAACATTGGCCTGACAGCGGTTCACAACATCTTCCACTCCGAACACAACCGAATGGTCGACCAGGTCAAGGATCAGGCGATTGCAGCGGCGCAGGGCGGCAACCTCGCCTTCCTGAACGAATGGTTGGCAACTGACGTGGCCGCTTTGCCGGCCGATCTTGCTACGCTGAAATGGGACGGTGAGCGCCTGTTCCAGGCTGCTCGCTTTACCACCGAGATGCAGTATCAGCACCTGGTCTTCGAAGAATTCGCACGCAAGATCCAGCCGGATGTCGATGCCTTCGTCTTCAACCCTTCTATGGACATCAATCCCGCCATCTTTGCGGAATTCGCCCACGTCGTTTATCGCTTCGGTCATTCGATGCTCAACGAGACGGTCGACAGCGTCGACGCGGATGGCAACGCCTCGTCGATGGACCTGTTCTCGGCATTCCTCAACCCGCTCGCCTATGCACCTGGTAACATCACGGCCGAGCAGGGCGCGGGCGCCGTGATCCGCGGCATGACGGGACAGGTCGGCAACGAGATCGACGAATTCGTCACCGACGTTCTGCGAAACCATTTGGTCGGCATTCCCTTGGACCTTCCGGCGCTCAACATCGCCCGTGGGCGTGAGACCGGAATTCCTGGCCTCAACGCGGCTCGCGCGCAGTTCAAGGAGATCGCAAATGGCGATACCCAGCTCGATCCTTACAAGAACTGGGTCGACTTCGGAATGAACCTGAAGAACCCTGCCTCGATCGTGAATTTCATCGCAGCCTATGGCACGCATACACTCATTACATCGGCAACGACGTCAGAGGCGAAACGCGACGCGGCAATGAAGCTCGTCTTCGGCGACAGCTCGTTGAACGAGGCCGACCGGCAGGCCTTCCTGAACGGAACCGGTAGCTATGCCGGCAGCCTCGGCGGCCTCAATGACGTGGATCTGTGGGTCGGTGGCCTGGCTGAGAAGAAAATGGCATTCGGCGGGATGCTCGGCTCGACCTTCTCCTTCGTCTTCGAACTGCAGCTCGAGAACCTGCAGAATGGCGACCGCTTCTACTATCTTTCCCGCACGCAGGGCCTCAATCTCCTCAACGAGCTCGAGGCGAATTCCTTCGCCGAACTTGTTACCCGGAATACCGATATCGGCGACAGCGGCTATGCGGTTCCCGGCGACATTTTCTCCGTTCCGGACCATGTCCTCTATGTCGATCTCGCAGAGCAGACGAAATGGGGCTACACCGATCCGGTCGGCACCGATCCGTTCCAGAACGCACTCGCACCCGTGGTCGAACGCGGTGCCAACTCGATCAAGTACAACGGCCTCGACCATGTGCTCATTCAGGGCACGAACCAGGCCGACACAATTGTCGCCGGCGGAGGCGACGACTCCGTCTGGGGCCGTGGCGGCGATGACAGGATCGAGGCGGGCTACGGCGTCGACAAGATCCATGGCGGCGAAGGCAACGACATCATCACCAATTCCGGCACGGATATCGGTGAAACCGACTTCCTCATGGGCGAAGAAGGCGACGACGTCGTTCATGGCGGTTCGGGTCTGGCACTCGTCTTCGGCAACCAGGGCTCCGACGTTTTGATTTCAGGGCCCGACGGCAAGGAGATGTTCGGCGGGGAAGGCGATGACTTCATGCTCGGCGGTGAAGGCGGAGACTTCCTGCTTGGCAACGAAGGTGACGACTGGATCGAAGGTGGCAACGGCTTCGACACGACGGCGGGCGACAATTCCGACCTCTTCTTCAATTCGACCATTCTCGGCCACGACGTCATGTTCGCGGGCGAGAACGAGCACGACTTCGACGCGGAATCCGGCGACGACATCATGGTGCAGGGCGAGAGCGTCATGCGCAATGAAGGCATGTGGGGCTATGACTGGTCGATCTACAAGGGCACCACGAAGGCTGCGGATGCCGACCTTCTGCGCCCGATCTTCACGACAGACCAGCAGGACATCCTGCGCAATCGTTTCGATGCCGTTGAGGGCCTGTCCGGTTACAAGTCCGATGACATCCTGAGGGGTGATGATCGTGCGACGGCCTTCCCGAGCACACCGGATCCGGAAGCAGAACCTGGAGCCAACCTCGCCGGTGCTGAAAATACGATGGTCAAGCATCATCTAAGCCAGGCCGGCGTCGATCGTATCGATGGACTGCGGGAACTTCTCGGCGATCTCGTCAGCGCCATAACGACGGTCGGCGAGGCCGCGCGGGAGGCCGAGTTCGCCTTTGATGCCGGCAACATCCTGCTCGGCGGCGGCGGCAGCGACCTGATCGAAGGGCGTGGCGGCGACGACGTGATCGATGGGGATGCGTGGCTCAACGTCCGCATCCGGATCAGCACACCGTCCGGCATCTACACGGCCGACAGTCTGGCGGGCCCGGTCTATCTCCAGTCGCAACTGGTGAACGGTGAAATACCCCTCAATGCCGCTCCCGCATTCGGTGGAAAGACGCTTTCGGAGCTGCTGCTCGAACGCGCCATCTCCCCCGGCCAGATGGAAATCGTTCGCGAGATTGTGGACGGTGGCCGCATCGGTGACATCGATATCGCAGTCTATTCGGATGTCCGGGAGAACTACGAGTTCACCCAGAATGCCGACGGAAGCGTCACGGTGCAACATATCGCCGTTGATCCAACAGGTGCGCTTGGCCTGGTCAACTCGGACGGGACAGACAAGCTTACCAACATCGAAGCCCTGCGCTTTGGGGACGGAACGACGGTCTCGCTGAGCGAGATTCTCAACCAGGCACCGGCGATTACCTCCAACGGCGGAGGGGATACCGCCGCGGTTGCAGTGTCGGAAAATAGCACGACGGTCACGACGGTAACGGCCGTCGATCCGAATGCCGGACAGGTTCTGGTGTACTCAATCTCCGGCGGTGCCGACGCAGCACTGTTCTCGATCGATGGATCGACCGGTGCACTCTCCTTCCTGTCGGCTCCGAACTTCGAAGCTCCCGGCGACGCCGGAGCGAACAATGTCTATGACGTCGTGGTCCAGGTCACCGACGGCATTGCGATCGATAGCCAGACACTTGCGGTCACAGTGACAAATATTCAGGAAGGCCAGAGCGGAGCGCCGGTTATTTCGGACCTCACACCCACACGCACGCAGCAACTCTCCGTCAACACCGCCAGCATCGCGGACCCGGATGGTCTGGGGGCCTTCTCCTACCAGTGGCAGGTTTCGACCAACAATGGAGCCAGCTGGACGAATATTCCCGCAGCAACGCAGCCGAACTTCACGCCGGTTCAGGCGCAAGTCGGAAACCTCATGCGTGTGCAGGTGACCTATACGGACGGCAGCGGAGCCCTGACTACCCTCACATCTGCGCCAACTGGCGTGGTCGGCAATGTCATCGCGAGCACCCCGGTCATCAACGATACGATCGTGGGTACCGCAGGTGACGATGTGATCTCCTGGACCGTCCGCAATCCCGGGCTGTTCGGAATTGTCTTGAATGACGGCCGCGATTTCGTCGATGGCGGTGCGGGCGTCAACGACACCTTCATCGTCAACGGCAACAATCAGAACGAAACCTACCGTGTCTACGCCCGTGCAGACTGGGTGGCCTTAGGCGGCAACCGACCGCTGAACGCCAATACCGAGATCGTTATCACGCGCAATGGTACGGCCAATAACAGCGTGATCGCCGAACTCGACAACATCGAGGAAATCATCATCAATACGGGTGATGGAAACGATCAGGTGTTTGCGATCGGGAACTTCAACCCGACCAGCCTGAACTTCAATACCATCACCATCGATGGCTCTGCCGGAAACGATACCGTCGATATTTCGGATCTGGCGTCCGCGCACCGCATCCTGTTCCGCTCGGCAGGCGGCCAGGACACGATCATCGGGACCCTGCGAGCCCAGGATGTGGTCGAGATCCCGGAAGGGGCAGATCCGGCGAGCTACAGCCTGACGGTCAACACCAATGGAACCAAGACGCTTTCGAATGGAGCACATTCGATCACGTTCTCGGGCCAGACACCTGAGCTTGCGGCGCCAGGCGACCATTCGGAGGGCGCGGGCAACAACCCCGGCCCTGTCACCGGTCCGACAGGACCGTTCGAATACACAGCGCTCGACATCCAGGGCCTCACCAATCTGGTCAAGGGACTTCCCGCTTTCGCCGACAACGACGATACGGCAGGCGCCGGCGGTGTCCGCGAACTCTCGGGTAGCGGCAACAACGTCGACAACCCGACCTTCGGTGCGGCGGACGAACCCTTCATCCGCCTGACCGAAGCCCGCTATGGCGCGGGTGTCGAGACCGACGCGCAGGGTCATATCATCAACCGGGCGCTGAACCCGATCTTCGATGGCCTGGACCCACGCGCCATTTCAAACGCCATCGGTGCGCAGGAGGCAGACCTGCCGAACGCACCCAACAACGCCAACATCTTCTTCATGGCCTTCGGGCAGTATTTCGACCATGGCCTCGATTTCCTGGCGAAGGGCGGAGCCGGCAAGATTGTCATCGACGGAGCCGACATCCCCGGGCCGGTGGCGGCAAACTTCACCGACCTGACGCGCGGTTCGCTTGCCAACCCGCTGGGTTCGGCGACCGATACGCCGGAGCACCTGAACAAGACTTCACCTTATGTCGACCAGAACCAGGTTTACGGGTCGAACGCCATCGTCGGGCAGCTCCTGCGCGAGAGCGATGGCAATGGGGGTGTCGGCTCACACATCCTGATGGGGCAAGAGGATCCTTCGGCTCCCGGCCTCCCCTTGTTGTCGACCCTGCGCGAATTGCTCGACCACCACAGGGAAGCAGGCACCGTCTTCAAGGGTGCCGGACTGCCGGCGCAAGGGGTGACGATCGACCAGTACTACCCGACGCTATGGAACAGCCAGTCGAATTCCTATGATGCCGCTACCGTGCGCCAGCTTGCCGGCAACTTCATGGGCTCGACACACGCGCTGCTTCTCGATGCCAATCCGATGATCAGCCCGCTGGATCATTATATCGGCGGTGACGGTCGTGCGAACGAGAACTTCACGCTGACCTCGATGCATACGATCTGGGCGCGCAACCACAACTTCCATGTCGAGAAGTTGGATGCCGCTGGCTTCGAAGGCACGCCTGAGGAACTCTTCCAGGCTGCCAAGATGGTCAACGAAGCCGAGTACCAGCGCGTCGTCTTCACCGAATTCGCGGATGCCCTGATCGGCGGCATCCAGGGCGATGGCGACCACGGCTTCGAGGGATACAACGACCAGGCAACGGCAAGCATCAGCCACGAATTCGCGGCTGCCGTCTATCGTATCGGCCACTCACTGATCGGAGACACCGTCACAGTGAAGGGGCCGGATGGCGAGAACCACTCGGTCAACCTGTTCGATGCCTTCCTCAACCCGACCAACGACGTGTTCACACCGCAAGAGATCGCCCAGTTGCAGGCCATGGGTTACGACCCGCAGCCTGGCTACGAACAGCTGGGAACCGGTGCCATCCTGTCGGGCATCGTCGAACAGCCTGCGGAGGATGTCGACTTCAACGTCGTCGATGCCGTGCGCAACGACCTCGTGCGCATCCGAGCCGATCTCTTCGCCTTCAACGTGGCGCGTGGCCGCGATGTGGGTCTCGGCACGCTCAATCAGGTCAAGGCCGACCTGCAGTCCTCGACCGACCCCTACATCAAGTTCGCGGTGGAGTTCCTCGAAGCGAATGGTGGTTCGATGAACCCCTACTCGAGCTGGCAGGACTTCCAGCAGCGCAACGGCCTGAGCGACGTCGTGCTCGCTCAGTTTATCGCGGCCTATCCGGACCTCGTCCTTGAGGCTGGACAGATCGATGCATTCAAGGCCATCAACGGCGATATCGTCGCCGTTCAGGCCGATGGCACTGGCCTCGTCAAGGGTATCGACCGCGTCGATCTCTGGGTCGGCGGTCTTGCCGAGAAGCATTTCAACGGCGGCATGGCCGGCGACACATTCTGGGTCGTCCTGCACGAGCAGTTCGATCGGCTGCAGGAAGCCGACCGCTTCTACTATCTCCAGCGTTTCGACAACTTCGATCTCTACGAGAACTTTATCGACGGTCAGGGCTTCTCCGACATCGTCGCCCGCAACACCGGTCTTGTCGGATTGCCGGAGGACATCTTTTCCTCCGACATCGAGGACGGTGCTGAAAATGGTGACGGCGCCGGTGGCGATGATGGGGATGACGACGGTGATGACGCAGGCAGCGGTGACACGGGCGGCGAGACTGGCGGTGACGACAACGGGGACGACGACACAGACGGTGACAGTGATGACGATGACGCTGGACCCGGCGATGGCGACACCGATGGTGACGACGACGATGCCGGCGCCGGAACAGGCTCGGGCGGAGGGACTGGCGGCGGCGTGACGCCGACCCCGGTTCCGGTGGCGGCGCTGACGCTGATCGGCACTGCCGCTTCGGATGCACTGCTTGGAGCAGGCGGCGACGACACGATCCTCGGCGGTGCCGGGACGGACGTCCTGGTTGGCCAAGGCGGCTCGGATATCCTGCGCGGCGAGGATGGCGACGACGTGGTGACCGGCGGCGACGGGGACGACTTCGTCAATGCGGGGCTCGGCGATGACGAGGTCCACGCCGGGGATGGCAAGGACATCGTCTTCGGCGGGGCTGGGTCCGACCAGATCTTTGCCGGTGCCGGCAATGACGTGGTCGAAGGCGGAGCCGGCGATGATCGCGTCTGGGGCGGCGACGGGGATGACATGGTCATCGCCACGCTCAACGACGGGAACGACGTCTATCAGGGCGAGGCAGGGATCGATACGCTCGACTATGCGGCGAGCAACGCGAACCTGACGGTCGACCTAGGCAACGGCTTCAATCAGCGCGGTTCGGTCAGTGGCGGCACAACCGGTTCGGACACCTTCTACGGGTTCGAGAATTTCATCGGTGGCTCCGGCCACGACTCGATCAAGGCGTCGAGCGCCGTCAACATCATCGATGGAGGACTGGGTGACGACGTCTTCAAGTTCTCGTCCGCTGCGTCTGCCGATGGCGACACGATCTACGGTTTCCAGACCGGCGATCGGATCGATTTCACCGGCATGGGTGCGATGAAGCTCGAGGCCGGCACCACGATCGATGCGATCGGTGACGTGACTATCACGCACGAAATGCGTGACGGCGAGGAGTTCACGGTCATCCGCGGCAACACCCAGGGCGACAACGCTGCGGACTTCGAACTCTCGCTGCATGGCCGTCACAACCTGTCGATCAACGACTTCCTCGGCGTCTCCTGAGGACTGCATGGCATGATTGTCCGGCCCGGCGGGGCCGGACAGGCAAACTTTGAGTGGGGGAAGTCATGAGCAAGCAGTCAAATTACAAGCTGTCTGGTGTCGGTCTGGTAACGGGCTTCATCTTCGGCCTGTCGGGGATCATCAATATTCTGGCCCTGACCGGCGCCTTCTATATGCTGCAGATCTATGACCGGGCGCTGACCAGCGGCAGCATCCCGACATTGATATGGTTGTCGGTGATCGCAGTCGGGCTCTACCTGTTCCAGGGTCTGTTCGACATCCTGAGGTCCCAGATGCTGGTTCGCTTCGGGTCGAACGTCGACCGGCAGATCGCACCGCTCGTCCATCGGGTGGTGATCGACATGCCGCGCTTCGGCTATTCCTCGGCGGAAGCCTCCGAACGGGGCCGTGACGTCGATACCGTGCGCGGCTTCCTCTCGGGTGCGGGACCGGTCGCCCTTTTCGACCTTCCCTGGATCCCCGTCTACCTCGTCTTCGTCTGGTTGCTGCATCCGATGCTGGGCATGCTGACGCTGGGCGGCGCGGCTTTCCTTGCCTGCCTCACGCTTGCGGCCGAACTGCTGTCACGGCGCCACGCCAAGGAGATGACACGGGCCGCTATCCAGCGCAACAACGTCTCGGACAACCATGTCCGCAACGGCGACATTCTCTATGCAATGGGCATGACCGATCGCGCAGTTGACCGCTTCGAAGGCGCCAACCGCCGTCACCTCGATACCCAGACCGCCACCTCCGACATCGCCGGAACCTTTGCCGGCATCTCCAAGGTGCTACGCATGATGCTGCAGTCGGCGACGCTCGGTCTCGGCGCCTATCTGACCATCCAGGGCGAGATGTCGGCTGGCGCCATCATCGCCTCTTCTATCGTCACGGGCCGCGCGCTTGCCCCGGTCGACCAGGCCATCGCCCAGTGGAAGGGCGTCATCTCCGCCCGCCGCAGCTGGTCGCGGATCAAGGACACGCTGGCGGTTCTCGAGCGGCCGAGCACGCAGTTCGATCTTCCGAAGCCAAGCGAGGGGCTCGTCGTTGAGGGCATGACCACGGTTGCGCCCACATCCGGCACCGTGCTGCTGAGCGACGTCTCGTTCCAGCTTGCTGCTGGTCAGGCGCTGGCGCTCATTGGGCCGAGTGGCGGCGGCAAGACGACACTTGCGCGCTCGCTGCTCGGCATCTGGCCTCTTTTGCGTGGCTCCGTTCGCGTCGACGGAGCGGATCTTAAGCAGTGGCCGACCCGCTTCTTCACCGAGAATGTCGGCTACCTGCCACAGGAAGTCGCCCTTCTCGACGGGACTGTCGCCGACAACATCGCCCGGTTCGATCCAGATGCCGATGCGAAGATGATATTCCGTGCCGCGCGGGCAGCGGGCATCCATGATCTGATCGTTCGGCTGCCGAACGGCTATCAGACCCAGATCGGGCCGAGCGGTCAGTCACTCTCGGCCGGGCAGAGACAGCGCATCGCGCTCGCCCGGGCGCTATACGGCGATCCCTTCCTGGTTGTGCTCGACGAACCGAACTCCAACCTCGATGCCGAGGGGGAGGAAGCCCTGATGAAGGCGATCGTGAAGGTGCGCGAACGCAACGGCATCGTCGTCATCGTCGCGCATCGCCCGAGCGCCCTTCAAGCCGTGGACATGGTCGGCGTCGTGCAGGGCGGCAAGCTCGTCTCCTTCGGTCCAAAGGAGGAGATCATCAAGGTGGCCGCCAATACCTCCGAGAAGAAGGCCTTGCGTCCAGCCCGGACACTATCGGTTGCAGCGGAGTGAGCCCAATGACCATGTCCACGATCGAACATGACGAATGCCTAAAGCTCGGCCACGGCGATGCACAGGCGGCCAAGGCTCCGGCCCGAAAGTTCGCGCTAGCCGAGATACAGGAGCGAACTCTGTGGTCCCCCGGCATTTTCGCTGTTATCTCCATGGGGCTCGGCGCCTATCTCGGGCGGCTGCGCGACATGGTCAACCCGGCGCCCAATTCGCAAGCGCATGAGGAGAGACAGTTGGTGCCGCTGGAAGATGGCATGGCACCGCCGGTCGAGGACGATGCGGAGGGAGGGCTCGACATCGCCGACTTATGGCAGGAGATCCAGCAGCGCTACGATGACTTCATCGAGCAGATCGAGCAACCGCGCCGCCTTTACTCGTCGATCAGATACAATGCCCAGGACTTCGTGCTCGAAAGCGGTTATGCCGACCGCCCCTTCCAGGGCGTGTCGATTGACGTGGCTGCCAACGGCTTCCGCTTCGTATCTCCGACTGTCGCCCGGCCAAGGTTCAGTGATCTGTCACTGCCTATGGCCGGCAATGGCGCGTCGACCGGGCTACCGGGCACGCCTGGCCAGGGCGGCGGCGGGAATGACTCCAACGGCACCGAGCCTCCCGCGGGGGGCGGCTCAAGCGGAAGCGGTTCGACTGGTGGCAGCAGCCAACCCGTCAATCGCACGCCACTGTCGCGCGGCCCGGTCTATCTCGGAACGGGGCTGGTCAATCTGTCGATGCTTCTGATGTGGGCAGACTTTGCCCGTGCCGCGGTCGACCCGGACGGGGACAGGCTGACGATCTCGGCGATCCAGGCGACCTCGGGCGAGATACGCACCTATGGCAGCGATGCCTGGATCTACGTGCCCGAACGCGACAAACAGGGTGTGGTCACGCTCACCTTCACGGTGAGCGACGGCAAGGCAACGATCCAGGGGCAGGCGTTCCTCGATCTACGACCGCATCCTGAGACAGAGATCAGCGGAACCGAGGCCGATGAGGTGCTCATCGGCACGCCGGCCAAGGACCTGATCGATGCCGGGGCCGGCAATGACATCGTCTATGGACGCGAAGACGACGACCTGATCCTCGGCGGCGTGGGCGATGACCTCCTGATCGGCGGCGACGGTCGCGACGTGATCCATGGCGGGGCTGGCCATGACCGGATCTTCGGCGGAGAAGGCGACGACGTGCTCTTCGGCGAAACCGGCAACGACTTGCTGTTCGGTGAGGCCGGGCGCGACAGCCTCCTGGGCGGGGATGGCGACGACAGGCTGTCGGGCGGCGATGGCGACGACCGGTTGTTCGGGGAACAGGGGAACGACGTGCTATCGGGCGATGCAGGCCATGACGTGCTGGAAGGCGGCGCCGGCCAGGATACGCTCGGTGGCGGCGCGGGCGAGGATGTCATGGTGGGCAATGATGGTGATGACGTCTTCGTCGCCGGTGTGCAGCCGGTCCTGGAAGCCCAGAGCCTTGCCCGGATCGCCATGGATATCATGGCAGCAGATGCTGTGGCTCAGGTCGATAGTGCTAGCCCGATTGACGGCATGGGCGACGACGTGACCGCCATTGTCAATGACGGCGACGACGTGATTCACGGCGGCGAGGGCTGTGATACCTATGACGCCTCCCTTGCAACGATGGCGGTCGATATCGATCTCGATGCCGGCACCGCAGACGGCGTCGAAATCGGCAGCGACCGGCTGACATCGATTGAAAATGCCATCGGTGGGACGGGCTGCGACACGATTACCGCGAGTTCGGCGGTCAACATTCTCTATGGCAATAGCGGCCAGGATACCTTCGTCTTCGGGGCCGTCGCTTCGATCGCTAATGGCGGTGCGGGCCATGACGAGATCCGGGATTTCGACGTTGGCGACAAGGTCGACCTTTCAAAGCTCGAGAGAGAGCTCGGGCGGCTCTACTTCGAGGATGGCGAGAGCTCGCTCGAACTCGACGCCAATGAACACAAGACCTTGGTCAAGCTCTACAAGAAGATGATCGATGACGACGATGCGGGCCATCACGTCCTGCAACTGATCACCGACATCGATGGTGATCAGGACTACGAGATCGTCATCATCAGCGCCCAGGACCTCGATGCCGACGACCTGATCCTGACGGCCTTCCATCTGCCTGGCCAGGTCGAAGGGCTCGTTGCCTGATCAGAACCCGGAAACGGGGCCGCCTTCGGGCTCACAATGTAACCTGCGTATGGGGAAACAGCATGTCACAGCATCAGAACGATACCGACACGACCGTCTCGCTCGCCGGCAAGGGCTTGAAAGGCCGCATGCTCGCGGCAACCGCGCTCGGTCTTGCGCTCACCGTCGGGATCGGCGGATGGGCCGCCCAGGCGAAGCTCGCCGGTGCCGTCATCTCGCAGGGTGAACTCGTCGTCACCGGCGAAACAAAGCAAGTCCAGCATATGGACGGGGGCACGATCGTCGCGATCCCGGTGAAGATCGGCTCCTCGGTCAAGAAGGGCGACGTCGTGCTGCGCCTCGACGACACGCAGGTCCGCATCGAACTCGACATCGTGAAGTCGCAGGTGGCCCAGCTAAAGGCGATGATGGCCCGCCTCGTCGCCGAGCGGGACGGCGCGGACGCCCTCTCCTTCGACGGCCTTGATCTTGCACCCAATATTACCCGCGAGGAGCGCAAGCTGTTTGACGAAAACCGCGACATGCGGGCGAACCAGAAGCAACAGATCGAAATGCAGATCTCCCAGCTGCGCAACCAGATCGACGGCCTCAAGGAACAGGAAAAGTCGAACCTTTCGGAAAACGAGCTGATAGCCGAGGAATTTGCCATGCAGGAGGGGCTGGTGCAGAAGGGGCTCGCCAAGGCCTCCGAACTGCGCGGGCTGCGCCGACAGATGGTCCGCATCGAAGGCACGATTGGCGATCTCCTCGCCCGTATCGCCGAGGCTGAAGGCCAGATCAGCGAGCTCAACATTCGCCTGATGTCAGTCGACCAAACCAGCCGCACTGAAGTGCAGAAGGAGATTGTGTCGGTCGAGGCCAAGCTGAGCGAACTGGAGCAGCGGGCGCTTCAACTCAGCCACCGCCTGGAACGCACGGTCGTCAAAGCGCCGGAAAGCGGCACGATCTACGACCTGCAGGCTCATACCATCGGCGGCGTGATCTCGCCTGGCCAGGTGATCATGGCAATCGTCCCTGACGACACCGAACTCGACGTGCATGTGAAGGTCGCGACCACCGATATCGACCGCATCTACGTCGGCCAGCCCGCGCGCATGCGCTTCACCGCCTTCAACCGCCAGACCACGCCGGAAATCACCGGGGCCGTCGATATGATCCCCGCCGCAACCGTCGTCGATAAAGCAACCAACCTGCCCTTCTACAAGACCAGCGTCGCCTTCTCTTCCGACGATCTCGGCGAACTCGCAACCAAACTCACCCCCGGGATGCCAGTCGAGGTTTACATTGAAACCGAAGAACGCACCGTCATGTCCTTCCTCGCGAAACCATTCACCGACCAGATCACACGAGCATTCAGAGAAGAGTGATTGGGTCAATTTCATCGCGCCTCTGCCTGCCAAGCCTCGATGAAATTGGCCTTGCCCCAAGCTTTATCCAGTTTTGAGTTCGCTCCAGCGGATTTGAGTTGCTGTAAAGTGGGCGGTAGCGGCGTGTTGTGGTGCGGAGCCGTTCCAGCGGCTTGAGCCCGCATCACGCCGCGGGTTTATGGCCGAGAGCACTCGGACAGGGCCATCCAACCGAGGCCGGAGTGTGGTCGATTATTGGTGTAGTCACCACGCCAGCTTGAGAACTTTGATGGGGCAAGGGTCAGTGACGAGAAGAGCGTTTCACTCAACAACTCATCCTGCCGTCACCGATTGAAGCTTTCGATGAAGGTATTCTGGATCGGTTTAGCCGTCGCTATGTGGTGCCAATCCACCTTGGTGAAGTTCGTCCATTGCAGGATCGCGTTGCTGTTGAACTCGCTCCCGTAGCACTTTGGGAATCGTGCTCTGACATTGCGATTTCGTGCGAAGCCTTGCGTAACCTAATAGGTCATGGTCGCATCGGATCTATCTTGGCAGCCTGGAGATGGCTCAAGTCATGGAAGCGAAGTTCAAAGCGATGGTTGAACAGGATGGACTGGCGCTGGCTTGCCGCTAGTGAGCTGGACACGGAGCGCAAACGCAAAAAGCTCCTCGACCGTTATGACGAGGAGCTTACAAGCAAATATTTGGTATGGGGTTGGTTGAAAGTCAGATTGGTTGCGGGGGCAGGATTTGAACCTGCGGCCTTCAGGTTATGAGCCTGACGAGCTACCGGGCTGCTCCACCCCGCGTTACCAGATTTTTGCCGAAGGCAAAATATCGAAGCGACCGTTTGGTCGCCTGTGCCGGTTTTTGCTGAAGGCAAAATACCGTAGGACTTATCCGCATTCCCGAACGCGAAAGGACCGCTTTTATAGCGGCCCTTAGGTATCGGCGGGGCCGRCTGAGGGTTGAGAAGATYTGTGGGTCCTTATTTCGAGACCCTGAGTTCATTGCCTTTAGCAGACCTGGCAGCGAGCTACTCTCCCGCGTCGTGAGACTGTCTCTTATACTCCTCTCCGAGCCCACCAGAATAAGGCGAAACTCGTATGCCAGTCTCTCCGTG
>NNBU01000590.1_pt1 | contig 34917 bp, 33 predicted proteins | sample 1173781 | NCBI WGS metagenome assembly NNBU01 (sample SAMN07173937, study PRJNA388173) | plant metagenome | biome: Plant school; feature: Soil; material: Symbiotic tissue of Blasia pusilla L.; isolation source: symbiotic tissue sample KVJ2 | host: Blasia pusilla | place: Norway: Troms, Kvaloya...
GGCCGCTACCCCGGCGTTCAAGGCCGGCAGGTTCGACTGGAAGGCGATCTCGTCGATGACGCCGATGATGTTGGAGATCGACTGCGAGGATTGCTCGATCTTCTCCATCGCGACGACGGCACGGCGAACGATATTGCCGGATTCTTCGGCACCCGTCTTGGCCTTCGACACAAGCTGGCCGGCTTCCTGGGCGCGCTTCGTCGAATCCTTGACGGTCGTCGTGATCTCTTCGAGGGCTGCCGCGGTCTGCTCGACCGCTGCCGCCTGCTGTTCGGTGCGCTTCGACAGATCATCGGCGGCCGACTTGATCTCGTTCGAGCCGGCATCGATGCCACGCGCGTTGACAGCGACACGCGACAGCGTGTCCTCAAGCTTCGACGCCGAATTGTTAAAGTCCATGCGCACGCCGTCGAGCCGCGCGACGAAGGGCTGCTGGATGCGGTAGGACAGATCACCTTCGGAAAGCTTGGACAGCGCCCGTGCAAGGTTGTCAACGGCGAACTTGACGTCTTCGGCTTCCTTCAGCGCCTGCTCCTGGCGCGTCTGGCGTTCCTGCTCGCTCATCGTGCGGTTGGCTTCGGCCTCCCGCTCCAGGCGAACGCGATCCTTGGCATTGCTGCGGAAGACTTCTGCTGCCTGAGCGATCTGGCCAATCTCGTCGGAACGGCCGATACCGGGGATTTCCGCCTCGACATTGCCGCCGGCGAGATCCGCAAGGCGCACCCGCAGACGCAGCATCGGCTGGGTGATGCCGGCCTGGGAGATATAGAGGGCGACGGCGAACGCAATGACCAGACCGGCGGCGACACCGATGATGCTGGAGCGGGTAGCAGAGGTGACAGACTCGCCAAGTGCACCTGTGCCATCGGTCAAAAGCGTCTGCATGGCCTGGTTCTGGTTGCCGCTCAGGGTGGAGAGCTGGGCGAACAGATCGCCATGCTTCGCCTGCAGCGCTGCGACCTCGTCAGTCTTGCCGGCTGCGGCCGCAGCGAGCATCTGATCGAGGTTTTGCTTGAGTTCGCCGATGAAGCTCGTGAGTTCGTTCAGCGCTTCGGCGCGGCTCGGGATCTCCTTGATCACCCGGTCGTAGCGCTCATAAGCGGTTTTGAAATTCTTCTCGTAGCGCTCGGCGAGAGATTTGTACTCGTCCGAGTTCGGATCCATGTCGGCCATGCGCAGCGACATGGCGACAGACGTCCAGATCGCGGCGGAGGCACGGGCACCGAGGATCGTCAGATCCGCTTCCCGCGTCAGCAATGCCTGATATTGGCTATTGGTCGAGTTCAGGGTAACCGTCAGCCAGGCCGAAGTGGCCGTGGACATGATCGCCAGGACGAGCAGTGCGACAAGCACTTTGCTCCTGATCGTCAGCTTTTCCAACATGAAGTGTTCCTTTCTGGCACGAAGAAAACTTGGGGCCAGAACGCGCACGACTCCGTTGCCGGCTGCCGCGCAATCCTGCGGCACCGACCGGTTTCGTTCGCAGGAGGACTGCGCCTGTTGGGCACGCCCGGCCGCAACTTTTCAAATTTTGAGGGAGCCCATTCATTGGGCGAAAAGGCGAGACCTGCGGAGATCCGAAGGCCGCCATATGCGCAGAGACCGAGGAAAAACCCGATCACGGTTTGGACGAACTTCGACGATAAACCGCCGAGGACAAGGACTGCACAGAAGACATTCTCATCTGCGACCATTGTCGAGACTACGAATATCGGGATATCGTCAATAAATGGTTAGTCATGTTTTTGGGGCGACAGACGTAGATCCGTGCGCCTCCGATGACTTTGCGACGTCTCTGCCATCATGTTCGTGTGGCCGTCCACCAAGGCCATAAAACCGTTCATGCCCTCAATTCGGTCACGAAAGGCATGATGTCGACACTGTCGCCGGGAAAGACGGTGATGTGCGGATGATCCTCGAAAAGCCGTGCCGCAGCCTCGACCGTCTCTGCTTCGACGATCATCGTGCCGCAGATCGCGTTGGTCGCCGGCACCATGCCCGCACGCGTGACTCGCGTCGTCTTTCCCACCATTCCGCCATGATGGACGATGGCGGCCGCATGGCGCTCTTCCCAGGCCACCCATTGCGGGACGCCTGCCACATCGATCGCATCCTGCTCGGCCTTGGGGAGCGCGCGAAAGCGTGCCAGGCTCTCTGGCGTCATCATGAAGACGGCAAGAAACTTCGGCATTGTGACATCTCCCGATCGGCCCAAGGGACTTGAGCCTAGCGCGGTCGAAGTCGTTCGTCACGCGGGAAGCCGGGGATCAACCCCGGCCGCGATAGGTCGCGACCCCCTGCTCCGGCAGCCAGACACCCTTGGGCGGCTCACCGGTCTGCCAGAAGACGTCGATCGGAATGCCGCCACGCGGATACCAGTAGGCACCGATGCGCAGCCACTTGGGATCGAGCAGCTCGATGATGCGCTTGGCGATATAGACCGAGCAATCCTCGTGAAAGGCGCCGTGGTTGCGGAAGGCAAAGAGGAAGAGTTTCAACGACTTCGATTCCACCAGCCAGTCACCGGGAATATAGTCGATAACGATATGGGCGAAATCCGGCTGGCCGGTCATCGGGCAGAGCGAGGTGAATTCGGGCGCGGTGAAACGCACGACATAGTCGGTCCCGGCATTGCCGTTCGGCACGCGTTCCATGACGGCGGTTTCGGGGCTGGTCGGGGCGTCCACTGCCTGGCCGAGCTGGGTCAGCCCGGAGGTATCGGTCTTGCTCATCAAACGTCTCCTGATTTCTGTAACAGCCTCAGAGCTGCACGCCGGCGCCATGCGCCATTTCGTTTTCCGGCTCCACATGAATGGTCACGCGTGTGCCGGGCAAGGCATTGTGGACCGCCATTTCCAGCCGGTCGCAGATCACATGCGCGTCGCGCACCGTCATCTTCGAGGGGACGACAAGATCGAAGGCGACAAAGGTGGCAGCCCCTGCCCGGCGCGAGCGCAGGTAATGCACCCCAAGCGAGCCATCCGAATTCTCCTTGATCGCCTGGCGGATAGCGTCGGCCTCTTCCGGCGACACCGCGACATCCATCAGCCCCGCGACCGAATGCGAAATGACCTTCCAGCCCTGCCAGATGATGTTGAGGGCCACCAGGATGGCGAGTGCCGGATCGAGGATGGCATATCCCGTGACAAGAACGAGAACGAGGCCGATCAAAACGCCTACGGAGGTCACGACATCCGACATGATGTGCTGGCCATCGGCCGACAGCGCCGGCGAACGATGGCTCTTGCCGACCCGGATCAGCAGAGATGCCCAGGCGGCATTGATGACCGCGGCAAGAGCATTGATCGCGAGGCCAAGATAGGGCGCTTCCGGCAAAGATGGCGCAGACAGCGCCGGCACGGCTTCGCGGATGATCAGAAGTGCGGCCACCACGATCAGCACGCCCTCAAGAACGGCCGAGAGATATTCCGCCTTGTGGTGACCATAGGGGTGATCGTCGTCGGCCGGCTTCTGCGCATAACGGATGACGAAATAGGCAAGGAAGGCGGCAATCACGTTGACCGTGGATTCCAGACCGTCCGACAGAAGCGCGACGGAACCCGTGACCCACCAGGCGAGCAGTTTCAGGCCCATCACGCCGAAGGACAAGGGAATGCCCCAGAAGGCGAGCCTTCGCACCAGATTGTCTTCCGTCGCCGCCATGGCCTTCTTCCCTGCAGATGCGAGTGAATTGCAGACGCAATTCCAGAAACGACAAAACCGCCCGGCAAAGCGGGCGGTTCGGTTGGATGTCGGCAGTGTAATGGCGAAGGGTTAAGGCAAGGTCAAGGCGGGATTTGGGGTGTGCACAGGCGGGGTGGATTTGCGCAGTGCGCCTCATCACCCTGATCCCACACATCGTGGCGGCTTAATATTTGCCGACGCCGACGGTCTCTGCTCGTCAGGTGACGCCCCCCATCCAGTCGGTGGCCAAATCCCAGAGTCGGGCTGCATTCCCGTGATCAATGGCATATCGAGGCACCCCGTCGGGAAAGATCTCCGGCCGAGCGTCGCGGACCGGCGCCTCCCTGCAATTGTCGAAATAGCGCCCGCTCACGCCCTCCATCAAGGGCGACGCGGCCAACAGCACGGAGGTTGCAGCCCCTTGAGCGGGGGTCTTGCGAAGATGCTCCGGTGTGACCAGACCGCCGGTGTGACGCTGCAGGTTTGTTGCGATGGCGCCGGGATTGAGTGCATTGGACACAATGCCGTCGTCCGCCCAGCGATCGGCGATCCCGACCGACAGCAAGATGCAGGCCGTCTTGGATTGCGCATAGGCGAGCAGCGGATTGTAGGGAATGAACCGGAAATGCGGATCGTCCCAGAAGATCGGCCCGAACAGGGTGCCTGAGGACGCGACGCTGACGACCCTCGCCCCCTTGGCCTGCGCCAGATGCCGCCGAAGGCCGAGCGTCAAAGCGAAATGCCCGAGATAATTCGTGGCGAATTGCATCTCGAAACCGGCCTCCGTGCGCTCGATGGTGGGCAAGGCCATGATGCCGGCATTGTTGACCAGGGCATCGAGGGAACCGCTCCAGGCCTCGACGAAGCGGCGCACGGAGTGCAGATCGCCGAGATCGAGAGGACGGACGGTGATCGCCGAATTGCCGGTCTCTTCGCGCAAAACGCGGGCCACCGCCTCGGCGGCGTCAGGACGTCTCGCAGCGATCGTGACATGTGCGCCGGCTGAGGCCAGCGCGCGCGTCGTTTCCGTGCCAATTCCGCTTGCACCGCCGGTGACGATGATTGTCTTGCCATGCAGGTCGACGCCTTCAAGCACTTGGCCGGCGGTGGTCGAAAAACCGTATTCTGTTTCAATGCGCATTTGGGGCTTCTCTTTTTTTGAATTTCGCTTGCCCTAAAGATAGAACGCCCTCACTGTCCTGATAATATGGACGAGATTGCACAGACCGATGCGCTATTCAGGACAGTGTCAGCCCTGCCACCGGGCGAACTGGCGGCATTCCTCGCAGTGGCGCAATATGGCGGCTTCCGCAGTGCCGGCCGAAAGACCGGCCTCAGCCCCTCGGCCTTGAGCCACGCGGTGGCGAGCCTGGAGACCCGCCTTACCGTCCAGCTGTTCCGCCGGACGACCCGCAGCGTCTCCCTGACCGAAGCAGGACAGCAATTTTTTGAACGCCTTGCCCCTGCCGTGGCAGAGATCGCCAAAGCGGTTGGCGAGCTCGGGGATTACGCGCTTCGTCCGACCGGTTTGCTGCGCATCAACGCGGATGCGACGGCGGCAGAACAGGTGCTTGAGCCCCTCATTCTGCGCTTCATGAAGACCTATCCGGACATGCGTGTGGAAATCGTCTCGGAACGGCGCCTCGTCGACATCGCCGAAGACGGCTTCGATTGCGGCATCCGCACCGAGGCCCTGGTGCCGAGCGACATGGTGGCCGTCCCGATCGGCCCGATGCAGCAGCACATCGTTGTCGGCGCACCCGCCTATCTGGCCGGCAGTGCCCCTTTGAAATCACCGGCCGACTTGGCTCGGCACCGCTGCATCCAGTTGCGCATGCCAAGCGGCCTTCCCTATCGCTGGGAGTTCCAGGCGAAGGGGGAAAATCTGATCGTCGAGACCAATGGCGCGCTGGTGCTGGACAATTCACGCCTGATCATGGCGGCCGCCATCGCGGGCTTCGGCCTGGCGTATATCACCCGCTGGATGGCCGGCCCGGCGCTCGCGGCGGGCACGCTTCAGGCGGTGCTCACCGACTGGACGCCCGCCTATCCGGGCCTCTGCCTCTACTACCCCAAACACCGCCACATCAGCGTCGGCATGCGGGCATTTCTGGATTTCGCCCGACGGCTGTCAACCGCCGGCCCGGCAACCTGGGGGTCGTGACGGCGCCGCAGCACGGATAGCTTTGCTGCCTCTCTTTGAAAGCGTCGGGGCGCCGCAGCGCCCCGCCTGCCCCCTCAGGCCGCCTTCACCCTCTTCCGCTTGGCCAGCTTCTCCACGACATTCTCGATCATCCGCATGCCGGCATCGCCGCCGAGTGTCATGATCGATTCCGGGTGGAACTGGACGGCGGCGACCGGTTCCTTCGCGTGTTCGATGCCCATGATCGTGCCGTCTTCGCTTTCGGCCGTGATGATGAAATCACGGTGCAGCGTCGAGGGGTCGGCAAAGATCGAGTGGTAGCGTCCGACGGTCACTTCCTTGCCCAGACCGTCGAAGACGAGGCCCGCTTCGAGCACACGGATGCGCGACGGCTTGCCATGCATGGGCACGGCCAGCTGGCGCAGCTCCCCGCCATAGGCTTCAGCGAGCGCCTGCAGGCCGAGGCAGACGCCGAAGATCGGAAGCTCGCGGGCGCGCGCCTTCTTGATCGTCGCCTTGCAGTCGAAATCCGACGGCGAGCCGGGGCCCGGCGACAAGACAACGAGATCCGGGTTCAGCCGGTCGAAGATTTCTTCCGGCACCGGCGTGCGCACCGTGTTTACGGTGGCGCCGGTCTGGCGGAAGTAGTTGGCGAGCGTGTGGACGAAACTGTCCTCGTGATCGACGAGCAGGATATTGACGCCCTGCCCGACGCTGGCCACGCCGCGCTTGGACTTCGGATCGGACTTGGCATCACGGATGGCGGCGATCATGGCGGAGGCCTTCAGTTCGGTTTCGGCTTCTTCCTCGTGCGGGTCACTGTCGTTCAAGAGCGTGGCGCCGGCGCGCACTTCGGCAATGCCGTCCTTGATGCGGACGGTGCGCAACGTCAGGCCCGTGTTCATGTCGCCGTTGAAGCCGACCATGCCGATCGCCCCGCCATACCAGGCGCGCGGGCTCTTCTCGTGCTTTTCGATGAAACGCATGGCCCAGAGTTTGGGCGCACCAGTCACGGTGACGGCCCAGGCATGGCTGAGGAAGCCGTCAAAGGCGTCCATGCCGTCGCGCAGACGGCCCTCGATATGATCGACCGTGTGGATCAGGCGCGAGTACATCTCGATCTGGCGGCGACCGATGACCTTGACCGAGCCCGGCTCGCAGACGCGGCTCTTGTCGTTGCGGTCGACGTCGGAGCACATGGTGAGCTCGCTCTCGTCCTTCTTGGAGTTGAGGAGCTTCAGGATCTGCGCCGAATCCTCGATCGGATCCGCACCGCGCTTGATGGTGCCGGAGATCGGGCAGGTCTCGATGCGGCGGCCGTTGACACGCACGAACATCTCCGGCGAGGCGCCGACGAGATATTCCTGGTTTCCGAGATTGATGAAGAAGGAATAGGGCGAGGGATTGATTTCCTTCAGCCGCTTGGAGATCTGGGACGGCTTCGAGTCACAGCGTTCCATGAACTTCTGGCCGGGAACGACCTCGAACAGGTCGCCCTTGCGGAAGCTCTCTTTCGCCTTGGTGACGAGTTCGGCATATTCGCCCGGACGATGATCGCCGCGCGGCGGGATCGTGTCCGTGTGTTTGAAGGGCTGCGGTGCGATCTCTTCAGACTGGCCGACGGTGGTAACTGTGCCCTTGGTGAAGTCGTAGCGGTCGATCCAGGCCTTGGCCGAATAATGGTCGACGACGAGGATCTCGTCCGGCAGGAACAGAACCATGTCACGCTGGTCGTCGGGGCGGGTGAGCTTCAGGTCGATGGCGTCGAACTGGAAGGCGAGGTCGTAGCCGAAGGCGCCGAACAGGCCGATGGCGGCATCTTCCTCGGAATAGAACAGCGCAGTGATGGCACGCAGCACGGTAAAAACGGTCGGAATCTTCGAGCGCTCTTCCTCGGTGAAGACGCGGCTCGGCGGCTTGACGTCGAGATCGAGCCGGGTCGCCGTGCGGGTCCCTAGCGCCAGGTCCTCGACCGTCGCGAGCGCGTCCGCGATCATGGTGAGCAGCGCTTCGCCCCGGCCATTATAGGCCTCGATCCAGACCTTGCGGCCGAAGGAGGAAATGCCGAGCGGCGGATCGACGATGGCCGTATCCCAGCGGGTATAGCGCCCCGGATATTCGTAATTGGAGGAAAATACCGCGCCACGCCGCTCGTCGAGCTTGTCGACATAGGTGGAGATCGCATCGGCATAAGGCGTTGGGCGCCTCTTGCGCGAAACGGTGACACCGCCGCGCGTGTGGTAGGCTTCCGCACCGTCTTCCTGCAAAATCGTCGACATGTCTGTCCTTTTCCGTTCTTCAAGGCCCTCTCCCGGCGCCTTGAATACAAAAAAGCCGCCTCAGGAGTGTGTCCGGGCGGCTCTGGGTCAATCGTCTGAAGACATGACTGGTCAAGGCCGCGTTAGCGAGCCCACCACCATGCCATGTTGTTCAAGACGATCTTCATGGACGTTTTGATAACCCGACCTGCGGCGGCGCGCAAGCGGGATTTGCGCAAGGGAAGATCGAACCTTTTTCATCGGCCGTCGTTGTCTGCAGGGGCCAATGACGGGAGTGCCGATGAGGAATGCGACAGCCTTGATGCTGATCTGGCTCGCCGCAACCGGCGTGACCTTGCCGGAGAGCGGGCCGGCTCCCGTGCCGAAACCGGGTGCGGCGACGAGCGAGGGCAGTTCTTCGTCCGCGACCGACGACAAATCGGGGGCAACGGAGACAGGCACGGACGCCCCCCTGCCCTCAGGCCCGGCACCTAAACCGTCGCCCGATCCGCGCGACGCAGGAACGGCTGATCAACCCGCAGCCACGCCCCTTCCCGATAAGCCGCCGACGCCGGAACCGGCTCCGGCTGACCCGAAAGCGGAACCGGCCAAGCCGGAGGTTGCGGCTCCCCCACCACCGCCTCCGGATCCGGCGCCGGTGTCGGAGACGCCGGAGGAATTGGCGCTTTGCCTGAAGGATCTGACGGCGATCGGCGCAGAATTCACGCAAGCGGCACCCATCGACGACGAAACCGGCTGCGGCATCGCCCATCCGGTCAAGGTCAGCCGCATCCTGCCGGACGTGGCGCTGGAGCCGGAAGCGACAATCCGTTGCGAGACGGCGCTGAACCTTGCGCGCATGACCCGCGACATGCTGATCCCCGCCGCCGCCCGCGCCTTCCCTGACAGACCAAAACTGTCGGGCATCGCCCAGGCCTCGGGTTATGTCTGCCGCAACCGCAACAGCGCAGAAACCGGCAAGATTTCCGAACATGCCCATGGCAATGCCATCGACATCGCAGCGCTGCGTTTTGGCAAGGAGAATGCGCCCTTGATGATCGCCAAACAGGACGACGGCACGGCCGAAGCCGCCTTCCAGCGGGCGCTGAACGCCATCGCCTGCCTCTATTTCACGACCGTGCTTTCCCCCGGCAGCGACGCGGCACACCAGGATCACCTGCATCTGGACGTGATCGAAAGGAAAAGTGGGTTCCGCTATTGCCGGTAAACGCAAGACGGCGGCGCCCCGAATAGGACGCCGCCGCAGGCGGTGGAGTTGTGATCGGTTAGAAGGTCTTCGTGATCGAAATCTTGAAGTGACGGCCGGGCTCGGAATAGAAGGCCAGCGGCTGGTTGGTGTTCGAGTTCGACGGTGTCGAGGTGCTCAGATCACGATAGGCAACGCCATCCCAATACTGCTTGTCGAAGATGTTGTAGATGCCGGCCTGGATGCGCAGGCCCTCGATCTGCTTCGGCTCCCACCAAGCCGTCAGGTTGGCGATGCCATAGCCAGGTGCATTGAACACGTTGGCGGTCGGCGATTCCCGCATGGCACTCCCGAAAATACCGGTCAGGTCAGCGCCCCAGCTCTCCGCACTGTAGCCAATGCCGGTGATGGCGCGGAAAGGGACGACAGTGCGGACGTATTCGTCCTCATCCACGTCCTTCGCGCTGGTATAGGTGAGCGAGCCGCTGACATGGAAGCCGTTGGCGAATTCCTGCGAGCCACCGATCTCGACACCTGCGATCCGCACGTGGCTGCGGTTGTAGTATTCGGTATAGCTCGAATAACTCCCGACCGGGCCGATATCTCGGCTGTCGATGAAGTTGCGATAGTCGTTATAGAAGCCGACAACGCGCAGCTTGCTGGCGCCGCTGTCATAGTCGGCGCCGAGTTCGAAGCCGGTGCCCGTCTCCTCCTTGAGATCAGGATTGCCTGCAACCGCATACTGAACCGGTCCACCCTGCCCCGTATACAACAGGTAAAGTTCATCGACGGTTGGGGCGCGATAGGCCATCGACACCTGGCCGAAGACCTGCAGATCCGGCGAGACGTCGTAGCCTAAGAGCAGCTTCGGCGAGAACCGGTTGCCGCTGCGACCATCAGGAACTCCGGCATAGCCCGAGTTGTTTTCATAACCATCTGTCGCCTTGGGATTGTAGTCGAACCAGTCGAAGGAAAGACCGGGCGTCACGAAGAAGGCGGAATCCCGCAGGCGGATTTCGTCATCCACCCGAACCGACAACCGGCTGCCGGTGACATCTGGCATGTCGGACTGGTCGGCGTGAAGCGAATTGCAGGTCGAGCCGGTATAAGTGCCGGCAATACAACCGTCCATGCCGTCGGTGAAGGATTGCGTCCAGAAATAGGAATAGCTGCCGGCGATGTTGAGCTTGTGGCTCAAGTTGCCAGTATCGAAGTCCTTGCTGAGCTTGCCGCTGATTCCGACCGATTCTTCTTCCAGCGCATTGTTGCGGTACCAGTAGCCTGTCGGATTGGCGAGACGCGTCCCCTCATTGCCGGCCTCGCGCTGGACCTTCTGCCAGTAGAGTGTCGACTGTACGGTGTCGAAGAACCCGTCGCCATCGGCATACTCATAGTCGAGCGATACGCGATCGCGACGGCTGTCTTCAAAACCGACGAGCCCGTTGTAACCGCGCGACGATGTGGTGCCCCCGGCAATGGTTTCGAGGTCGGTGTCGAGATCGCGGTTGTAATGCTCGGCAGTGACGCCGATGCGATGGCCACCCTCCAGCTCCTGGCGCAGCTTGAACAGCAGGTTTCGCTCGGTAAAGTCGGCCGGATTGGCTTCGTCGCGAGCATAGCCGATGCCAGCGGTATCACCCGTGCTCTCCGTTTCGTGGCCCTTGGTATAGGATCCCTGCAACAAGGCGCTGGTATTGCCGGAACGGCCGGCAACCGCCAGACTTCCGCCGAGCGAACGGTTGGAGCTATCATAGGTGGACTTGGCGATGGCGCCCCAGTTGCGGCCCTCGCGGATCAGATCTTCCGGTTCCAGTGTGCGCAGGACAACCGCGCCGCCGAGCGCGCCCGAACCCGCACGGCTCGAATCCGCACCCTTGACGATATCGACCGAAGACAGCGCATTAAAGGAGAAGGTCGTCGCCCCACCATTGGCATTGGTCGTGGTGGACGGTCCACCGGCGCGGGCGGAGTTCGACAAATAGGGGATCGGAATACCGTCTACGAGCGTGGTGACGCGGTTGCCTTCCATGCCGCGGATGACGAAGCCCTTGTCCGTCGACGAATACTGCACGCCTGTGTCGATCTGCTTGAGGTCGGAAACGGAGTTGACTTCCTTCTTGCGCAGCTCTTCTGCCGTGGTCTGGGTCGCCAGCGGCGTATCCGCGACCGATCCGGCCGGCACGCGTTTACCCTTGACCACGATCGTCTGCAGCCGGGTTTCCTCCTCCGTCGGTTTCGCCGCTGCCGTGCCGGCGGCGTCCTGGGCGTGCGCGGGGGTGGTGACGCTAGCGAGAGGGCCTCAGACATCGCAAGGGGCTCGATGCGCGTCCCGAGCGGGACGGCGACGGGGTCGACCAGGACACGTGGCCCAGAGATCTTCACCCGATATTTTCGCACCCGTTCCTTGAAGGGCGGTGGCGCGCATCCGTCTTCCAGGCGATACTGGTAGCCATGCCAGGGGCAGGTCGCAAAACCCAGAACGACCTTGCCCTCCCCGATCGGACCATTCTGGTGCGAACAGAGGTTGGAAAGTGCCGACAAGCGGTTCTTGAAACGGAACACGGCCACGCGTTCGCCCTGCGGCAACACGCCGATGATCGCCCGTCCTTCCTCAATGCTTTGCAAGTCGCCGATATCTACCCAGCCGGTATCCGATTCGATCGACGTCGCGGCCTCGTCGATGGCCGCCTCCCGGCGCCCCGCAAGCAGGTGGAGCACGGACAGAGTGACCAGACTTGCGCTCAGAAGCACTGCCGTCATCGGATTGGCCCCGCCGATGACCGCACCTAGGCCAACATGCAGCACGACGGCTGCATAGGCCGCATAGACGCTCATATGCAGGGCCTTCCAGACGGGCGGCGACAGGAAGGAGAGCCAGAAGTCATGGCTCGTGGCCGCCAGCACCAGCAGGGTCAGCAGGGCAAAGATGCCGAACAGTTCGAAGGGAAAACCGGCAATACTGCCAAAACTGGTATTGCTGGTGAACAGCGCCGTGAGTTTTGGCGTGGCGCTGAAAGCAAAATACCAGTCGAGCACGAACATCGCATGGGTGAACGCGACCGCCGCCGTAATGACGCCCAAGTGGCGCCGGTTGTAGAGCAGCAGCAGAAAACGCGGATCGAGCCTGGCGAGCGGACCGACCGCCAGCACGACGGTCAGCAACAGAAAGGCCAGTGAGCCGAAGGCACGCATCCGTAAGATTGGCGTATCCACCGCGCGCACGGTTGGTGACAAAAGTGGTGCTAGCTGGAGATAGAGGAGGATGTACGCAATCACCCCACACAGGATGACAGCGTCGTAGATGAGCTTGTTGCGGTTCCAACCGACGGGTTTGTATGCCGTGCTCATGGATCCTCCGGCCGGTCGGCAGGCGCGAGTTTTATCGATGGCGCGTCGCTGGACAGCTTGGATGTCGAAGTGAAGGCAAGTGCCAGACAGATTGGCAGAACAACCGCCATTACCGTCCATATCCAGGCATGAGCCTTGCGGTGCGCGCGTTGCATGCCGCTACGCTCCTCTTCTGCGGGCAAGGACGGCCCAGCGCCACAGGACCAACGGCCAGAGAAGCAGGATGCCGGGGATCAGCAGCGGCCGAAACGCATAGGCATCTACGGCGGCATAATCGATCCGGTCGATCCCGACGGCGAGAAAGGCGATCGCGACGATCAGGCCCGGTGTGGCCCAGAGCAGGAGCGCAGCGCGAACAGGGTCGGCGAAAACTTCCATTGCCTTGCCCTCACTCCAATCCCGTTGCGGGAATGGCAGCGCCGGTGACAACGGCAGCCTCGGGAGAAGCGAGGAAGGCAATCAGCCGGGCGATGGCATCCGGCGACACCCAGTCGGACACCTTGGCATCCGGCATGGCGGCGCGGTTTTGCGGGGTGTCGATCGTGCCGGGCAGGATGCAATTGGCGGTGATGCGATGGGCGCGATGTTCCAGCGCAATGCTCTCTGTCAACCGGAGCACGGCGGCCTTGGACGCAGCATAGGCAGCCTGGTTGGCGCCGGCCTTCAATCCGGGTGCGGCAGCGATATGCACGATGCGGCCATAGCGGGCCGCCTGCATGACCGGCAAAACAGCGATACTGGTGACGAGCGCGACCCGGGCATTCAGGGTCATCATCAGATCCCACTGGGCCAGCGCATCGCCGGTGACCGGCCCGGTCGCGAAACCTCCGACCGTATTGACGAGGGCATCAATACCGCCAAAACAATCAGCCGCCGCCTCGGTCATAGCCAGCGCGACCGCGGGATCGCTAAGGTCGGCGCCCGCAAATGTCAGGACTTTTGCCCCCGATGGAAGAGATTGAACCAGGGCATCCAGTGCCTCGGTCGTTCGATCCACGCAAACCAGGTTTACGCCCTGTCCGGCAAGTCTCGCCGTTGTTGCCCGACCAAGATTGCCTGCGGCACCGGTCACAATCACGCATGTAGGTTTTTGCACGGTTTGGGACTCCCCTACGACGAGCAAACAGACCGAACATGTCGCGCCAGTCTTTGCTGTTGGTTGGACCTTCCAAGGCGCCCAGCGTTACAGCGAACGAGACAAGAATTTCTGGGTTCGCAAATGTAACTTGTCCCGGTAGGGCTGCCGTGCATTCCTGCTGACCTGTACAAATGCAAACTCACTACCTTAGAATGGCAAGAGGCGATCCTTTAGGTGCGGCGTTGCGAAATCCGCAAACGCCCTGAGTTTCAGCGGCATGATCGCCTGCCCCGTATGCACCAGATGCACCGGCAGCGGCTCCGGTTGTACGTCCGGCAAGACCACGAGCAGGCGGCCGGCTTTGATCGCCTCGGCTGCCTGATAGGACAGGATGCGCGCAATGCCCGCGCCCGCCAGCGCCGCATCGATGGCACCATCGGCGGTATTGACCGCAAAGCGCGGTCGAATAGGCACGGCAACCGTGTCAGCGCCCTTCCGAAATGTCCACACATCCGTCGAGTAGAGGCGCTCGAAGGCTATGCAATCATGTGCGGCAAGCGCATCCACGCTTTCCGGCCTGCCACGTTCGGCGAGATAGGCCGGGCTGGCACACGTCAACCATCGGACGGTGCCAAGCCGCGTTGCCACCAGGCTGCTGTCGGGAAGCGCGCCGATCCTGACTGCAAGATCGACATGGTGCTCAACAATATCGAGCACATAGTCCGCCAGCATCAGTCGCACATTGATCTCGGGATAGGCTTTCAGGAAGTCGAGCACGACAGGCTCGACATGCATGCGCCCGAACATGATGGGCGCCGTGATAACCATGTCGCCTCGCGGCATGCTGTATTCGCCAGTGGCCGCGCGTTCTGCTTGATCCAGTTCGTCGAGTACGCGCCGGCAGGTTGCAACGAAGGACTGCCCTACATCGGTCAACAACAGTTTGCGGCTGGTGCGCACGACCAACTGGGCACGCAGATGCGCTTCGAGATCAGACACCCGGCGGCTGACCGTCGGCAAGGGGACACCGAGCTTGCGCGACGCCGCCGACAGGCTCCCGCCGTCGACCGCCGCGACCAAGGTGCGCATGGCTTCAAACCGGTCCATTTGATATTCCATAAAACGGAAGGATGGCTTTCTGTATCACTTGATACTGCAGATTTCGGCAATGTTGTACAGATTGCCTGTCGGCCGAAACGGCCTCCCCACCGCGAAACAGGATCTGACACATGACTCGCATCAACCTCCCCGCCACAATCGCCGAAGCACCAACTGCCTCTCAGCCAATGCTGCAGGCTGTCGAGAAACAGCTCGGCTCCGTGCCCAATCTCTTCCGTCTGGTCTCGACCAGCCCACAGGCGCTGGAAGGATACCTCTCGCTCTCCGGCGCGCTCGGCAAAGGGGCATTGCCCGCCGCGACCCGGGAACGCATTGCCTTGGCCATCGCTGAAGTGAATGGGTGCGACTACTGCCTGTCGGCCCACAGCTATCTCGGCCAGAAGTTTGCTCGGCTGGACGACGCCGAAATCGAGGCAAATCGCCGGGGTGCGTCGAACGACTTGAGGGCGGACGCCGCCGTCCGCTTCGCCGCCAAAGTAGCTTTCGCGAGGGGCCATGTTGCAGACGAGGATTTCGAGGCCGTCAGAAATGCCGGTTACAGCGACGCTCAGATTATCGAGATCGTCCAGCATGTCGCCCTCAACATCTGGACCAATTATGTCAACAACGTCTTCCGGACAGACATCGACTTCCCGGTCGTGACCGCGCGGGCGGCAGCTTGAACCTGATCGTTCATGGACGCCGGATCTGCGGCGTCCATGTCCCGCCAACATAGGATGAAACCGATGATACCTTCTAGCGAGATTGCTTTCACACCCAGCGTCAAGGCGCTTCAGGCCGAGCGAGGCTCGCGCGTCGGTTACGCACGGATGGAGGAGAATGGCGGATTCAACACCAGGATTACGGCCGATCTGGCAGCCTTCATCGCCTCGGTGGATACAGCCTATCTGGCCACCGCCAATGCTGCCGGACAGCCTTATGCACAGCATCGCGGTGGCCCTAAAGGCTTCATCCGGGTGATCGACAGCAACACGCTCGCCTTCGCAGACTATGCCGGCAACAGGCAGTATATTTCGGCCGGGAATCTGTCGGAGAACGATAAAGCCTTCCTGTTCTTGATGGACTATGCCAACGCCCGTCGCATCAAACTATGGGGCCGCGCACGGGTCGTAACAGACGATCCAGCACTGATTAGGCAACTGATGCCGGAAGGATACCGGGCAAGACCTGAACAGGTGATCGTGTTCGACGTGGAGGCGTGGGATGTAAATTGCCCACAGCATATTCCGCAGAAGATCGATGCGGCCGACGTAGCGCTGGTCGTGAAACAATTGAAGGATCGAATTTCGGAACTGGAAGCAGAAAATGGAGCACTGAAACGCAAGCTATAGACGAGCGATGTGCCAGCGCTGCGCCCTGCCTTGACCGAGAAAATTTCCGCGACGCAACCCCCGACCAAAGACGCGTCCGATACCCGTGATTTCGCGGAACTAGACGATCTTTTCGGCATGGAGTTCATGGCGTAGCGCGCAAACTTAGTCAGCGAAGAACACAAGAGCCTTTTTCCCGCCTGAACATCAGTCCGGGGGCTTTTGCGGGTTGTCCAGTTCCACCTACAGTTTGAAAAAACAGGCACTCCGTTTCCACTCGCTGTGGAAATACGGCGCTAAGTCCCTGTTCATTGCTTGAGACGCGCATGGACGGAGATCTTCACTGCCGCCATTTGCAGCTCAACCGATCGCAGGCTTCGGTAGATCATAAATTGGCGAACAGCAGTAAAGTCGAGCTGTCTTCTAACGCAAGTCAATCAACTCATGATCACAAAATCCTTGCCGGTACGGCTGTCTGGAGAAAGCGGCGTATCGGTGAGGATAAGGATTGCGCCGGGATGCAGGACCTTTTGCATGGTTGCGACGAAAGGCGGGTCGGCCGAGATGCGGGAGATGACGTTTGTGGCCGCACTAACGACACTCTGATCATCAAGAGAGTTTGAAAACGCGATCCACCGCATGCCTTGTGCACTCTGGTCGAGACTGTCCAGCAGGAAAACATGGCTCCCGAGCTTATCCCGGCCGCTGACTGTGATCCGGCCCTCCGCCCGTATTTCAGAATTCTCGACCAGTAAGGCACGTCCGTCGAAGGTTGACATGATTACCGAAACCACAGGCTGCTTGTTCAAGTCCGTCCAGTCGTTTGGACGCTCCTTGCCGCGAAGCGCGACGACTGCGTCTTGGAACTCCCTGGCCGCATAGGCTCCGAGCACCATGCCCGGATGGGTCATGTCATAAGCGTCAGTGTTTGAATCGGAGATGATCACGGGTGTGCCGAGATGGGTGATGCCGAACAGGCGTTCCGAAAAATCCAGGGGCAGGCGCACGCAGCCATGCGAGGCAGGATAACCCGGCAAATTGCCGGCATGAAGCGCGATTCCGGACCAGGTCAGGCGGTTCATGTTCGGCATCGGCGCGTCGTCATAAGTGCTGGACTTGTGGTGCTTGTCTTTCTGCAAGACCACGAACACGCCGGTCGGCGTTTCGTGCCCCGGCTTCCCCGTCGAGCAGGTGGAAACGGCGACGCGGATGCCGTTGCGGTAGACGTGGACGCGCTGCTCCGGCAGGGAGACGACGATCGCCACCGGCCCCGTTCGCTGCCTCTCAGGATGCCAGGTGAATTCACCGGGTTTCAGGGCGGCTATGTCTTTCATAACCTCGCCTGCAAGGAGTGCGACAGGACTGCCGAACAGCGCGACCGCAGAAATTCCCTTCACAAAAAGACGCCTGCCCTCTTCCGTCTTCGTCATGGTCGATCTCACGTTCACAATTTCGACGTGAGAGACCATTTCAGGGCCGACCGCGGGTGTCCAATGAGTTTCTCTCTTGTAATTTAAATAATCCTCATGAAACGTTAGTTTCAGGCGCATCCACTCTGGCTTGCAGCGGGGTGCAAGGCGGAGGACACGAAGCGCACTGCCGCATCTAGGATCACGCGATGGATTTCAGGCACAATCTCAGGGCACTGCATACATTCGAAACGGTATCCCGACATCTGTCCGTGGCGGCAGCGGCGGACGAATTGGGGGTCACGCAAAGCGCCGTCAGCCATCAACTGCGGCTGCTCGGCGAGATCGTCGGAGAACGGCTGATCCATAAAAGCGGCCGCGGCATTGCATTGACAGACGCTGGCCGTGACCTCGCGCGTCGATTACAGCCGGCCTTCGCCGAAATCGACCGCTCTCTGGCCGAGGCCATTGGCGGCACACGCGATCGGGTGCGGCTTGCCATCTGCAGCAGTTTCGCCCAGGCTTGGCTCGTGCCTCGATTGCAATCCTTCTATCAGGCATATCCCGATATCGATCTGCAGATCCTGATGTATGCACAGGATCCGGAGCTGTCCGATGCATCGGGCGATGCGTTCGTGACGACGTTGCCAAGAGATCGCGGCTACCATGCGCAGTTGCTCTGGCCCGAAAATCTGGTTCCCGTTGTGTCTTCGGCGGTTGCTGCACGAAAGAAATCATTCCGTTTCATCACCACCGAGTTGATGCCCGGCAAAATCGGAAGCGACTGGCAGGCCTATGCCCGATCTACAGGACGGGCCGATCTCCTGCCGCTCGACTGCCGATGGCTGTTTGCCTCACACTATGTCATTGCACGCGACATGGTGCGCCGGGATCTCGGCGCAGCGCTCGTTCCGGACTTCCTCGCACAGCCCGAACTGGACGCAGGAAACCTGACACTTCTCGATCAGGCGAAGCTCCCGACGCACGAGGACTACCACCTTTGCATCAAGGAGAGCCGCAGCGCCGAGCCAGCTCTCGACGCGTTGATGCGCTGGTTCAGACAGGAGTTGGGAAAGTCCCAGCGATTCGCGCAGGAAGAGACCCTCAAGCTGGTGCAACCATGAGACCTTCTCATATTAGACTAATTTAATTCACTGGTTCACAAGCTTTCAGCGTGCCAGTCTGAAGACATCGGAAGGTTGCAAGGCAGCCATTCTAAACCTTACCAAAGGGAGATGTCCGATGCGTCGGTGGCGTGCGTTCTTGGGTGGAGTGATTGCGGCGGCGCTTCTTGGCATCGCCGATGCGGGACCACAGATGGCGGTCGCGCAAGAGCGGAACGTACGCGTCGAATTCGGTCGAGGCCAGAGCTCGACTACCATCCGCGGCACGGTCCGGGGCTATGAAGGCGCGAATTACCGGATCAACGTCCGTGCTGGCCAGCGTCTCGCAGTCACGATGGATAGCTCCAACGGCAGCAACTACTTCAACATCCTCGGTCCCGGCGGCGGCGACGCGCTGTTCAACGGCTCGATCTCAGGCAATTTTGCCGACATCATCGTGCCCGGCAGCGGCGACTATGTCGTGCAGGTCTATCTGATGCGCAATGCCGCACGCCGCAACGAGCAGGCGCGCTTTGCGTTGGAAATCGAAGTGACGGGCGGAAGACCAGTCGCCCCGCCCCAGCCGGACTTCGCCGACGGCCTTTCGGGTGGACCCGACTTCTTTCAGGTGGCGGGCATTTCGGCTGGCGACGCCTTGAACATCCGCACTCGACCATCAGCCCAGAGCCCAATCGTGACGCGGGTGGTGAACGGCGAGATCCTGCGCAACGGCGGTTGCCGCATGACCGGACAGACGCGCTGGTGCCGCGTCTCGCGACCCGACGGCAGCGCGTCGGGCTGGGCGGCCGGCCGGTTCTTGGTAGAGGCGAGCAACTGAGCCTTCGCGGGCAATGACGGCGGGGATAACAACAAAAAAGGGAGAGACGACATGATGAATTTCCGAGCGACCGGCAGCATGATTTGCGTGGCCGCCGCAGTCTTGGCCGGCTGCACCGCGGACGGAACCTCGCAACCGCCACCGATGGCAAGGGCCCAGCCGCTCATGGACGAAAGCGTTCCACCAGCGGCCCGCAGTGCCTGCCTCGCGGCGGTGTCAAACACCACCAACAACGGCGATGTGCAGATCACCGAGATGATCTTCTCGGAAGCCAATTCGCAGGTGACCGTCGGCGTCGGCCCAACGCGTGCACCCTGGCGCTGCCTCGTTTCCAACAGCGGCGTTGTCGCCAACGTGACGTCGCTGACGAACGAAGGTTCGCTCTGATCGAGATGGTGCCGGTGCCGGCTTTCCGGCACCGTCTTACGCGCAAGAGGTGGCGGAGGCCACCGAATGGCATCTGTCATGCTCGACCGGAGAGGGAACTCCATGCAGCGCCTGACTTCTCTTGCCTTTCTGTATCTGTCGGCATCAGTCACGGTACTGGCCGCCGAAAAGGTACCGGTGCCCGAAATCGGACCCGATCAATTGTCGTTTTCGCTGACCAACATGGATCCCTCGGCCGATCCGGGAACCGACTTCTATCGATACGCCGTAGGGGGCTGGCTCGATCGCGTCGAGCGACCATCCGATCGCGTCAGCATCGATACCTTCGACTTCATGGGCCGGAGGCTGACCGCGCAGATGAAGAACCTGATCGCGGATGCTGGCGATAAGTCGCCCTCAGCAGAAAAAGGCAGCCCGCTGCAGCAGGTTGGCGCGTTTTACAATGCCTACATGGACACCGCAGCACTCGACGAGAAAGGCATCACGCCGATAGAGCAGGAATTCGCGCGGATCGACGCCATCACCAGCATGGACGATCTTGCGACCTATCTAGGACGCTACATCACCGTCGCCGGTGAGGTGGCACTGGTCGGCCTTGCCCCATCGACCGACCAGGCCGATACCATGAAGATGGCACTCTTCCTCGTTGAGGGGTCCCTCATCTTCAGCCAGGAAAACCTCTACGACTCCCCGCCGGGCTCGGAACTTGACATCGCACTTCGCGCCAACCTGAGGCAGGTCCTCGAAACCGCCGGATACAACGCGGCGCGCGCAACATCGGTGGTCGACATGATCGCCGATCTTGAACGGGAGCTGCATTCAGCCTCGCTGACGCCCGTCGAGGCGATGAACCCTGCCAACAGCTATCAGCCGAAGAGCTTTGAGAACCTCCAGGCGGCAATCCCTGCCCTCGATCTCGGCAAGATGCTGGCGGCCGTCGATGTTGTGCCACCGGAAACGGTTGTCCTTACCCAACCCCGCTATCTGGCCGCCCTTGCGAAGGTGCTTGAGGACCGCCCGATGGAGGACATTCGCGACTACCTGAAGGTTAAGGTCATCAATCATTTCAAGCCATATCTCGGCACACGCTTCGACGCCGCGGCACGCGAATGGAACAAGATCGTCTATGGCATTGATCGGCTGCCGCCACGGGAAGAACTGGTTCAATCGGGGCTCCAGTCCAATCTCGGCCATCCAGTTTCACGGCTTTATGTCGAGCGCCACTTCTCCGAAGAAACCAAAACAAAAGCGCGGGACATGGTGGAGCGCGTGCACCAGACCTTCCAGAAACGTATGCAGACAAGAGACTGGCTAGCGCCGGAGACCAAGAAGGCCGCTCTCGATAAACTGGAGAAGCTCTCCTACAAAATCGGCTATCCCGAAACCTGGATCGACTACTCTTCGGTGGAAATCCGTGCGGATGACCTCGTCGGCAACATCATGAGGCTCACCGCCTTCGATGCGGCCCGCACCTATGCCAAACTCGGCAAGCCCGCCGTCAGCGAGGACTTCTCGGACAGTAGCACGACGCTGCCGATCATCATCAATGCCGGCTACAGCATGGAAAAGAATGGCTTCGAGGTCCCCGCGGCCATCCTGCAGCCCGCCGCCTTCGAGGCGGACAAGGATGCGCCCACCTATTTCTGCCGCATAGGTGCCGTGCTCGGCCACGAAATGACCCATGGCTTTGACAGCCGCGGCCGGCTCTACGATGCGAACGGCAATCTGAAAGATTGGTGGAAGACTGAGGATGGCGCGGCCTTTGAAAAGGAAGCCCAGAAGCTGATCGAGCAGGCAAGCGCCTACGAGGTGTTGCCGGGGCTAAAACTCAACGGCGCGCTCAGCGTCGGCGAAAACATGGCCGATGTCGGTGGCATCAACTTCGCCTACGAGGCGCTCACGGATTATCTGGCGGAGCATCCGGAAGAAAATGTCAGCATTGATGGCCTCACCCCAGCGCAACGCTGCTTCATTTCCTGGACCCAGTTCTGGGCGATGAAGGTCACCGATCAGGCAATCCGCAGCGTCTTCATGAGCAATGCCCATCCCCCGGGGTTCTATCGCGCAACCGCAGCGCTCAAGCATGTCGAAGCCTTCTATGAGGCTTTCGACATCCGCGAGGGAGACAAGGAATGGCTACCGCCGGAACGGCGCGTCAGGGCCTGGTGACCCAGCCGTCAGATCTTGAACCAGACGATCGCAAAGGAGAGTGACCATGAGACGCATCATCGTATTGTTTGCAGCGACTGCATTGGCCTTCCAGGTCGGCATGCCGCAGGCCGAGGCTCGGATGAGCGACAAGGACAAGGCGGCGGCGGCCGCAGCGGCCATCGCCATCCTCGGTATTGCCGCCCTGGCACACAACAAACATCACTATCAGGAGGGCTACGAGCCCGGTGATGGCGAGGAGATGGCGGAGTTCGAGCGCGGTTATCGGGACGGCGTCCACGGCTATCCCTATTGGGAACAGAACCGGACAAGGGGCTATGCTCAAGGCTATCAGGCCGGCGATCTGGAGCGGGAGCATTCGATGGCCCATCGCCAACAGGCAAGCGACGCCAAGGCACCGCCATTGGCCTATCAGGGTTGTGCCCAGATCGTGGCGCAAAACTTCGCCGTGGGCATGCATCAGGTCCACTTCACCAAGGTGCGGTCCCCCGGCAAGCACGAATGGCTGATCGAAGCTGCGGTCGGGCGACAATACATGACCTGCAAGATGCGCGACACGGGCGAATTGATTGACCTCACGGGTGGTCGCATTTGAGAGGACGTCATGGGTTGCGGCGCACCAGTGCTGCGACGCTCTCCATCAAGCAAGGCTCATTCAGCGCTTTCGCCCGCTACGAAGGATCGCATTGCGTGACGACGACTTCTGGATGTGCCCACTGAAGTCTGCAGAGGAGTTTTTCGATGGACTATACCGGCATCTTGGCTTTGATCTCCTTCCTCACCGGCAATGCCGAGGACGGGTTTGCCTCGTTGAAGACGGGTACCGGAGGGAATGCTCCAATCACCCAGATCGTCTGCCCTCGCCCGCTTCCCGTCGATGAGATCGAAGGCAAGACCGTTTTCTGCGGTATGGTGCAGGTCCCGGAAGATCATTCAAAGCCTGACGGGAAGAAGATCAGTCTCGACTTTGCGATCTTGAAGTCGCACTCGCTATACCCCGAATCCGACCCGCTCGTTTATCTGCAGGGTGGTCCCGGTGCGAGCGCCATGGTTCAGATTCCGCTCCTCGCCAAAGCATTCGAGCCCTGGCGCAAGACGCGCGACGTTGTCTTCTGGGATCAGCGATCGGCCGGCCTTTCTGGCCATTCGGTCAAGTGCTTCAATGCGCTGGCCGCGAACGCCGCGAAGATTGCCAAGAAGGAATACACCACCACTGCCATCGACGGATCGAACGAGAACGCCAACACCATCGCAGACTGCCTCCGGGAGATCGACGCGGCCGGCATCGACATTTCGAAATACAATACCACCGAAAATGCCAAGGACGTCTCCACGATCATCAAGGCACTCGGCTACACGAGCTACAACATGTACGGCGTATCATACGGCACGAAGCTGGCCCTGGAGACGATGCGCGTGGCGCCCGAGGGCATTCGCTCCGTCATCATCGACGGCGTGGCCCCGTCCTGGGTAAAGCTCTACGACACCTTCGCGCAAAAGGTCAGTGAGCCGATCGAGCATGTGGTCGAGCAGTGCAAGGCTGACCAGATCTGCAACACCACCTTCCCTGACTTGGACAAGGTGATCATCGAGACGCTGCACGCTGCCAAGGCGGGCAAGATCATGCACCAGGGCAAACCGATCGAACCGCGGACCATCTTCCGTCCGTTCGAGGAGCGCAACGCGAAATACGGCAACCTGTCGATGACGCCTTATCTGCCGGCTTTCATCTACGAACTCCATCGCGGCAAGGAAATGCCGACGGTCGATCTCCTGGTTGGCCGCAACTTCGTCATGCCAATGCCAGGGGACGACGATGTCACCAAGGCGTCTTCGTCATTGCCCAAGGCCCAGCGCGCCCTGATTGGCACATTGGCCGACAATGCCGTGATAGCGGCCAGGATCGACCGCTCCAACCAAAACGTCATTGAAGAACTGCGCGACGAAATCGATGCAGAGAAGAACTACGGACCTGTCGCAATCCTTTTCGACACCGAACTGGAAAGAGCCTTGGTTGCCGCCCGCGGAGCCGATGCGGCGAAGGGCGCCAGCATGGTGGCAGACTACACCGCTCTGCAAGTGATCAATCCCTCGAAGGAAGCTCTTGCGACCTTCGTCAAAACCCACACCACTGGCGAAGCGACAGCCCGACTCAAAGCCTTAATCGACAGCATGAGCGAGACCGAAATCGCAGGCTATTTCGCCATTATCCAGAGAGATGTCGCGAATTCAGAAAGGGATTTCTTTGGTGACCTCTATCTTTTCAACTATGCTTGCCAAGAGGACCTGCCCTTCAACAGTTTCGAGGGCTACCAGAAGTTCACGGCCGCCCAGAAGTATCCGTATATCGGGGATGACGCGGACGAGGCAGCGCGCTTCGTCTTCGGCTCCTGCATTCCCTTCAAAAAGGTCCAGCGCGACAACTGGCAGGTGCCCGTAGAAAGCGACATTCCAACCCTTTCGATTGGCAGTCTCTATGACAGCCAGACACCCGCGAGCTGGGCCAAGCTCGCGACCGAAAAACTGAGCAATGCCCAGGTCTTCATGATCCCCGAGGCCGGCCATGGCGCACTACTTTATCAGCCCTGTGTGGCCGATTTGGGCGTGGCCTTTATCAATCAGCCCGGGCGCAAGCTATCGAACGATTGCGCGGAAAGCATCAACATCGAGTGGCACATCCCCGAATGGGCAAAGGCAGCGAAGTGAGGTCAGGCATTTGGCTCATCGGAAGGCGACACGGGATATAGTGGGTGCAACAGAGAACATGCCATCGCGTTGGCTGCGCATCCTGCAGTTTCCGCTGACCCGCATCCTTCTGCTTGCCCCGCTGCTCTTCCTGCTGATGGGCATAAGCAACGGCCTCTGGGGCAACCAGTTTGCCGACCGCCCGCTTATTGCTGTCGCAAGTGCCGCATTGATGGCAGCCCTTGCGATCGCCGTTTATGCCGCCTTCGTCCGCTTCATCGAACGACGCCCGGTCAGCGAATTGGCGCGGGCACCTCTGACACGCGAACTGGGCGTTGGCCTAATGGGTGGCGCCGGGCTCTATACGCTGTGCGTGCTGATCTTGATGGCGCTCGGCATATACCGCGTCGACGGTCACAACCCCTTCATCCTCGTCCTTCCCTCGATGGCCATGGCGATAAGCTCCAGCGTCTTCGAGGAACTGCTGCATCGGGGCGTGATCTTCCGCAATGTGGAGGAACTCGTCGGAAGCTGGATTGCGCTCGTGGTCTCAGCCTTGATCTTCGGGCTCCGGCACCTGGGCAATCCGGATGCTACCCTGTTTAGTGCGCTGGCAATCACCGTCGAGGCAGGCATGTTGCTCGCGGCTCTCTTTCTCCTCACCCGGCGTCTGTGGCTTAGCATCGGTTTCCACATGGGCTGGAACTTCGTCCAGAGCGGGATCTATTCAGGTTCCGTCTCCGGCGCTTTCGAGCAACCCGGCCTGTTCAAGGCCACTCTGGAGGGACCCCAAATTCTGACGGGCGGCAGCTTCGGTATGGAGGCAAGCGTGATGGCATTCGGCATATGCACTGCTACGGGTCTGTGGTTGCTACACATGGCGGCAAAACGTGGGACGGCGCTGCCACCGATATGGAAACGCGACCGACCATAACGGACAATCAGCAGGATCGCGGCGATCATCGCCGCGCCGAAGGAGCCTGAGCAGAGGTGGGACGACATGCGCTTCCGCACACGGACGAGCCCCACTTCGGTCTGGTGGTCTATCTCCTCTGGGCCAATCACCGGCTTCGAGAGGATTGAGCTGAGTATCGGTCAGAAGCAACCGCCCCTTGAAGGGCTGTCGTGAGGACCACTCTGGAATATGATCGCCGCCTTTTCGTTCCTGGTCTGCGTCACCCTGCTGACTGGATGGCGCGACCTGAAGTTTGTGGCACCTTTGTCGAGCTCGCACGGGCTCCTCTGGTTCACGTCGCTCTGCCACCCCGAGCGGCTTTCCCTTCATCGCCATCCTCGCCCGGCTTCATCGCAATGCTAACAAAGGGCGGCATGAACTCCGCCACCAAGAGCTTGGCGATCGAGTATGCCACCCGCGGCATCCGCGTGAATGCCGTTGCTCCAGGCGTAATCCGCACGCCCATGCACGACCCAAAGATCGTCGATCAACTTGGCGCCTTCCATCCCATGAACAAACTCGGCGAAGTCGAGGATATCGTCCGGGCCGTACTCTACCTGGAGGATGCCGTCTTTTCGACCGGCGAGATCTTGCATGTAGACGGCGGCCTGATCGCTGGCCGTTGATGCATTAGCGGGTGAGTGCCCTCAGCATTCCCCGCTCCCTCTTTTGGCGACAGACCATGCCGATTGTGAACATCCTGATAACCCGCGAAGGCACGACGCCAGGTGCGGATCGAACCACCACAAAGCAGAAGAACGCGATCTACAAGGGCATTGCCGACCTGTTGTTCGACGTGATGGGAAAGCCCCGTGAAGACACGACTGTGATCTTTCATGAATATGACATCGAAGATCTGGGCCAGGGTGCGCTGCCACTGGCCGAATATCGCGCCAGGCCATGTCAGCCGCCTGATTGACAGGATCAAACATGGCGGCGGCGATAATCAGCTTGGAAATAGCTGGACTATCCGCAGAGATGGCACTGGGGCCTCGGTCGCGTTGTCAGGACGAGTGGGCTTCACAGCCGCCGAGGGTATCCGCGCTGCCGTAAAGGCTGAGATGGGGTTGGCCGTGACATCGGACTGGATGTTCTGGCCCGAATTGCAGAGCGGCGACTGACCCAATGTCCTCCTTTTGGCGCAAAGGCGAAGGCCGGGAGCCGACTACTTCCCGATCTGGTTCAACTGACGGTCGAAATCTGCCGGATCGAAATAATCACGCCAGACCGTGATCATACCGTTCTCGACGGTTATTGTCCCCATGACGGGTAGCGTGATCCGTCCGCCGTTTTCGTGGAGGAAGATGTCGATCCGCTCGTTCAGCACGACGTTTCCTGCCGCCGCGATTTGCACCACCTTCCAGTCGACAGTAAATTTGCTGCCGATCCCGAAATCGCGGTGGAAGTTTCGAACGTTCTCGCGGCCGGTGATATCGGGAAAGGGCACGTTGTCGTAGAGGACGTCTTCGGCGAGCATCGCGATGGCCTCGTCAATCCGATTGGCGCTCCAATGGTCGAAAAACGTCTGTGTTGTTTCGATGGCTGTGGTGGACATAGCGGGCTCCTGAATTGATGACTATGGACGGGGCGGAAGGTTGAAAAACCTCAGCTGAATTTGACGAGATTGTGCGCCGGCAGCGGACCGCCCGGAAATTGGACGAGGCGGCCTCCAACAGCGAGGTCACCGAGATCGATGCCGAAGAAGTCAAGCCGCTCGATCAGCGCGCCGATCTCCGCTTTGGCCGATGCATCATCGCCAGAATAAAACAGCACCCGTCGGCCGCCTTCGCTGGTCGGGTCACCGGCGAGCACAGCGGCTGACAGATGGTTGAACGCCTTTACGACCCGAGCACCAGGAACCATCTCGACGAACACGTTCGACGACGTCCGGCCGCCGAGGTCTGCGGGCTCGAACAGCGGCGCTTCGATCGGGTTGTTGGTGTCGACGACGATCCGACCGTTCCAATTGGGCAGACGGGCCATCGCCTCGGGAAGTTTCGACCAATTGACGGCGACGAAGACGATGTCTTTCGATGCGGCTTCCTCGCGCGAGCCGGCGGTAATCGATGGGCCGAGCGAGGCGGCGAGTTCGGCAAGCGTTTCAGGGCCGCGGCTGTTGGAAAGGGTGGCTGCAATGCCCTTCCTTGCGAGAGTTGTGGCAATCGCGCGACCAATGTTTCCAGCGCCGATAATTCCGATGGATGTCATGGATTTGTCTCCTTCCTGAGAATGGTCGATCAGGCGGTCTGTCCGCCGTCTACATTCAGTGTTGCTCCGGTGATGTAACTGGCGTCCGGACCGGCGAGGAATGCGACCGCCGCGGCAATATCTTCGGGCTTGCCGTAGCGCCCAAGCGCCGCAAGTCCCTTCAAAGTGTCTGCAAAGGGGCCGCTTGCCGGGTTCATGTCGGTGTCGATCGCACCGGGCTGGATGAGGTTGACGGTGATGTTGCGCGAGCCGAGATCACGGGACCAGCCGCGCGTGTATGCGGCCACTGCAGCCTTTGTTGCGATGTAGTCGGCCGCACCCGGAAAGGGAATGTGAACCGCGCCCGTCGTCCCGATCGAGACGATCCGTCCACCGTCCGCCATCAGAGGAACAGCGGCGCGGACGGCGGCTGCGACACCTTTGACGTTGATGTCGATTTGTCGATCGAACGCCGCGATATCTGCATTCGGGTCGCCGACGCCGCCTGTGATGAAAACACCGGCCGAATTGACCAGAATGTCCAGCCCGCCGAACGCTTCATGCGCCTGTCGCACAAGGTCTGCGACCTCGGACGTATTGGCCTGATCCGCCTTGATTGCCAGAGACCGACGTCCAAGGGCTTCGACCGCGCGGACGATCTCCTCTGCCTTGTCACCAGAGGCCGAATAGCTGAACACCACGTCCGCTCCGTCATCAGCCAGGCGCTTGACGATGGCAGCCCCGATGCCCCGCGACCCGCCTATAACGAGCGCCGCCTTGCCCAGAAGAGGCTGAGAATTCCGTGGCATCTGTTTGCTCCTTGCAATGTCTGATGACGCAGATATGGACGATCCATTTCCCTTTGATTAGCTGGGTTTGACTTGTTATATCTTCAACGATCATTTGAAGGCAGGACCATGGAGACACTTGCAAATCTTGAATCTTTCGTCCGCAGCGCCGAGTATGGCAGTTTCTCCGAAGCGGCCAGACGCATGTCGCTCACGCCCGCCGCCGTCAGCCGCAACGTCGCGATGCTGGAGCGCAACCTCGGTATCCGGCTGTTCCATCGTTCGACGCGGAAGCTCGCTCTCACCGAGGCGGGCGAAAGCTTCAGATTGGCAGTCGCCGATAGCCTGGACACTATCCAAGCTGCGATCGAGGGTGCTGCTGTGCAAGGAGAGCCGAAGGGAGTGCTCAAGGTCAGCCTGCCACCAACCCTCGGCGTGTTGCACATCCTTCCCCATCTGCCGGAGTTTCTGAGGCTCTATCCGGGTGTGAAGCCGGAGTTTCATTTCGACGCCAGACCCGTTGACCTTGTGGCCGATGGGTACGATGCAGCGATCGGCGGAGGGTTCGACCTCAACCCCGGCATTGTCGCCCGAACGCTCGCTCCGGTGCACATCATTGCGGTGGCGTCACCGAGCTATATGGCGGGTCGCGTGCCGCCGTTCGACCCGGCGGGATTGAAGGCGCTGGATAGCATCGTTATGCGCTTGAGGCAGAGCGGACGCATCCGTCAATGGACGATGCGCGATGCGGCTGGCCGTCAGACGGCTGCGGAGTTATCCGAAACCCTGGTCGTCAACGATCCTGCCGCCATGCTCAGTGCTGCCGTTCTAGGGGTGGGCGTCGCCCTAGTTCCGAAAGCAGACGCCCAGCCTAATCTCGAGGCCGGGCGTCTGGTTCGGCTGTTGCCGCAGTGGTATTCCGATGCAGGCGCGATTTCGGTGTACTTCGCAAGCCGATCACAGCTCCCTGCAAAGACGCGTGTCTTTATCGATTTTGTGACGGCTCTGGCAGAGCGCGACCACTGGCCAGAGCAATTTGCCGGCAGTCTCGGGTAGCGGCATTTGGCGCACTGGAATGGCGCCGCCGCAGAGACGATCTACGCGTCTGGGAAAGTACGGCGCGAGTTCTATGGCGACAAGTGAGGCGCAAAAGCCGCCGCTGCATTCGCCACGACAGGTTCGAACCAACGACCCCCTCGATACGGGTTACCCTTGGAAAAAACAGAACTCCTTGGCAAGCCAAGCGATTGGTGATCCCGATAGCCAGTTTGGGAGGAAAACAGGCCGACCCAGCAAACAACCAGTGAGGAGATTGGTCAGATGTTGAACTTGAAATCTTCGCCGAGTCCTGAGGGTGGGGCACGATCAGCCTAGGGAGCCGCAGTGACAGCAACGCATTTTTTGTGTTGCGCAGCCATTTGTCGGAATTTCATACCCCGACAAGCCGGCAGATCCATGATCAAAGGTAATGAGCGCGGTTATAGAGCGGCAGCCTCACATCCGCCAGACGGCAACACCCAAAATGACAGGGAGTCTGAAATGTCCGGAAAGACCAAGTTGATCGCCGCCGCCTTCCTGCTGGCGCTTGCGGGGACGCAGGCACAGGCACAGGTGGTCGTATCCTCCAAGATCGACACCGAAGGCGGCGTGCTCGGCAATATCATTCTTGCCGTCCTTACTGCCAACAACATCGAGGCCACCGACCGGGTGCAACTCGGCGGCACTCCGGTCGTGCGCCAGGCAATTGTTGCCGGCGAAATCGACATTTATCCGGAATATACCGGCAATGCCGCATTCTTCTTCGAAAAGGCCGACGATCCGCTTTGGAAGGACGCGGCCAAGGCCTATGCCGAGGCAAAGAAGTTGGACTATGATGCCAACAAGATCGTCTGGCTTACCCCGTCCCCAGCCAACAACACCTGGGCAATTGCCTTGCGCAAGGATGTGACCGAGGCAAACAAGCTCGCCACCCTGTCTGACTTTGGCAAATACGTTGCCGGCGGGGGTCAGGTTGTTCTGGCTGCCTCCTCCGAATTCGTCAATTCGGCTGCAGCCCTTCCTGCCTTCCAGACCACCTACGCCTTCACGCTCAAGCCTGAACAGCTGATTACGCTTTCTGGCGGCGATACCGCCGCAACGATTGCCGCTGCAGCCAACCAGACCAATGGAGCGAACGCTGCAATGGTCTACGGGACTGATGGCGGCATCGCGCCATCCGGGCTCGTCGTGCTTGCCGATGACAAGGGGGTCCAGCCGGTTTACCAACCCGCCCCGATCATTCGCGAAGCTGTACTGACCAAATATCCGCAAATCGAGGGCCTGTTGAAGCCGGTCTTCGAAAAGCTTGATCTGGTCACGCTCCAGGATCTCAACGGTCGCGTTCAGGTGGGCGGCGAGCCGGCAAAGGCCGTGGCCGAGGATTTCCTGAAGAAGAACGGTTTCCTGAAGTAATCCGGTTCGGTAATCACCGAAAACAGAGCCGATGTGCTACTCATATTTCGCAGATCTCTGTGTGACGATAGTGGTCCCGCTTTGAGCAGTTGAAAACAAAAGAGACCTCTCCCCTTGTTGGGGGAGAGGCCAGCATGATTTACAGAAACCGCGCCCTGCCCCACCGCAAAGATGACGTCGGAAGCCCGTTCATGACCGTACGTTTCGACAAGCTTGGCCTGATCATCGTGGTATTGGTCGCGTATGGCGTCGCGGTGTCGCCATTTGCGATATTCAGGGCGAACAGGATTATCCAGGGCGAGCCGCGGACTATTCCCGACGCACTTCCGCAGTCCATCAGCTTTTGGTTGATCGGGCTGCTGATGGCCGCCGCCTTGATCGCACTCTTCAAAACGCCGACGCTTCTGCGACTTGCAGCAAGCTTGGCTGCACTTCTCGCCTTGGCAGTGTTCATCGGTCTCGCGGCAAAGCATCTCACACCACCGGAAAACAGCTATGCCCGCGTATCGCCGGCATCAGGCTTCTGGCTGTTGGCCTTCGCCATGGCGTTGTTGACGGCGGATTCCTTCACCCGGCTTCGTCCTTCGCCACGCATGCGGATCGCGGTTCTCTTCGCGGTTGCGATAGCCATAGGCGTCCTTCTGATGTCCGGCAGCTGGAGCGGCCTGTCCATCCTCAAAGAATATGCCAACCGAGCAGATACCTTCTGGAACGAGGCGGCCAAACATCTGACGCTGGCGTTCGGCTCACTCTTTGCCGCCGTCATCGCCGGCGTGCCGCTCGGCGTGCTCTGCCACAGGGTCGAATCCGTGCGCCCCGGGGTCCTGAACGTGCTTAACATCATCCAGACCATACCTTCGATTGCCCTGTTCGGCCTGCTGATTGCGCCGCTCGGCTGGATTGCGCTTAACGTGCCGGGTGCTTCCGCCCTCGGCATTCGCGGTATCGGAGTGGCACCCGCCTTCGTTGCCCTGTTCCTCTACTCGCTGCTGCCGGTCGTCTCCAACACGGTTGTCGGGCTCGGCAATGTCCCGCGCGATGCCAACGAAGCCGCGCGCGGGATCGGCATGACCGACAATCAGCGGTTGCTCGGCATCGAATTTCCGCTTGCGCTGCCGGTCATCCTCACAGGGATCCGCATCGTTCTGGTCCAGAACATCGGACTTGCGACGATTGCCGCCCTGATCGGCGGCGGCGGCTTCGGCGTGTTCGTTTTCCAGGGGATCGGTCAGACCGCCATGGACCTCGTACTGCTCGGCGCCGTGCCAACGGTGGCGTTGGCCTTTGCGGCAGCAATCGTGTTCGACGCCATCATCGAAATGACCACCCAGGCCCGGGACAGGACCGCATGATCGAGATCGACCACATCACCAAGCGCTACGACACCACCACCGTCGTGGACGATGTGTCGATGACGATCGAACCGCACTCGATTACCGTCGTCGTCGGAACGTCAGGCTCGGGAAAGACGACGCTACTGCGGATGATCAACCGGCTGGTGGAACCGACGTCGGGCGTTATCAGGCTCGATGGCGAAGACAACCGCACGATGCCTGCATTTCAACTGCGCCGGCGGATCGGCTACGCGATCCAGGGACACGGACTGTTCCCCCACCGCACGGTTGCTCAGAACATCGCGACTGTGCCGGTGCTCCTTGGCTGGGACCGAGTGCGCGTCGATGCACGCGTGGCGGAGTTGCTGACGCTTTTCCAGCTTGAACCCGAAGCCTTCGGCCCCCGCTTTCCGCACGAACTGTCCGGCGGCCAGCAGCAGCGGGTCGGCGTGGCGCGTGCGCTCGCCGCCGAGCCGAACGTTCTGCTGATGGACGAGCCTTTCGGGGCGCTCGACCCGATCATCCGTTCCAAGGCGCAGGACGATCTCCTCGCGATCCAGAAAAAATTCGGCACCACCATCGTCCTCGTCACCCACGACATGGAGGAAGCCTTCCACCTCGCCCACAAGGTCGCGGTGATGGACAAGGGCCGGCTCGTTCAATACGCGACGCCGGCCGAAATGCTTGTCAAACCTGCCACCCCTTTCGTTGAAACGCTGATCGGTTCAAGTGAACGCCCATTCCGGATGCTATCCATTCAAACTGTCGGTGCGGCGGTCGAAGCCGGCCATGCGGACGGCCCGGCACTATCCTCCACGCTCAGCCAGCGCGATGCTCTTGCGGAGCTCCTGTGGTCGGGACGCAACACCCTTCCGGTCGAAGGCCCGGATGGCGCAACGCTCGGGCGCATCAGTCTCGATGACCTCGTGAAGCGAGCAGCGAGGCCGCGATGAAAATCGGTCTGCCGACCCTCCTGCGGATTGCAGTTTTTCTCCTGCTCGTGGCTTTCCTCCTCCAGCCGGAGTGGTTTGCGCCGATCCTCAAGCCGTTGACGCAGAACGATGCCCCGGTGATCTACAATCAGGGGAGCCTGCTGTCTCTCACGCTTTCTCACCTGCGCACGGTGCTGATTGCCACGATTGCCGCAACCATTCTCGCGGTGTCACTCGCCATACTGGTCACGCGGCCGATCGGCGCGGAGTTTTTGGCTCTGTCACGAAGTCTCGTCAATATAGGTCAGACGTTTCCGCCTGTAGCCGTGCTGGCGCTCGCCGTGCCTGCCGTGGGCTTCGGCGAAAAACCAACGCTGATCGCACTCTTTCTGTACGGGCTTCTGCCGATCTTCGAGAATACCGTGACGGGGCTCACAACCCTGCCCTCCGCAGTGATGGAGGCGGCGCGCGGCGTTGGCATGACACGGTGGCAGAGATTGGTGAAAGTCGAACTTCCACTGGCGCTGCCAATCATCATCGGCGGCATTCGACTGTCTGTTGTGATCAGCCTTGCCACCGCGACCATCGGTTCAACCGTGGCAGCAAAGACTCTGGGCGAGGTCATCATTGCCGGACTCCTGTCCAACAACCTGTCCTTCGTGCTACAGGGCGGGCTGATCGTCGCCGTGCTGGCCGTGCTGATCTATGATGCGCTTTCCGCGATCGAGCGAATGGCGGCGAGACGCAACGGCACATTCGCCGCCTGACCACAGACGCGCCTGATCTGAGACCGACCTGCACATCCTTCCAGAAGGCTACTCTGCCCTTGATCTCCTTCGCAGCATCTTTCGGTTCGGCATATAGCCACGCCAAATCTCCCCTGGTTGGCCATGGCCGCATAGCATCTATCTTGGCAGCCTGGAGATGGCTCAAGTCATGGAAGCGAAGTTCAAAGCGATGGTTGAACAGGATGGACTGGCGCTGGCTTGCCGCTGGTGCGCTGGACAAGGAGCGCAAACGCAAAAAAGCTCCTCGACCGTTATGACGAGGAGCTTACAAGCAAATATTTGGTATGGGGTTGGTTGAAAGTCAGATTGGTTGCGGGGGCAGGATTTGAACCTGCGGCCTTCAGGTTATGAGCCTGACGAGCTACCGGGCTGCTCCACCCCGCGTTACCAGATTTTTGCCGAAGGCAAAATATCGAAGCGGCCGTTTGGTCGCCTGTGCCGGTTTTTGCTGAAGGCAAAATACCGTAGGACTTATCCGCATTCCCGAACGCGAAAGGACCGCTTTTATAGCGGCCCTTAGGTATCGGCGGGGGCGACTGAGTGTTGAGAAGAGTGGTGGGGCTTTATTTCGAGACCCTGATTACATTGTCTTTAGCAGACCTGGCAGCGACCTACTCTCCCGCGTCGTGAGACGAAGTACCATTGGCGCCGGGGCGTTTTACGGCCGTGTTCGGAATGGGAACGGGTGCTGCCACCCCGCAATAACCACCAGGTCATCTAAGGGCCGGTCTCTTATACCCATCT
>NNBU01000062.1_pt1 | contig 34738 bp, 30 predicted proteins | sample 1173781 | NCBI WGS metagenome assembly NNBU01 (sample SAMN07173937, study PRJNA388173) | plant metagenome | biome: Plant school; feature: Soil; material: Symbiotic tissue of Blasia pusilla L.; isolation source: symbiotic tissue sample KVJ2 | host: Blasia pusilla | place: Norway: Troms, Kvaloya...
GTCCCAGTGTGGCTGATCGTCCTCTCAGACCAGCTACTGATCGTCGCCTTGGTTGTCCATTACACTACCAACTAGCTAATCAGACGCGAGCTCATCTTCAGGCAATTAATCTTTCACCCCTAAAGGCACATCCGGTATTAGCCACCGTTTCCAGTGGTTGTCCCAGACCTGAAGGCAGATTCTCACGCGTTACTCACCCGTCCGCCACTGTGTCCGAAGACACCGTTCGACTTGCATGTGTTAAGCATACCGCCAGCGTTCATCCTGAGCCAGGATCAAACTCTCCGTTTTGTTGTGTTTCGAGTTTGTGGCTCCGAAAAAAATATTTCTCGGAACCCTAGTTATTAATTTTGACTATCCTTTTGGTATCTTCCAAAAGTAAAATCTTTTGACGAGGATTGGTTTTTTATTAAGCTTTCAAAGTATTATGTTTTTCAGGTTCAGTTGTGGTTGGCGTCTGTCGCCTTTCCACTTAACTAGAGTACCTAGTCATCCCCTAGTTTGTCAAGGGGTAAATTTATTTTTTTTTCTAAAAGGGCAAATCCCTTGACTGGACTTGCTTTCAGGTTAATGGGTTAAGCAACAGGAGGGAGGCGAGAACGAAGTGGCTAAACCTGAGCGTGTGAATAATGCACGTTGCTTGTTCCTAAATGGGATCTGATACAGGTTGAGTGATTATAGTAATAACTATCGAAAAAGATAAGAGGTCGGCTTGCCGGAGGGATTTATCCTGAATCCAAATGGTCGAACTAACTATATATATAAGAATTAAAAGCATAATTCTTGCGGTTTATTGAGGCTACCATCCTACGGGTGACGCTTGTATGGAAATTTACGCGATGTTCGCGGAGCCTTTGGAGAAAGAAGATAGGCGTTACAGTGAGTCTAGCGCTGTAGAGGGGCTATCAAAATTTATAATGAATTTTTGAGAAAAAGCTAAAAATTAGACTAGGCAATAAATACAGATGATCCGACCGCGTAAGGTCTTTGCTCAACATTGGCTAAAAAGTGAAAAGGCGCTCGATGCAATTATTCAAGCAGCAGAGTGCACAGAAAGCGATCGCTCCGCCAAGGGCGATTGCGTCCTGGAAATTGGGCCTGGAACTGGCATCCTGACTCGTCGTTTATTACGCTTAGTGCAATCTCTGGTTGCAGTTGAAATAGACCGTGACTTATGCCAACTGTTGTCCAAGCAGCTTGGTAAGACTGAAAATTTTTTACTACTGCAAGGCGATTTTCTCACTCTAGATTTACCATCTTATCTGGCAGCCTTTCCCAATTTCCAAAAGCCAAATAAGGTAGTAGCCAATATTCCCTACAACATTACAGGGCCAATTATTGAGAAACTACTGGGTACGATCGCCAACCCCAACCCCGAACCATTTGACTCAATAGTGTTGCTGGTACAAAAAGAAGTAGCAGAAAGGTTGTATGCTAAATCAGGCTCAAAAGCTTTTGGGGCATTGAGTGTGCGGGTACAGTATTTGGCTGAGTGTGAGTTAATCTGCACAGTTCCAGCAGCCGCATTTCACCCACCGCCAAAAGTCGATTCAGCAGTGGTGCGATTACGTCCCCGAAAAATAGAAATACCAGCGCTTAATCCCAGACAGTTAGAGAATTTCTTAAAGTTGGGGTTTGGTGCGAAGCGCAAAATGTTACGAAATAATTTGCAATCAGTGATAGAACGCGATCGCTTGAGCCACTTACTGGAACAATTAAAAATAAATCCCCAAGCCAGAGCCGAAGACCTCAGCGTTCAGCAATGGGTAATCCTAGCGAATGAGTTAGGAGTTAAAAGTGAGGAGTGAAGAGTTAAGAGTGAATATGTAGATGATTGCTTTGATTCAAAACCCATAATTCATCCATTCCCAACTAGCAACCCATAACCCTTAACTTCTAATTTTCAAAATGCGTTCCTACAGCCTAATTGCCCCTGCTAAAATCAACTTGTATCTGGAAATCATTGGTAATCGCAGCGATGGCTATCACGAGTTAGCCATGATACTTCAGAGTATCGGACTTGCAGACCAAATTGATGTGCGTTCTATTAGCACTGACAATATCCGTGTTCACTGCAACCACCCACAAGTACCGACAGATAAAAGCAATCTGGCATACCGTGCAGCAGAATTAATGGTGAGACAATTTCCCGAAGCCTTTGCTAAATATGGGGGCGTAGAGATTATCATTAACAAGCAGATTCCTGTTGCTGCTGGGTTGGCTGGGGGTTCGACAAATGCAGCAGCTGTGTTAGTGGGGATAGATTTACTGTGGAAGTTGGGGCTAACCCAGTCAGAATTAGAGGAGTTGGGAAGCACGCTCGGTTCAGATGTACCATTTTGTGTAGCGGGTGGAACTGCGATCGCCACAGGTAGAGGTGAACAACTTTCTCCCCTGCCAAGTTTGGATAACATATATATGGTATTGGGGAAATATCGCAGTCTGGAAGTCTCCACGCCTTGGGCATACAAAACCTATAGACAGCAGTTTGGTCATTCTTATATTAGAGATAGCGAAAATTTGGAAGCGCGTGCTAATGCAGTTCATTCTGGAGCAATAGTAAAAGCTGTCCTGGATAAAAATGCAGGAGAAATTGCCCAAAAACTGCACAATGATTTAGAGCGCGTGGTATTGCCAGCCTATCCCCAAGTCTTGCGACTGCGAGAAGTGCTTGCAAATCAAGAAGGCGTTTTAGGAACAATGATGTCTGGCTCTGGGCCAACAGTATTTGCTATTGTTGAGTCTCAACAGCAGGCAGAAAAAGTTAAGCTGCAAGTGAGAGAAGCAATTATTGATCAGGACTTAGAATTGTTTGTAACTCGGACAATCACACATGGTGTTCAGGTGGCATCTTCAGTTTAAATAAATCTTTATCCTTAATGAGCATAGAAAATAAGCTGATCAGCTTTTAAGGTGGATAGTTAAAATCGCTAGAAATATGCAAAGATGCAATTTAAATGGCGATTAGCTGATGACAGAAATTATACCTAATGCTCCAATCCAAAATCTGAAATCTAAAATGTTATGAATGACCAAAATTTAACGCCACAGGCAGATACTAAAGTACAGGTAACAGCGAGTCCGTTACGCTGTTTAACTGGCGCGGTAATTTCTGGAGGAATGGCATTTGCAGCGTATTCACTGATGATTGCGATCGCTACCAATTTTGCTACTAAACCTGTCCATTCAATTAATCCATTGGTAATTAAGATTTCCTCTGCTGTTCGGACTCTGGTTGTCGGTGTAGTTGCTTTAGGAAGCGGAATATTTGGTATAGTGGCAATTGGTTTGGTAGCTTTAGGAGTGCAATTATTAGTGCAGCAGATGGCCAAGCAAAAAAGTAGTGAAAACTAGGAATTTGCTTGCAATCAGCAACCTAAAGGCACAAGTTTTTCTAGCGCGCCACGATTTTTGATGAATTGTAGCTTCGCGCTTCTAGAAGGCTGAACAAGTTGTTGCTGTTTTCTCCAAATTTTGGGAGAAAGCCCGTGGTGTTGACGAAATTGGCGAGAGAAATGACACGTATTTTGATAGCCTAGTGCAATAGCAATCTGGTCAATTGTCTGATTAGTATTTCTGAGTAAAGGACGTGCTGCTGCCATCCGACGCTTAACAATCCAACTATTCACAGTTTCTCCTGTTTGTTTTGCTACGCGGTTAGTCAAGTAAGCAGGCGAATAACCAACTGCAACAGCTACATCAGACAAAGTAATTCCTTGATGATAATTAGCTTCAATAAAGTCAAAAACCGTTTGTAGTTGGGGAACAGATGGAAAAATGGACTCAGAGTTAAACGATGATGATAGCGGTTGGGCGACTTGATGAGAGTTAGTAGCGTACCAGTACCTCAAGAAAGCTTGTTTTTCTAATCGAACAGCGATCGCTCTGAGCAAATCCTCTATAGTAGAGGGTTTAGTAAGATAATCATCTGCTCCCAACTCCATACCTTTGCGAACATCTGTTTGTGTATTACTACCAGTTAAAAAAATGAACGGAATAATTGCAGTGTTAGGATCTTGGCGAAGCCTAGTTAAAACGCTGTAACCATCCATATCTGGCATTTGAATATCGCAAATTACCAAGTCAGGTAAATGCTCTTGTGCTTGCTCTATACCAGCCAGTCCATCTTCAGCACCTATTGTGTCAAAACCTTGAGCCTCAAGAACCTCTAAGAAGAGATTGCGGGTAACAGCATCATCTTCAATGACAAGAATTTTTTTCGATGATTCGTGTATCATTTTTCCATCACTAGGATTTTTGTGGCAGGGAATGATGATCAAATTTTGTGCCGAGTGCTCTATAAAAACCTATGAGTGTTGAATTGAAAATGGTTATTTATTAACAACTCAGAACACTGCTATCAGCAAACCACTAAATCTCAACTCAACTTCTAGCTATAGAAGCAATTGAGAGTTAGGTTGAACTAACCTATAGTTGCCAGAATCTATACTATTAGTCACTCGGTTAAATAAGTCGGCACTATGGCCATTAATAAGTTGCTAATCACAACTTCCTAAAATTATGATGGTGCTATTGGCTAGTTCTAAATAATTTGAGTCAAAAAGAATTCAAAAATTACTTATGATTTTAAATATTATTTTAACAACAAAAGGTTAAACTTTTTATATTGATAAGATAAAGAAATTATTGCCAAGCAGTCAACCATAGATGATATATAAATTATATTTATATCATCTATCATATTTACCTGGAAAACCCAAGTAATAAAACTGATAATAACTGTCCATAAAGAGTGTTTGTTTTTACTTAAAATAATTACTAATTAACAATTTGAATAAGTTTTAAAAATTTAAAACAATCAAGAATTAATTAAATTTAAGTGTTGAACTTAATTTGGTGAAGATCACAATATAAAAAATACACTTTTTTCATACTTTTGGTTAGATAAGTGTTGCCAATTAGATGTATGAATTTAGTCTTGTATACTTTTGAGCTACTTTTAGCTCCCAGGAATATTTAGCATCATTGAACATTCCTTAAAGTTCTCTAAACAAAACCCAATAAATAATTCAAAATCTCATACTAATTTTCATTTTAGCTAATCATTTGCAACTGTTGTGCAATCAACAGAAGATCCATAAGTCAAAATTTCATATTCATAATTAACTTATTTTGTCAATTCTAATTTAGGTGTATTTATCCTCAGAGCTATAGTTTTAATAAATAAATTATTGCAATTTATTATTAATTTAACTGCTCTTAAATATTTGCTTACTTAGGCATCTAACAACATCATACTATAACTTGTCATCTGTCACAAGGAATACTTTTATTTGAGTAATTATATGCATATAGCTTGTAAATCTTCCAAAAGAAATAGAAAATACTAGGCAGCTATGTATTTATGAATACAGTTTATGGAAGTTTGTGGGTACTTGCACCTTCTAAAAGGTTTAATTGAAGGACAACACAGGAGAAGTCCAATAAAGCAAGTCTTGTAACCAGATAAAACTTGACAATATCTATGTTTCCTTTCCAGAGTCCAAGTTGGTTTTACGCTAATGAAAATAAATAAAATTTCAAAAGCGAAAAAATAGACGCATCTATCAAAAAATTGTTCATATACTCCTTTGCCAAAGATTGAGTAAGCTTAACGAAGAAGCTGCTTCTGCAATACGGTTCATTTGTCAGAGCGGGTTTAACAAGATATTTATAATGCTGGTTAGATCCGCCCCTACTTTTAATATGAATTTGTAATAGTTCTTAACTTTATCTAACTTTACCTAAGCACTATCTTGTGATCCTGTTATTTCCGATATGGACAATGCTCTTGAAGAAATTTCAGAAACTAATATGATGAGTGGAACAACATCAAACACTTTTAATAGCAAATCAATTATAACTCTATCAGGATAAGACCAGTCTGGTAGTCATTAAAAATGTAGTACGGACTTAGGCATAAAAGCATAAATTATTTGTGGAATTTGAGAAATCTTACTAGGTCAAATTTAGGAAACAGAAAAGAAACCCTCTCAGATATAAAACAGTTTTAATTTACGCAAAAGAGCACATATCATGACTCAAAACATCACTAGTTATCAAACCCAAATGGGTAGGAAAATCAATAATGAACAAATTGAACAAATCCTGAAAGCAATTATTGCTGGCAAATATTCTTGGGCGTGTGTTTTAATTCTGCGGTTTGCTGGCTACAATCCTATAGACTACATACCCTACCGCACCTATATTCGACTGCTCAAAAATAACTGCTTAGTTGAAAGCTCAAAACAAAATCAAACTGATAGTGAGGCTGTAGAAGCGTTGAACCTCAAATCAACCTGGCTTCATCTCTGATAATCTCTGAGAATGGAAATAATTAAAATAGCACAACTCCAATAAATTAAGGTCAGTAGTTGAGGCTATTGCAAGGCAATCTATGATAAATTTTCATGAGGGAAGGATGAAGACTGAAAGCTTTAAAATCTGGTTATTCGCAGCTTTCTCTTTGTTAAAGGCGTTTCCACAAAGGCTCATTTAAAAGAATGTCTGTAGGATAGCCTGAAATTTTATAATTCATACTTTTTTAGTCAATCCATCCTTAGTATATGACTTACCCAGTTACTACCCCTAATACTCATTTGCAACCCACTCTCAAAGAGATTATATGGCAGAAAAAGCATGAAGTTACACAAATTCAGCAAGAGATGTCTTGGGCTTCTTTGCAACGCCAGTTAACTGCTGCACCAACTGTGCGAGATTTTCTCTCCGCTTTGCAACAAAGTCATTACCGACCTTGCATCATTGCAGAAGTGAAGAAAGCATCTTTAATTGATGGAATCATTAAAGCAGACTTTGACTCAGTAGCGATCGCCAAAGCTTATGAGCGTGGTGGCGCAACTTGTATCTCTGTCTTCACGGATAAGAAATTCTTTCATGGCAGCTTTGAGAGTTTACGCACTATCCGCTATCGGGTAGCATTACCTCTACTGTGCAAGGAGTTCATTTTAGACCCCTGCCAAATTTATTTAGCACGAGCAGCAGGCGCAGACGCGGTGCTACTGATTGCAGCAATTCTCTCAGACAAGGAAATTCAAAACTTTTTACGAGTGATTCACCATTTGGGAATGAATGCTTTGGTAGAAGTTCATACTTTAGCAGAACTAGATCGGGTGCTAAAGCTTGATGATGTACGCTTAATTGGAATCAATAACCAAAGTCTAGAAGATTTTAGCATCAATGTTGGCACAACTGGGCTATTACTGGCAGCTAGGCGATCGCAACTACAAAACTTGGGTATTATGGTTGTCAGTGAGTCTGGTTTGTATACACCTGCTGATTTATCCCTTGTAGCTGAAGCTGGTACACATGCTGTTATAGTTGGCGAGTCTCTAGTTAAACAAGAAGATGTACAGCAGAGTGTCCGTAATCTGCTCAAACCTACAGCTATTTCTAGATAAATAGACCACATTGATTTAACCAATGGTTGGTATATCTTCGTTTGCCGAACTTTTTGAAATTGACACAGACGCAAAGCGGCTTTTCATCAGACATCGCTCTTTGAACAGCAGATGTTGTAATTTCGGTGTATAGTGTAACCCTTGACTTTAACAGATTTCGGGTTGACACTTTATAGACTGGCTCAACATTCACAAATTTATGCGGAATTGATACCAGCGACACTGAAATTGATAGCAACAACATCATTAAAAAAAACAAAATTTATGAACACAACCAAGAGATATTTTTTACCACTTATTTTTGTAACAATATTTGTCAGCCTCAGCAGTTGTAGTTCTAACCCCACCGCTCGAAATATTGACAGCCAAACGCCATCTTCTACCACAACACCGACGACGAATAGCGCATCTCTTCCAACTCCTAGCCAAATTCCTAGCGTAGCTCAGTTGAGAGAAAAATCTCCTAATCAAGAATCTCCTAAGGAAAATACGCCTTCCTCATCAACTCCTAAAGCTGCCACTAGCAAAACTACCAATGTCACACTATATACAAGTGATGCTCAATGTCAAGAACTAATTCCAGAAAAAGTTTCAGTACCAGCCGAAGAACCAGTAAAAAATGTAGTGAGTAAAATCTTAGAAAAACGAGATACAAGCGATTTTAGCTTGTCTAGCTATCGTGTCAACATCAAAAACGGCATTGCTACAGTGGATTTGCGAATCTCTCCTGAATCAAAGCGGCAAATAGCTTCTCTTTCTAGTTGTGAACAGTTTGCTTTGTTTGGTAGTCTCCGCAAAACCCTAACAAGTAATGCCCAATGGAATATTAAAGAGGTTCGCTTCACCGAGCGAGGTGAAGACATTGTTCTTTAGGTGAACTAGGCAATTGAAAACAGCTGCAAATAGTTGTATAGTCTATTTTAGACCTAAGTTTATGGCAGCAATTCGCGGGTGTAATTCAGTGGTAGAATGTCACCTTCCCATGGTGAACGTCGTGGGTTCGAGTCCCATCGCCCGCTTTGAATGTAAAGCTTTATTGAGCAGGAATTTAAAAATTTTTGGCAGATTAAAGAACTGCTAGAAATGTAACTTATAGATGTGACAAATCGCCTTCATGTCTTTGTGATACCAAAATCATATTTTTGGTACCAAGACATAAAGGCACAAAACAGATGATAAGAGGCTATATTTTGCAGTGCTTAAATAATACCAAATACTGACTCGACAGTTGACTTAATTGAATCCCTTGCATCCTTTAAAGTTTGGCTAATTGGATGCTTTGCCTGCAAAAACACACGCGCACAATTGCGTCCTGGCATTCCCGAAATTGAACCACCTGGATGAGTTCCTGCACCAGTCAAAAATAGATTTTCAATTGGTGTTTTGTAGTTTGCTATTTCTGGTAAAGGACGGAAAAATATCATTTGATCTAAAGTCATGTCAACATGATAATAATTCCCTTTGTAAGCACCTAATCTTTCTCCTAGTTCTGCTGGACTTTCTACCCGACGGGCGATAGTTGCATTCTTGACATTGGGTGCATAATCTGCGAGCTTATCAATTACCCTATCTGCAACTTTGTTTTTCAACTCATCTGTCCAACCAGTACCTTTTAAACCAGTGCCTTCTGCACCGGCAATTTGATAAGGGGCAAAATACTCAATCCATACAGTGTGCTTGCCTGGTGGTGCTAATGTCGGGTCTAAGTAGCTAGGCATGACCAAATACATTGATGGGTCAGCATCAGGAATCTCTCCCAAGGTGCATTTACTATGAGCTTGTTCTACATGAGCTACTGAGTCAGCAATTAAGATAGAACCAACTAGATATTCGTCTTTGTGGTCGTGGTACGGAAAGCGCAGTGGTTCATCTAAAGCCAAATCTATTTTGAGGATGGTTTCGTTGTTGTTAACGATGCGGCGTTCTAATCTTTCCCATAAATCTGGGTCAGCTGCATTAACATCGCTTTTATCAGTCATTTGTAAGAACAACCGCTTGGCATCTATATTAGAAATAACCCCGTATTTAGCGCGATATTCTTTACCACCAGCAACTCGTACACCGACAGCTTTTCCATCATCAATTAAAACTTTTTCAACGTGTTGATCTGTGAGAATAACGCCACCTTTACTTGTGACTAAATTCACCAAAGCTTGCACTAGTGCGCCAGTTCCGCCGCGAGGTCTGGCCATCCCCGGATTATGACGCATTGCCATCATAATTGCACCGATCGCAAGGGTTTTTTGCGATGGTGGTGCACCAAGTTCTGATGCGAGTCTAGCTAGTGGCGCTTTTAGAAATTCCTCATCAAACCACTCATTAAGTAAATCTTCAGCGCTGGTTAACATGGTGCGAATAAAGTCCAGCGTTTTGTTTGGAGAACCAATAACAGAAAATAAATCTTTCAGTTTTGTGATGTCGTAGTTACCAAGGATGTCTATAATTGACTTTGGCGGTGCATTAAACATAGGAATCATTGCACCTAGCGATCGCTGCCAAAAGTCTACAAATTCTGCGTATTTTTTAGCATCACGTTCATTGTAACGAGCGATTTCTGCACAAGTCTTTTCCACTGACTTATGCCCTAAGAAATACTTGCCGTCAGGATGAGGACAGAAAACAACTGGATCGCACTCCAGATAATGCAAGCCGTATTTTTCTAGTTCTAATTCTTCGACTACTGGCCCCAAGTGAATAAATTCATGGTCAATAGCACACAAATTGAATTTAAATCCAGGGGCTTCTTGCGGTAAACACTCTTCAGTTGTTGCTGCACCACCTGGAACAGAACGCTTTTCTAGTAACAGGACGCTATAACCAGCTTTTAGCAAATAAGCTGCACAAACGAGGCCATTGTGTCCAGCACCGATAAGCACAACATCATACTCTTGCATAGTTGTTATGTCAAAATAAATAACTTTTCAAATCTTAAAAAACTTTTACTAAATTTACATCGCCCATCAGTAACATAAGTTATTTTTAGCTAGTGTTAATACTACTAAGGATATACTACCGTTGACGATTAAGGTATTTGTCTTAACTAAGCTTCTATCATAAGTATTAAACTGCCGATTTCTACATATATATCTTTAATAAAAAAACTATATCCTCCCATTTAAAATTGGGTATATGGCAATCTATTTGATTTGCAAACAGCAATAGGCTCAGATTCCCGACAACTTTTACGGATACAGCCGGGGATATTCCCCGGCTCAGAGCAACAAGTCAGAAGATACAACAAAGTAGAGTAAATCTTAATTTCCGGTTTTTTCTTGGCAACTTGAACTGAAATTAAAGCCTTGGCATTTTGTCGTTTGCAGCAATTGCCTAACCGGATCACCAGGCTGACAACTCATCAAAGTTACCGCAACGGCAGCCAGTGTAACAAGAGTGGCTAGTCCCAGCACTGTAGCTTGTTTTCTAGGTTTGATTGTACTAACTAAAGTATCTATTCCAGTAGCAGTATTAACAACCTCAATTGGCTCAAGTGCTTTTAAAGCAAAAGATGCATTGGCATAGCGACGTTTCCGATTGGGTTCTACCATTTTCATTAACCACGACCGAAAACGCGGACTGATTTGGCTAACTAATTTTTGGAAATTAAAGTGATAGTTATCATCAATTAATTTTCCAATCTCAATAGAACGGGTATTAGTAAGTAAGCAAATCAGTGTTGCTCCTAAACTATATAAATCTGATGCCTCAGTCAAGGAATGACCAAACTGTTCTTCTGGTGGCATAAAACCTGGGGTTCCTGCTACAAAGCTGCTAAGAGCTATTTTCACACCCTGTATTCTAGCCAACCCAAAATCAACCAGGTAAGCATTTAGTTGCTCATCAACTAAAATATTATCTGGCTTAATATCCCGATGAATAATTGGGGGAACTTGCTTTTGTAGGTAAACTAAAATTTCTAAGATTGACAGAGCAATTTGCTTAATTTCTTCAGGATGAAAGCTGCGTTTTAATCCCAAAGATGGGGCATTTTTATATTCCTGCACCAGATAAAAAGCTCCTGGCATTTCAAAAGAATGTACATAGTGAGGAATGCGGGAATGATTTAGTTGTTGCAAGATTTCAATTTCGCGCTGATATGCTTTCACTCCTGATAAATCAGTACCTACGCGAGCAAAACAAAACTCTTTAATCACCACCTGTTGATTAGAATTGAGGACATTAGCCAGGTAAGTAATGCGTCCTCCTTCTCGGTTGCGTCCTAGTTCGCTAATGACTTGATAACCTTGTTCAGAAAAATCTGGATGGTGATTTAAGGGAATTACGCCTTTATATTCATTGTGCACATCAAGCTCCATTACACACACCATACGGGTTTGATTTTGTCAAGGTGCAATTAAAAAATTAAGATCCACTCACCCAGATTGTTAGCCCCATTTTTACGCTGCCTGGGGCAAGGCACATCGGCAGAAAGTGTCTTTGCGTTTGCGTCTTAACGCGAAATTATCACCTTTGAGCTAGCCAATCAACAATCTGGGCATTAACCACATCTGGAACCTCATCGTGGGGACAATGGCCGGCATTAGGAATGGGAACAATTTTGATTTCTTTGCCATTCTCACGTGCCTTTTCGTAAATCTTGGCCCCAGTAATTGGTGTCCAGGGATCATCAGCACCCCAAATCACTAATAAAGGACGTTCAACTTTGGGCAATAGTTCCTCTGGACTTGGGCCAGGAGGGGCTGTGAGAATGGAGGCGAAGACTTGTTGTGCTCCTGGGTCGCAAGAGGGAGTATAAAGTAAATCGACTAATTCATCGGTGACGGCTTGGCGATCGCGGTAAACTTGGTAGAGGGTACGGCGAATTTGAGCTTTTTGGCGAATGCGGTTATAGACAAATTTACCTGTAATTGGCGATCGCACAAACCGATTAAAAGCTGCCATAACAACGCGTAGCGGCGGATTCAACTCGTGAGGACGATGACTCAACCCACCCGCAGAGTTAATTAAAATACCGCCAGCAGCAATTTCTGGATGTTCAACTAGTACAATCAAGCTCAAAAGTGCGCCGATGGAGTTCCCAATAAATACAGCAGGTTCGTGTATGTGTGCTGTGCAAAAATCTTTCAGCAGTTCCACCCAAACTTCCACACTGTAATCAATAGGCGCTTTATCAGAACCGCCAAAACCTAAAAGGTCTACGGCAAACACTTGATAGCCAGCATTAGCTAAAACTGGGATATTTTTGCGCCAGTGTCCAATAGAAGCACCAAAGCCGTGAACCAGTACCAGAGGGCGTCCTGTACCCATGACAGTATACTGAATTTTGTAGCCCTGCCAATTCCAAATGAATTTCTCAAAGGCATCTTGGGTTGCAAACTGCTGTGTAGTTACAGTCATTAATAAAGATTCATAAAGTGTTTCTTCAAATATATATTAATGTTCTCTGACTTCATAACTCATAACTCCTCACTCTTAACTTTTTACTCAGCAATCATTAGATGTTAGTTCCATCTACCTCAAGGGATTAATAAGTCGAGGGATACCAAATACCCCTGTGACTTTTTAGACCAATGGTAGTGTGAGATGAAATACATAACTCAAAGTAACTTTGCTCATTTAAGCAAATTTGTGCTTGCTGCAACCTCTGTGGCAATATTTTCGCCAATAGCTTCTGCTTATGCATCCTTAGGGTTCTCTACTACCGTCGCAGAAATAATAGATAATTCTACAGAACAACAACTTTTAGCCCATAACAAAGTAGAAACAACGAGTCGCACTACTATCAAAAGGCAAACTGTGACTACAGAAAGCCGCACTCAGGTAAATACTAGTGGTGTTTCGGTAAAAGGGAAAAAAACAGGTTTTAGCCTTGCCATTTGGGAACCATCGGGTAACTTCTCAGAAGTGATTGCTCGCATTTCTGTCAAGAGTAAAAGTAGCAAGGGCTATTTAAAAGAGCGGTTTTTGGGTGATTACAAGTACAAGATTAAACAAAAAGCAAAATTTGCCAAGGGGTTAAAAGCTAGCGATCGCATCGTCGTGCGATTGTATGATGTTCAAAACCGCTTTATTGGCTACAGCGAATTTGAATGTTTGTCGGCAAATACTACAGTTAACCTAATTTTGTCTGCCAAACCTACAGAATATCAAGTTGTTCGCACTGTTTACGGTGTTGATGCTAACCAAGACGGCACTATTGACGCAAGTACGACCACTTACGACTACTTTACTCAAATCAGGAACCAACGTGTTATTTTCCTCAGCAGTTCCCAAACCTTCCAAGGTAGTCAGTTTCAAGTAGAAGGTTTGTCAAAAATTGCTGCAACTAGTGTTTATCCCCTCTCTTTCACTCAGGGTGAGTTCGCTTTAGTGCGCCAGTCGTTCATTAGCGTTTTTAGTTCCGACTTAGCAGAGGTTTTGCAAGCTACTCCTGGTAGTTTAGTGCAGGTGATTGAAGTCAGCGATAACTCTAGCTACGACATCAGCCAAATGCTTATGAATTATCGCCAAGTCGGTATGTCTCGGACTCTGCAAGTTGGTTTTTCTGATGTTTCCACAAACCACTGGGCTAAAAATTTTATTACAGAATTGGCAGCGATGGAAATTCTCGAAGGTTTTCCTGATGGGACTTTCCGCCCTGATGCACCAGTAACTCGTGCCCAATTTGCGGCAATGCTGCGGAAAGCATTTGCCAAGGGGAAGATTCGCCAAGGGATATCTAACAACCAGCCCCTGCGCGTCTATGCATTTAAGGATGTCTCAACTCAATATTGGGCTTACAATGCCATCAGCGAAGTTTATCAAATGGGCTTTTTAAACGCTCTTATTGGCAAGAATTTCAACCCCACTCAAAGCCTTTCTCGCCTTGACATTTTAGTAGCATTAGCGCAGGGTTTAAATTATCAACCCAGTGGTTCCACGGATACAATCTTATCTGTTTATAGCGATGCAACTACTATTCGTGGTGAATATCGCAGTCTGATTGCAGCTTTGACACAACGCGGTATTGTCGTCAATTATCCCGATGTGAAGTTGCTAAATGCTGAACGGGTAGCAACCAGGTCTGAAGTGTCTGCTTTGCTATACCAAGCACTGTCTAGTACTGGACAGGTAGCAAACATTTCCTCGCAGTATGTCGTTGGACAACAACAAGTTGCAGTAGAGGAGCAGATTGAAACTTCGGCGGAGGGTGTTAAACCGCGTCGCCATTGCAACCAAGGAATTGGTAATGGTGCTGAGGGCTGTGATCCAGGAAATTCCCATCCTCATGGTGGTAGTAATGATGAAGATGGACGTACCCCTGGTAAGAGGTAAGAGAATTTCAAGAAATAAAAAGGAGTCAGAATTCAGGAGTCGGAGTTCAGGAGTATATTTTAGGCTGCGAATTCGTGAGGTAGCAGCCACCTTGTTAGGTATTCCCAGTCGGGGACTGGGAACGAGGTAAACCATACGAAAATAGAAACTTATCTTGATTACGATCGCACTTCGGCAACGGTGATGATTTTTTCATCGCGGTTGAGTTGGAGGATGCTTTCACCTTTCACATCTCTGCCTAAAATAGGCACTGTTTCCACAGCTATCCGCACTACCCGTTCTTTATTTGTCACTAAGGCTACTTCAGCAGATGCGATCGCTATAACCATACCAGCTAAGTTGTCAGTTTTGCTGGCAAATTTCAGCGCTTGCGTGCCTAAATCGCCGCGATTAGCCGCTCTTAACTGACTTGCAGCCATGCGTTTGGCATATCCTTCTTGAGTAACTAGCAACAGATGGTCATCTTTACCGACAGTCACACAGCCAACCATTTGCTGATTTCTCAATAGTCGAAATGCTTGTAAACCCATCGCCGTGCGTCCCATGATCGGCAATTGTTCATCATTGACTGCAAAGCGCAATAGTCGCCCACCTGAACTAGCTAAAATCAGATGTCCCCCTGGAGTGGTGAACTGGGTAAATGACAATTCATCATCGTCTTTGAGCTTCAAAATCGTGATTCCGCGCCGAGTCAGGTTAGTAAATTCTTCCAGAGACAGCCGCTTTATTCGTCCCTGTTTTGTGAGGAGAATCATCTGCCTAGTTTCGAGATTTTCTGGTAACAAAAAGCGGCTGACTACAGCTTCTTGAGCACCTTGAGCAGTGCTACTAAGCATAGTAATCAAAGGTTTACCCCGTGGAGATCGCCCAGTGGTTGGGGGAATTTCTCCCACCTTCACAGGATAGACTTTGCCACCACCAGTTAGTATTAGCAAGTCTTTCTCAGTGTCAGTTAAAACAGTTTGGATAATGAAGTCATTATCGTGCAGACCATTTTCACCTTTTGACTTTCTCCCAGATGGCTGAGTGCGACGGACATAACCCCGTTGGGTAAATTCTAAAACCGCTTCTTCTGCTGGTTCAGAAGATTTAAGTTCTTCCTCCTCTGCTCCTCTGCCCTTCTGCCCTTCTGCCCTAGACTTCTGCTCATCTGCTCTAGACTTTTGCTCCTCTCCGATTTTTGTCCGCCGGGGATCGTTGTACTTGCGCTTGAGCGATCGCAAATCTTTTTTCAGCGCCTTCAATAATTCGCGGCGATCGTTGAGTAATTGCTCTAACAAACCAATTTGTTCACTTAACTGCTCAAATTCTTGCTGCAAATTTTGCTGTTCTAAACTAGTGAGGCGACGCAACGGCATCGCTAAAATTGCATCTCCTTGTACCTCACTCAAATCTAGTTGGCTACAAAGGTTGATTTTCGCTGTACTGCCATCGGGAGCATGGCGCAAAATTTGAATTACCTCATCCAAATTAGACAGCGATTTGAGCAAACCTTCTACCAAATGCACACGACTTTGGGCTTTCCCCAACTCATAATTGTAGCGACGGTTGAGGGTCTCTTCTCGGAAACTCAAAAACTCTTGCAACAGTTGACGCAAACTTAATTGGCGGGGTTGTCCATTCACTATTGCAAGGAGAATCGCCCCAAAAGTCATTTGCAAAGCAGTTTGGTGATACAAATGCTGGAGAACTTCTTGGGGATTGGTATCGCGTTTGAGTTCAATTACCACCCGCATCCCTTCGCGATCGCTCTCATCGCGAAGATCAGAAATTCCTTGCAAACGACTTTGATTTACTAAGTCCGCTACCTTCTCAATCCAAGCTGCCTTATTCACTTGATAAGGCAATTCTGTAATGATAATTGCTGTCCGTCGCTTGCTTCCCCTCGCGGCTGGAATTTCCTCCAGAGTTGCCACTCCCCGCAGCAGAATTCCACCTTTACCTGTGGTGTATGCTTCTCGAATTCCCGTCTCACCAACTATTTCTCCACCAGTGGGAAAATCTGGCCCTGGAATTAATTCAAATAATTTTTCATCTGGCAAATCTGGGTTGTCGATTAAGGCAATTAACCCATCAACAACTTCCCCCAAATTGTGCGGTGGAACATTCGTTGCCATCCCCACAGCAATCCCAGAACAGCCATTGAGCAACAGAAACGGCAACTGAGCAGGTAGCACTGTTGGTTCTTGCTGGGAATTATCAAAGTTCCCGACAAATTCCACAGTTTCTTCACCGATTTCTGTCAGCATTCCCTCATGACTAATGGGTGCGAGGCGGGTTTCTGTGTAGCGCATCGCTGCTGGCGGGTCATTATCGACACTGCCAAAGTTACCGTGTCCTGCGAGTAAAGGATAGCGGCTAGAAAAATCCTGTACCAGCCTGACTAAGGCATCGTAAACTGATTGATCGCCGTGGGGATGGTATTTACCCAACACATCACCCACTACACGGGCACATTTTCGATAAGGTCTATCTGGTACTAAACCGAGTTCGTGCATTGCATACAAAATGCGTCGATGCACTGGTTTTAAGCCATCACGCACGTCTGGTAGCGCTCGCCCGACAATCACGCTCATGGCATATTCTAGATAAGACCGTTGCATCTCGGTGTGCAGGGCTGTTGTAATTACCTGTCCCGTTGAGAGAAGGTTTAACTGTTTTGCCATGAGTTTTTTCCCTGAAATTTAACTACACAAAAGCCGATGGAACTCAACACTGCGGCAACCACAGCATAACGGATGAAATGAGATTCATCACAAAATTTTGATAGTCACAGAAGAAAAAGCAGTAGTATCATCCTTGATGAGGAGAATACACGTTAACTATTAAAAAGGATGCAGACGACTATAATCTACATAAACTTAGTAGCCATGATACTTGGCATGATTACATTTGTTAATTTTGAATTCTGGAATTCTTGAATCTCCTCTATAACTAAAATTCTCATGAAAACTGTTTTAATTGTCGAAGACGATCTAATTAATGCTCGTGTTTTTTCCAAAATTTTGTCCAAGCGTGGCGGCTTGGGTGTAAAACACACTGAAAATGTTGAAGAAGTCATAAAAATTGCCCAATCAGGAGAAGCCGACCTGATTTTGATGGATGTTTCTCTTTCTAGAAGTGTTTACCAAGGTAAGTCCGTTGATGGAATCAAGATTACACAAATGTTGAAATCTGATCCAAAAACAGCAAATTTACCTGTCATTTTAGTGACGGCACATGCTATGGAAGGCGATCGCGAGAACTTTCTCAAGCAAAGTGGTGCTGATGGCTACATTTCTAAGCCTGTTGTTGACCATCAACAGTTTGTTGATCAAATCATCGCACTTCTACCCATAGACTAACACTGGGAATTAACGACTTATTTCAGGAATACTTGCCCGCCAATGTTATTGGGCAACGACTTCCCGCATTTAGTTAGTATATATGTACTACGAAAAGGTACTGTTATGCAAGTGGTGAGTAGGAAATGGGGAGAATGAAAAATTACCTTTTTCCCCTCTTTTCCATTTGCTTAGGAATGAGAATTAAATAACATCGACTTTTGTAGGTTGGGTTGAGGCACGAAACCCAACGCCCCAGAGATGTTGGGTTTCGCAGACTCAACCCAACCTACACAGGTTATTAAATCCACGATCCTTACTCAACTCACCACTTCCTACTGTTATTGAGTAGGCTGTTTCCCAGGAACTGATAATGAGTTTTCTCGTTGCTCTAGGGCTGCTTGAATACGGGGTAATTCTAGGAATTTTTTCGTATCAGACAGTAAGCGATCGCCCCAGAGATTTTCTTTGAGGAAATCCAAATTAGCATAGCGCGAATCGATGCGGAGTGCAGCTTCTCCCAAAGTTAGTCCTTGTTGGCGGTCGCCTTGAGTATACAGTGCCACTGCCAAGGCTAATAAAGGTTCTGCGGCTTGTTTATCAATTGTTACAGCAGATTGCCATCGCTTAATCGCTTCGGGGATATTACCCTGTTCGTAGCTGATTAAGCCAATATTGTTGAGCGCTGGCCAGAATTTTTTATCTTGAGAGACTGCTGTATTGTACTGTGCGATCGCATCTGGCAATTTACCCAGTAGATAGTAAGCATTACCCAAATTAAATAAACCCTCTGGGTCATTGGGTTTTAACTTCAGACCATCTTGGTAATTGACAACAGCTGCTTGGTAATTTTTCTGCTGAAAATTAGCTGAACCCAAAGCAAACAGAATATCACCATTTTTGGGGTTGATAGATTGCGCTTTTTTCAGGCTAGCGATCGCTCCGTCAAACTCTTTAGTTTGCAGTTGCAATCCACCTAAGAGCAACCACACTTTATCATTCCCAGGAGCCAGTTGACTAGCTAGCCGCGCTCGTGGCAAAGCTAATTCCACCTGTTGAAACTGAGCTAGTTGAGCCGCCTCTTGTGCCAGGGTCAACCCCTGCTTCTCTAGTTTTGTCGCATCTAGTTGCAGTATATGGGGTATTAATGCCTGCGCGTTAGCGGCTTTTGGCATACTCCACAAACTACAGACCATTAGAAAAGAAATCAAACGAACATGTTTAGGCACATTACCGCCTCTAAGCCACTAATCAAAGAATCTTTCAGCTAGCTTAAACGATCTCCGCTCTTGACGGCAGTAAAATCTTACCAATCTTGGGGAAAGGGGGAGTGGGGAGATGAGTTTTCCTCTCTGCCCTTTTCCTCTGCCTCTTTTCAATGCCCTATGCCCTATGCCCAATTTCCATTCAAAAATTGGTGACTTTCGTCATACATCAGTCTGGAATTACTAGTGACTTTGGTCATACATTGGCTTGGACTTTTTGATCAATAATTATTATGTATGAATTTATACGACGAGGTAAATATTAGACATCTTGATGCCAAAACAAAAGCAACTGTCTAACATTGCTGAATCCAAACCTCAGCAAAATAGAACTTTAATGCAAATAAGGAGTTAATCCATGTTAAAACCAAACCGTGTATCAATAGTCTTAGTTGCTGCTGCCTTGATTGTTGTTCCCACTCTCTTGACTGCGCCTGCAAATGCTCAGACGAAAGTCTACGTTGTTGGCGATCGCGATTGGGATCGCGACGGCAGAGATAACTATAGAGAAGGCAGAAATCCTAGAGACAGAGATAATTGGAACCGCAACGGCAAACCCTATCCTGTAGAAGTCAGAAATCCTAGAGATCGCGATAATTGGAATCGCAACAGCAGACCCTATCCTGTAGAAGTCAGAAACCCTAGAGATCGCGATAATTACCGTGACAACCAATTCAATAACAGAGTAGTCAGACTTGGCAATGGTGACATCAGATATCCCAATGGGCAAATTATTCCTGCTAGATCCATAGTCAGACTGCGTAATCAAGGTTATTTCAGACTTCCCAACGGGGATATTCTTCTTCCCAATCAGGAAATTGTTCCTGCTGGGAGATTAGTGAGAGTGCGTGATGATTACTTCAGACTTCCTAGTGGATTGGTATTGCAAATAAACCTTTAAAACTCTAAAAACTCAAAATCATTGTCAGTATGAGGCTACCAGGCTATAGTTTTAGCCGTGAATAACAGCTCGGTAGCCGTTCTTTTTAGACAAAATGGATATGAAAATTGATACATCAAAGACCGTAGATTCATCAGTTTCGCTTCCAGAGGTAAAGAAAAAAAAGGGCAGACGTAACTGGCTCTCTTGGCTAATTGCTCTTTGCCTTTTGGGTGGAATTAGCTATGCAGTTTATTACCAAGTGACGGTTGCTTCGCGTCAAGAAGCCAGACGCCGGGTGCTGACAAAGCCTGTAGAAAGACAGAGTTTGACAATCACAGTTTCAGCAAACGGAACGGTGAAACCTGAGCGATCAATTAACCTCAGCCCGAAAAATTCCGGCATCTTGAAAAGCCTGTTGGCGAAAGAAGGAGATATCGTCAAACAAGGACAGATTGTCGCTTACATGGATGATTCCAACCTGCGGGGACAACTCACCTCTGCTCAAGGACAGTTAGCACAAGCAGAAGCGAATTTGCAAAAGGCGATCGCAGGTAATCGTCCTCAAGATATTGCTCAAGCACAAGGTGTATTAGACGAAGCCGAGGCGAATCTGCAAAAGGTACAAGCAGGTAATCGCTCTCAAGATATTGCCCAAGCACAGGCACGCTTGCAAAGCGCTCAAGCCGCCCTTCGCCAAGCAGAAGATGATTTGGTTCGTAATCAACAACTTTACAATGCAGGCGGCATTTCCCTTCAGACTCTTAACCAAAACCGTTCCAATCGTGACAGTGCCCAAGCTAACGTCAATGAAGCACAGCAAGCACTGGCTCTGCAAAAAGCTGGGTCACGTCCAGAAGATATTGAACAAGCCCGATCTGTAGTGAAGCAGAGACAGCAAGCTCTGGCACTCTTGAAAGCCGGAACGCGCCAAGAAGATATTGACGCAGCCCGCGCCCAGGTAACATCTGCTCGCGGTTCGCTGCAAAACATCCAAGCCGAAATCAATGACACGATCATTCGCGCCCCTTTTAATGGTGTGGTGACAAAGAAGTTTGCTGATCCCGGCGCTTTTGTGACACCCACAACTGCTAGTAGTGAAGTAGCTTCTTCTTCTTCTTCTTCAATCTTGTCTCTAGCTTCAACAAATGAAGTTGTCGCCAGTTTAGCGGAAACAAATATTTCCAAAATCCGCCTTGGTCAAAAAGTCTCGATTCAAGCAGATGCTTATCCAGGAAAAACCTTTGAAGGTAAAGTCAGCCAAATTGCTGCCCAAGCAATAGTAGAGCAAAACGTCACCAGTTTTGAAGTGAGAGTATCGCTTTCAGACCCTCAAAGGCTACTGCGGTCTGGAATGAATGCGGCAATAGATTTTCAAGTCGGTCAAGTTCAAAATGTTCTAGTAGTGCCAACGGCCTCGGTGGTGCGTCAACAAAATGCCACAGGTGTGTTTGTGGCAGGAAACAATAACAGACCTGTGTTTACTCGCATCGAGACTGGCGTTACCGTGAATAACTTTACTGAAGTTAAATCTGGATTGACAGGAGACGAAAGAGTATTACTCAGTTTCCCACCAGGGTCACGTCCGCAATCAACACCACGAGGAGGAGTTTTTCCTGGTCTAGGAGGAGGAGGCGGCGGAGGTCGTTCCGGCGGTGGTGGCGGTGGTGGTCGTTCTCAAGGCGGTGGTTCCCCTTAAAGTTAGTTTTAAATCAATACGCTTGGGTTAACTCTTTGTCAAAGTCAATTTTTTTAACGAACCGCCAAGGACGCCAAGGACGCAAAGGAAGAGAAGGAAGAAATGCTTGACTCAATTGTATTGAGTTTTAAATGAAACCTTATGTTTAAGATGTTTAAGGGCTTTTACAAAGTTAAGAATACTCGCACAGTAACGTTGCTGGAAATCTTGGCAATGGCAGCAGAGACTCTGTGGAGTAATAAATTACGCACTGGTCTAACTATGTTGGGCGTAATTATTGGGATTTCTTCAGTTATTGCCATTACTTCTGTTGGTCAGGGGGTACAAAAGGGGGTTGAGCAACAGATACAAGCATTGGGTACAGATGTGATCCAAATCTTAGCGGGTGCTGCAAGAAGCGGGAATGTCCGTCAAGGAGTAGGTTCTAGCAGCACCTTGACTTGGGAAGATGCTAAGGCGATCGCTACACAAGCCCCATCAGCACAGATGGTTTCTGCTTATCTGCAACGGACTGCCCAAGTTGTATATGCAGGACAGAACACCTCAACAACCATTTACGGCACAGATTTGAACTACCCAGAAGTCAGAAATACCCACCCCCAACAAGGGAGATATTTTACTCAGGAAGAATTAGATATTGCCGCACAGCTTGCCATTCTTGGCCCCACAGTCCAAAACACGCTCTTTGGACAAGGTGCAAATCCCATCGGTGAGCGAATTCGGATTCAGGGAGAGGCTTATGAAGTAATTGGGGTGATGGAACCTAAAGGCGCTCAAGGCCCGATGGATCGAGATGACCAGATTTTCATCCCTCTAACGACTATGTCGAAGAGACTGGTTGGGAACAATGCCTTGGTAGGCGTTTCTGTAAATGGAATTTTAGTCAAAGGTGCTAATCAGGAGCAGTTAGAAGCTGCTCAGTTTCAAGTCACCAATCTTTTACGGCTGCGTCATAACATTTATCCGCCACAAGCTGATGATTTTCGGCTGACTAATCAAGCTGATATTGTTAGTACCTTCACTAATATTGTGGGTTTATTTACAGTAATGGTGGTAGCGATCGCTGGAATTTCGTTAGTGGTTGGGGGCATTGGTATTGCCAATATTATGCTAGTTTCTGTAGTTGAGCGGACGCGAGAAATCGGGATTCGCAAAGCTGTAGGGGCCACCAACTCTGCAATTCTGAATCAATTTTTAGCCGAAGCGATCGTGATTTCCATTGTCGGCGGAGGTATTGGCATGGGGACTGGTATTTTATTAGCTTTTGTAGCTGCAAACGTTTTCAAATTTCCCTTTGTAATTTCTTTCTTGTCGATCATTGCTGGCTTTGGACTCTCGTTGAGCGTTGGCTTACTCGCTGGGGTGATTCCAGCACGGAATGCATCTAAATTAGATCCAATTACTGCTTTAAGAAGCGACTAAATAATTCGTAATTCGTAATTCGTAATTCGTAATTTATATGCCAACGATGATTTGGATGGAATCCATTACTAAAACTTACCACTTAGGAGAAGTTAGTGTTCCCATACTCAAGGGAATTGAACTCTCTATTGAAGAAGGGGAATATGTCTCGATTATGGGTGCATCAGGTTCGGGTAAATCCACATTGATGAATATTTTGGGATGTCTGGATCGTCCTACAACTGGAGACTATATTTTTGAAGGCAGAAACCTGACGACTTTTAATGATGATGAATTAGCCTATATCCGCAACCAAAGAATAGGTTTTGTTTTCCAACAATTTAACCTATTAGCGCGGGCGACAGCGCTAGAAAACGTCATGTTACCAATGGTTTACGCCAATTTGCCCAAGCCAAAACGCCGGGAAAGGGCATTAGAAGCCTTAGAAAAAGTAGGACTAGGGGGACGCATAGCTAACCGTCCCAGTCAACTTTCTGGTGGACAACAACAACGGGTCGCGATCGCTCGGGCTTTGGTCAACCGACCGGCGTTAGTTTTGGCAGATGAGCCAACAGGAGCTTTAGATACTGAAACTTCCCATGAGGTGATGAGTTTGTTGACTGAACTTAATGACCAAGGAATTACGATTGTAATTGTCACTCATGAGCCAGATATCGCTGCTCAAACCAAAAGAATTATCCGCGTTCAGGATGGTTTGATTGTAGGCTAATTCGTTAATATTAATAACAAATCTCAATTATGAATTTCAGTTTATTGTTTGTGCATTCTACCTGGATTACCGTAGCGTTGGCAGTAGTCTTGCCATCTAACATCGCTATTCTTTTTCTAAATGCAGCAAGTGCAGCAACTCCCCTAAAACCGCAAAATTCCTCAAACTCTGGCCAAGTTCCTGATAACCTTAACCCCAATCCCAATCCTCTGCAATTTCCTACCAAACCGGAGGAAGTAAAAATTCAGGGAACTGTACCAATCACTTTGACACAAGCTTTGGAACTAGCAAAACGCAACAATCGAGACTTACAGGTAGCCATATTAGAGCTAGAACGCAGTCGTTCAGCCCTACGTGAGTCTCAAGCAGCTTTGTTTCCTACTCTTGGACTCAACAGTAATTTAACTAACAGTGGTAATGGTTTTACCAGCAATTCATCTCAAGCCAGCACCTCTTTCAATGGTTCAGCACAACTGAATTATAACCTCTATACCTCTGGGAACCGCCAAGCTAGTATCCGAGCTGCAGAGGAACAGCTACGGGTAGATGAATTAGATGTTGAGAATACATCTCTGCAAATCGAGCTAAATGTCACGACTGAATATTACGATTTGCAGGGAGCAGATGAACAAGCACGAATTAATCAGTCTGCTGTGGAAAATGCCCAGGCTAGTTTACGAGATACTCAAGCCAGAGAACAAGCTGGAGTGGGTACGCGGTTTGATGTGCTGCAAGCTCAGGTGAATTTAGCAAACGCCCAACAACAACTGACTAATGCGATTTCACAGCAGCAAATTGCCCGTCGTCAGTTAGCAACTCGGTTAAGTTTGGCACAATCGTTTAATATCACTGCGGCAGATCCAGTACAATTAGCGGCTCTTTGGCAGCCAACATTAGAACAAACTATTGTGCAAGCTTTTCAAAATCGTCCAGAACTGCAACAGCAATTAGCACAACGAAATATTAGTGAGCAACAGCGACGACAAGCACTTTCACAGCTAGGGCCGCAAATTAGTTTGGTAGGTAACTATAACCTGCTAGATCGGTATGATGATGGCGTCAGCGTTACTGATGGCTATTCAGTGGGAATTCAAGGAAATCTAACTTTGTTTGATGGGGGAGCAGCAAAAGCGCGTGCGGCTCAATCGAAAGCGAATATTGCGATCGCAGAAACTCAATTTGCTAGCCAGCGCGACTTAATTCGCTTTGATGTAGAACAGTATTACTCTCAATTGCAAGCCAATTTAGATAATGTGCAAACTTCTAGTGTGGCTTTAAATCAAGCCAGGGAAGCTTTGAATTTAGCAAGGCTAAGGTTTCAAGCTGGTGTAGGCACTCAAACAGAGGTGATCTCTGCGGAAAATGACCTGACAAGAGCAGAAGGTAATCGAGTCACAGCTATTTTGGATTACAATCGCGCTCTAGCTAATTTGCAAAGATCAGTCACTTCCAGAAGTTAAGTCTAAGAGGGTGTTTGAAAAGTCTAATTTATTTACTAGCCCTGGTGACTAGAAGTCGCGGCTATACGAGACTTTACCCACCTCCGTGGGTTAAAAACCCTTGATTTTCACGCTTTCCACGGAAATGGACTTGGTTTATGTGGTAGCGAATTCTATGACTCTGTTGGCGAATTGCGTAGGCGCAGCCCACCGTAGGTATCGCTATCCTCAAAAGCTTGAGATGTCGTAGCGTCTCACCTCAGAAATTGCGGTTTACATGAATTTGCCAATAGTCTCATTCTATTCGCCTCATACTTTTCAAACATCCTCTAAGTTCAACTTTTGAAGATTTACGTCAAAAAGCTTTACCAGGGGTAACGCGATCTGAGAAAATTACATATATGCATTTGTCAACTATTAGTTAGTTGCCTCTTGCTAATAGTTCAGTTTTATGTAACAGCCAAATGTCGGTTAGCGAGTAAGCAGATATAAATGATAGTGCAAGACTGAACACACATTATTCATATAAACACGCATTTAGGAAACAAAACTTATGGATGAAACCTCAGAACTCACAACAACCAATAATGTAACCGCTCAAGATGTCGCAGAAGTGATTGCAGAACTTGAGGAATATCGGGAACGTCTAGTTCAAGAAACTACGGAAACAGCAAAACGGGCTAAGTTGATGAGAGTAAATGTTATGGCAAAACTCGAACCAGAGCTTGCCAAAATTGATTCTGCCCTTGAAGAACTCCGTAATCAGCAAGCTTCTCTGAATATCAGTAACTAATCATCTATCTTGATAATTTAGCTATAAGTTATATGCCCAACTCCGAAACTCAATCCGGGGAAGATTTATTAAATCTATCTCAGGCAGAAACCGATGCTTTACTTGCAGCAGTCAGTGAGCAATTAGGCTTAAATACTTTCAACCTGGATGACCAAGAGCTACTAAAGCGGATGGTTGAGAGTATGGGAGACTCACGGGGTATGGTTAGGTTGAGTTTTGCAGAGGCTTTGGGTAGAGTCGGTAAACCAGCGACTCCTTTATTAATGGAAGCTGTGGCAAATCATCCAAACCCAGTTGTGCGGAGAGCTAGCGCCAAAACCCTGACACTCATTGCTGACCCGATCGCAGTTCCAACTTTGGTTAATGCCCTCTTAAATGATGAAGATACGGTGGTTAAAACCTCGGCTGTGGGGGGGCTTGCCAAAATAGGTGAGGCTGCTGTGCCAGCGTTGCTGAAAATCTTAGCGTCAACCGAGTATCCAGAAAGTGCCAAAGGACATGCGGTATGGGCGCTAGGATTTATTGGGGCAGAGGCGAAGGAGCATTTATATCGAGAGATTAACTCAGACTCGCCCGAAGTTCGGGCGGCGGTAGTGGGTGCGATCGCTAAAATTGCTCAAGAAGGGACTGAAGAAGGAGCATTTAATATTTTAGTTAACGCCCTCAGTGATTCATCTGAAATTGTGCGGTGTGAAGCAGCAGCAGCTTTGGGTAGCTTGAGCTATCAACCAGCAATTCCTAACCTAGTTGAGTTACTGCATCATACTGATTGGGATACTCGAAAAGCAGCATCTCTAGCATTAATGAAAATTGGCGATCGCACTGCCTTAGAACCACTGCAAGCCGCATTAACCGAGGAAAAAGAAGCGGGTGTTCAGGCGGTGATCAAGTTGGCGATTTCTCAAATTGAGAGACAGTTAGAGGCAGATACTTGGGAATAGGGCTATGGAAAAATGAACCTTATTTTTTTGTATAAAAGAGCGATCGCTATCCTCTCTGATAATTAATCACCTGATCCAATCGAGGCAAAGCACTCACTGCGGACTCTCGAACATAAGGATCAACGGATTCATCATTTGTCAATGCTTGCAATACTTCCACTCCTCGGATATCACCCATCGAACCGAATGCATTGACAATTGCTACAGCCAGCGCAACATTATCTATTGTTTTCAAAGCCTCTGCCAGAATCTCAAAGGCAGGAGAACCAATTTCACCCAGCGCCATCACGGATGCAATATAAACAACCGCATTTGAATCATTGAGCGCTGTTTTTAATCCCTGCAAGCCCTCATCTGGGAAAGGAACATCGGGATGGTTAGCAGCAACTTGTGCCAAAGCTTTAGCACAGCTACCCCGAATGGTTGGATTATCACTATTTATTAATGACTCTACCAGTAACGGTACTGCATCTGTACCAATCGCACCCAGTGCCTTTACCGCAGCTCGACGATAGATGACATCTTCCTCATCCAAAATATCCATCAAGCGAGGAATAGTATTTTCATCACGAATATCAGCCAGTTCCCACATGGCTCGTTCCCGCAGATTAGGGTTGGGGTGTTTCAACTGTTCAAATAGAGAATCTATCGTCATAAAATAAAATTTCCCTGTTTCAATCCCCCAAGTTCAATCATGAATTACGTTAGCGTAGCGTAAAGCTTATGGTATGGCTTGTCTGCGACACGCTGCGCGTAGCTTAGAGCGAGACCTTGAGCGTTATTACGAATTACGTTAGCGCAGCGTTAGCGACGCAGGAGCGTCATTACGAATTACGAATTAGTAACAACTGAGGGACTCTTGGTCAGTCACTCAACCAGATACAGGCAAAGCGACAGACTGAGAGTCCCTAAGTTTTAGAAGATGACGATCGCTCGTCTACGTCTAGTCAATCCCTACTACTATGAAAGGGAGTTGATTACGTAGTCCAAGAGAGCGCGGAACTCAACCAATGCTTGAGGAGACAAGTCACGAGGAGAACAAGCGCGATCGCGGGTGTAAGTCAATGCGGTAACGTAAGGAGCTGTGGGCAGACCCAAAGAGCGGTAAACTTCACGAGCACCTGCAATACCCCACTCATCCAGAGGGCCAGTACCGCCCACAACTAAGCTGTAGTTGATCAAGCGTAGGTAGTGCTTGATGTCGCGGAGGCACTTGTCTTTCTTAACTTGGGTAGCGCCAGCTTCACCTTCTTGGGTCAAGTAAGGATATTTCTTGAAGGCAGCATCATAAGCTTCCTTAGCTACGTTATCGATACCAGCAGCCAACTTTTCAGCAGCTTCTAGACGAGCAGTAGCACGTTGAATGCTACCTTGAACTGATTCTAGATCAGAGGTGGTTGGAAAACGACCTGCTGCATCAGCAGATCCAATAACCGTAGTGATAACTGATTTCATTGCTTTTTATACTCCAAATTAGATGTGATCGAGTTTTAATTTCAGTTGGCTTGACTAATAGGCTTTGGCCGTTAGCGATTAGCAATTAGCTCAGAGCAGAAATAACGCGATCGAAGTAGCTAGCAGCTTCAGCAGCTAAAGCAGAGCAGTCGCCTTGAGGAGTGTCCAGTTTGCGGAACTTTTTACCAGCGTTAGCTTCAGTGTTGGTGTTGGTGATGTGAGCGACGCTGATAGCCTTCAGGATTTGGAAAGCGCGTACAGAAGAGGTGGTAGGTACGCCCAAAGCTGTGTAGGTTTCTTTCAGACCGTTCAAAGCACGATCGTCTAACACGGAAGAATCACCAGCCAATAGCGCATAAGTTACATAGCGCAGAACGATTTCAGCATCACGCAGGCAAGCAGCCATCCGGCGAGTGGGGTACAAGTTACCACCAGCTTGAAGCAAACCTGTGTTTTCGCAAGCAATCCCAGCGATCGCATCAGAAACTGCACAGCTAGCATTGCTGGCGATCGCATTAACTGCATCAAGGCGCTTGTTGCCTTCAGCAATGAAATTTTTGAGGGCTGCTAAGTCAGCACCACCGATAGGAGCGGTTTTAGCATCAGCCGCAATTACAGCTCTAGAAAAAGCATCAAGAACCATGAGTTCTCCTTAATATTCACAAATGGCGGATATTATTTCTGGCGTGTTCTCGATCAGATTAACTGTGAGTAGCCAAACAAAAACATAGGGGATCAATAGTACCCTAGTCTTTACTATGAGAGACAAAGTAATAATCTGTAATATTTACATTGGGCATGGGGACTGGGGGAAAATTGCAGGAAGTGTTTCCCCGTCTATGCCTCTTCTGCTCTAATGCCCAAAAAAATTAAGACTTACGCATTTCAATGGAACTCTGCCACTGCGTAAGTCTTAAGGAAAAATCCTATTTTTTATTCGGTCAAGCTTCTTTGAGCAGATGTTTGACCAAATTATCTTTCACCATCATCTGCCGTAAAACTTCTAATAAAAATTCCTGAGCCTCTTCTTGGCTCAAATTTTTTACCTGGTCTTTCAAATTTTGTAAACGAAACTGTTGCTCTAAAGTTAATTCGATTGGGAAGTTCATCATTCACTCCTCGGATTTACTGAATCGAAGGGTACTTTTTATTACCGCTAATGTGAGGCGTAGGCTGTCGTATACATCGCTTTTTAGTATTTTAACACCTGGATATTAAAACGTCTACATTGTCAAGCCATAATAAATGTACCTTATAAAAGTTTACAATCACATAACAATAGACCTGCCTCTTCCTTTGTAGGGAGTTTATTGAAGCTGATCACTAATCGCTGTAATGTTTAGAATGTTTATATACCAACAACTGTAAAAAGAAAGAACAAGATAAACATCGTCCGCAGGAGTAATAAGTAGGAGTCAGAAGATTGATAGACGCAATGGAATTTTTTCAGCTAAGTGCTGGTAAGTGGCGATCGCAACGTGCAACTCATCATCTGGCATTCAAGCGCTCAGAGACGGGAGAATCAGATATACAGGTAGAAACTCTAGATGCCGATCATCCAGAAATCATTGAACTGTGCAAATATCATGAGATAGACCCCAGCCTTTCAATAGGTGGGTCACGTGTGCGTTGGCTAGGCACAATGGCATGGGATAGAGAGGGTGAGGATAACCATCAGGGGAAAACTATATTTGCGATCGTGCCTGATGGCGATAATCCAAGGCAAGGCAAATTACTCCGCGAAAGAGGCTACGCCGAAATTGTGCCTGTAGTCGGTCTTTTTCACATGGATGATGAAGACGGACTAGTGTTGACAACCGAATACGAAACAATGAGTTCCATTGAGCGATTTTGGTTTGCCAGCCCAAATATGCGAATGCGAACCAGCACAGTGAAACGGTTTGGCGGCTTTAGCACTGCATCATTTTGTACTGAAACCCGCATTGAAACTTCTGCCGAGGTTTCCAGCACAGAAGAAGTAACATCCACACAAAAGCAGGATGTTTTGGAAAAAAGACCGTTTTATTCTGTTTTAGGCTGGTGAATTATCTCAAGCAGAGTGATGCTTTTACTCGTGGGCGAGATTATCTGCATCTGGTACAGGGACTCGCCCTAGAACCTGGGATGGTGGATGTGTTTGAAAACAAGCGCGATCGCATCCCCATTTGCACTTGGATTGGTGAGAATATTAACACCGTTAACGCTCAGATCAATGCCTATCTAGAAGCTTGTCATGAGTGTTTTCATCCCCAAGAGCGTCGCCACATCCAGATTTTTGCAGTGCCGATAGCTCAATCCTTCGGAATAGATGGGCTATGCAACATTCTGACAAATCCAATCACTATTTTGGTAGATGTCGGTCGAGTTGCACCTAGAGACTGGTTTGGTGTAGTAGTCCATGAATACGCCCATGCTCATTTAGGAGACTTTGGTCACAATGAGCAGTTTGCTAGCATCCTAGCTCATCTATGTTTAGGATTGGGATTGCAACCACCCTACTGGGAGGCGGGGATGGAAGTAACTTTGCGTAGTTGGCCTCACTGTAAATCAACCATAGATCCACTGGAATTTTGGATAGGTCGTTGAAGGAGGCAAGGGGCAGGAGGCAGATTGCTTTTAGCGTCTCCCTTTAGAAGAAGGCAGGAGTATAGATGAGACAGAATAACTAATGCAATGCCCAATGCTCAATGCTCAATTCCCCACTCCCCATTAATTAATTTCTTTTGCTTAATGTTAAAAATTATTGCTTCGGTTCAAAAAGGTGAAACTGAATCTCCTAATCTAAAATATGTGAACAAAGTTTTTAGTCAGTTTACGTAGTCATTAAGCTGGAAATCCTACTCCCTATTTTTGTTAGCTATGGATTGAATCCACTAGGCTAATTATTTTCCTACGAATACTGAAATCACCCTTAGTTAAGTTTCGTGAAATATTATCAGAATCTGAGGTTCTGATACTACTACTCCCTTAATATGTGATTAAAAGTTGTTAACTTTAATTAAGAACATGGAGGCTTTAGAGTGGCAATTCCTCTGTTAGAATATGACCCTTCAAGTCAAAACCAGCGTGTAGCTGCTTATGAAGTACCGGGTGATGAACAGCCCAGGATTTTTACTACCGACAATATCCTGTCTCCATCAGATTTAGGCGATCTGATCGAAGCAGCATATCGTCAACTTTTCTTTTATGCTTTTGCTGCCGATCGCGAAACATATTTAGAGTCTCAACTCCGTAATGGGCAAATTACAGTACGGGACTTTGTTCGTGGATTAGTGCTTTCCAATACCTTTAAGAAGAGCTTCTACGACCTCAACAATAATTATCGCTTTGTTGAGCAAGTAATCCAACGGGTTTTAGGGCGTGACCCATACAACGAGCGGGAAAAAATCGCTTGGTCAATTGTAGTCGCTACCAAGGGTATTAAAGGCTTTATTGATGAAGTGCTCAACACCGAAGAGTACCTAAGCAATTTTGGATATTCGACAGTGCCTTATCAGCGCCGTCGGATACTGCCATCCCAATCTGAGGGTGAGTTGCCATTCAACATCAAATCTCCACGATACGAAGATTACCACCGTGCCAAACTGGGTTTCCCCCAAATCATTTGGCAGGTCGAAGTACGCAGATTCCTTCCACAAGAGCAAAAGCCCAAAGCTGGCGATCCAGCTCTGTTCTTGTCTATGGCGCAAAGTGTCAATGCAACTGGCAATACACCACAAAGAATCTCGTCCTTCAACATCGATATCGAAAAGTCTGTACCTTATCGGCAACTGGCAGGAATTAAATAACGATTCTTAGTCGGTGGTTGGCTAGTATATCCCTTTGATTATTTTATAGCGTGCATAAGTCTTGGGTTATGTAGGAGTCTCATTTAGATATAACTAAGTGAAACACACTCTATCCCATGTCTGATGCACGCTAGTTGTTAATGGGTATTGGGCATGGAGCATTGGGCATGGTTTTTTCTCAATACCTTTTCAGGTGTGGGATGAGCTTAAAGCGTAGTTCGTCTTTTTAGCATCTCCAAGAGTTTTGTAAAGTGGGCGGGAGGAGTAGCTGTCACCTCAATCAACTCCCCAGACACAGGATGCTGCAATTTTAGTCGCCAAGCGTGCAGTGCTTGACCGGGCAAATTTACCCCCACTGAATGACCAGAACTGTAAACTCGATCGCCGACAATTGGATGTCCCATTTTGGCGCTGTGGACACGAATTTGATGGGTGCGTCCAGTTTCTAATTGAAAGTGAATCAAGGTGAAGTTACCAAGGCGTTCTAGTATTTGCCAATGAGTGACGGCAGATCGTCCGCCTTGTTCAACGGTTGTAATCGCCATTTTCTTGCGGTCTTGGGGATGGCGACCAATGGGCAAGTCTATGGTGCCACTTTCAGTTTTTGGCGCACCGTAAACTACGCCCAAGTATTCTCGCCGTGCAGTTTTAGCTTTGAGTTGTGCTTGTAGATGACGATGGGCAATATCTGTTTTAGCGATCGCGATCGCTCCCGTTGTATCCTTATCCAATCGATGGACAATTCCCGGACGTTGGACTCCGCCAATTCCTGGTAGATTGGGACAGTGAGCCAATAAAGCATTTACCAAAGTGCCATCTGGATGACCGGGCGCTGGATGGACAACTAAACCTGCGGGTTTGTTAAGAATAAGTAACTGGTCGTCTTCGTAGAGGATATCTAAGGGGATATCTTCTGCTAGTAGTTCCAGGGGTTGCGCTTCTGGTATTTCGAGAGTGATGCGATCGCCTAGCTTGACATTGATCTTCTTAGATGTGCAAACTTTGTCGTTAAGTTGGACGTTACCCTGTTCGATTAACTGTTGGATGCGAGAACGGGATAAGTCAGGTAATTCTTGGGAAAGGAAACGGTCAAGGCGATCGCCTTTTGTGTTGACACAGTCTATCTTACTCTGAAGGGGAAGCAAGCTAGGTAAAGCATCCTCTAGTGGAGTTGATAAGCGATCGCCCTTGGCGTTGGCATTGGCGAAGCCTCTCGTAGAGAAGCGATCGCTATTTTCTTGGATTTGTAAATTAAATTCGGTCACAATTACTCTATATTAATTCCCCTTCTTTAAGTAAAGCGCGGAATGCCTTTAATTTGGCGGTTAGAAATCGCGTCTACTCAGGAAAACCTTGATTTGACTTTAGCGGACAAGAGTCCGTGTACCCGCGAATGCTATTGCCTTAGCTGCCTTGTATTTGTTCTCTTACCGATTGTCGAAACGCTCTAAGTGCTGAACTCATTCCTGTAGTTTGTGCCATTTCCACAAACAGGGGAATGAGTTCCATGATAGAAAAAGTAGGAAATGTGGGGCTGATGAGAGACTTTACATATTGTTCACCTTGCAACAAGCTAATTTCTAGGTTTTTGTTTTCATATCGCCAAATTTCAGGTACTCTTAACGCTTCGTAGGCAATAATTTGGGTTTTAGAGGTGACATCAATTTCAATCGCCAAATCAGGAGGAGGATCAACAGTTAGGTCGATCCTGTCTTTCCCAATCATTAGCTTATAGTTTTGAATATAAAAACAATCATCAGGTTCAATACCTGCACTTATATCTTTTCGCTTAAAGGTAGTTGAACCTAAAGACTCCCAATTGAGATCGAGTTCATCTAACAAAGCTTTCACCAAGTCTCCGATGATTACCTTAGATCGCTCATGTTCTGGTAATGGAGCCATAATTTCTAACGTTCCTTGGCTGTATGCTATTCGACTCCCGCGATGTTCCCCTAACTCGTTGAGAATTGCTTCAAATACTTGCCAACTCACATCTTCCAGTATTATTCTTTGCCCTGGTGGAACTCGAATTTGGCTGAGTTGAAGAGTAACCATAGGATGTTAGTTGTTAAATAATTTCATTTTTACTCAAATTCGAGATGAGCGAAAAGGGAATTTTCCCAAATTGGATTTAGCAACCGACCAAAAAGCGATCGCTTCTCTACGAGAGGCTTCGCCAACGCCAAGGGCGATCGCTTAAATTCTCTTCTCCTCTGTGTCCTCCGCGCCTCTGCGGTTCATAATTCTAAATTTATAACTTCTTGCGGCAACTCAAATAAACCATCTTCCCCAGCTTCAAAATCAATCACCTGATAAACAGCATCAATATTTAAT
>NNBU01000352.1_pt1 | contig 34476 bp, 37 predicted proteins | sample 1173781 | NCBI WGS metagenome assembly NNBU01 (sample SAMN07173937, study PRJNA388173) | plant metagenome | biome: Plant school; feature: Soil; material: Symbiotic tissue of Blasia pusilla L.; isolation source: symbiotic tissue sample KVJ2 | host: Blasia pusilla | place: Norway: Troms, Kvaloya...
AGTTCGTAACCGTGCGCCACGCGCGAGAAGAAGTTGCTCCAGGCCAGCGAGCCGGCGTAGGCATTGGTCACGTTGATCTTGAGCTGCGAGATCACCACGAACAGCGCCGTGGCCGCCACCGCCCAGCCGTAGTTCGGGAACACGTACTCGTAGGCCGCCAGGTACATCTGGTTCGGGTCGACCGCGCGGTCGGCCGGCACCATGTGCGTGAGCGCAAGGTACGCCAGCAGCGCACCGCCCAGCATCTTGCACACCCCCAGCACCACCCAGCCCGGTCCGCCGGCCAGCACCCCGGCCCACCAGCGGCCAGCGGTGGCCTTGGTGCGCGCGGGCATGAAGCGCAGGTAGTCGGCCTGCTCGCCCATCTGGGTGATCAGCGCAATGCCGACCGTGAGCGCCGCGCCAAACAGGTGCAGATTGAAGCCCTGCGTTCCGGTTCTGACACCGTTGTAGTGCGTGATGCCCGCAAACGCACCAGGATCGCGCACCAGCACATAGCCGAAGGGCACCACCAGCATCAGCAGCCACAGCGGCTGCGTCCACAGCTGCAGCCGGCTGATGGCCGACACCCCGTGCGTGACCAGCGGAATCACCACCAGCGCGCACACCAGGTAGCCCCAGACGGGCGGAATGCCCAGCGCCAGCTCCAGCGCATAGGCCATCACCGCCGCCTCGAGCGCGAAGAAGATGAAGGTGAAGCTCGCGTAGATCAGCGAGGTGAGCGTGGAGCCGATGTAGCCGAAGCCCGCGCCCCGCGTGAGCAGGTCCATGTCCACGCCGTAGCGCGCCGCGTACACGCTGATCGGCAGGCCCGCCAGAAAGATGATGAGCCCGGTCGCCAGGATCGCCCAGAAGGCGTTGGCAAAGCCGTACTGCACCAGCAGCGTGGCGCCCACCGCCTCCAGGATCAGGAACGACGCCGCCCCGAAGGCGGTGTTGGCGACCCGCCATTCGGACCACTTGCGAAAGCGCTGCGGCGTGTAGCGCAGGGCGTAGTCTTCGAGCGTTTCGCTGGCCACCCAGCTGTTGTAGTCGCGCCGGACCTTGACGATGCGCTGGGGAGCGTCGTCGGGGATCGTGGTCTGGGCGTCGGGGTTCACACCGTTTCGGTGCATCTTTCGTGCCATCCGTACGGCTTTTGGCGAACAGGGCACGACTGTTGCAAAGAAGCTTGCTTGCCCATAATGGCCGCCTCCCCCAGCCACCCGATGCCGATCCCATGGAACTGACCCCGCGCGAAAAAGACAAGCTGCTGATCTTCACCGCGGCGCTGCTGGCCGAACGCCGCAAGGCCCGCGGCCTGAAGCTCAACTACCCCGAAGCCATCGCCCTGATTTCCGCCGCCGTGATGGAGGGCGCCCGCGACGGCAAGAGCGTGGCCGAGCTCATGAGCGACGGGCGCGCCGTGCTCACGCGCGCCGACGTGATGGACGGCATCGCCGAGATGATCCCGGACATCCAGGTCGAGGCCACCTTCCCCGACGGCACCAAGCTCGTGACCGTCCACCAGCCAATCGTCTGAACCTCCGCCAAAAGAAGAAAGACCTTTTCATGCGCCTCGCCCATACCCTCAAGACCCTCCCCCTGCTCGCCACCCTGCTGCTGCCGTTCGCAGCCAGCGCCCACGTCGGTGTCGACGGCGGCATGCACCACGGGTTCACCACCGGCTTCCTGCACCCGCTGACCGGCGCCGACCACCTGGCCGCCATGGTCGCGGTCGGCTTCTGGAGCGCCCTGGCCGCGCGCCGCGCCTGGCCCGACCTGCTGTGGGCACCGCTGGCCTTCGCCGGCATGCTGCTGGTGGGCGCGCTGATGGGCCTGGCCGGCGTGCAGCTGCCGGCGGTCGAGCCCATGATCGCGGCCTCGCTGCTGTTGCTGGGCCTGCTGGTGGTCACGCGCGTGCACCTGCCGGCCGGCGTCGCGATGGCGGTCGTCGGCGTGTTCGCCGTGTTCCACGGCGTGGCGCACGGTTACGAACTGGCCAGCGAACAGGGCGCGGCCCTCACGCTGGCCGGCATGGTCGGCGCCACGGTGCTGCTGCATGGCGCGGGCATCGCGCTGGGCTGGTCGCTGCGCCATGCCAACGCCTGGCTGCCGCGCGTGGCCGGTGCCGCAGTGGTCGGCCTGGGTGCCACGCTGCTGGCCCAGGCCATCTGAGGCCGGCCATGATTCCCGGCGAACTCCTCACCGACGACGGCGAGCACACGCTCAACCCCGGCCGCCGCACCCTCACGCTGGTGGTGCAGAACACCGCCGACCGCCCGATCCAGGTCGGCTCGCACTACCACTTCGCCGAGACCAACGGCGCACTGGGCTTCGACCGCGAGGCCGCGCGCGGCATGCGGCTGAACATCGCCTCGGGCGCCGCGGTGCGCTTCGAGCCGGGCCAGCAGCGCACGGTCGAGCTGGTCGACTACTCGGGCGATCGCATCGTCTACGGCTTTCGCGGCCTCGTTCAAGGAAAGCTCTGATGGCGACCATTTCAAGGCGTGCCTACGCCGAAATCTTCGGCCCCACCGTGGGTGACCGCGTGCGCCTGGCGGACACCGAACTCCTGATCGAGGTCGAGGCCGACTACACACTGCGTGCCGGCGGCTACGGCGAAGAGGTGAAGTTCGGCGGCGGCAAGACCATTCGCGACGGCATGGCGCAATCGCAGCGCACCAGGGCGCAAGGCGCGGTCGATACGGTGCTCACCAATGCGCTCATCCTCGACCACTGGGGCATCGTGAAAGCCGACATCGGCCTGAAGGACGGGCGCATCGCCGCCATCGGCAAGGCCGGCAACCCCGACGTGCAACCGGGCGTGGACATCGTCATCGGCCCCGGCACCGAGATCATCAGCTGCGAGGGCAACATCGTCACCGCCGGCGGCATCGACAGCCACATCCACTTCATCTGCCCGCAGCAGATCGAGGAGGCGCTGTCCTCCGGCGTGACCACCATGCTCGGCGGCGGCACCGGCCCGGCCACCGGCACCTTCGCCACCACCGCCACGCCCGGCCCCTGGCACATCGAGCGCATGCTGCAGGCGGCCGACGCGTTCCCGATGAACCTGGGCTTCCTGGGCAAGGGCAACGCCAGCCTGCCCGACGCGCTGCACGAGCAGATCGACGCCGGCGTCATCGGCCTGAAGCTGCACGAAGACTGGGGCACCACGCCCGCAGCCATCAGCAATTGCCTGGACGTGGCCGACGCCACCGACACGCAGGTGGCCATCCACAGCGACACGCTCAACGAATCGGGCTTCGTGGAGAACACCATCGCGGCGGTGGGCGGGCGCGCCATCTGCGCCTTCCATACCGAAGGCGCGGGCGGCGGGCATGCGCCCGACATCCTGCGCGTGGTGGGCGAGGCGAACTTCCTGCCGTCGTCGACCAACCCCACGATGCCCTACACCGTGAACACGCTCGACGAGCACGTCGACATGCTCATGGTGTGCCACCACCTGGACGCCGGCATCGCCGAGGACCTGGCCTTCGCCGAGTCGCGCATCCGCAAGGAAACCATCGCCGCCGAAGACGTGCTGCACGACCTGGGCGCCATCAGCATGTTCAGCTCCGACAGCCAGGCCATGGGCCGCGTCGGCGAGGTCATCATCCGCACCTGGCAGACCGCGCACAAGATGAAGCTGCAGCGCGGCACGCTGCCCGAAGACAGCGAGCGCAACGACAACTTCCGCGCCAGGCGTTACATCGCCAAGTACACGATCAACCCGGCCATTGCGCACGGCATCGCGCACGAGGTCGGCTCGCTCGAAGTCGGCAAGTGGGCCGACATCGTGATCTGGAAGCCGGCCTTCTTCGGTGTGAAGCCTTTCACCATCCTGAAGGGCGGCACCATCGCCATGGCGGCGATGGGCGACCCCAGCGCATCGATCCCGACGCCGCAGCCGGTGCACTTCCGCCCGATGTTCGGCGCCTACGGCGGCTCGCTGGCAAAGAGTTCGCTGACCTTCGTGTCGCAGGCCGGCCTGGCCTCGGGCATCAAGGAGCGCTACGGCCTGTCCAAGCACCTGAGCGCGGTGAAGAACATCCGCGGCGTGCGCAAGCACCACATGGTGCACAACGGCTACGCGCCGAAGATGGAGATCGACGCGCAGACCTACGCGGTGCGCGCCGACGGGCACCTGCTGACCTGCGAGCCCGCGAAGCTGCTGCCGATGGCGCAGCGGTATTTCCTGTTCTGAATGTCAGAGGTCACGCGGCGCGAGGTGCTCGCGAATCCATTGCGCGAAGGACGCTTCATCGGTGTCCCCTGCCGCAAGGCCGAGCGTCTTCAGCACGCAGTCCTCATCGGATGCGAGAAGCTCGAATCCGTTGAGGGCCAGGAAGGTTTCCATGGCCACGAACGCGGTTCGCTTGTTGCCGTCCACGAACGGATGATTGCGAGCAATGCCGAACGCGTAGCTCGCGGCCAGCGTTGCGGCATCGGGAGACTCGTACATCGCCCGGTTCTGCGGTCGCCCCATCGCGGATGCGAGCATTCCTTCGTCGCGCACACCGCCCGGTCCCCCATGCTCCGCGAGTTGTTCTTCATGCACCAACTGGATCATCTGGAGGTTCAGCCAGACCCAGCGCTGGTTGGCAGCGCTCACTTGGCAAGTTCGCGCAGCACATTGCGCCGCTTCTTCATGACGCGGCGCGCGGCTTCCATCTGGCGCTCGAACTCGTCGTCGTATGGCGTGATCGTCACCCCGCCGTTGGCGGCCTGCGTGAGGTAGACCGTGTCGCCCTTGCCCACGTTCATGCTCGCCAGGACTTCCTTGGGCAGGATGACACCGACCGAATTGCCGATCTGAGTCAATTTGAGGGCGGACATGGGACGCTCCGTTGAACAGAAGTTATAACAAGCGTTATATTAGCCCGCCCTATTTGGAGCCGCAAGCCACCATGCTCACCGCCAACAAACTCATGCCCCAGGGCCGCGGCCTTGCGCCCGTGCTGCTCAAGCGCGCCGCCACCATCGAGCTCGACTGGGACGTGCGCCAGAAAAGCCGTTTCGACGCCACCGATTCGCAGGGCCGCCAGATCGGCGTGTTCCTGCCGCGCGGCACGGCGGTGCGCGGCGGCGACGTGCTGGTGGCGGAAGACGGTTCGCTGGTGCGCGTGATCGCGGCGCCGCAGCCCGTGCTGCGCATCACACACTGCACCGCCCACGGCACGCCGTTCGACCTGACGCGCGCGGCCTATCACCTGGGCAACCGGCATGTGCCGATCGAGCTCAAGCCCGACCACCTGAAGATCGAGCCCGACCATGTGCTGGCCGACATGCTGCGTTCGATGCACCTGATCGTGGTGGCGGTCGACGAAGCCTTCGAGCCCGAGGGGGGCGCGTATGGCTCGCACGGCGGCGGTCACAGCCATGACCACGGGCACGACCATGCGCCGTCGCATGGCAGCAGCAAAGGGCCGAAGCCGCTCGTGCTCGCACCGGAACTGCTCGACGACCATGACCATTCGCACGGCCATGACCACCACGGTCACTCGCACTGAACCAGCGCGGCGTACCACTGACATGTCCGACCCAGCCGGCGCCCACAGCCTCCTGCAGCTCATCTGGCTGGCCTCCCCCGCCCTGCCCGTGGGCGGCTTCTCGTATTCGGAAGGCGTCGAGGCGGCCGTCGAATGGGCGGGCATCGACTCCGAGCCCAAGGCCGCCGAGTGGCTCTCGGACCAGTTGCACCTGAGCTTTGCGCGCGGCGACCTCGCCGTGTTCGCGCAGGCCGTTGCAGCCTGGCGCGCCAATGACATGCCGCGCGTGCGCGAACTCAACCAGTGGGTCATGACCACCCGCGAATCCGCCGAATTCTTCCTGCAGACCGAGCAGATGGGCCGCTCCTTCGTCGAGTGGCTCAAGCTGCACCATGCCGACACGGCCGAAGTCTTTGCCGGCCTGCCCGCCAGCTACCCCGTGGCCTTCGCCTTCGCGGTGAGCCGCACCGGCGCCAGCGTGCACGACGGCTGCCTGGCCTTCGCCTTCGGCTGGGCCGAGAACATGGTCGGTGCCGCCGTCAAGGCCGTGCCGCTGGGCCAGAGCGCGGGCCAGCGCATCCTCGGGCGGCTGTCGCAGGAAATACCCGCCGCCGTCGCCCGCGCCATGACCCTGGGCGACGACGACCGCCAGGCCTTCGCCCCCCTGCTGGCCGTGCTCTCGGCCCGCCACGAAACACAATATTCCCGCCTCTTCCGAAGCTGAACCGCCGAACCGAGCCCACCCGCCATGACCTCCGCCCTGCACCACATCCCGAATCGCACCAAGAGACTGCCCCCGCTGCGCGTGGGCATCGGCGGCCCGGTCGGCTCCGGCAAGACCACGCTGCTCGAAATGCTCTGCAAGGCGATGCGCGACAAGTACGACCTGGTCGCCATCACCAACGACATCTACACCAAGGAAGACCAGCGCCTGCTGACCGTGGCCGGCGCGCTGCCGGCCGAGCGCATCATGGGCGTGGAAACTGGCGGCTGCCCGCACACCGCCATTCGAGAGGACGCGTCGATCAACCTCGAGGCCATCGACCGCATGCTCGAGGACTTTCCCGATGCCGACATCGTGTTCGTCGAGTCCGGCGGCGACAACCTCGCGGCCACCTTCAGCCCCGAGCTGTCGGACCTCACCATCTACGTGATCGACGTGGCGGCCGGCGAGAAGATCCCGCGCAAGGGCGGTCCCGGCATCACCAAGAGCGACCTCTTCGTGATCAACAAGACCGACTTGGCACCCTACGTGGGCGCCAACCTCGATGTGATGGAGCAGGACACGCAGCGCATGCGCCGCCAGCGTCCCTACGTGATGACCAACCTCAAGACCCACACCGGTGTGGCCGAGGTGGTGGCATTCATCGAGGCGCGCGGCATGCTCGCCGAAGGCTGAGCCTGCCGAGGGTCAGGGCAGGCCGAGGTAGATGCGCAGGTCGTCCTTCACCGTGCCCGCCGAGGCCACTGCCGTGCGCAGCCGTGCCTCGCTCACGCCGAACCATTGGGTCCAGTAGTCGACCTCCTTCAGGTCGGTGACATCGATGCGTTCATCGTCCTGGGGAATGCGGATCTCTGTGTCTTCGCGCATCGTCTTCTCCTGAAGAGCTGAAGGTGGGTTGTTGGGGGTTGGGACTGGCAGGAAACGCAGTTTCCATGGCCGCCGCGCCGCGCCAGCCGGACGATTCCGACGCGCCGTGCAGGACATGGCCCCGCCCCGTGCCACCGACAAAAGCTTCCGCCAGCCGTTGGCGGCGCCGTCCTGCAAGCCGCCCGGATGCTTCGATGTTTGAATTTGACCAACCTCTTTCAACACGGAGAAGCAACATGGAGCCTCACCACCAGCGATTGCTGAGTGTTGGCGTACCGGGCCTGAACGACGTGCTCGGCGGCGGCCTGGAGCCCAACCGCCTGTACCTGCTCGAAGGCACGCCGGGCGCGGGCAAGACCACCATCGCGATGCAATTCCTGCTCGAAGGCGCACGCCTCGGCGAATCGGTGCTGTACGTCACGCTGTCGGAAACCGAAACCGAGCTGCGCGGCGTGGCCGCCTCGCACGGCTGGGACGTCTCGCCCATCCATGTGCGCGAGATGCTGCCCACGCAGGACAGCCTGCAGCCCGACGAGCAGTACACCATGTTCCACCCTTCGGAGGTGGAGCTCAGCGAGACCACGCTGCGCATCCTGAGTGACGTGGAATCCATCAAGCCCTCGCGCATCGTGTTCGATTCGCTGTCCGAGTTGCGGCTGCTCTCGGGCACCTCCCTGCGCTACCGGCGGCAGATCCTGGCACTCAAGCAGTTCTTTGCAGGGCGCCAGTGCACAGTGCTGCTGCTCGACGACATGACCGCCACCGAGCACGACCTGCAGGTGCAGAGCATCGCGCACGCGGTCGTGCGACTGGAGCAGTCGAACTCCGACTACGGCGCCTCGCGCCGCCGCCTGCTGGTCGTGAAGTACCGCGGGCAGTCGTTTCGCGGCGGCTACCACGACTACAAGATCCACCGCGGCGGCCTGCAGGTGTTCCCGCGCCTGGTGGCGGCCGAGCATGTGGCCGACACGGCGCTCACCAAACTGCCCAGCGGCATCGGGGAGCTCGACGCGCTGCTCGGGGGCGGGCTCGAGAAGGGCACCAGCACCCTGCTGGTCGGCGCACCCGGCACCGGCAAGTCGTCGGTGGCGGTGCAGTTCGCCATCGCGGCCGCCAAGCGCGGCGAATCGGCGGCGCTCTTCATCTTCGACGAGAGCGTCAACACCCTGCGCACACGCTGCGCGGGGTTGGGCATGACGCTGGAGCCCCACCTTCGGTCGGGCCGGATCCGCATCAAGCAGGTCGACCCGGCGGAGCTGTCTCCCGGCGAGCTGGTGCACGAGATCCGCATGGCGGTGACCGAACACGGCGCGAAGGTGGTCGTCATCGACAGCCTGAACGGCTACCTGAATGCGATGCCCGACGAGCGCTTCCTGATCGTGCAGCTGCACGAGCTGCTGACCTACCTCGGCCAGTCCGGCGTGGCCACCATTCTTGTGGGCGCACAGCACGGGCTGATCGGCATGCAGATGCAGACACCGGTCGACGCGAGCTACCTGGCGGACGCCGTGGTGCTGCTGCGCTACTTCGAAGCCGAAGGCGAGGTGCGCCAGGCCATCTCGGTGCTCAAGAAGCGCGGCGGCGCGCACGAGCGCTCCATCAGAGCCTTCTCGATGGACAGCGAGGGCCTGAACGTGGGCGAGCCGCTGCGCCATTTCCGCGGCATCCTGACCGGCGTGCCGGTGCCGGTCGACGGCATCGCCACGCCCCCGCTGTGACGGACACCCTCGCACTCCAGAACCCGCAGTTGCGCGTTCTGATGAGAACGGCCACGACGCGGGACGCCGTCATGGCCTCCGCCGTGCTCTCGAGCGCCAGCATCGAGACCCAGGTGTGCGCCGATCTGCCGGAGCTGCTGCGCGCGGTCGGCGAAGGCGCGGGCGCACTGCTGGTGTCCGAGGAAATGCTCTCGGGCAGCGGCGCCTCGGAACTCGCCGCCGCGGTGGCCGCCCAGCCCCCGTGGTCCGACCTGCCGGTGCTGATCCTGGCGCGGCAAGGCGCCGACTCGCGCGCCATTTCCACCGCCATGGAAGGCATGGCCAATGTCACCGTGCTGGAGCGCCCGATCCGCGTGGCGTCGCTGGTGAGTGCGCTGCGCAGCGCGCTGCGTGCGCGGCGCCGGCAGTACGAACTGCGCCGCATCCTGGAAGACCTCAACGAGGCCGACAAGCGCAAGACCGAATTCCTCGCGACCCTGGCGCACGAGCTGCGCAACCCGATGGCCCCGCTGAGCACCGCACTGGCCATCCTCAAGCGCAAGGCCCTGACGCCGGAGACCGCCCTGCCCTACTACGAGCTCATGGGCCGCCAGCTGGACCACATGGTGCGGCTCGTGAGCGACCTGATGGAGGTCTCGCGCATCACGCGCGGCAAGATTGAACTGCAGCCCGCGGAGCTGGCGCTCAGCCAGGTGATCCGCGGCGCGGTGGAGCTCAGCCGCCCGCTGATGGACGCCGGCAGGCACACGCTCTCGCTGCACATCGCCGACGCCTCGCTGGCGGTGGAAGGCGACGGCGTGCGCCTGACACAGGTGTTCTCCAACCTGCTGAACAACGCCGCCAAGTACACCCCCGAGGGCGGGCGCATCGACGTCTTCGTCGAGCGCGACGACCACGGCCACGCGGTGGTGCGCGTGAAGGACAGCGGCGCGGGCATTCCCCGCGAGATGCTCGGCGCCATCTTCGACATGTTCGTGCAGGTGAGCGGCACCGCGCGGGCCGCGCAGGGCGGCCTGGGCATCGGCCTCACCCTGGTGAAGAGCCTGGTGGAACTGCACGGCGGCACGGTCAGCGCGAAGAGCGAGGGTGCGAACCAGGGCAGCGAATTCATCGTCTCGCTCCCGCTGCTCGAGCACGGGGTGCGGGCCGGCGCCAAGGCCCGCGCGTCGCAGGAGACCATCGCCGCCAAGCACCGCATCCTGGTGGTGGACGACAACCGCGATGCCGCGGAGTCGCTCGCGGCGCTGCTGGGCCTGCTGGGTGCGCAAACCGCGGTGGCGTTCAGCGGCGCGGACGCGCTGGAACAGGCCGAACACTTCAATCCGTCGTTCGGCATCCTGGACATCGGCATGCCGGGCATGGACGGCTGCGAGCTGGCGCGCCGGCTTCGGGCCCATCCGCGACTGCACGGCATGGGGCTGATCGCGCTCACGGGCTGGGGTCAGGCCGACGACCGGCTGCGCATCGCGCGGGCGGGATTCGACCACCACCTGCTGAAGCCGGTCGATGTGGAGGCGCTGTCGGCCGCGCTGCACAAGCTCGCGCAGCGCGGGGGCGTCTGAAGCGCAGCCCGCCGAGAAGGGCGCGCCCGCTCAGAGTTCGCTGCCGTCGCGCAGCTGCCGGGCCTTGTACACGAGCCGCACGCTGGCGCGGCGCGGGTCGCTGACCTGCTGCACGTAGACGTCGGTGTCGTTGCTCACCCAGGCGGCGTAGGCGCTGCCGGGGTCGCGCGAGGCGAGCTCGGCGCCGAACACGCCGCGGCCCCATTGCACGAGCGCCGCGAAGGCAGAAGCGCCGTTGTCCGGCGTGGCCTGAGCCGTGGCCACGTACTCGACGCGACGCAACTCGGAGGCGGCAAAGAAGAAGGTCGGCTCGAACAGCAGCCCGGCCATCTCCACAGGTGCGCCGTGCCAGCTGCCGACCAGGCCGCCGCTCAGGCGCTGGGGCCGTTGCACGCGCTCGGCGGCAGGCAATGCGGCCTGCAACGCCTCGGCCGACATGCCCAGACGCACGCCCGGAGGCAGCGTCTGCGCATGCAGCGCGCCCGCTGCGAGAAGGGCCGCGCTCGCGGCAAGCGCACGAAGAAGGGTCAGGGGAGCGTAGAGGCGCACGTTCGGCATCGGGGGAAAAGCGGCGGAAACATGGGACCGCAAGTATGACGCGGAGTTCCGTGGCGCCGCCTTTTCCAGGGCCTTGCGATGCGTCACTCCTCGACGAAAGCCTCTTCCCGCTTGGCCTTCACCGACGGCAGCAGCACGATGACCAGCAGCAACCCGGCCACCACCAACAGCCCTGCGGACAGCGGCCGCGTGACGAACACGCTCCAGTCGCCGCGCGACAGCAGCAGCGCGCGCCGCAGGTTCTCTTCCATCATCGGCCCCAGGATGAAGCCCAGCAGCAGCGGCGCGGGCTCGCATTTCAGCTTCAGGAAGGCGTAGCCCACGATGCCGAAGATCGCAACCATCCACACGTCGAAAGTGTTGTTGTTCTCCGAGTACACGCCCACCGCGCAGAACAGCACGATCGACGGAAAGAGCCACTTGTAGGGAATGGTCAGCAGCTTGATCCAGATGCCGATCATCGGCAGGTTCAGCACGATGAGCATCAGGTTGCCGATCCACATCGAGGCGATCAGGCCCCAGAACAGCTCGGGGTTGCTGGTCATCACCTGCGGGCCGGGCTGGATGTTGTGGATGGTCATCGCACCCACCATCAGCGCCATCACCGCGTTGGGCGGAATGCCCAGCGTGAGCAGCGGAATGAAGGAGGTCTGCGCGCCAGCGTTGTTCGCCGACTCGGGGCCCGCCACGCCGCGGATGTTGCCCTTGCCGAAGGGCACTTCGCCCGCCTTCAGCTTCATCTTCTTCTCGATGGTGTAGGCCGCAAAGGCCGACAGCAGCGCGCCGCCGCCCGGCAGGATGCCCAGGGCCGAACCCAGCGCCGTGCCGCGCAGCACCGCGGGCGTCATGTCCTTGAAGTCCTGCTTGGTGGGCCACAGGCCCTTGACCTTCGCGGTGAACACTTCGCGCTCGTGCTCGGGCACCGCCAGGTTGGCGATGATTTCGCCGTAGCCGAACACACCCATCGCAATGGCGATGAAGCCGATGCCGTCGGTGAGCTCGGGAATGTCGAAGCTGTAGCGCGCCACGCCCGAGTTGACGTCGGTGCCCACCAGGCCCAAGGCCAGGCCGAACAGGATCATCGTGATCGCCTTGAGCAGCGAGCCCGAGGCCAGCACCACGGCGCCGATCAGGCCCAGGATCATCAGCGAGAAGTACTCGGCAGGGCCGAACTTGAAGGCCAACTCGGTCAGCGGCGGCGCGAAGGCCGCCAGGATCAGCGTGCCCACGCAGCCCGCGAAGAACGAGCCCAGCCCGGCCGCGGCGAGCGCCGGTCCGGCGCGCCCCTTTCTTGCCATCTGGTAGCCGTCGATTACCGTCACCACCGACGAAGACTCGCCGGGCAGGTTGACCAGGATGGCCGTGGTCGAGCCGCCGTACTGTGCGCCGTAGTAGATGCCGGCCAGCATGATGAGCGCCGACACGGGCGGCAGCGCGTACGTGGCGGGCAGCAGCATCGCGATGGTCGCGACCGGGCCGATGCCCGGGAGCACCCCGATCAGCGTGCCCAGCAGGCAGCCGACGAAGGCATAGACGAGGTTCTGCGCCGTGAAGGCGACGCCGAAGCCGATCGAGAGATTGGAAATCAGGTCCATTTGTCTTGTCTTGTTCTTGTGCGAATCAGCCGGCGATGAAGGTCGGCCACACCTGGAACTGCAGCTTCAGCGCAACCACGAAGGCCAGGTAGCTGCCGAGCGCCAGCACGGTCGCCAGCACGGTCACGCCCTTCCAGCCGAAGTTGTCTCCCGCGAGGCTGGCGATGAAGGTCAGCGCGTAGATGGCCACGATGAGCCCCATCGACGGCAGCCCGATGCTCGGCAGGCCGCCCAGCAGCACGCCGAAGATCAGGTTCGCGCCGATGATGAAGACCAGCGGCTTCCATGCGATGCGCCCGATGGGCTCGCCGTCTTCCGTCTCCACGCTGAGCGCCTTGAGCGTGATGGCCACGCCCATGAGGGCAATGAGGATGCCCACGATCAGGGGAAAGTAGCCGGGGCCCATGCGGGCGCCCGAGCCCACGTTGTAGGTCGTGGCGCCCCATGCGAAGGCCACGCCGAAGGCGCTGAAAAGCACGCCCGAGCAGAAGTCTCTCTGACTCTTGATTCTCACCGTTGATGTGTCCTGGAACTGCGTTGATCGGCACGCGTTGTGCGCCGAGCGATCCTAGGAATTCAACGGACTTCTGTGCATGACCAAGACATTGCCGTTCGGCAATGTGGCGAACGCACGCGGCGCGTTCAGTCGCCCGCCGTCGGCAGGTCGATGCACGCGCACAGCCCCGGGCGCGCATCCGCGAACTGCAGCTTCCCGCCGTGCAGCGCCACCACCGCCTGCACGCTGGCCAGCCCCAGGCCGTGGCCCGGCGTGCTGCGGTCCAGCCGATGAAAACGCACGCCGATGCGCTCGTACTCGGCGGCGGGAATGCCGGGGCCGTTGTCCTGCACGAAGAGCTGCGCCCGGCCGTCCACCGTGTGCGTGCCGATGCGCACCGTGGCACCGGTGCCTGCGTACTTCAGCGCGTTGTCCAGCAGGTTGGCCGCCGCGCCGGCCAGCAGGTCGCGGTCGCCCAGCGCCACCGCGATGTCGGCGGGCTCACGCAGCAACGCGATGCCCTGCATCTCCGCCACGGCCTCGTACAACTCCGCCACGTCGTCGGCAATCACGTGCAGCGCCACCGGCGCGAACTGCTGCCGGCGCGCACCGGCCTCGACCTCGGCGATCTGCAGCAGCTTCTCAAACACCACCGCGAGTTCCTCGAGCTCGCGGATGGCGGTGGCCACGGCCTCGCGCTGCGGGTCTTGCGCCTGCAGCGCGGCTTCGACCGCGCGCAACCGCACCAGCACGCGCGTGAGCGGCGTGCGCAGGTTGTGCGCGATGGTGTTGGACACATGGCGCACGCCGTCCATCAGCGACTGGATGCGGTCGAGCATGGCGTTGATGTCGTGCTCCAGCAGCGCGAACTCGTCCTCCTCGCCCGACGGCGCCACGCGCTCCTGCAGCTCGCCGGCCGCAATGCGTGCGGCCGTGCGGCGCACCGCGCCCACGCTGCGCTCCAGCTCCTGGCGGAACACGAAGGTGCCGCCGATCAGCAGCAGCACCGCCACGATGCCCGCCGCCGCGCTGGCGCTCGCCACCAGCGATTCGATCGATTCCTGGTCGCGCAGGTCGTGCCCCACCACCAGCTGCCCGCCGTCCGGCAGCGGGCGCAGCACGATGTAGGCGATGACGGTCTGCCCCGCGCGCACCACGCGCCGGTGCACGCCGTCGCCCGCATCGGGCGCGGCCGAGGGCATCTGGTCGAGGTTGCCCGCGAGCTTGGTGCCTGCGCGGTCGGTCAGCAGGTAGATCTCGTTGTCGGAGTTGCGCCCGTCCGACAGCGCATTCGAAATTTCGCCCGCCACGCCGTCGGCACCGCGCGCGTCGTAGCGCACCATCAGCTGCTGCACGCTGGCCTCCACCTGGCGCACCATGCGCTGCTGCAGCACGCCCACCGTCTGCATGTAGACGATGGCCAGCGCGGCCAGCATCGTGATGGCCACCAGCAACCCGTAGTAGAAGGCCAGCCGGAAGCCCACCGAGCGCCACAGCTGGCGCAGCGTGCGGATCATTGCGGCGGGGCCAGCGTGTAGCCCACGCCGCGCACGGTGTGAATCAGCGTGGGCGCGCCGCCCGCGTCGAGCTTGCCGCGCAGGCGGCTCACCTGCACGTCGATGACGTTGGTCTGCGGGTCGAACTGGTAGTCCCACACGGCCTCCAGCAGCATGGTGCGCGTGACCACCTGGCCCGGATGCATCATCAGGTAGGCCAGCAGCCGGAACTCGCGCGGCTGCAGCGCAATGGGCCGGCCGCCGCGCTCCACGTGCCGGCGCGCGAGGTCCAGCGTGAGGTCGGCCAGCTGCAGCGTGCGGATCTCGGGCCCGGTGCGCGAGCGCCGCACCAGCGCCTCGGCGCGTGCCGCCAGTTCCGAGAAGGCGAAGGGCTTGGCCAGGTAGTCGTCGCCGCCGGCCTTCAGGCCGCGCACGCGTTCGTCGAGCGCGCTCAATGCGCTGAGCACCAGCACCGGCGTCTTCTTGCCGAGGGCGCGCATGGTCGAGAGGATCGACAGGCCGTCCACGTCGTTGGGCAGCATGCGGTCGAGGATCACCAGGTCCCACGGCTCGCCCGTGGCGCGCGCGAGCGCATCGGCGCCGTCGCGGCTGATCACGGCCACGTGGCCGAGCGAACGGAAGCCGTCGGCGATGTAGCGCGCGTTGTCGGCGTCGTCCTCGACGATGAGGCAGCGCCACATGGCGGTGGGGCCTAGCACGCCGGTGCCGCGCCCTCGTGCGGGGCAACGCGAGGGGCCGGGGAAACAAGAAGATCGGGGAGTGACTGCGTTCGGGTGCTCATGGCGATGGAGTCGGCCGGCCCACCGTCCATCCGGGCGCCGCCGGGACCATCCTAGCCGCGATTGAACCCGAGAAAGCGCAGCCGCTTCATTACCGTTTGTCCATGTTGGCGCAAGCCGGCCGTTGCCGGCTAGGCCTGCAGCGGCAGGCGCAGCGTCAGGCCCAGCACGCCGCCCGCACACGGCGCCGAGTAGATGCGCCCGCCGTGGTGGTCGGCAATGCGCTCGCAGGCCCGGGCGCTGGCGCCGGCTGCGTGCGCGCTGTCGAAGAACCTCGCGAGCGGCGGTCGTGCATCGACGGCATCGAGGTCGCGCCAATGGATCACGGCCTGCTCGCCTTCCGCGTGCGCGGACACCTGCAGCGTCGCGCCCGCGCGCATCACGCTGGCCGCATAGGCCGTGACCTTGGCGAGCAGTTCGCGCAGCTCGGCCTCGATCGCGAGCACGGGCACCGCTTGCGGCGGCAACTGCACTTCGAAGCGGATGGCCTTGCCGTGCGTGTCGCCCGAGGCCGCGTCGAGGAGCGGTCGAAGGTCTTGCACGCGGCTGGCGCCCAGCCGCTGCTGCGCGCCCTGCCTGGCTTGCGCAGCGAGTTCACGCGCCTTCGCGCCCTGGCGCAGGTTGGCGAGGAACAGCGAGCCCATCAGGCAGATCACGCCGCCGAGGCCCAGAAGGATCACGCTGGCAATGACCACGCCGAGGTTGCCCGACTGAAGCTGTCCCGCGGCCATCAACGGACTCCCGGCACAGGCGCGTCGGGGCCGCCCGGCGCGCCGCGCATGCAACCGTTGCCCGGGCCGCTGCGCTGGCCATCGCAGTCCTCCCACCCGGGTGCCGGCGGCATGCGGGCGCCGCCGAAAGGCATGGGCGGCGCTTCGCCGCGAAAGCCCGGTGGCGGCGCGCGGCAAGGCATGGGCGGTGGCGGCAGCACGATGCAGCCGGCGAGGCTGGTGGCCGCCAGGGCACCCGCCAGAAGTCGAATTCGGTTCATTGAAAGCTCATTGCTGAATGGACGGGCTGCGCGCAGGAAGAAAGGGCGAGCCCTTCTTCCCGCGCACAGAGCGCGCTTCGCGTCAGAACGCGTGGCGAATGCCGAAGTCGTAGCCGGTCGAAGAACGCGGCACGCCCGAGAAGCCCACGCCCGCGCTGCCGTAGCCCGTGGTGCTCGCCGAGACCAGGCTGCCGGTGTAGTTGGCATCGTTGCGGTTGTTCACACGCGCCACCGTGGCGTACAGCGCCGTGCGCTTGGACAGGTTGTGCACATAGCCGATGGCCAGCTTCTGCGCGCGCGGGTCTTCGCCCGTGATGCCGGCCGCGCCCTCGTTGTAGCGAACCACCGAGTACGACGCGCGGATCAGGCCCGCACCCACCGGCACGGTCGCACCGATCAGGTAGCCGTTGTAGGTGTCGTGCGTGTTGCCGAGCGCCGTGTCGAACTTGTTCTGCACGTTCGACAGCTCGCCGAACAGCTTCACCGGGCCGAAGTCGTACGACGCGCCCAGGTTGATGGTCTGCACCTTGCGCTCCAGCGTGGCGGTGTCCACCGCCACGCTCTGGCCCACGCCCAGGGCCACGTCCAGCGGGCCGTTGGCATAGCCGAAGCGCCCGCCCACGTAGCGCCCCGCGCTGCTGCTGCTCGCGGCCGTGGTGCTGGTGGCGTCGGTGCTGGTGTTCTCGTGGAAGCTGTACTGCAGCTGGCCGTAGAAGCCGCCCAGGTTCGGCGGCAGGAAGTAGCCCACCGAGTTGCTCGCGCGCGCGTAGTTGGCGTTGTTGATGGTGCTGTTGCCGCTGACGGTGCTGATCACGTTGGTGCCCGAGCCGTTGGTGCCGAACGGGTCGAACACGGTGTCGTTCCAGAACGTGGGCGTGTAGTCGCGACCCAGGCGCAGCTCGCCGAAGCCACCCGACAGGCTCACGGTGGAGCGCCGCGCGAAGGTGGAGATGCCGGTGGCGCCGTCGTCGTTGGTGATGGGGGCTTCGAGCCAGAAGCTCGCAGCCAGCCCGCCGCCCAGGTCTTCAGTGCCCCGGAAGCCGATGCGGCTGGAGTTGTAGCCGGAGTTGGCCAGGCTGGTCTTGCTTTGCTTGACCGAGGCGCCCGTGAGCGAGTCGCGCGCGGTGGCCGACTGGTAGGTCACGCCGGCGTCGACGACACCGAACAGCGTGACGGACGATTGGGCAGAGGCCAGGCCACAGACGGCCAGGGCAGCGAATGCCGTGAGGGTTTTCTTCATTGGGTTTCTCCGGTTTCAGCGGCTCTTCAGCGAGCAGCAGACACGCATGGTCTCGTTCAAATTCGGAGGAATCTTGTGATTGCCCCCTCTTTGCACGGAATGTTGTTTGCGTGCACACGCGGCCTGAGCCCTACGGAAACACCTCGTACGAAAAGTCTCCCAAAAGCCGCGCGATGCTCGGCGACCGAAGGAGTCACCCATGACCATTGCCTTGCAAAGCAACACCGCCGCGACACTGGGCGTGCAGCAGCTCGCCAACGCATTCAGCCCCACCTTTTCGCACCTGCGCATTCTTCGCGACCTCGTGATTCCCATGCCCGAGGGGCATGCGGCACGCACCGCACGCATCGATGCCGTGCTGGTGTGCGAGACCGGCGTCTACCTGTTCGAGATCAAGGCCTGGCGCAACGCCTTTGTCTATCGCAAGAAGTCGGACCAGTCGCCGCCGCGCTGGTTTCTGCGGCTCCACGGTTGCAAGAACGTGCGCGAGGTGAAAGACCCCGCATGGCAGGGCGGTCGCAAGACCACGCAATTGCGCAGCCTGTTGCCCGACGACCTGCGGCTGCAGTACTTCGTGCTGCTGCCATGTGAAGGCATCGAGCTCGAGGGCGTGATGCCGGCGGCTGTCGTCACGCAGCAGGACCTCCCCTACATCGCGCGCCTGGTGCGCAACAACGGGCGAACGGCTCGCACGTACCGATTGCTGGACGCAGAAGGCATCGATCGCACGGTGGAACGGCTGCTGGCGCTGCAGGACGAAGCGGGCGGCCTGGTCTTGCAGTAGCAAGCTGTGTGTTCGCGGCGCGCGCGCAGGGCACGCTGCGGGACATCGCTGGACAACGCAGCGCAGCACGCCAGGTAAAGACGCGGTACAGCCCCGACTGCGCTGGGGTAGTCCCAAATTTCTCCGACATTGGCGAAGACCATGCGGCGATGCATTTACCGAAGTACCTCGCAGCGGCCGCCGTGCTGCTTGCCTCGCTGGCTGCCCTTCCCGCATGGGCCACCGATCCGTTCACCGTGCGCGACATCCGCGTCGAAGGCCTTCAGCGCGTGGAGCCTGGCACCGTGTTCGCCACCATGGGCCTGAAGGCCGGCGACACCTACAACGACGAGCGCGGCACCAACGCCATTCGCGAACTCTTCAAGCTCGGTCTCTTCAAGGACGTTCGCATCGACGTGAACGGCAGCGTGCTGGTGGTGGTGGTCGAAGAACGGCCCACCGTCGCCGACGTCGACTTCGTGGGCACCAAGGAGTTCGACAAGGCCGCGCTGCAGAAGGCGCTGCGCGAGATCGGCCTGGCCGAGGGGCGGGCCTACGACAAGGCGCTGGCCGACCGCGCCGAGCAGGAGCTCAAGCGCCAGTACATCAGCCGCAGCCTCTACAACGCCCAGGTGGTCACCACCGTCACGCCGCTGGAGAACAACCGCGTAAACCTGACTTTCACCGTGACCGAAGGCGAGCCCGCGCGCATCAAGGAAGTGCATGTGGTGGGCAACAAGGCCTTCAGCGAAAGCACCCTGCTCGACCTGTTCGACCAGGACAGCGGCGGCTGGCTGGCCTGGTACACCAAGTCCAACCAGTACTCGCGCACCAAGTTCAACGGCGACATGGAGACGCTGCGCTCCTACTACATCACGCGCGGCTACCTGGAGTTCCGCATCGACTCGACGCAGGTGGCCATCTCGCCGGACCGCCAGACACTCACCCTCACCATCAACATCACCGAGGGCGAGAAGTTCGTGGTGGCCGCGGTGCGGCTCGCGGGCGACTACATGGGCCGCGACGACGAGTTCAAGACGCTGGTGACCATTCGCCCCGGCGCGCCCTACAACGGCGAGCAGGTGGCGGCCACCACCAAGGCCTTCACCGACTACTTCGGCACCTTCGGCTATGCCTTCGCGCGCGTGAAGGCCGTGCCGGAGATCGACCGCGCGAACAACCGCGTCACCCTGGTGCTGAACGCCGAGGCCTCGCGGCGCGCGTACGTGCGACGCATCAACATCGGCGGCAACGCCAAGACACGCGACGAGGTGATCCGCCGCGAGTTTCGCCAGTACGAAGGCGCCTGGTACGACGGCAACAAGATCCGCGCCTCGCGCGACCGCATCGACCGGCTGGGCTTCTTCACCGACGTGAACGTCGACACCGTCGACGTGCCCGGCTCGCCGGACCAGGTCGACCTGGCGGTGAACGTGACCGAGAAGCCGACCGGCTCGCTGCAGCTGGGGGCGGGCTATTCGTCCACCGACAAGGTGTCGCTGAGCTTCGGCATCACGCAGGAGAACGTGTTCGGCAGCGGCAACTACCTGGGGCTGAACGTCAACACCAGCTCGTACAACCGCACCATCTCGCTCACGGCCACCGACCCGTACTTCACCAAGGACGGCATCTCGCGCACGCTGAACGTGTTCCACACCACCACGCGGCCCTACTACGAGGCCGACGGCAACTACAAGCTCGCCAGCGACGGCGGCTCGGTGCGCTTCGGCTTTCCGGTGGGCGAGCAGGACACGGTGTTCCTTGGCATCGGCGTGGAGCGCTATTCGTTCACGCCGGGCACCAACGGCAGCTACACGCTGGTCGACGGGTCGTACGTGTACACGGCCACGCCGCAGGCCTACCTGGACTACTTCAAGTGCACGGGCACGGTGCCGAACGTGAGCTGCGCCAAGTCGAACATCGTGGGCATCCCGGCCACGCTGGGGTGGTCGCGCGACGACCGCGACAGCGCGCTGGTGCCCACGAGCGGCAAGCTGCAGAGCGCCAACCTGGAAGTGGGCGTGGGCAGCGAGCTGCGCTACCTGAAGTCCAACTACCAATACCAGCAGTACTTTCCGCTGTCCAAGCAGTACACGCTCGCCGTCAACGGCCAGCTGGGCTATGCGCGGGCACTGGGCAACAGCACGTTCCCGATCTTCAAGAACTTCTATGCCGGCGGGCTGGGCTCGATCCGCGGCTTCGAGCAGAACTCCCTGGGTCCGACCGACGCGGTCACGGAGGGGGCGCTGGGCGGCACGCGCAAGGCGATCTTCAACATGGAGTTCAGCACGCCCTTCCCCGGCGCGGGCAACGACAAGACGCTGCGGCTGTACTCCTTCTTCGATGCCGGCAATGTGTTCGCCGACCGCACCGCCAGCATGACGGATGCGCAGTGGAAGGCGCAGAACCGCCTTCGCGCGTCGGCCGGCATCGGCATCAGCTGGATCTCGCCGCTCGGGCCGCTGCGGCTGGCGTACGCGGTGCCGCTGCGCTACCAGAAGGCAGACACGGCCAACAACATCGCGGCCGACCGCACGCAGCGCCTCCAGTTCCAGATCGGCACGTCTTTCTGACGGGAGAACGCAAGCCATGGGTCGCATCCTGCTGGTGGAAGACGGGCGCGACAGCGCCTCGCAACTGCTCGCGCACCTGCACGGCGCGGGCCACGAGGTCGAGCAGACCGACGACGCGGCGGTGGCGCTGGCGCGCATCCTGACGGCGCCGCCGGCGCTCACGCTGCTGGGCACCGAGGACGGCATCGCGGTGCTGCAGGAGGTGCGCTCGCACGGCAACCACCCGGTCATTGTCCTGACGGCGCGCGCGCAGGCGTCCGACCGGCTGCTGGCACTGGATGCGGGCGCCGACGACTGCGTGTGCAAGCCCTTCTCTGCGAGGGAAGTGGTGGCGCGCGTGAACACCGTGCTGCGCCGGCATGCGCAGCGCCAGGACGCCGGCCGGCCCTCGGCTGCGGTGAACTTCGCCGGCGGACCGAGCCGGCGGGGCGATGCCCGGCTGGAGGGCCGCCCGCTCGCGCTCACGCGCCGCGAGTGGCTGCTGCTGCGCACGCTGTCGAACGATCCGGGGCGGGTGTTCACGCGCTCGAAGCTGCTGGAAGCGGCGTTTGCCGAGGCCCTCGAGGTGAACGAGCGCGCGGTGGACGGGCACATCAAGAACCTGCGCAAGAAGCTGGCGGACGCCGCACCCGCGCACGACTGGATCCGCTCGGTCTACGGCGTGGGCTTCTGCTTTGCGGATCGGCCGGCGGGCTGATCGGCGACCAGGGCCGCCGCCCGCGCGTGTGTGCTCAGCCCGCGGTGCGCGGCGGCACCAGCGCCTTGACGCGCGCGGCGCCTTCCAGCGCGCGGCCGCGCGCTGGACCTCCGGCACCCATCGGCATGCCGGGCATTCCAATGCCCATGCCACCCCGGGGCGGCATCGCCCCGGGCGGCGGCATGCCGCCCGGCTGCGGCGGCCGGTCGACCACCGGGGACGCAGCCGGGTCGACCACCAGCGCGAGCGTGGCCACGTAGCGCTGGCGCTCCTCGCGCACCGCGCCGAGCACCGTGTCGCCGGCCTTCAGCGCAATGCCGTCGAGGCTGTTGAGCGTGTCGCGCACCCGCGCACGCCGGTAGGGCGAGACCTGCGTGTAGAGGAACTCGCTCAACGCATCGGGCAGGAAGAACTGCGAGGTGAGCACGGCGCGCGCGCCATGGAGCACCTTCATGTGGATGTGCGTGGTGCGCCCCGCGTACCAGCCGGGGTAGACCGTGGCGAACACGGCAGCGCCGTCCCGGTCGGTGAACTGGCTGCCGCGCAGGAAGGTCTTGCCCTCGAAGGCGCCCGCGCGGTCGTCGCCCTGCCCGGCAAAGCCCGAGTAGCGGCCCTGCATGTCGCAGTGCCAGAGGTCCACGCGCAGCCTGGGCAGCGGCTTGCCGGCGGTGTCGCACACACTGAAGCGCACCTCCAGCGGCACGCCCTCGAGCCCTTCGGTGATGTCGCGGCGGACCTGCGCAAGGTCCAGGTAATAGGGGCCTTCGGTGGTCTGCGCGGTCAGCGGCAGAAGAGACGCGGCGGCCTTGGCCGGGGGCGCAGCAGCTTCCGCCGGGCGCGCGGAAGCCGCGCCCAGCGCCGCCGCGCCAAGGGTGGCCAGCAGGCAGCGGCGGCCGGCGGGCGAAGCCTGTGGCTGTGTCATGGGTTGTCCTGCTCGTTGAGGGATCCGGCATCGGCCGCTCGGGTGGCACGCCCCTCGGCCCACAGGACGAACAGCGCCCACGCCTGCGCGACCAGCCAGAAAAACACGGTGATCGCACCCAGCAGCGCAAAGTTCAGGTCCGGTGTCATGGCCCCATGTTGCGGCCGCATTCGGGAGGAATGATGGAGAAACATGGGGAAACCGTCTCCCAATTTTCTCCACATTCGGGCGACATCATCGGCCTCCCTCCCCCGCTACAGATCCGCAAGTCCGATCGCCAAGCATGTCGCAGAATGCGGCCATGCCTCCCCTGTGCCCATGCCCCAACTGACCCTTTCCCGCAAGATCTTCCTGGCGCTGGCGGCGCTGCTGATCGTGCTTCTCATCAGCTTCGCGGGGTTGTCGATCATTGCGCTGCAGCGCGGCCTGGGCTCCTATGTGGCCGAGATCGAGATCCGGCGCATGGACTGGCTGTCGCAGCTGGTGCTGAAGAACTACGTGGCCCACGGCGACTGGAAGAACCTGCGCGACAACGACGACGCCTGGCAGCGCCTGCAGATGGGCCGCTTCGCCAATGTGCTCGACAGCGCCGCCGCCAACGGCGACGAGCGGCGCCTGCCGCCCTGGTACGAATACCGCGCCATGCGCGGCGCGCCGCCCGACGGCGCGCCCCCCGACGGCGCATCCGAGGGGAGCCCGCCGCCGTCCGCGCAGCTCGACCTGCTGGCGCGGCGGCTGCCGGGCATGCCGCCGCCCTGGGTGTTTCCCGATCCGCGCGGCATGCACGACGCCATCTACCAGCGCCTGGCCGTGCTCGACGCGAACGGAGCGCGCGTGGTGGGCGCCGACATCGACCTGCCGAACGCCGCGCGCATGCCGATCCGGCACAACAAGTCGGTCATCGGCTACCTGGCGCTCGCACCGCTGCAGGGGCTGGAGAGCGAGGCCGACCGCGCCTTCATTGCGCGCCAGTCGGGCGTGATCGTGCTCACGGGCCTGTGCGGCCTGGGCTTTGCGCTGGTGCTGTCGTGGCTGCTGGCGCGGCGCTGGTTCAAGCCCATCGACGAGCTCACGCAGGCCGCGCAGGACGTGGCCCGCGGGCGCCTGTCCACCCGTGTCACCGTGCAGGGCTCGGACGAGCTGGCCCTGCTGGGCAAGACCTTCAACGACATGGCGCAGCGCCTGGACACGGTGGAGGCCTCGCGCCGCGCCTGGCTGGCCGATGCGGCGCACGAGCTGCGCACGCCGCTGGCCGCCATGCGCGCCGAGATCGAGGCGCTGCAGGACGGCGTGCGCACCTTCGACGAACGCACCGCGCTGCGCCTGCACCGCCAGGTGATCCGCCTCGGCCAGCTCGTGGACGACCTGCGCAGCAGCATGCGCGAGCCGCAGGGCGGCCTGCTCACTGCCACGGTGTACCCGCTGTCGCTGCTGAAGGAGGCGCTCGACCACACGCGCGACCGCTTCGCCAAGCGCGCCATTGCCGTGGACCGCAGCGCCATCGACCGCATCGACAGCTTCTCGCAGCCCACCGTGGACGGCGACGCGCACCGGCTGCACCAGGTGTTCATGAACCTGCTGGAGAACACGCTGGCCTACACCGACGAAGGCGGCGCGCTGCGCATCGACGTCACGGTGGAAGGCGCATGGACCGGCAACTGCCTCACGCTGCTGCTGGACGACAGCTCGCCCGGCGTGCCCGAGAGCGAGCTGCCGCGCCTGTTCGACCGGCTGTTCCGCGGCGAGACCTCGCGCAGCCGCGAGCACGGCGGCTCCGGGCTGGGCCTGTCGATCTGCCGCGCCACCGTCGAGGCGCACGGCGGCACCATCGACGCGTCGGCCTCGCCGCTGGGCGGGCTGCGCGTGACCATCACCCTTCCACTGGCCGCACCGTCATGACCCGAATTGCCATCGTCGAAGACGAGACCGACATCGCCTCGGTGGTGCAGGACTACCTGCGCCACGCGGGCTACGAGACCACGCATTTCACCGACGGGCAAAGCGCCCTCGAGAGCATCGTGGCCGCGCCGCCCGACCTCACGCTGCTGGACATCATGCTGCCGCGGCTGGACGGCATCGAGGTGCTGCGCCGCGCGCGCGAGCACACGACGCACCCGATCATCATGCTCACCGCACGCATCGAGGAGGTCGACCGCCTGCTCGGCCTGGAGCTGGGCGCGGACGACTACGTGTGCAAGCCCTTCTCGCCGCGCGAGCTGGTGGCGCGGGTGCGCGCGGTGCTGCGGCGCACCGCCGGCCCGGCGTCCGGCGCACAGGGCTCGGCCTCGGCGGACGAGGGGCCGGGGCTGGTGCTGGACGACGTGCACTGGCGCGCCTCGCTCGAAGGCGCGCCGCTGAACCTCACGCGGCGCGAGTTCGGGCTGCTGCAGGTGCTGTCGCGGCACCCGGGACGCATCTTCTCGCGCGCCCGCCTGCTGGAGCTGGCCTACGACGACACGGTGGACGTGACCGAACGCGCCATCGACAGCCACGTGAAGAACCTGCGCCGCAAGCTGGGCGCGGTGACGCCGGCACACGACTGGATCCGCTCGGTGTACGGCGTGGGCTTCGCGTGGGAGGCGCCGGCCGAAGCCGGGAACTGAACGCGGCGCAGCGCCGCGTTCAGCCTTCTTTCTTCTCAGCGGTAGGCCGCCAGCTCCTGCTTGGCGATGGCGTTGCGGTGCACCTCGTCGGGGCCGTCCGCCACGCGCAGATGGCGCTCGTAGGCGTAGAAGTGCGTGAGCAGGGTGTCCTGGCTCAGGCCCATCGCGCCGAAGGCCTGCATGGCCCAGTCGATCACCTTCACGCAGTTGTTGGGCGTGAGCACCTTGATCATCGCGATTTCCTTCGCGGCGACCTTGTTGCCCACGGTGTCCATGCGGTAGGCGGCGTTGAGCACCATCCAGCGCGACTGCTCGATGAGCATGCGCGACTCGGCGATGCGCTCGCGCCACACGCCCTGCTCCGACAACGGCTTGTGGAAGGCGGTGCGCGACACCAGCCGCTGGCACATCATTTCCAGCGCCGACTCGGCCATGCCGATGGCGCGCATGCAGTGGTGGATGCGGCCCGGGCCGAGGCGGCCTTGCGCAATCTCGAAGCCGCGGCCCTCGCCCAGCAGGATGTTCCCGACCGGCACGCGCACGTTGTCGAACACGATCTCGGGGTGGCCGAACGGCGGGTCGTACATGCCGAGCAACTGCATGTCGCGCACGATGGTCACGCCTGGCGTGTTCCTGGGCACCAGCACCATCGACTGCTGCTTGTGGCGATCGGCGTTGTCGGGGTCGGTCTTGCCCATGAGCACGAAGATTTCGCAGCGCTCGTGCATCGCGCCGGTGATGTACCACTTGCGCCCGTTGATGACGTATTCGTCGCCATCGCGCACGATGCTGCAGCGGATGTTGGTGGCGTCGCTGGAGGCCACCTCGGGCTCGGTCATGGCGAAGGAGGAGCGAATTTCGCCCGCCAGCAGCGGCGTGAGCCAGCGTTCCTGCTGCGCCTTGGTGCCGTAGCGCGCCAGCACTTCCATGTTGCCTGTGTCCGGGGCCGAGCAGTTGAAGATTTCCGCGCACCAGTAGCGCCGCCCCATGATCTCGCACAGCGGCGCGTACTCGACGTTCGTGAGGCCCGGGCCGTGCTCCGCCTCGGGCAGGAACAGGTTCCACAGCCCGCGCTCGCGCGCCTTGGCCTTCAGGCCGGCCATCATCGGCAGCTCGGCATAGGGGCGGCCGGCGCGGGCGTTGGCGGCCAGCTCTTCCTCGCGGCGCTTTTCGTTCGGGTAGACGTATTCGTCCATGAACTTCAGCAGCTCGTCGCGCAGCGCGATCACCTTGGGCGTGAATTCGAAATGCATGTCTCTCGTCCTTCTTCGTTCAGTGTGCGGTGGACGATACGTCGCACGGCGGTTGCCGGCGGTCCTCCACGTGACACGTGGCGCGGCGGCATGGGCTTGCGTAGTCCCGCGTAGGACAGCATCCGCCAATCCCGCACGGCGATGGGCGTCGGGTTGCTCGTGCTGGCGTGGCTGGTGCGCCTGTGGTGCGTGCGGCGGCGGCGCGCGCCACGGGCGGCCTGATCCGCACGGGGCCGGGCTGCGGGTCAGCTGGCCGTGGCATGCATCGTGCAAGATCGGCGTCATGCTTCCCCTGTCTCCCGACGCGCTGCGCCAGCGGCTGCGGTCCTTTGCTTCCCGCGCGCAGCCTGTGCGCATTCTTCTCACGCTCGGCAGCCTCATGGCGCTGTGCGGCGCCACCGGTCATCCCGATGCGGTGATCCCGCTGTTCCTGGGCGCCATTGCCAGCGCGCTGGCGGAAACCGACGACAGCTGGCGCGGCCGGCTGCGCGCGCAACTGGTCACGCTGGCGTGCTTCGGCGCCATCGCCTTCGCGGTGGAGGCGGCCTTCGGCCTGCCGCTGCTGTTCATCACCGGACTGGCGCTCGCGGCCTTCGCGCTCACGATGCTGGGCGCGGTGGAGGCACGCTACAAGGCCATCGCGTACGCCACGCTGATCCTGGCGATGTACGCCACGCTGGGCATCGAGAACATGGCGTCGCATGGCGTGCAGGGGCTGGCCGCGCGCGGGCGCGAGCCCCTGCTGCTGCTGGCGGGCGCCGCGTGGTACGGCGTGTTCTCGGTGCTGTGGTGCGCCTTGTTTCCGGCGCAGCCGGTGCAGGCGCGGCTGGTGTCGCTGTTCACGGTGCTGGGCAACTTCGTGCGCTTCAAGGCCTCGCTGTTCGAGCCGCTGCGCGGCATCGACATCGAGCGCAAGCGGCTTGCGCTCGCGCAGCTCAACGCCGAGGTGGTGACGGAGCTGAACGCGGCCAAGGAAAGCATCTTCCGGCGCATTGGCGCACGCGCACCGACCGGGCGGCTGTCGCGCTACCGCGGGCTCTATCTCATTGCGCAGGACGTGCACGAGCGCGCCAGTTCCTCGCACGACGACTACAACGCGCTGGCGGACGCCTTCTTCCACAGCGACCTGCTCTACCGCTGCCAGCGGGTGCTGGGCCTGCAGGGGCTGGCGTGCCAGCGGCTGGCCGACTCGATCGCGCGGCGCGAGCCCTTCGACGCGGGCACGGAGACCGTGCAGGCACTGGCCGACCTGCAGAGCGCCATCGCGCACGAACGCGCACGGGCGACCGAACATGAGCGGCTCGCACTGCTGGCATCGGTCGAGGCATTGGCACGCAACCTGGCGTTGCTCGACGGGCAGCTCGTGGGGGCCAGCCAGCCTTCGGCACGCGCCGGGCGCACGGAGATGGGCCTGTTCGACCGCTCACCGCGCTCGTGGCGCGACGCGGTGGAGCGCGTGCGGCGGCAACTCACGCCGCGCTCGCCGCTGTTCCGGCATGCGCTGCGGCTGTCGATCGCGCTGGTGGCGGGCTACGCGGTGATGCAGGTCATTCATCCCGCGCAGGGCTACTGGATCCTGCTGACCACGCTGTTCGTGTGCCAGCAGAGCTACGGCGACACCATCGCGCGCATGGGCCAGCGCATCACGGGCACCGCGCTGGGCGTGGTGGCGGGCTGGGCGCTGCTGCAGCTGTTTCCGCAGCCGCTGGTGCAGTCGGTGATCGCGGTGGCCGCCGGCGTGGTGTTCTTCGCCACGCGCACCACGCGCTACCTGCTGGCCACCGCGTCCATGACGCTGCTGGTGCTGATGTGCTTCAACCAGGTGGGCGACAGCGGCGTGCTGCTGGTGCCGCGGCTGGTCGACACCGCCATCGGCAGCGCCATCGCGGGCTTGGCCGTGCTGCTGGTGCTGCCGCACTGGCAGGCCAGGCGCATCAACGAGCTGGCGGCCGCCGCGCTGCGCGGCCATGCGGGCTACCTGCGGCAGATCGTCGCGCAGTACCGCACGGGCGCGCGCGACCACCTCGACTACCGGCTGGCGCGCCGCAACGACCACAACGCCGATGCAGCGCTGTCCACCGCGGTGTCGGACATGTTCCGCGAGCCGGGCTTCGTGCGGCCGCGCGCGGGGGTGGCGCTGCGCTTTCTGATCCGCTCGCACACGCTGCTGAGCTACCTCTCGGCCCTGGGCGCCCATCGTTCGGCGCTGCCCGATTCGGCGCAGATGGCGGTGCTGCGCACAGCCGCCGAAGGCGCCATTGCGGCGCTGGAGGCCCTGGCGGCGGGGCTGGACAAGGGCCGCGTGGACGGCCCGGTGGACGCGCAGGCCGAAGCAAGCGCCCGCGCCGCGCTCGTGCAGGCCATTGCCGACAGCGGCAAAAGCGGTGCCGGCGGCGACCCGCAGGCGCGAACTTTTCACACGGAACTCGGTCTGATATGGCTGCAGATCGACGCTTTGCGCACCCACGCAAGCGAGTGGCTGCAGCCTCCAGGCAGCGACACCCCGACCGCGCCGGCCTGAGCGAACATTCCTGCAACCCGGTCGGTCGAAAAAAGGTTGAATTGGCGCGCGACGGATTTGTCGCCGCGCGCCGGGTAAAATTAACCCTCATGTCCCGCTGGTTTACCGCCACTGTCCTTGCCTTCATGTTGTCCTGCTACGGCTTTGCCGTGCTTGCCCACAGCATGATGGGTGGCGGCAATGCGCAAGGTGATACCGCTGCTCAGACCGCCCAGGTGCTCGTGAGCAGCGTTTCGCTGTCCGACGCCTCGGACAGCACCGATGCCGACGTGGCCTCGGACGATTCCCTTTCCGTCGACGAAGCCGGCTCCGAACACGCCGAGCTGGTCGACGCGCGCAACGACGCGCCCGCGTTGCTGCGCTTCACGGAACAGCCGCCCAAGCTGGGCCTGACCACCACCATCGCGCCGTTCCTCGAACGGCCCAAGCGCCCACCCCGGGCCGCTTCCTTCGTCGCCTAGGCCCTAGAAAGCCTTCGCGACCGGGCGCCGCCCCGGCGCCTGCCCATCGATGCGGGGCTGCCGGCCCTCCGGCCGCATCCGCATCGGCACCAGACCTTCCCCATTTCGGGCCGCTTGCCATCTGAACGCGTCGTTGCGTCCAGCCAGCGCCGGTCCACCCCTCAAGGAATCAAGACAATGAACAACAGCCCTACCGCCTTCAACCCCGGCTTCGAGGCCCCCATCGCCTCGGTGCAGGAACGCAACCGCGTGCTGCGCAACACCTACTGGCTGCTCGCCCTCTCGATGGTGCCCACCGTGCTGGGCGCCTGGATCGGCGTGACGACCGGCTTCTCGCGCGCCATGTCGCCGGGCATCGGCCTGATGGTCTTCCTCGGCGGCGCCTTCGGCTTCATGTACGCCATCGAGAAAACCAAGGAATCTGCCGCCGGCGTGCCGGTGCTGCTGGCCTTCACCTTCTTCATGGGCCTGATGCTGTCGCGCCTGGTCGGCACCGTGCTGGGCCTGGCCAACGGCGCGAGCCTGGTGATGACGGCGTTCGCCGGCACTGGCGCCATCTTCTTCGGCATGGCCACGCTGTCGTCGGTCATCAAGCGCGACCTGTCGGCCATGGGCAAGTGGCTCTTCATCGGCGCCATCCTGCTGCTGGTGGCGGGCATTGCCAACTTCTTCATCCAGTCGAGCGCGCTGATGATGACGCTGTCGGTCGCGGCCATCGGCATCTTCTCGGCTTTCATCCTGCATGACCTGAAGCGCGTGAAGGACGGCCTGGAAACCAACTACATCTCCGCCACGCTGGGTGTGTACCTCAGCATCTACAACGTCTTCCAGTCGCTGCTGGCCCTGCTGGGCATCGCCGGCGGCCGCGACGAGTAATCCCCACGAAGGAATATTTCATGCGCCTCACCACCAAAGGCCGCTTCGCGGTCACCGCGATGATCGACATCGCCCTGCACGGCCGCTCGGGCCCCGTCACGCTGGCATCGATCAGCCTGCGCCAGCGCGTGTCGCTGTCGTACCTCGAACTGCTGTTTGGCAAGCTGCGCCGTGCCGACCTGGTCGAATCGACCCGCGGCCCGGGCGGCGGCTATTCGCTCAGCCGCAAGGCGGCGGACATTTCCGTGGCCGACATCGTGCTGTCGATCGAGGAACACGACACCGACAACCGCCGCCGCGAAGCCGGCGAGCCGGGTGAAACCGGCCGCTGCCAGATCGACGACCTGTGGGCCACCGTGAACCTGCGCGCGGTCGAGTTCCTGAAGTCGATCACGCTGCAGGCGCTGGTCGACGAACAGAAGGCCAAGGGCGTGCAGGCCGCCACGCGGCCCGAGCCGCGCCGCGCCGCGCCGGGCGCGCCCGCGCGCAAGCCCTTCATCGTCGACGCGCCGAACTCGGTGTTCGCGCTGGGACGCCGGCACCAGCAAGGCGCGGGCTGAGGCCTGCGCGCGCCATGCCGCCCGGGGGCCCGGCGCCCCCCGGTGTGCCGCCCCCTCAGCGGGGCACTTCGAAGCTCAACGTCGCCGTGTGGCGCACTTCGTCGTACTTCTTTCCATCGACCGTGACGGCGCCATTCACGCGCGCCGTCACCTCCAGCACGTAGAGACCCGGGAACGGCGTCGTGAGCGACACGGTGCCGTCCTTCGCGGGCTTGAGCACGCGGCGCCAGCCTTCGGAGGTGTCGACGTTGACCTGCGTGGCCGGCACCGCATTGCCTTTCCAAAAAGGGACACGGCGCGGCGAAGAAAAAATCTGAAACCGCCCGTCATCGGCCCGGCCCATGCCTCAGCCGCCGGGCGCCACCACCGTCATCAGAGTCGAGACTTCAAGTCATTTTTTCTGCGTCGATCACGCTCACTCCCGCCTGCGGCGCAAGGGCGGCTTCAAGCAATGACTCGGCAATGGAGGACGCCGGATTCAATCGCCAGCGTTGAGGCAGCAGCGGTCCCGCGACGTTCAGCATGCCGACGATCAAACGCTCTCCCAGTCGAAATTCGTCGCGATGCCCTCCGATCACCCCAGGGCGCACCAGCGTCAGTGCGTCGAAGCCGACCTGACGCAGCCCGTTCTCCAGCTCACCCTTGACACGGTTGTAGAAAAACCGCGAATCGGCAGAAGCACCGATCGCTGAGTTCAGCACGTATGTCGGCGTACCGTGTGCGCGTGCCAATCGCGCAACGGCCAGCGGATAGTCGTGGTCAACCCGGCGGAATGCCGTCTGCGACCCTGCCCTTCGCAGGGTAGTGCCGAGCGAGCAGATGACGGCGTCGGCGCGCCACCAGCCGGCATCTTCATCGAGCCGCTCGTAGTCCACCAACGGAGATGACAACCTGGCGTGCGTCGGTAACGCGCGCCGGCTCGGCGCGACGATGGCATCCACCCGTGGGTCTGCCAGCGCCCGTTGCAGCACGTGACGTCCGACCAAACCGGTGGCGCCGACCAAAAGCAATTTCTTTCTCGGCCCGGTCATGCGCGCGCGAACCATTCAATGGACTCGCCGCCGGCGAGGCTGCTGCCTGCGATGAATACTTGAACCATCGTCGATCCCTTGTCGTGTCGTGGGCCCGCCGCAGCGAACGATTCGGCGCCGGACCAACCTGGGTGAAGGGTCAAGGCGCCACGTGGGTGTGGAAGATCTTGCTGATCACCGTCCATTGGCCTTCGACCTTCAGAAGGTGAAAGAAGTCGGTGAAGCAGAAACCCGAGACGTCGTTGGTGTCGATGCGCGCGCTGGCAGCGGTGCCGACGATGTCGACCCTGACGATGGCACCTTGGGCTTCGGGCGACGGGCGGAAGCCGCTGTCGATGCCATCAAACAAGGTCTGGATCGCGCCGCCGCTCAGCTTGCCCTCGCCATCGACGCTGAACATCGTCGCCTTGTCGCTGAAGGCCGGCTTCATGATGCTGCTCTTGGCCTGCTTGCAGCCTTCGTTGTACTTGTTCAGCACTTCGACAATGGCTTGGTATTCCGGCACGTAGGTGGGTTTGTTCATGGTGTCACTCCTGGTGGTTGAAAAGATTCGTTGGAAAAAGCCGGTCGTGGTTGGCCGGCATGGGCATCAGACCGTGCAGCTGTCCGCAACGGTTTCTTCCGCCGAGACCCAGGGTCCCAGCTGGCGCAGCTTGTCTTCGCGATGGTCCAGCCACCAGCCGGCCTGGATGTTCCAGTCGGCATGCGCTGCGTCCGTGCGGGCGGCCCCGAGCGTGTGCTGCGCATGCAGCGGAAAGTGCGGATCGCGCAGCGCTGCATGGCCGAGCGCGACCAGGTCGGCCTGGCCCGACGCGATGATCTCTTCGGCCTGGCGCGGATCGGTGATCATTCCCACGGCCATGGTGCCGATGCGCGCCTCGCGACGGATCTGCGCAGCGAATGGCACCTGGAAGCCGTATCCGCTGGGGTATTCGAAAACACCAAAGCCGCCCGACGAGCAGTCGATGACGTCGACGCCGATCGCCTTCAAGGCCGTGGCGAACGCCACACTGTCGTCGATCGTCCAGCCGCTGCGGCTGCCATCGACCGCCGACACGCGCACAAACAGCGGCTTGTCCTGCGGCCAGACCTCGCGCACCTCGCGCGCGATCTCCAATGGCAGGCGGATGCGGTTCTCGAAGCTGCCGCCGTAGTTGTCGCTGCGGTCGTTCGTCAGCGGCGACAGGAAAGCGTTGAGCAGGAAGCCATGCGCACAGTGCAGTTCCAGCACCTCGAATCCTGCCCGCAGTGCGCGGCGCGCCGCAGCGACGAAATCTGCACGCACCTTCGCGATGCCTCCGGCGTCCAGGGCCTTGGGCACCAGCCAGCCCTTGGCCGCAGGCTGCGCGCTCGGCGACACCACCGGCCAGGGATGCTCGCCACGCGAGGCATCACGCGCGTCGAGCGGACCATTGCCTTCGAAGGCGCGCTGGATGCTGGCCTTGGGGCCGGCATGCGCCAGCTGGATGCCGGGCGTTGCGCCGTAAGCCTTGGCGAAAGCGGCGATGCGCGACAGGCCTCCGATGTGGGCGTCATCCCACAGGCCCAGATCGCCATGCGTGATCCGGCCATCGGGCGACACGGCCGTCGCCTCCACCATCAGCAGTCCGAAGCCGCCAAGGGCAAAACGGCCGTAGTGGGTGGCGTGGTAATCGTTGACATGCCCATCGGTTGCCGTGTACTGGCACATCGGGCTGAGGGCGAAGCGGTTGCGCAGGGTCACGCCGCGCAAGGTCAAAGGTTCAAACAGTTTGCTCATGTTCCGTTGTTGAAGGATGGGTCGATGGATCGCCCGGCGGGTGAAACGAGCGATGGTCCACAGCGCAAGTAGCGCCGTGACCAGCTCACCCCATGTCAGCAATTTTGTAGGGACTGCTACACAACCCATATTGTATAGTGGTCGCTACAGATTCCATCAAGCCATCAGTAATTTCCAGTTGAGAACATCCATGCCGAATGAAAGATTGCTCACGCAGACCCCTCTGAACAAGGGCGGGCGCCCGCGCGGCTTCGACCGCGACCAAGCCCTGACGCATGCGCTGGATGTGTTCTGGCGCAGGGGCTACGAACTGGCGTCGGTGGCTGAGTTGTGTTCCGCGATGGGGGTCAATCCACCCAGCCTCTATGCCGCATTCGGAAACAAGTCCAAGCTGTTTCTGGAAGCGGTGGACTTCTACGAGCATCGCTACTGGGATGCGACCTGGGAGGCGCTGGAGGTCGAACCTGACATCCATCAGGCTGTTGCGAATTTCTTCGATGCCTCGGCCCGCATTCTGTTGTCGCCGCAGGCGCCTTGCGGTTGCCTCGTAGCGCTGGCTGCCGTCAGCGTATCCGACGCATCGGTGGAAGTCAGGGAGGCCATCGACGCATTGCGCCTGGAAGGCAAGGCGTTGTTCGTCAAGCGTCTCAAGCGCGCTGTCAAGGAGGGTCAACTGCCTGCGCAGACAGAGCTGAAGTCGTTGGCGGGCGCGCTCAACACCATGCTTGAAGGGCTGTCGATTCAAGCGCGCGACGGACTGAGCACGTCTGAAATGAGGCGCCTCGCGGCGCACGCGGTGCGCTTGCTGCCGACCCGCCCGTCCGCCGATGCGTGATATGGCGTGGCCCGTGCTGGCGGCGATGATGGCGGTCAGGGCTGCGTTCGCAGGCAGGCCGATGCGCATGTCGGCTCTTGCTGCTTCGAATGGACATGAGG
>NNBU01000450.1_pt1 | contig 34406 bp, 30 predicted proteins | sample 1173781 | NCBI WGS metagenome assembly NNBU01 (sample SAMN07173937, study PRJNA388173) | plant metagenome | biome: Plant school; feature: Soil; material: Symbiotic tissue of Blasia pusilla L.; isolation source: symbiotic tissue sample KVJ2 | host: Blasia pusilla | place: Norway: Troms, Kvaloya...
AGATGTGTGTAAGGGACAGCCTCACGAGCAAGGCCGGCTGGAGCTTCTGGGCCGCATGGCCGGCGGGTGCGCTCATCGCGGGTGCCATGGGTGCGCTGCTCGCGCTGCCGGCGTTGCGCGCCAAGGGGCCGTACCTCGCGATGATCACCATCGCCTTCGGCTTCATCGTGGAGCACGCGATCGTCGAGGCACGCGACCTCACGGGCGGGCAGAACGGCATCATGGGCATCGCGGGTCCTTCGCTCTTCGGCCTGGCGCAGGGTGAGCGCGCGGCGGCCATGCTGGCGGTGCTCACGGCCGGCGTGGCGCTCGTGGCCTTCGCCCTGCTGTCGCGCGGCGGCTGGGGCGCTGCAATGCGCGCGGTGCGCGACAGCGAGACGGCGGCCGAGTCGATCGGGCTCGATCCGCTGCGCATCAAGACCGTGGCCTTCGCGCTGTCGGCGCTGTGCGCGGGCGCGGCGGGCGGGCTGTTCGCGCCGCTGTCGGGCTTCGTCACGCCGCACACCTTCGGCTTCGGGCAGTCGATTCTGTTCGTGCTGGTCGTGATGATCGGCGGCGCGGGATCGGTGGCCGGGCCCGTGGTCGGCGCGCTCGTGGTGGCGCTGCTGCCGGAGGTGCTCGCGAGCCTGGAGGAATACCGGCTGCTGTTCTTCGGCCTGCTGCTGCTGGTCGTGCTGTGGGCGGCGCCGGACGGTGCGGCCGGGCTGTGGCGGCGCGTGATGGCCCCCGTGCTTGCGCGCGTCGCCAGGCAGCCGGCGCTGCTGCCATTGCGCGAAGATGCCACGGGCCTGCCGCCCCGCGCGTCTGGCGCATCGGGCGCACCGATCCGCACCGACGGCCTCACGATGCAGTTCGGCGGCGTGCGCGCCGTGAGCGACCTGGCCTTCGGCACGCACGCGGGCGGCATCACCAGCCTGATCGGCCCGAACGGCGCGGGCAAGACCACGGTGCTGAACATGCTGAGCGGCTTCTACAGGCCCACGGGTGGCGGCTTCCGCCTGGGCGAGGCGCCGCTGCAGGGCCTGCGCGCCTTCCGCATCGCGCGCGCCGGCGTGGCGCGCACCTACCAGACCTCGCAGCTGTTCGGCAGCCTGAGCGTGGAAGACAACGTGGCGCTCGCACTGGGGCGCGGCACGCTCGGGCCGTTGCTGGGCGCGCGGCGCTACCGCTCGGCCGCGGCGCGCGTGCAGGCGCGGCAGCTGCTGGCCTTCTGTGGCTACGCGGGTTCGCCCGACACGCCGGCCGCCGACCTCGCGCACGTCGACCGCCGCCTTGTCGAGATCGCACGCGCCCTGGCCACCTCGCCGCAGGCGCTGCTGCTCGACGAGCCCGCGGCCGGCCTCTCGCGCGAAGACAAGACGCAACTGGCCGCACTGCTGCAGCGCATCGCGGCGGCCGGCATCGGCGTGCTGCTGGTCGAGCACGACATGGAACTGGTCATGGGCATCTCCGACCACCTCGTGGTGCTCGACGCGGGGCAGCGGCTGGCGGTGGGCAATGTCGCGGCCATCCAGGCCGACCCGGCGGTGCGCAAGGCGTACCTGGGCGAGGCGATGACGGCCGGCGCGTCCCCGAAGGCGCCGCGCCCCGCCTTGCCGGCAGTCGCGCCCGAGGTGCTGGGCATCGGCGCGCTGGTGGCCGGCTACGGCGCCGAGCCGGTGCTGCACGGCATCGACCTGCGCGTGCGGCGCGGCGAACTGGTGGCACTGCTGGGCGCCAACGGCGCGGGCAAGTCCACGCTGATGCGCTCGCTGGCCGGGCTGCACCGGCCGGTGCAGGGCGGCATCCACCTCGAAGGCGTGGAACTGGCGGGCCTGCCCGCCGAGCGCATCGTGGCGCGCGGGCTGGTGCTGGTGCCCGAAGGCCGGCAGGTGTTCCCCGAACTCAGCGTGCGCGACAACATCCGCCTGGGCGCCTTTCTCGACGGGCGCGACATCGACGCGCGCACCGAGGCCATGCTGGTGCGCTTTCCGCGCCTGCGCGAGCGGCTGCACCAGCGTGCGGGGCTGCTGTCGGGCGGCGAGCAGCAGATGCTGGCCATCGCGCGCGGGCTGATGTCGCAGCCGCGCGTGCTGCTGCTCGACGAGCCCTCGCTCGGGCTGGCGCCGAAGATCATCTCGGAACTGTTCGAGGCGCTCGACACCTTGCGCGCCGAAGGGCTCACCGTGCTGCTGGTCGACCAGATGGCCGCGCTGGCGCTGGCGCTGTGCGACCGGGCCTATGTGATGGAAGGCGGGCGCATCGTGGCGCAGGGCAGCGCGGCGGACATCGCGGCCGACGGTGCGCTGGCCAAGGCCTACCTGGGCGCGGCTTGAGTCTCTGAAGCCCTGAAGCCGCCGTGCCGGCACCCCCCGGCACGGCGGCACAATCGCGCGATGCGATTTTTCAAGGACCTGAGCCTTTCGGCTTTCACCGCGGGCTTCGTGGCCGTGCTCGTGGGCTTCACCAGTTCGGTGGCCATCGTGTTCCAAGCCGCCCAGGCTTTCGGCGCCACGCCGGAAATGGCGGCCTCGTGGATGTGGGCGCTGGGCATCGGCATGGGCCTGGCCTCGGTGCTGCCCTCGCTGTGGTGGCGCCAGCCCGTCATGATTGCCTGGAGCACGCCCGGCGCGGCCGTGCTGGCGGTGGCGGGCATGGGCTACAGCATGAACGAGGCGGTCGGCGCCTTCATCGTCTGCGCGGTGCTGATGGTGCTGGCGGGCGCCACCGGCTGGTTCGAGCGCGTCATGAACAAGATCCCGATGGCCATCGCGTCCGCCTTGCTCGCCGGCGTGCTGGCGCGCTTCGGGCTCGGCGCCTTCATCGCGGCGCAAACGGCGCTGCCGCTGGTGCTGCTGATGCTCGGCACCTACCTCGTGGCCAAGCGGCTGCTGCCGCGCTACGCGGTGCCGCTCACGCTGCTGGTGGCCATCGTGTTCGTCGCGGCGCGCGGCCAGCTGGCGTGGTCGGCGGTGCATTTCTCGCTCACCTGGCCGGTGTTCACGATGCCGGTCTTCAGCTGGCAGGCCATCGTCAGCCTGGCGCTGCCGCTGTTCGTGGTGACCATGGCCTCGCAGAACCTGCCGGGCGTGGCCGCCATCCGCGCGGCGGGCTATGGCGGGCTGCCGGTCAGCAAGCTCATCACCATCAGCGGGCTGACCACGCTGGTGCTTGCGCCGTTCGGCGCCTTCGCGCTGAACCTGAGCGCCATCACCGCGGCGATCTGCATGGGCCGCGAGGCGCACGAAGACCCGGCGCGGCGCTACACGGCCGCCGTGAGCTGCGGTGCGATCTACGTGGTGATCGGCCTGTTCGGCGCGGCCGTCACCGGGCTGTTGACGGCCTTTCCGAAGGAGCTGGTCGCGGCCATCGCCGGGCTGGCGCTGCTGGGCACCATCGGCGGCGGCCTGGCGGCTGCGGTGCGCGACGAGTCGCACCGCGAGGCGGCGCTGATCACCTTCCTGGTCACGCTCTCGGGCGTGACGCTGGCGGGCATCGGCTCGGCCTTCTGGGGCGTGGTGGCCGGGGCGGTGGCGCTGGCGGTGCAGCAGATTGGCCGCTCGCCAAGCTCGAAAGCCTTTGAAAAGGCCCCGCCCGGCAAGGAGATCGCCCCTTCCGGCAACATCGCGCCCGACATCCCTGAGGCCGCCGCTCCCGGCGCCGGAAAGAACATCTGATGAAAAACATCCTCTTCGTCGCCGATCCGCTCGACCAGTTCAAGATCTACAAGGACACGACCTTCTCGATGATGCGCGAGGCCCAGCGCCGCGGCCACCGCATCGCGGCATGCCTGCCGCAGGACATCCAGTGGAAGTCGGGCGGGCTGGTCACGGCCGTGGTGCAGCAGATCACGCTGACCGGGGATGCGAAAGACTGGTACACGGTCGACATCACCGAAAGCAAGGCGCTGAAGGACTTCGACGCCGTGCTGATGCGCAAGGACCCGCCCTTCGACGCCGAGTACATCTATTCGACGCACCTGCTGCAGCAGGCCGAGCGCGAAGGCGCGCAGGTGGTCAACTCGCCGCGCGCGCTGCGCGACCACCCCGAGAAGCTCGCGATCATGGAGTTTCCGCAGTTCGTCACGCCCACCCTGGTCACGCGCAGCGCGCAGGCCGTGCGCGACTTCCATGCGGAGCACGGCGACATCATCCTGAAGCCGCTCGACGGCATGGGCGGCATGGGCATCTTCCGCGTGAAGCAGGACGCGCTGAACCTGGGCTCCATCGTCGAGACGCTCAACAAGGACGGCGCCGAGACGATCATGGTGCAGCGCTTCGTGCCCGAGGTGGTGCAGGGCGACAAGCGCATTTTGATCATCGCGGGCGAGCCGGCGCCCTTCGTGCTGGCGCGCATTCCGCAGGGCACCGAGGTGCGCGGCAACCTGGCGGCCGGCGGCAAGGGCGTGGCGCAGCCGCTGACCGCGCGCAACCGCGAGATCGCCGAGGCGATTGGCAAGGTGCTCGCGCCGCGCGGGCTGCTCCTGATCGGGCTGGACGTGATCGGCGACTCGGTCACCGAGATCAACGTGACCAGCCCGACCTGCTTTCAGGAAATCACCGAGCAGACGGGCTTCGACGTGCCGAAGATGTTCATCGACGCGCTGGAGGCGCACCTCGCGCGGTAGCGCGAGGGCGGCGGTCAGAAGTCGATCGTGCCGCTCACTGCAAAGGTTCGCGGCGCGCCCAGCACCAGGTAGTTGGAACCCTGCGTGCCGCCCACCGACGCCCAGTACGACTTGTTGAACAGGTTGTCGATGCGCGCACGCAGCGTGAGCGCGCGGCCGTTGCCCAGGTCGACAAGGTAGCGCGCGCCGATGTCGAAGCGCGTCCACGACGGCACCGACTGCGTGTTCGTGGCATTGGCGTACTGTTTCGAGGTGTAGAGCAGGCGAGCGTTCAGCGACAGGTTGCGCAGGCCGGGCACGTCCCATTCGGCGCCCAGGTTGGCCTGCTGCCGGGCCACGCCGATGGCGTTCAGGCCGTCGGTGGCGCCGCCGGCCGTGTTCTTCTGCTTGGCGTCCAGCAGGGTCAGGCCGCCGAGCAGGCGCAGGCCCTTGGTGGGCTGGCCGAACACCGAGAACTCCAGGCCCTGGTTGCGCTGCTTGCCGTACAGGCCGTAGGTCTGGCCGGAGTAGTAGTAGGTGGGTTGGTCGGTGGTGAAGAACGCGGCGCTGGCGCCGAGCGTGCCGCCGTCGTACTTGACGCCGATTTCCTTCTGCTTGGCCTGGTACGGCGCGAAGATTTCGCCGGCATTGGTGACGGGGCGGTTGTTCACCGTGGTGCCCGCCACTTCGCCCTTGACCAGGCCTTCGATGTAGTTGGCGTAGGCCGACACGGTCGGCGTGATCTTGAACACGACGCCGGCCACCGGCGTGGTCTTGCTCTTGTCGTAGGTGCTGGTCTGCTTGAGCGTGGTGTAGGCGAAGCTGGTCTGCTCGATGGTCTGGCGGCGCGCGCCGAGCGTGACGAGCAGGCGGTCGTCCATGAAGGCCATGGTGTCGGCGACGGCCACGCTGGAGGTGTCGATCTTGTCGGTCAGGCGCGGGTCTGCCAGCGTGTTGCCCGTGAAGCCGTTGGCGATCGGGTAGATCGAGGCATACGGCGCGTAGATGTTGTTGCGCACGCTGCCCGACGAGATGGCGTAGGCGTTGTCGCGGTCGTTGCTGTACTTGGCCACCGAGGCCACCACGGTGTGCTTCACGGGGCCGGTGGCGAAGGTGCCGCGCACGCCGAGTTCGGCCGTGCCGATGCGGTCCTTGCGGGTGTTGCTGAAGCGCGTGTTGCTGGTGTCGCCGAAGGCGTTGGTCAGCGTCGGGTTCGACAGCACGTTGTCTTCGTCGCTGCGGCGCACGCCGCCGGCGGCCCAGGCCGTGATGTTGTCGGTGATGTCGACTTCGCCGCGGAAGGTGGCGAACTTGTCCTTTTCCTTGGAATAGGTCCAGGGCTGAGCGAAGTTGGTGCGGGCATCGGGCGCGCGCGGGATCGGCAGCGTGGAAGAAGGCGTGAGGCTGGGGCGGCCGTCCTTCAGGTCGTAGTCCTGGTAGCCGAAGTCGGCTGACAGGCGCACGTTGCGGCTGTGCCAGTCGAGGCCCACGCCGAAGGCGCTGAGCTGCTGGCTCTCGTTCTTGAAGCCCGTGCCGCCTTCGCGGCGCACCGCGTTCACGCGCACGCCCAGGCTGTCGTCGGGACCGAAGCGGCGTGCCAGGTCGAGGTTGACGAAGCCCTGGCCGCCGGTCTGCACGCCGAAGCCCACGCGCGTGAGCGGTTCGTTGGGCGCGCGCTTGGGCAGCAGGTTGATCGCACCGCCGATGCCGCTGCCGCCGGGGGCCGCGCCGTTCAGGAAGGTGTTGGCACCGCGGAACACTTCCACGCGCTCGAAGAATTCGGAGGCGATGTACTGGCGCGGCAGCATGCCGTAGAGGCCGTTGTACGAGACGTCGTCCGAGTACACGGGGAAGCCGCGCATCACGTACAGCTCCTGGAAGTTGCCGAAGCCGCGGGCCTGGCGCACCGACGGATCGTTCAGCAGCACGTCGGCCACGCTCTTGGCCTGCTGGTCCTGGATCAGCTCGTTGGTGTAGTTGGTGCTGGAAAACGGCGTGCTCATCATGTCCTGGTTACCCAGGATGCCGACGCGCCCACCGCGCGCCACCTGCCCGCCGGCGTAGGGTTTGGTCAGGCCTTCCGCCGAGGCGTCGGCGCTGGCTTCCACGTTCACCGTGGACAGCGTGCCGCTCGACGCCGCAGTGGCAGCGGGTTCGGCCGCGGGGGTCTGGGCCAATGCTGCCACGGCGTTGAGCGCGAGCAGCGATGCGACCACGGTAGGCCGGAGATGGAACGAAGGAGTGAACATGGGCGGATCGAACGATGCAAATGAGAACCGTTATTGTTCTCCTGTTTGCGTCCACCCACTGATACTTTCATGCACTGTTGCTAAAAAGTGTCAGTCAAAAGACCGCACTTTTGTTTGCAATCAGACCCCCGACAACCGCCCGTCCACGAACACATGCAGCTCGCCCGGTGCGAACTGCGTCCACGTCTCGTTGGTGGTGAGCGGCGCGGTCACCACCACGGCCACGCGGTCGGTGGGCGTGGTGTGCTGCGCGAAGTCGATCGCCAGGTCTTCGTCCGACAGCTGCGCCGTCACGAAGGGGTGCTGGCGCTCCACGTACCAGAGGTTGGTGGAGGCATGCGCCCACAGCGCCTGGCCGTTGGACAGCATGAAGTTGAAGGTGCCGTGGCTCGCGAGCTGCGGCGCCAGTTCGCGCAGCGTGAGCGTGAGCTCCTCGATGCTCGGCACGCCGGCGTGCGACTTGGCCAGCTCCTGCATCAGCCAGCAGAAGGCGTGTTCGCTGTCGGTGTTGCCCACCGGGTGGAAGTTGCCGTGCAGGCGCGGGCGAAAGTCCTTCAGGTCGCCGTTGTGGGCGAACACCCAGTAGCGCCCCCAGAGCTCGCGCACGAAGGGGTGGCAGTTCTGCAGGTTCACCTCGCCCTGCGTCGCCTTGCGGATGTGCGCGATGACGTTGCGGCTCTGTATGGGGTAGCGGCGAATGAGCTCCGCCACCGGCGATTCGCACGCCGGCTGGTGGTCCACGAAGTGGCGCAGCCCCCGGTCCTCGAAGAACGCGATGCCCCAGCCGTCCGCATGGTGATCGGTGCGGCCGCCGCGTTGCGCGAACCCCGTGAAGCTGAAGGTCACGTCGGTCGGCGTGTTGCAGTTCATCCCTAGCAATTGGCACATGGCAGCGATTAGACCGCGATTCGCGCCGGCCCCTGCACGCCGGGCGACTTGCCCGACCATCGGGTTGCCGCTAGCGGATGAACTTGCCTTCCTTGGTGACCCGCACCATCTCGATGAAGCGCGAACCCGTGTTGCTCGTGCCGGTGAAGTCGATCTCCATGCCGCCGATGCGCAGCTTCATCGCCTTCAGTGCGGTGTGCAGCCTGGCGCGCGTCAGGTCGCGGCCGGTGCGGCGCAGGCCCTCGATCATGACCAGCGCATTCACATAGCCCTCGTAGGCCAGGTAGCCGATGTCCACCTTGGCGCGTTCGGCCAGCTGGCGGAACTCGCGCGCGGCCGTGTCGACCTCGCTCCACGGGTAGGGCACGATCTGCGAAATGGCGAGCCCGCTGGTCTTGTCGCCCACGAGCTTGGCCGTGACGTCGCCCGGCACGATCGACATGCCGTAGTACATCTGGCGCCCGCCGGCCGCCCAGGCCGCCTTCATCACCTCGCCGCCGATGCCGCCGCCCAGGTACATGATCACGGCCTGCGCCTTGCTGTCGGCAATCGCCTTGCCCGATGCCTCGTTGCCCGTGCCGTCGCCCTTGACCGCCACCGCGGCCTCCGGTTTCAGCTTGAGCGTGGCCAGCGCGGCTTCGACCAGCTGGGCCACTTCCGCGCCGCCGGGGTTGTCCAGGTACGCCACGCCGATGCGCGTCACGCCGATGGTGGTCAGGTGCTGCACCAGCGCCTGGGCCTCGCGGGCGAAGGTGGCGCGCACGAAGTACCCGGCGCCGCCCATCTTTTCGCGGGCCGAGTCCGACACCGCATAGCCGCCCACCGTCGGCGCGCCGCTCTGGTTCACCACCTTGGCGCCCGCGGCCGTGGTGCCCGAGCCCACGCAGCCGAAGAAGGCGAAGACGCGGTGCTCCGCCAGCAGCTTCTCGTAGTTGGCCAGGGCCTTCTCGGGCTTGAGTTCGTCGTCGAGCGAAACCACCTTGATCTTGCGGCCCGACAGCCCGCCCTGCGCATTGACCGCATCGAAGGCCAGCCCGGCCCCCGCCATCACCACCTTGACCGGCACGCCCAGCGGGCCGCTCAGGATGCCGGTGTGGCCCAGGACGATGTCGGTGTCGGTGACGCCGCTCTCCGCGGCGAAGGCGGACGAAAGAGGGCCAAGAGGGCCAAAGACGGCCCCGGCCGCGGCCGAGGCGGCGATGAAGTTTCTGCGGTGCATGGGAACCCGATTGCGATCTGGACCATTTGGATACAACTGATAACAATTGAATGCCAAAGTCCCCGCATCCGTCGCCGGGGTTTACCCCGTGTTGCGTACAGGCCCACCGGCCGGCGTGGCCCCCGAGCGCAACTGCCAGGCGGCGCAGATGGCCAGCGCACACAGCCCGGCCAGCATCGCGAACACCTCGTCGAAGGCCGCCAGCCGCGCCGGGCTGGTCATGGGGTTGGCCAGCGAATCGCCGTGCGCCGCCAGCCGCCACTCGAGCACGATGGCACACAGGCTCACGCCGGCCGCGCCGCCCAGCATGCGCACGAAGTTGATGGCGCTGGCGCCCTGCGGAATCAGCGGCTTGGCCAGCGGCCGCATCGAGCCCAGGTTGAGCGAGGGCAGGATGAAGCCCAGCCCGATGCGCCCGATCACCGCGAAGACCACCAGCAGCCACAGCGCGCTGTCCAGCCGCAGCACGATCATCAGCGCGAACGACGCGGCCAGCAGCGCCAGGCCGATCGTCACCAGCAGCCAGGTCGGGTGCCGGTCGGCCAGCCGGCCCACGCCGGCGATGGTCAGCGCCAGCACCAGGCCCGCCGGCAGCAGGATGGTGCCCACGTGCGATGCGGACAGCTGCAGCCCCACCTGCATGTACACCGGCAGCAGGTAGGTCGAGCCGAACAGCGCCGTGCCGTAGATGAAGGCCACCACGCTGCCCATGGCGAACTGCCGGTACTGGAACAGCGCCAGGTTCATCAGCGGCGTGCCGCCCGAGGCCGCCAGCCGCCGCTGCCACCACACGAACGCGGCGAACCCCGCCAGCGCGCCCACCAGCAGCAGCGCGGCCTGCAGCGGCGAGTCGCCGCGCAGCGCCACCAGGCCGTTCAGCAGGCACAGCGTGCCTACCGTGCCCAGCGCCAGCCCGCGTGCGTCCAGCCCGCTGCCGCGCACCGCGGCCACGCCGCCCGGCGCCGTCTTCGGCACGAACTTGTAGGCCAGCCAGATCGAGGCCAGGCAGAACGGCACCACCATGAAGAAGATCGAGCGCCAGCCGAACAGGTCGACCAGCACCCCGCCGATGCTCGGCCCGATGGCCGGCGCCAGCACCACGCCCATGCCGAAGATGCCGCTCGCGCGCCCCTGCTCGTGCGGCTCGAAGGCGCGCAGGATGATGATGGCCGGAATGGGCTGCACCACGCCCGCCGCCAGTCCTTCGGCCACGCGCGCGAACAGCACCAGCGAGAAGTTGTCGGCCAGGCCGCCCACGATGCCGCCCAGCAGCAGCAACAACATGGTGCCGACGTAGGTGCGCCGGTAGCCGTAGCGCGACAGCAGCCACGGCGTGGTGAGCATCGACACCGTCATCGCCACCATGAAGCCCGAACTCACCCACTGCGCGCGCTCCTGGCCGAGCGAGAAGTGGTGGCTCATGCCGGGGATCGCCACGTTGACGATGGTCGAAGACATGATCGACGCCATCGTCCCCACCATCACCGACAGCAGCAGGTACCAGCGGTAGCGCTCGCCGTAGCGTTCGCGCAGGGTGCCGATGGACGGTGGGGCCGGCGCGGTGGCGGCTTCGGAAGGCTGTGGGGAGGTCATGGAGCGGCGGATGGTGTGGGGGTCCGTCGTCCTACAAGCATATCGGCGATTGCATGGCGAAGGGCGCGGCGGGCAATTGCACAATGCAGCGGCTGCGCCCCCCGCGTCAAGACCGATACAACAAATGGACTCCCCAGTGAACGACCAAGCCGCCATGGCACAAGAAGTGGCGCCACAGCCCGAAGGCGCGACAACGCTCGCCACCGAACTTGCCGCACCCACCGTCAGCCGTTCGTACCGATGCCAGTGCGGGCGCCCCGTGTTCCTGCGCAACAGCCAGTGCCTAGCCTGCCGCACGCCCCTCGGTTACGTGGCCGACCGCCTCGGCGTCATGCCGCTGGCTCCGGCGCAGGGCGAGGGCGCGCCGCCCGACACCTTCACCGTGTTCGGCGACCCGCAGGGCCTCGTCTACCGTCGCTGCGCCAACCTCATGACCCCCGCGGCCTGCAGCTGGATGGTGCCCGCAGCGCGCGACGGCGACGCGCTGCCGGTCGACGTGCACGGCCTTGCGCCGGGCTATTGCCTGGCCTGCAGCGTGACGCGCACCATTCCCGACCTGTCGCAGGAGGCCAACGGCGTCTTCTGGGGCAAGCTCGAACAGGCCAAGCGGCGGCTCATCTCGCAGCTGCTGGCGCTGGGCCTGCCGGTGGTGAGCCGCCACGCCGACCCGGTGCACGGCCTGGCCTTTGATTTTCTGAGCAACATGCCCGGGGCTCCGCACGTGATGACGGGCCACGACGACGGCGTGATCACCCTGAATGCCGAGGAGGCCGAAGACGCGGTGCGCGAGCGCATCCGCGCCGAGATGCGCGAGCCCTACCGCACGCTGCTGGGCCACTTCCGGCACGAGATCGGCCACTACTACTGGGACCTGCTGGTGCTGCCCACGCCGTGGATCGACGACTTCCGCGCGCTGTTCGGCGACGACCGCGCCGACTACGCGGCCGCGCTGCAGGTGCACTACGACCAGGGCCCGCCGCCCGACTGGGCCGACCGCTTCGTGAGCAGCTACGCCAGCACGCACCCGTGGGAAGACTGGGCCGAGACCTGGGCCCACTACCTGCACATGGCGGACACGGCCGACACCGCGATGAGCTTCGGCGTCGACGCCACCAACGTCGAGCTGACCAGCGACCTCTTCACCGTCGACGACCTGTGGCAGCCCGACCATCCTGACGCGGCGAAGTTTCTCGATTTCATCAACGGCTGGGTCAAGCTCACCAACGTGCTCAACGAGCTGTCGCGCAGCATGGGTCAGCCCGACTACTACCCCTTCGTGCTGCCGCGCACGGCGGTGGGCAAGCTGCAGTTCATCCACTGCGTGGTCACCGAGCAGCGGCCGGGCAGCGCGCCGACGATGGTGGTGGCCAGCGAGGTGACGGCGGCACCGGCGCTCGATGCCGAGGCGCCCCTGCAGTCGCAATCGCAATCGCAGGGCCAGTCGCAAAGCCAATCACAGTCGCAGAGCCAATCGCAGTCGCAGCCGCAAACCCAGCCGCAGGATTTCGTTCAGTCCTGAGGCGCGGGCGCGTCCGTCGCGTCCGTTGCCCCCATGGCGCAGCGCGCGCAGATGCATGCCAGGCCGCGCATGTCGGCCGGCAGGTTCGTCAGCGGCGCGTTGCTGAAGTCCACCTGCATGCACCAGCACGCGGGTTGCGCCTGGCCGGTCTCGCGCTCGATCTCCATCGCGCAGCGGTTCGGGGCGCCGCACAGCGGGCAGCGCGTGGCGTCGATGACCGCAGCAGTAGGGGTCATGCGATCTCGAAGGCCGGCAGCTTCTTCGCCACCGCGACGTTCTTCAGCGTCACGTACACCGGCAGGCCGCCGCTGTAGGCCGGGTAGTCCTCGCCCTCGATCAGCGGCAGCAGGTAGCGCCTGCATTTCTCGGTGATGCCGTAGCCGTCGTCCGAAATGAAATCGCGCGGCATCGGCTTCTCGACGTTGGCGACCGACTCGAGCGGCGCGCTGCCCAGGCGATAGGCGTAGGGCACGTCGGACGTGCGCTCGATGGTCGGCATCACCGCGTTGCGGCCTTCCAGCGCGAGTTCGACCGCGCGCTGGCCCAGCTCGTAGGCCTGCTTCACGTCGGTGGCCGAGGCGATATGCCGTGCCGCGCGCTGCAGGTAGTCGGCCACGGCCCAGTGGAACTTGTGGCCCAGCGCGTCCTTCACCATCTGCGCCACCACCGGCGCCGCGCCGCCGAGCTGCGCATGGCCGAAAGCGTCGCGCGTGCCCTGCTCGGCCAGGAAGGTGCCGTCGGGGTGGTGGCAGCCTTCGGACACCACCACCGAGCAGTAGCCGTGCTGCTTCACCAGTTCGTCGACGCGCGCGATGAAGCGCGCCTTGTCGAACTCGATCTCAGGGAACAGCACCACCACCGGAATGCCCTGGTCTGCCGCCAGCCCGCCGGCCGCGGCGATCCACCCCGCGTGCCGGCCCATCACTTCGAGCACGAACACCTTGGTGGAGGTGGCGGCCATCGAGCGCACGTCGAACGAGGCTTCGATGGTGGACACCGCCACGTACTTCGCGACCGAGCCGAAGCCCGGGCAGCAGTCGGTCAGCGGCAGGTCGTTGTCGATGGTCTTGGGCACGTGGATGGCCTGCAGCGCATAGCCCATCGACTGCGACAGCTGGCTCACCTTGAAGCAGGTGTCGGCCGAGTCGCCGCCGCCGTTGTAGAAGAAGTAGCCGATGCCGTGGGCCTTGAACACCTCGATGAGCCGTTCGTACTCGCGCCGGTTCTTCTCCAGCGACTTGAGCTTGTAGCGGCACGAGCCGAAAGCACCCGAGGGCGTGGAGCGCAGCGCCGCGATGGCCTCGGCCGATTCGGCGCCGGTGTCGATCAGCTCCTCGGTCAGCGCGCCGATGATGCCGTTGCGTCCGGCGTAGAGCTTGCCGATGCGCTGAGGGTGCTGGCGTACCGTTTCGATCACGCCGCAGGCCGACGCGTTGATGACCGAGGTGACACCGCCCGACTGGGCGTAGAAGGCGTTGAGGATGGGCATGCGGGCATTCTCCCGCAGCCCTCCGTCAGGCGCCAGTGTCAGGATGTCAGCGTGCTCAGCGGCTTTCGAACACGGGCGGGCGCTTCTGCAGGAAGGCGCTCACGCCCTCGCGAAAGCTGGGTCCGTCGATCAGCACGCGCTGGCGCTCGCTTTCGTAGTGCAGTTGCTCTTTGAGCGTGTGGCGCTCGGCGGCCTCGAAGGCTTCGCGCGCCTCCACCACCGCGTGCGCGGGCAGCCGTGCCAGGCGCTGCGCGATGGCGCGTGCTTCGTCCATCAGTTGCTCGTCGTCGGCGCAGGCCCAGATCAGGCCCCATTGCACCGCGCGCTCCGCGCTCAGGCGCTCGTCGAGCAGTGCCATGCCCATCGCGCGCGCCTTGCCGGCCAGGCGCGGAATGGCCCAGGTGCAGCCCAGGTCCGGCACGATGCCGAGCTTGGGCAGGAAGGGCAGGTAGAAGTAGGCGCTGCGTGCCGCAATGGTCACGTCGGCCGCCAGCGCCAGGCCCACGCCCGCACCCGCCGCCGGTCCGTTCACCGCGGCCACCACCGGCACGGGCAGCGTGCGCAGCGTTTCGATGAGCGGGTTGCTCAACGCCTGCATCGCCTCGGCGGTCTGCGTGCCGAGCGATTTGCCGGCCTCGCCCGGCGCCATCGCGCTCAGGTCCGCGCCCACGCAGAAGGCCTTGCCCGCGCCCGTGAGGATCACGGCGTGCACCGCGCGGTCGTCGCGGATGCGCTCCAGCGCGTCGCGCAGTTCCACTTGCAGGTTGTGCGCGATCGGGTTGAGCTTGGCCGGCAGGTTCAGCGTGAGCGTCGCGATGCCGTCGGTCAGGTCGTACAGGACGAAGGGCTGCGCGGTCATGCTCACAGCCTTTCGACGATGGTCACGTTGGCCATGCCGCCGCCTTCGCACATGGTCTGCAGGCCGTAGCGCTTGCCGCGCTGGCCGAGCGCATGGATCAGCGTGGTCATCAGCTTGGTGCCCGAGGCGCCCAGCGGATGGCCCAGCGCGATGGCGCCGCCGTTCACGTTCAGGCGCGCCGGGTCGGCATCGAGCGCCTGCAGCCAGGCGATGGGCACGGGCGCGAAGGCCTCGTTCACTTCATACAGGTCGATGTCGGCGATGTTCATGCCGGCCTTCTTCAGCGCGCGCTGCGTGGCGGGCAGGGGCGCCTCCAGCATGATGACCGGGTCGTGACCCATCACGCTCATGTGGTGGATGCGCGCCAGCGGCTTCACGCCCAGTGCCTTCAGGCCGCGCTCGTTCACCACCAGCACGCCGCTGGCGCCGTCGCAGATCTGGCTGGCCGTGGCCGCGGTGCAGCGCCCGCCCTCGGCGATGAGCTTCACGCCCGCAATGCCTTCCAGCGTGGCCTCGAAGCGGATGCCTTCGTCCACCGTGTGCCGTTCGCCCGCGCCGGTGCCGTCGGCCAACAGGATCTCGATGGGCACGATCTCCTCGTTGAACGCGCCCGCGCGGGTGGCCGCAATGGCGCGGTGGTGGCTCTCCAGTGCGTAGCGGTCGAGCGCGTCCTTCTCGATGCCGTAGTTCTTCGCGATCATCTCCGCGCCGGTGAACTGGCTGAACTCCACGCCGGGGTAGCGCGCCTTCATCGCCGGGCTCATGTAGGTGCCCAGGCCCGCCTTGGCCGGCAGCGCGTTGGGTGTGAACATGGGCACGCGCGTCATGCTCTCGACGCCGCCCGCGATCACCGCGTCCATCGCGCCCGACATCACCGCCTGCGCCGCGAAGTGCAGCGCCTGCTGCGACGAGCCGCACTGCCGGTCGACCGAGGTGCCCGGCACTGACTCGGGCAGCTTCGACGCCAGCACCGCATTGCGCGCGATGTTGGTCGCCTGTTCGCCCACCTGGCTCACGCAGCCCAGGATCACGTCCTCCACCGCTGCGGGGTCGATGCCGCTGCGCGCCACCAGCGCGTCGATCACCTGCGCCGCCAGGTCGGCCGGGTGCCAGCCCGCAAGCTTGCCGCCGCGCCGGCCGCCTGCCGTGCGTGCCGCGGCCACGATGTATGCCTCTGCCATGTTCTTGTCCTTCAGGTAACGGGAATGCGGGGAGCCCCAAGGCAGGAAGGCCGCCCGTCACAGACAACGGCGGCCTTCGAAGCGCAGTGACCCATGGGCATCGATGGTTCGATGCCCATGGGGTCCGGTCAAGCCGGGGACAACCCGTGGGACAGGAGTCGCCAAGGCGACCGCGCCGGCGTGCGCCGCGTCAGGGGGATCGCAGCGGCTTGCGCGTCCGACACGGTGATGCACGAGGCCTCCAGCGCGGAGACCAGCACGCGCCGGTGGTCGGTGCTTTCGAAGCGCTCGCCCGGGGCGAGCACGATGTCGCGCGGGTCGCGGTCCAGCGTGACCCAGACCGAGCCGCTGCGGCATTCGATGCCCACGCCGGCGCCGTCGGGCACGGCGAAGACGGCGCGGTGCGGCAGGCTGACATGGAAGCGGGAGGCGTCCGAAGACGGATACGCCGACGGGTAGGAAGAAGGGCGGGCAGTGCTCATGGCAAGCTCCATTGCATTCGTGATACGAATGAATATAGTGAGCCGAGCTTCCCTTTACACGCGGTCATTTGGAACTCGTTGCATGCATCCAGAGAATGCGAAAGCCTCCACCGCCGAACTGCCGCCGCTCGAGTTGCTGCGCAGTTTCGAGGCGGCCGCGCGCCGGTTGAGCTTCACGCTGGCGGCCGGCGAACTGCACCTGACGCAATCGGCCGTGAGCCGGCAGATCCAGCAGCTGGAGGCCAGCCTGGGCGTGCCGCTGTTCGAGCGCCGGCACCGCGCGCTTGCGCTCACCGAGGCCGGTGGTGTGCTGCAGCGCGCCGTCACCGACAGCCTGGAGCGGCTGCGCGACGCCACCGCGCGCGTGCGTACGGCCTCCGCGCCGCGCCAGGTCGCGATCACCACCACGCCGGGCTTCGCCTCGCTGTGGCTCATTCCGCGTCTTGCGCGCTTCACCGGCAGCCACCCGCAGGTCGACGTGCGCGTGTCGGCCACGCTGGACGTGCTCGACATGGAGCGCAGCCGCATCGACGTCGCCGTGCGGCTCATGCCCATCGGCAAGGGGGTGGGGCCGGCGCTGTTCGAGGAGTCGGTGGTGCCGCTGTGTTCGCCCGCGCTGGCCGATGCCTTGCGCGTGCCTGCCGACCTGGCCACGCTCACGCTGCTGACGGTCGACTATCCCGACCACAGCGAAGCGCCCTTGGCCGACTGGGAGCCCTGGCTCAAGGTGATGGGGCTGGAAGAGCTGCGCATGAAGAGCACGTTGCGCTTCACGCAGTACGCCGATGCGGTGGCCGCCGCGGTGGCGGGGCAGGGCGTGGTGATCGGGCGCCTGCCCTTGCTGCGCGAACTGCTGCGCGAGGGCCGGCTGGTGGCGCCGCTGGGCGAGCAGGCCGTGTCGCGGCGCGGCTACTTCGTGGAAACAGCAAAGCGCGCCGCAGGCAACCGCGACGCGCTCGAGTTCGCGCAATGGCTGCGCGACGAGGCAGAGGCTGCGCAGCGAACCTGAAGGCCCGCCGAGCAAGTGCCTCGCCGGGAAAGAATCAACCCGGCAGCAGCACCTTGTTCACGACGTGGATCACGCCGTTCGACTGGTACACGTTGGCGATGGTCACCATCGCCGTGCCGCCCTTGGCGTCGGTCACCAGCACGTTGCCGCCGCTCATCGTGGCGGTCAGCGTGCCGCCGCTGGCGGTCTTCAGCACGGCCTTGCCGCCGCCTGCGTTGATGGCGCTCATGAGGGCCGGGCCGTCCATCTTGCCGGGCACCACGTGGTACGTCAGCACCTTGGTCAGCGTGGCCTTGTTCTCGGGCTTGAGCAGCGTGTCGACGGTGCCGGCCGGCAGTGCGGCGAAGGCCGCATTGGTCGGTGCGAACACGGTGAACGGGCCGGGGCTCTTGAGCGTGTCGACCAGGCCGGCGGCCTTCACTGCAGCCACCAGCGTGGTGTGGTCCTTCGAGTTCACGGCGTTGTCGACGATGTCCTTCGTCGGGTACATCGCGGCGCCGCCGACCATCGGGTTCGAGGTCATGCCGGTGCTGCCGCTGCCGCTCATGCCCATGCCGCCCGCGCAAGCGCCGAGCAAGACCGAAACGCCGACTGCAATCATGAGTTTTTTCATTGGAGGCTCCTGGAAAGAATGGTTCTTGAGGTGTCTGTGGAAACCGCCAACAGCTCGGAGGCGCGATGCGCTTGGATCGAATACGGGGGCGCTTCGCGTTTGGATTCGCAGCCGGTTTCAGATTTGTTGCGCGTCGGCTTTGCGCCACAGCCGCGCAGGGCGCGCTTGCGCATCGCGCGCGTGCTCGCCAGAATCCGCCCTTCGTTTTTCAGCAACAGTTTCTTTTCACCGCGCCTGGTGACGATCGACCTCCCGGGCGCTCAACGCAATCAATGAACCGTTTCCTGAACACCTGACCCGCACACCGACCGCCCCGGCCGGATGTGCACCCATGCATCCGCCCGAGGCCCTGACGACAAAGGCCCCGCGCAGCCATTCGCCGGGGCTTTCTTGTTTCTGGAGTGTGCGCACATATGAGTGCTCAACGAAGGGCCCGCGACGACGACAAGCGTCTGGGCCGGTTTTACTTTTCGGTGCCCCTGGCGGCACCTCGCAATCCCGTGGTGGCCGCGATGGCCCGCGGCGAATCCAGCCAGGGCGCAGGCCGCCACCTGCGCACGCACCGCGCGGAGCGGCGTGCGCAGAAGGTGGCGCTGCAGAAGGCCGCGCGCAGCCTGCACGGGGAGGACTGACGGCATGCGTGAAGACATGGACAAGGTCATCGTCGAGCGGCCGCGACGCGGCGGCGGCGTGCAGGGCGACGGGCGCCAGTGGCGCAACAGCAAGGACCGGGGCTCGCACCTGGGCATGACGAGGGGCTACAGCCATCCGAAGGGGCTCAACGAAAACCTCGCGCCGCTCAAGCGCTGGCTGCACAAGCAGGTGCACCGGCCGTGGGACAAGGTGTACGCCGAACTGTGCAGCGGCATCGACCGGCGCAGCACGGTGCAGGCGCACATCTTCGAGCACATCGACGACTTCGTCGAACGCAGGGCGGTGCTTCGTGACGGCCAGGTGTGGGTGCGCTCACGCCGGTGGAGCGACGTTGCACATGTGCAGCTGAGCGAAGCCTCGCACGTCGAGCTGTTCGTGCATCCGGGCACCGGCATCCTGCTGCCCAACCGGCTGCGATTCAAGGCGCGGCAGCGGGCGGTGGGGCAGGGCAAGGCGCAGGCCGTGGATCGCCTCGTCGTCGACGCCTTGACCGAGTGGCATCGGGTCGACGGTTGCTGGTTCGAGGTTCGCCTAGCGCCCTTTCCCACCAGCGGGGACGGTACCGACAACGACAAGCGCTTCGACGTGATGCGCGGCTGCCTCGTGACGCGGCACGGCGTGTGCCACGTCATGGCCGGCATGTCGCACCGGCCGGTGAGCTACGCGCGCGCGTTCGTCTACGCCGTGGCCAAGCGCCAGCTCAACCGCCGCGAAGTGCGTGCGCTGCTGGGTGACAGCCAGTGAAGTCGCTAGGCGGCAGGCGCCGATGCGGTGCCCGGTGAGCGCGGCAGCAGAAAGAACGCGATGGTGCCTGCGGCCAGCATGCCCGCCACCGTGAGGAACACCGCGCGGAAGGGCTCCGCGCCGTGGTCCACGGCCCACGACGCAGCCACGCCGGTGGTCCATTGCATGAGCGACACGCCGAGGAACATGGCCATGTTCATCAGCGCCAGGGCGCGTCCCGTCATGGCCGCGGGGTAGGCGTTCTTGGTGTACGCGTACTGCAGCACGCTGTAGCCGGAAAGCAGGCCGTAGACGATCGGCAGGCCGATGTCGATCGCGCTCGAATGCGTGAACGCCATCGCCGCGAACATCAAGGCGCCGGCGAGCGCGCAGCCCATCATCCAGCGGGCGCGCCGTGCGCCGCCCGGGTCCATGCGCCCGAACAGCGCCGGGCTGATCATGCCGGCGACCGTCATCACCAGCGCCACGTTGCCGCTGGCGACCAGCGACAGGCCATGGCGATCGTGCAGCACCGGCCCGAGCCACAGGCCGCGCAGCGTGATGAACGCCGCGTACGACACGCAGGCGAAGCACACGAGGCCGAGGGTGTGGGGCATGGCGAACAGCGGCAGCAGTTCGCGCACCGCCTTGCCCAGCGTCTTGCGCTCGGCCGGTGCAGCCTGTGGATCCGCGTGGTCCATGTGGTCAGACGCACGCGCAGGTTCGCGCACGCGCCAGAAGATGACCAGCCACGAGAGCACCGCGAAGCCGGCCAGCACCGCATAGCCGGCGCGCCATGACGCCGCCTCGATCAGCAAGGCCAGCGGCGTGCCGGTGAACACGATGCCCAGGCCGGCCATGCTCATCACCAGCCCCGACATGGCGGTGAAGCGCGAGGCATCGAAGTGCCGCGCGATGAACACCGTGCACGCCAGGAAGGCCGGCGCGCAGCCGATGCCGATCAGCGCCTGCCCCAGCAGCAGCGCGTGGTAGTTCGGCGCCACCGCGCACAGCGCGGCGCCGGCAACGGCCAAGGGGAAGGCTGTGAGCACCGTGCGGCGCACGCCGAACATGTCGATCGACACGCCCATCGCGAGCTGCATGATGCCGAAGGCGAAGTGAAAGGTGCCCGCCCACATGCCGAGCTGCTGCGGCGTGAGGCCGAAGTAGCCGGTGAGCGGCGTGGCCATCATGGCGCCGACCGTGCGGAAGGCCTGGCTCAGCGCGAAGGCCGAGGCCAGCGCGACCAGCATGGCGGCTGCCGAAGACGACCAACGGGGACGGGGAGGGGGCGATGCCTGCGCGGCTTGGCCGGGGCGCGGCGGGGGCGGCGGGGCCGCGTTCGTGTTCATCGAGAGGGGAGGGCGCTGGAAGAAGAGAGAGCGGCATGGATGCTAATGGCATGCCGCCCTTCATGCAGAACGGCGCCCAGGGGCGCCGTTCGTTCGCTTCGTTCGCTCCAGCCCGGCGGGGTGCCGAGCAGGGAAAGGATCAGGCCTCGCCCTTGACCTTCAGGCGCCACGCATGCAGCAGCGGCTCGGTGTACCCGCTGGGCTGTTCGATGCCCTTGAATACCAGGTCCTGCGCCGCCTTGTAGGCCGCCGAGGTGTCGAAGTGACCGGCCATCGGCAGGTACTGCGCGTCCCCCGCGTTCTGCTCGTCCACCACCTTGGCCATGCGCTGGAAGGTCTCGTCGACCTGCGCCTTGGTCACCACGCCGTGCAGCAGCCAGTTGGCGATGTGCTGGCTGGAGATGCGCAGCGTGGCGCGGTCTTCCATCAGGCCCACGTTGTGGATGTCGGGCACCTTGGAGCAGCCCACGCCCTGGTCGATCCAGCGCACCACGTAGCCCAGGATGCCCTGCACGTTGTTGTCGATTTCCTGCTGGCGCTCTTCGGCCGTCCACTTGGCTTCGGCCGCGATGGGCACCTGCAGCAGCGCGTTCAGGATGTTGTCGCGCTCTGCGTCGGCGTCGATCTTTTCCAGCTCCTGCTGCACCGCCGTGACGCTCACCTGGTGGTAGTGCAGCGCATGCAGCGTGGCGGCGGTGGGCGAGGGCACCCAGGCGGTGTTGGCGCCGGCCTTGGGATGCGCGATCTTCTGCTCGAGCATCGCGGCCATCAGGTCGGGCATGGCCCACATACCCTTGCCGATCTGCGCCTTGCCGCGCAGGCCGCACGACAGGCCCACCAGCACGTTGTTCTTTTCATAAGCGCCGATCCACGCGCTGGACTTCATGTCGCCCTTGCGGATCATCGGGCCGCCTTGCATGGCGGTGTGCATCTCGTCGCCGGTGCGGTCGAGGAAGCCGGTGTTGATGAAGGCCACGCGCGCAGCCGCTTCGGCGATGCAGGCCTTCAGGTTCACGCTGGTGCGGCGCTCTTCGTCCATGATGCCGAGCTTCACGGTGTTGGCGGGCAGGCCGAGCAGCTGCTCGACGCGGCCGAACAGCTCGCTCGCGAAGGCCACTTCGGCCGGGCCGTGCATCTTGGGCTTGACGATGTAGATGCTGCCGGTGCGCGAGTTGCCCTTGCGCTTCAGGTCGATGGTGGCGATGGTGGTGGTGACCACGGCATCGAGGATGCCTTCCGGAATCTCCTTGCCGTCGGCGTACAGCACGGCCGGGTTGGTCATCAGGTGGCCCACGTTGCGCAGGAACATGAGCGAGCGGCCGTGCAGCTTCACGGGCTGGCCGTTGGCGCCGGTGTATTCGCGGTCGGGGTTCAGGCCGCGCGTGAAGGTCTTGCCGCCCTTGGCGACTTCCTCGGTGAGCGAGCCTTCGACGATGCCCAGCCAGTTCGAGTACGCGACCACCTTGTCGGCCGCATCGACCACGGCCACCGAGTCTTCCAGGTCGAGGATGGTCGAGAGCGCGGCTTCGAGCACCAGGTCGCTCACGCCGGCCGCGTCGGTCTTGCCGATGGCGGTGCTGCGGTCGATGCGGATGTCCAGGTGGATGCCGTTGTGCTTGAGCAGCACCGAAGACGGCGCGGCCGCATCGCCCTGGTAGCCGATAAATTGCGCGGGGTCGGCCAGGCCGGTGCTGCTGCTCTGCAGCGCGACGATCAGCTGGCCGTCCTTCACGCTGTAGCCGGTCGCCATCTTGTGCGAGCCGTTGGCCAGCGGTGCGGCCTGGTCGAGCACATCGCGCGCGAAGGCGATGACCTTGGCGCCGCGCACGGGGTTGTAGCCCTTGCCCTTCTCAGCGCCGTCGGTTTCGGGAATCGCGTCGGTGCCGTAGAGCGCGTCGTACAGCGAGCCCCAGCGCGCGTTGGCGGCGTTGAGCGCATAGCGCGCGTTCAGGATCGGCACCACCAGCTGCGGGCCGGCCTGCAGCGCGAGTTCGGAGTCGACGTTCTCGGTGGTGGCCTTGGCGCCCTTGGGGGCCGGCAGCAGGTAGCCGATCTTTTCGAGGAAGGCGCGGTACGCGGGCATGTCGCTGATCGGCCCGGGGTTCTTCTTGTGCCAGCCGTCGAGCTCGGTCTGCAGGCGGTCGCGCTCGGCCAGCAGGGCGGTGTTCTTCGGAGCGAGGTCGCTCACGATGGCGTCGAAGCCCTTCCAGAACACGTCGCTGGCCACGCCGGTGGCGGGCAGGACCTTGTCTTCGATGAAGCGGTGGAGCTCGGTCGCGACCTGGAGTCCGTGGGCGGTGGTGCGGGCAGTCATGGGGGTTCTCCTTGAGAAAGATGCAGTCTTGGGTCGAACTTTATTCGATACTTTGCTGGCCAGTAAGAGCCGGCGGCGGGATTTATCTGTGACAAAAATGCATGTAATCGACGGCGTGCGGCCCGGTGTGCAAAGGGTAGGCACTGACGGGCCGTCGGGATGCGCGGGATATATTTAACTTCTTAAATGAATCCGGATTCGCTCCCATGATCCCCACGATCCTCCTCGCCTCCAACGAAAACCCCCTCGGCATGCCCGAATCGGCCCGGCGCGCGGCCGCCGCGGCGCTCGAAGGCGCGGGTAACTATCCCGACAGCAACGGCACCGCGCTGAAGAACGCGCTGGCGGCCCGGCTCGACGTGCCGCCCGACTGGCTCACGCTGGGCAGCGGGTCGAGCGAGATCCTCGAACTGGCGGCGCAGGTGAGTGTGAAGCCGGGCGAGGGCGTCGTCTATTCCCAGTACGGCTTCATCGTCTATGCGCAGGCCGCGGCGCACGCGCATGCGCATGCCACCGTCGTGCCGGCGCGCGAGTTCGGCCACGACCTGGGCGCCATGCGCGCTGCCATCGGCGACGACACCCGGCTGGTGTTCGTCGCCAATCCGAACAACCCGACCGGCACCTTCATCGATGCCGGGCCGCTGCTGGCCTTCCTGCAGTCGGTGCCGTCGCACGTGACGGTGCTGCTGGACGAGGCCTACACCGAATACCTCTCGCCCGCGCAGCGCTACGACAGCATCGCGTGGGTGCGGCGCTTTCCGAACCTGATCGTGGCGCGCACCTTTTCCAAGGCCTTCGGCCTGGCCGGGCTGCGCATCGGCTACGGCGTGTCGCAGCCGCCGCTGGCCTTGCGCATGAACGCGCAGCGCCCGCGCTTCAACGTGACCACGCCGGCGCAGGCCGCGGCGGTGGCCGCGCTGGGCGATGCGGACTTTCTGGCGCGAACCTACGAACTCAACACCGCCGGACGCGACCAGCTTGCCGCGGGCTTCACCGAACGGGGCCTGGCGTACATCCCTTCGTCGGGCAACTTCCTGATGGTGCAGGTCGGCGATGCGCAGGCCGTGCACGCGCGGCTGCTGGCCGCGGGCATCGAGGTTTCGCTGCTCGGCCCCTACGGCCTGCCGGAGTGGCTGCGCGTGAGCGTCGGCCTGCCGGACCAGAACAAGGCTGTGCTCGCCGCGCTCCGCTGACCTTGTTCGTGTTTCTCCCTCCCCCGCTGGGGGAGGGTCGGGGTGGGGGCAGGCGGCGTATCAAGCACCAGCGGCTCATCGAAGGCCGCGTGCCCCCATCCCAGCCTTCCCCCGGGAGGGGAAGGGGCAAGACAACGCACCCACTGCGAATGCTCCGAGGTCTTCTCCCTCCCCCGGGAGGGGAAGGAGCCAGAAAGAAGACGCTCAGACCTGTCCGCCGAGTTCCTTCGCCGCGGCGCGCACGGGCTCGATGTGGCGCTCGTCGTAGCGGTGCGTGGGCATCGTCAGCGTGACGGCCGCCGCCAGGCTGCCGTCCGCATGGAACACCGGCGCCGAGATGCCGGCCAGCTCGGCCGTGCGGTCGCCCACCACCGCGCAGTAGCCCTGCGTGCGAATGCCGTCGTACAGCTTTCGCTCCTTCGCGCCGCGCGGCAGCTCGGCTTCGGGCCCGAAGGCGATCAGCACCCGCGCGCCCGCGCCGCGGTCGTTGGGCAGCAGGTCGCCCACGCGCACGTGGTCGCGCACCACGTGCGACGAATCGACCCGGAACTGGCACAGCCGCACCCAGCTGTCGCCCTGGACTTGCCGCACGTGGTACGCCGCGCTTTCGCCCGTGGCCGCGGCCAGCGCGCGCAGCACCGGCAGCACGATGCGGTCGAGCGATTGCGACGCCGCGTACAGCCCGTGCAGCCGCGCGATCTCCATGCCCAGCGCATAGCGTCCGTCGTCCTGCCGGCGGATCAGCCGCGCGTGCTCCAGCGAGGCCAGCAGCCGCAGCACCGTGCTTTTGTAGAGCTGCGTGCGCTCGGCAAACTGCGCGAGCGACAGGGCCTCGTCGCCCGGCTGAAAGGCCGACAGCAGGCTCAGCGCGCGGTCGACCGCGGCGGCGCCGCCGGGGGCGGCATTGAGGTCGGACACCGACTCGGTCTGGGCTTTGCGGGGCATGGGTGGACTTGACAGTGAAAGTCGATCGGCGGTCTAATTCTGTTTAACGGAATTTAGTTCTGTCTAGCAGAACTGTCAAGCGGTCCACACCAGGCCGCTTCAAGGAGACAAAGTCGATGACACCCCCCGACGTCCTCATCAGCGAGGTCGGCCCGCGCGACGGCCTGCAATCGGTCAAGGCCACCATGCCGACCGCGGACAAGCTGCGCTGGATCGACGCGCTCTACGCCGCCGGCGTGCGCGAGATCGAAGTCGCCTCTTTCGTGCCCGCGAAGCTGCTGCCGCAGATGGCCGACGCGGCAGACGTGGTGCGACACGCCATCACGCTGCCCGGCCTCGTGGTGATGGCGCTGGTGCCCAACCGCAAGGGCGCGCAGGCCGCGCTCGAAGCCGGCGTGCACAAGCTCACGATGCCGGTGTCGGCCAGCGTGGCGCATTCGCTGGCCAACGTGCGCAAGACGCCGACCGAGATGGTCGAGGAGGTGCGCGCCATTGCCGACCTGCGCCGCGCCATCGCGCCGCAAGTGAAGCTGGAGGCCGGCATCTCCACCGCCTTCGGCTGCACGCTGCAGGGCCTGGTGCCCGAAGACGACGTGATCCGCCTGGCCGCGCAGTGCATCGAGGCCGGCGCCGACGAGTCGGGTCTTTCGGACACCGTGGGCTATGCCAACCCGGCGCAGGTGCGCAGGCTCTTCAAGCGCCTGCGCGCCGAGATCGGCAAACACGCCGGCGCGGCCCACATGCACAACACGCGCGGCCTCGGCATCGCGAACTGCCTGGCGGCGTGGGACGAGGGGGTGCGCACCTTCGACGCATCGCTCGGCGGCCTCGGCGGCTGCCCCTATGCGCCCGGCGCCTCGGGCAACGCGGTCACCGAAGACCTCGTGTTCATGTTCGAGGCCATGGGCGTTCGCACCGGCATCGACATTCAAAAACTCATTGCGGCGCGCGCGCCGCTCATGGCCGGCCTGCCCGGCGAACCGGTCTACGGCATGACGCCCGAGGCCGGGCTGCCCAAGGGTTTTGTCCAGGAATACACCGCACATGTCTGAAGCCCCCACCAGCAACCCGCTTGCGAACACCTTGCCCTATGCCGGCATCCGCGTCGTCGAGTTCACCCACATGGTCATGGGCCCGACCTGCGGCCTGCTGCTGGCCGACCTGGGCGCCGAGGTCATCAAGGTCGAGCCCATCGAGGGCGACAACACGCGCCGCCTGCTCGGCTCGGGCTCGGGCTTCTTCCCGACCTTCAACCGCAACAAGAAGAGCATTGCGCTCGACCTGAAGCAGCCCGAGGGCGTGGAGGCCGCGCTGCGCCTCATTGCCACGGCCGACATCGTGAGCGAGAACTTCAAGCCCGGCACCATGAAGAAGCTGGGGCTCGACTACGACACGCTGGCCAGGCTCAACCCGCGGCTCATCTACGCGAGCCACAAAGGCTTTCTGCCCGGCCCGTACGACCACCGCACCGCGCTCGACGAGGTGGTGCAGATGATGGGCGGGCTGGCCTACATGACCGGCCGTTCGGGCGACCCGCTGCGCGCGGGCACCAGCGTGAACGACATCATGGGCGGCATGTTCGGCGCCATCGGCGCCATGGCCGCGCTGCGCCAGCGCGACCTCACGGGCAAGGGCTGCGAGGTGCAGTCCGCGCTGTTCGAGAACAACGTGTTCCTGGTCGCGCAGCACATGATGCAGTTCGCCGCCACCGGCAAGCCCGCCGACCCGATGCCCAGCCGCATCTCGGCCTGGGCCGTGTACGACGTGTTCACCGTGAAAGACGGCGAGCAGATCTTCCTGGCGGCCGTGAGCGACAAGCAGTGGGCCATCTTCTGCAAGGCCTTCGGCCTGGAAGACATGCTGGCCGATCCGCGCCTGAAGACCAACAACGACCGCGTGCGTGCCCGCGACTGGATGATGCCGATCCTGCGCTCGCACCTCGCGAACCACAGCGCGGCGGAACTGGCGGCGGTGTTCGAGCAGAACGAACTGCCCTTCGCCCCCATCACCAAGCCGCAGGACCTGTTCGACGACCCGCACCTGAACGCCACCGGCGGCCTTGCGCCGGTGCGCATGAACGACGGCAGCATGGCCAAGGTGCCGCTGGCGCCGTTCACGCTGGGCGGCGAACGGCCCGGCATCCGGCTGCAGCCGCCGCACATCGGCGAGCACAGCCGTGCGCTGCTGAAAGAAGTGGGCTACAGCGATGAAGAGATCGCTGCGCTCCAGACACGCCACATCACCCTCGGAGACTGACCCCATGTTTTTCACCACACGGCGCGCACTGCTCGCCTGCGCCGCGGCCGCCGCATGCCTGAACGCCGCACCCGCCTTTGCCGACACGGCGTGGCCCGACAAGCCCGTGCGCCTCGTCGTGCCCTACACGCCCGGCGGCGCCACCGACATCGTGGCGCGCCTCATCGCGCAGAAGCTGGTGGAGGACACGAAGTGGACCTTCATCGTCGACAACCGCGCCGGCGGCAACGGCAACATCGGCATGGACGTGGTCGCCAAGTCGAAGCCCGACGGCTACACCGTCGGCCTGGGCCAGACCGCCAACCTGGCGATCAACCCGACGCTGTTTCCCAAGATGCCCTACGACGCGCTGAAGGACCTGGTGCCGGTGGCGGTCGTGGCCTCGCAGCCCGTGGTGCTGGTGGTGCGCGCCGACGCGCCGTACAAGTCGCTCGCCGAGCTGATTGCCGCCGCCAAGGCCAAGCCCGGCGAGATCAAGCAGGCGCTCGCGGGCACCGGCACGCTGGGCCACATGGCCGGCGAGGTGCTGGCGCAACGCGCGGGCTTCAAAGTGCTGAACGTGCCGTACAAGGGCGCGGCGCCCGCCATCACCGACCTGCTCGGCGGGCAGACCGACTGCATGTTCGCCACGCCGCAGGGGGCGCTGGCCATGGTGAAGGGCGGCAAGCTGCGCGCGCTGGCCGTCACCTCGGCCAAGCGCCTGCCGGTGATGCCCGAGGTGCCGACCGTGGGCGAGAGCTACAAGGGCTTCGAGGCCGTGGACTGGAAGGCGCTGGTGGTGCCGGCCGGCACGCCGGGCGACATCGTGAAGAAGCTCAACGCCGCCGTCGACAAGGCGCTGGCCAAGCCGGCCACCATCTCGCAGCTGCTGGCCGAGGGCAGCACGCCCGTCGGCGGCAGCCCGGAGCAGGCGGCGCAATACATCAAGTCGGAGCATGCGCGCTGGGGCGCGGCGGTGCGTTCGGCCGGCGTTCGTCCTGAATAGGCCGGAATAAGCCGTGCGTGCCCTGCGGCGGACGATATAGTTCCGCCGCCATGGACCGCCTCAAGCAGCTCGAATCCTTCGTCTCGGTCGCGACCCGGGGCGGCCTCACGGCCGCGGCCAAGGCCGAGGGCGTGGCGCCGGCCATCATGGGGCGTCGGCTCGACGCGCTGGAAGAACGCCTGGGCGTGAAGCTGCTGGTGCGCACCACGCGGCGCATCACGCTCACGCACGAGGGCAGCGCCTTCCTCGAAGACTGCCAGCGGCTGCTCACCGAGTTCGCCAACGCCGAGGCCAGCGTGAGTGCCGGCGGCGTCAAGGCCAGCGGCCATTTGCGCGTGACCGCGCCGGCCGGCTTCGGCCGCCGCCACGTCGCGCCGCTGGTGCCGCGCTTTCATGCGCTGCATCCGGAAGTGACCATTTCGCTGAACCTGAGCGACCGCGTGGTCGACGTCACCGGCGAGAGCTTCGACTGCGCGGTGCGCGTGGGCGACCTGCCCGATTCGTCGCTGGTGAGCGTGCGGCTGGCCGACAACCGCCGCCGCTGCGTGGCCACGCCCGAGTTCGTGCGGCGCCACGGCAGGCCGTTGCACCCCGGCGAGCTGTCGCGCTTTGCCTGCCTCACGCTGTCGAGCGACGCCTCGCAAACGCGCGGCTGGGCCTTTCGCATTACCACCGAGGGCGGCGCGCAGGAGCTGATCCACCTGCGCCCCAGCGGCCCGCTCGATTGCTCCGACGGCCAGGTGCTGCACGACTGGTGCCTGGCCGGCCACGGCATTGCCTGGCGCAGCACCTGGGAAGTCGAGGCTGAGATCGACGCCGGCCTGCTGGTGCCGCTGCTCGACGACTTCGCCGCGCCGCCCAACGGCATCTATGCGGTGTTCGCGGGCGCCAAGCACCTGCCGCTGCGGGTGCGGCTGTGGCTGGATTTCCTCAAGGACCAATACGGGCAGCCCGAATTCTGGGGAGGACGGCCTGAACAGGCGTGAGCGGCGTCACAATGAGTTTGCATTTGCAACCCGTTCCGGAAGAAAGCCATCGATGACCCTCGAAGCCATCCTCGCCTACCTTCATCTGCTGGCCATCCTCACGATGGTCGTGTTCATTTCGAGCGAAGCGGCCCTGTGCCGCGTGCAGTGGCTCAACGCGGCCGTGGTCGAGCGGCTCGCCAAGGTCGACATGGTCTACGGCATCGCCGCCATCGCGGTGCTCGCCACCGGTCTCGCGCGCACCTGGTGGGGCGTGAAGGGCACGGCCTGGTACTGGACCAACCCGCTACTGCACGTGAAGCTGGGGCTCTTCATCATCGTCGGCGTGCTCTCGATCTTTCCGACGCTGACCTACTTCCGCTGGCGCAAGACGCTGCGCGCCACCGGCAAGCTGCCGGCCGAAGAAGACATCAGGAAGACGCGCAAGCTGGTGATGGTGCAGGCCCACCTGATCGCGCTGATTCCGCTGGTGGCCGTGTTCCTGGCGCGCGGTTTCGGCAAGTAGGTTCGCGCCTCGCGCATGAAAAAGGCCCGCACTCGGCGGGCCTGCTGGGCGACAACTTCAGCGCAACGCTCTTTCAGCCCTTGGCTGCGTCCGCTTCGCACTTCTTGACGAAGCTGTTCTTGGCGGCGCCGGCCAGCGGCTTGCCGTTCTTGTCCATGGCCTTGGCGGCGCAGGCGGGAGCGGCGGCAGCCTTGGCGTCTTTCTCGCACTTCTTGATGGAGCTGGCCTTGGCGGCGCCGGCCAGGGGCTTGCCGTTCTTGTCGATGGCCTTGGCGTCGCAGCTGCCGCCGGCGGCGGGGGCGGCCATGGCGGCGGGCGCTGCCGCGGGCGCGGCGGCCTTGTCCTGCGCAAAGGCGCTGAACGACAGGCAGGCGCCGAGCGCGACGGTGGAGGCGACCAGGGAAAGGAGCTTTTTCATGGTGGGATGTGTCCTTGCAAGGTTGGGTGGAGTGACGGTTGCCCCGCCCCGGGGCCGACCACCCTAACGGGCCAAGGCAACAATCGGATGACGATCGTCAACTGAGTCCGGGTTTGCCCCCGGTAAAATTCCCGGATGCTATTGGTCAAACAGGAGCTGCTCGCGGCGCTCGCGAACACGCTCGAATCCCTCTCGCCCGGCGCTGGCTCCAAAGCCGCGTTCGAGTCGCCCAAGGTGGCTGCCCATGGCGATTTCGCCAGCACGGCCGCCATGCAGCTCGCCAAACCGATGGGGCGCAAGCCCCGCGAACTGGCCGAGCAACTGAGCACCGCGCTGCTCGCCACCCCCGCTTTCGGCCAATGGGTCGAGGCCATCGAGATCGCCGGTCCCGGTTTTCTCAACATCCGTCTCAAGACGGCCGCCAAGCAGCAGATCGTGCGCGAAGTGCTGGCTGCGGGCGAAGCCTTCGGCCGGCAGCCGCCCACGGGCGAAAAGGTGCTGGTCGAGTTCGTCTCGGCCAATCCGACCGGCCCCCTGCACGTGGGCCACGGCCGCCAGGCGGCGCTGGGCGACGCCATCTGCAACCTGCGCGCCTCGCAGGGCGAAAACGTCTGGCGCGAGTACTACTACAACGACGCCGGCGTGCAGATCCAGACGCTGGCCAACAGCACCCAGCTGCGTGCGCGCGGCTTCAAGCCCGGCGACGCCGAATGGCCCAGCGGCGAAAAAGCCCCGGCCTACAACGGCGACTACATCGCCGACATCGCCGAAGACTTCAAGGCGAAGAAGACCGTCAAGTCCGAAGACCGCGAGGTCACCGGCAGCGGCGACATCGAGGACCTGGACGCCATCCGCGAGTTCGCCGTGGCCTACCTGCGCCGCGAGCAGGATCTGGACCTGCAGGCCTTCCGCGTGCGCTTCGACCAGTACTACCTGGAGTCCAGCCTGTACACCAGCGGGCGCGTCGAGGCGGCCGTGGCCAGGCTCGTGGCCGCCGGCAAGACCTACGAGCAGGACGGCGCGCTGTGGCTCAAGTCGACCGACTACGGCGACGACAAGGACCGCGTGATGAAGAAGCAGGACGGTACGTACACGTACTTCGTGCCCGACGTCGCGTACCACATCGCCAAGTGGGAGCGCGGCTTCCACAAGGTCATCAACATCCAGGGCACCGACCACCACGGCACCATCGCGCGCGTGCGCGCCGGGCTGCAGGCCGCTGGCGAAGGCATTCCCGAGGGCTACCCCGACTACGTGCTGCACACCATGGTGCGCGTGATGAAGGGCGGCGAAGAGGTCAAGATCAGCAAGCGCGCGGGCAGCTACGTCACGCTGCGCGACCTGATCGAGTGGACCAGCACCGACGCCGTGCGCTTCTTCCTGCTCAGCCGCAAGCCCGACACCGAGTACACCTTCGACGTTGACCTGGCCGTCACCAAGAACAACGACAACCCGGTGTACTACGTGCAGTACGCGCATGCGCGCATCTGCTCGGTGCTGGCCGGCTGGGGAGGTGACACCGCCACGCTGAGGAGCGTCGACCTGACGCCGCTGGAAAGCCCGGCGGCCCAGGCGCTGATGCTGCTGCTGGCCAGGTACCCTGCCATGCTGACGGCCGCGGCCAAGGACTTTGCACCGCACGACGTCACTTTCTACCTGCGCGAGCTGGCCGCCAGCTACCACAGCTACTACGACGCCGAGCGCATCCTGGTCGACGACGAAAAGGTCAAGCTGGCCCGCCTGGCGCTTGTCGCCGCCTGCGCGCAGGTGCTGCACAATGGCCTCGCGATTCTCGGCGTCAGTGCGCCGAGCAAGATGTGAACCTCACCATGAAGAAGACAACCAGACAACGCGGCAACATCGTCATCGGCCTGATCATCGGGCTGGTGCTCGGACTTGGCGTCGCGCTGGGCATCGCGGTCTACGTGACCAAGGTGCCGATCCCGTTTGTGACCAAGACGCAGAAGGGCGGCGCCGAACAGGATGAGGCCGAAGCCCGCAAGAACCGCGACTGGGACCCGAATGCGCCGCTGGCTGGCAAGGCCGGTGCAGCCAAGCCCGCGCCGGTTGCCACCGGTCCGGTCAACCCGGTCACCGGCGAGCCGGCCACCGCCGTGGCACCGGGTGCCCCGCCGCCCACGACCGCACCGCCGGTGCCCGTGGTGGTGGCGCCCAAGCCGCCGCGCACGGCGCCGGTGCCGGCCGAAGCCAACGCGCTGCCGGCTTCGAACGACCCGCTGGGCGACCTCGCCCGCGCGCGCTCGGGCAGCGTGACCACCGCGTCGGCTGCCCCGAGCAGCAGCACCAACAGCAACGTCGCCAGCAGCTCCGGCGCCGATCCGTTCATGTACTTCGTGCAGGCCGGCGCCTTCCGCACCACCGACGACGCCGAGGCGCAGCGCGCCAAGCTGTCGCTGATGGGCGTGGAGGCCCGGGTCACCGAGCGTGAGCAGGCGGGCCGTACCGTCTACCGCGTGCGCGCCGGCCCGTTCAACAAGAAGGACGACGCCGACCGCCTGAAGGACCGGCTCGACGGCGGCGGCATGGAGTCGGCGCTGGTCCGCGTGCAGCGCTGACCCCGGCCTCCGGACACGAATAGCCCTTAAGCTTCGCGCCGCGGCGTTTGCCGCCAACATTCATCGACCCGATCGCGCCTGGGCGCACCGGCTGCGCGGGAACTCCCCGCCGCGCGCCGGCTCAGTCTGCCGTACCAACTGGAGAACCCTTTCAATGAAACGTCGTGACTTTTCGCTGGCCGCCACTTCGCTCGGGCTGTTGTCCCTGGCCGCCAACCCGGCCCACGCCCAGGTACGCGCGCCCAAGGCCGGCACCGAGTACCTGGTGCTCGACAAGCGCGCGCCGGTCGACGCACCGGCCGGCAAGATCGAGGTGGTCGAGTTCTTCTCGTACAACTGCCCGCATTGCAACGACTTCGAACCGGCGCTGGAAGCCTGGGTCAAGACGCTGCCGAAGGAAGTCGCCTTCCGCCGCATTCCCGTGCCGTTCGTGGGCAACGACGTCGAAGCCAAGCAGCGCCTGTACTACGCGCTCGAAGCCATGGGCAAGGTCGACGAGTTCCAGCCGAAGGTGTTCAACGCCATCCATGCCCAGCGCCAGAACGTGAACGGCGACGCCAACATCATTGCCTGGGCCACGGCCAATGGCCTGGACGGCGCCAAGTTCAAGGAAACCTTCACCTCGTTCAGTGTGGCCAGCAAGGCCAAGCGCGCCTCGCAGATGACCGACGCCTACAAGGTGGCGGGCGTGCCGGCGATGGCCGTGGCCGGTCGCTGGTATGTGGATGGCGAGACCGCCGGTAACATGACCAAGGTGCTGCAGGTGGTCAACTACCTGATCGGCGAAGCGAAAAAAGGCTGAGCCCTGAGGCTGCGCGCATTTCCTGCCGCTGCCTTCTCCCTTTTTGCAAGGGATACCTGGCCCGCTTCGGCGGGCTTTTTCATCTGTGCGTGCGGGGCTGGCGCAATCAGCCGCATACAATGCCGAGCAAGTTTCGTGCCTCTATGACATTGCATTCTTACCCCACCACTCCCTCCTTCCTCCGTTGCATCGGCCGCCTGGCTGCCGCCGCGCTGTTGCTGGCCGGCTTCGCCTCGGGCGCCCTGGCCGAAACCGCCGACCGCACCAAGCCGATGAACATCGAGTCGGACGCCATGCGTTACGACGACCTGAAGCAGACCAGCGTGTTCACCGGCAACGTGCTGGTCACGAAGGGCACGATCATCATCCGCGGCGCGCGCATGGACGTGCGCCAGGACGCCGAGGGCTACCAGTACGGCGTGGTCACGGCGGCGCCCGGCAAGCGCGCCTATTACAAGCAGAAGCGCAATGCGCCCGACGAATGGATCGAGGGCGAGTCCGAAGTCATCGAGTACGACAGCCGCGCCGACAACGTCAAGTTCATCCGCAACGCCGTCATGCGCCGCCTGCTGGGCGCCACGCCGAACGACGAGAGCCAGGGCGCGCTGATCGTCTACGACCAGAGCAACGACACCTACACCGTCAACGGTTCCACCGTGCCGGCGAACACCGCCGTCAACGCGTCCACCCCCGGCGGGCGCGTGAGGACCATCCTGACCCCCAAGGCCGCGGCCGCGCCTGCCGCCGGTGCCTCGGCCCCGGCCGGCGCGAAGGCTGCGCCGCCGGCACCCACCCCGGCGCCCGGCAAGGGCCTGCGCCAGAGCACCACGCTCGACGACGGAGAAACCCGCAAGTGATCGAAACCGCTGGAACGCACGACGCCAACGGCGCGCCGGGCAGCCGCCTGGTGGCGCGCGGCCTGAAGAAGAGCTATGGCAGCCGCACGGTGGTGAAGGACGTCTCGCTCGACGTGCAGAAGGGCGAAGTCGTGGGGCTGCTCGGCCCCAACGG
>NNBU01000405.1_pt1 | contig 34200 bp, 34 predicted proteins | sample 1173781 | NCBI WGS metagenome assembly NNBU01 (sample SAMN07173937, study PRJNA388173) | plant metagenome | biome: Plant school; feature: Soil; material: Symbiotic tissue of Blasia pusilla L.; isolation source: symbiotic tissue sample KVJ2 | host: Blasia pusilla | place: Norway: Troms, Kvaloya...
TCAGATTTTCCTGGAGAGGGGCAGGGTTTCGTGGGCACCGACATCACCGAGCCCCTCTCTTGGGAAATCTGATGTTTGGCCCTGATCGGGCCAATTCCTCGATTTCGCTTTCTCCCCCGCAAAGGGGGAGAAAGGGCCGCGCGAGCCGCCAAAAACCCCTCAATTTCCAAAAATGGGGGACGCCCCGTAGCGATTCTCCAACAAAATCAAACCCCGAACCATTTTTTCATCCCCCACCCTTTTTCCTCTCGTAGACTCATCCCCGTCCCGCCCTCGGATACACCTGACGATGCGATGTCAGGCGAGGCGGGGCCGGCGCCGGGGAGGAGCACTGTCGCAGGTGCAAAACCCCGGCCCGCTGCAACGGTCTCCCTCCGGACGTGGGGCTGGAACGAGGGGTTGGCGGTCGGATGCCGCCAAACCTGGATACCCCGATCGGAAGGACGTGCCTCAGAGGCACACAGACAAGGCGCCAATACTGTCGCGAACATCCAGACAGCGGGGCGAACAAAACGGCGGGGATGATGGCCGGGTCAGCAATGGCCAGACCAGCATCCCCCGGGCGAGGGTCCCGGTCGGTATGGTGCACCATCCGGCGGGAACCTCCCGGGCCACCGGCCAGGCTCTGGCAGACATTCCGCGAGGAGGTGACTGCCGCAGCCGGACCCGCGCCCGGTCGACGTTGGGACACACGTTTCAACGCCCGTCGCCGCCTTGCCAGAGAGACGTATGCGGCCGGGATAAAAACGCCGAACGGGGCGCCGGAAGGAGCCACATAAAATACTTAGACAGGCTGCTTCTGGCGCCTCGTCCGAGACAAGCATGAGACCGAACCGGAGGGAGTTGATCCCGACCGGCGGCAACGCTTGGGATTTTTGACAGATTGAACATGTCCGGCTGCCACGCCCCCCGAGAAAGTGGACACGCTGGCAGATTCTCGGGACAAAGCCCGAGGATGACGATCGCGGACAGGACGGGCATCCTCCACAGACGTCGCGACATCACGAAACGCCAAAAGGCATGCGGCGCAGACCCGGCCCAACCCCACATGCCGTCATCCTCGGGCTTTGTCCCGAGGATCTACCGAGGATTCAGTCCGCACGTGGTGAGCGGTGGGCGTAAGGCCCAACCGAACTCCCCTCTTGCCAAACCTTAAGATTTCGCAAGAGGGGGGCTCGGTGAGGTGAGTGCCAACGAAACATTGCCCTTCTCTGGGAAAATCTGAAGTTAGGCGGCTAACTCTCGTCTAAGCCTTCGATTTTCGCTTTCTCCCCCGCAGGGGGGGAATGGGCCTCAAGCGAACCTGCCACCGCCACCAGACCTAGCAAACCTCACAACCCCTCGCCCGGCTTCCACGCTTTCGGCGCCACTCCGCGCTCCAGCACATAGAACCCATCCGCTGCAACCTTCTGCCAGTCGCCCGCCTCGCCATCCGGCCACAACACCCGGATCTCGGTCTCGCCCTGCTCCCCCAGCCCGAAATGCCACCAGCCAATCTTGCCGCTGGCATGGCCGCCGCCGATGGTGATCTCGCGGCGCTGCACGATGTCGCCGGTCTTGACCTCGATCCAGGCACCGATGGCGTCGCGGTTCGGCCCGTCCTGCCGCAGCGCCACTTGCAGGAAATGCCCTGCCCCCTCGGTCACATTGCGCCAGATCTCGACGGGCGAGCCCTGGTTGACGACCAAGAGATCGATGCGGCCGTCGAGATTGAAATCGGCCAGCGCGCCGCCGCGGCCGGTTGCCATCGAGGCGACGCCGGCCTTGTCGCCCATTTCGATGAACTTGCCGTCGGCGCCCTGGACCAACAGGTTGTTCGGATCCTTCTCGGCAAAGTCGGGCATCTTGGCGACATTGCCCTTGGCAATGAAGAGATCGGTGCGGCCGTCATTGTTGACGTCCTCGAAATCGGTGTGCCAGGCGGTCGAAGGGCGGATCTCGCCGCCGGTATAGGGCCGGTGGGCAGTCGCACCCTTGGCGAAGGCGACATCGGCGTAAGAGGGCTTCGGCTTGCCGTCGGTCGGGATCTCGGCGAGTTTCTGCAGCTTGTTGTCGGCCATGCTGGTCAGGAAATACTCGGGATAACCGTCAAAATCGAGGTCGTGGGAGGCGATGCCCATGCCCCAGATGCGCAGATATTTCCAGCCCTCGGCCTGGGTGAAGAGCACCGGTGGCTGGCCGGGCGGCACATGCCACATCTGCTCCTGGCCACCCTTGTAATATTCGCGGTCGTTGGAGACGCGCAGCGACGGCGTGCCGGAGCGGTTCCAGTCGGTGAACAGGATCGAGAGCGGGCAGAAAGAGGGGGTAAGCGGCAGCGGCGGGGCAAAACGGCGCTCGGTGGTCGAGACAGGGCGATGCAGCCAGTTGTCGGTGCAGGAACCCCAGGGCTCGATATCCTCGAAGCGGTCGATATAGTTGCCGACAGCGAGTGTCGGCCAGGCATTGCCCTTTTCCCAGGTGGCGGAGAAGGCGGTCGACCAGGCGTCGCCACCGTCGAAGCCGAAGGCCTCGTTGGCGCGCTCGAAGCGGCATTCGCCGAGGCCCCGCATGACGACATTTTCGCCGGAGCGCAAGAGAACGACGTCCTGCTGGCCATCACCGTCGATGTCGAGCGGATAGGCGCCGATCACCTTGTCGAGTTCGAGACCGGATGGCTTTTCCTCGAATTTGAGCGCACCGCCCTCAGTGCTGCGGTTGAGGTAGAACTTGGCCTTGTCCTCGCCGCCTGAGAGCACCAGATCGGGAAAGCCGTCGGCATTGCAGTCAAAACTGCCGGCACCGCCGCCGACCATGAATTCCCAATCGCCACGATAGGTGCTGGCGATGCCGCTCGACGCGGTTTCGTCGGTGAAATGGGGAGCGAGCGGAGCTTCGGCAGCCTGTGCGGGCGCTGTGAGCAGCGGCAGGACCAGGGCTGTCCCGCCAAGGATCTGCCGGAAGGACCATCGGGGCATGGCGCGTGTCATCCGGTTCATCCGCGTGTCCTCAGGGCCACAGCCTTTGCGCCGATGCAACGGCCCTGGTCGAGGCCGCGCTCGATCGCGGCGCGGAAGTGGATGCCGCCGTAGAGGCGCGAGATGCCGGCCTCTTCGGCCGCCTCCCAGAAGCTCTTGAAGCTCCGGTTGGGCAGCTTGTCCTTTTCGTGGGTGCTGTCGGTGAAGGCGAAGTTCTCGCCGAAGAAGGCTGTCAGCACCGTGGCGGCCGCCCCCGACTGCGTGGAATGGCCGCTCGGATATTCCGGGAAGGGCGGCGTGATCAGGATCGGCTCCCATTTTGGGTCGATCACCCGCTTGATATAGGTGACCGGGCGCAGAAGGTCGTATTCGAATTTCGAATGCCAGCAGCCGATGAAGGCATCGGCGAGCGTGACCCCGAGACGGGCGAGCAGGTCGGCATGCTCGGTCGCACTCGCCTGGCGTTCGTCGAGCAGTTTCAGGGCAATCGACATCCAGTGGCCGGGCGGGGTCGGCGAGAGCATCGGATCGTCGGACCAGAAGCGGGCGATGGCGCGCTGCTCGGGGGTGAGGTTCTTGACGGTGTCGTAGACCTCGAAAGCCTCTGTGTAGAAGGGTGAGCCCTTCTCCTCGCTATAAGCAGGCGGGGCGGGCAGGCCGCAGGTGCCGCCGTCCGGCATGGCGAAGGGGCGGTTCTCGCCCCATTTCGGCAGAAGCGGCATCTGCTGCTGGTTGATCAGGCTGGTCGGCACCCAATGGGCGGGGCCCTTGGTCAGGGCGAATTCGAGGGGGAAGCCCATGTTGTCGATCTTCGCCCCGCCGTCCCCCTCGGACCAGGCGAGGATATGGGCGGTGACGCTTTCGCCATAGGCCTGGCTGCGCGCCACGATCTCGGGGGAAAGACCTTCATCGAGGCTGGCCGCCATCTTTTCGCCGAAGCGTTTGAGGGCGCGCTGGCCGGTCGGGCCGGTGTTGCTGAACAGGACTTTCGCGGCGGAACCGAGGGCGGCATTGACGACGATCGCCTCGTCATAACTTTCGCCGGCAATGCGGGCGGGAACGGGGGTGAGGCCGTTCAACTGGCCGGACAGGCTGGTGAGCGTGGTATCGCCGGAGGCGATTGCTTCATAGCCAGTCACGCCGAGATAGGCGAAGGCGCGGCTGGCGACGGGCGGCGAATAGGTGGGCGTGTGACGCACCAGTTCCAGCATCAGGTGATACCAGTCGCGGATCACCTTGTCGGCGCCCACAGGGCTTGCCGAAACGGGTGCGGCCAGGAAAATGGATAGAATCAGAAATCCGAGCGCGCCGAAGCGCTGCAATCCTGCTTTCATTTGCCCCCTCCCCGAGGTCCCTGAAACCATAATCAAACGATTAGATTGCGATTAAGCACGGGTTGTAGCGACCCGCAAGGGGTGCAGGCGGGACGATCAGATCCAGCCGATCGCCCGACCGGCGAGGCTGACCGCAAAGAGGACGAGGAAACTTGCCGCGACCCGGCCAAAGAGCAGCGGGCTTGCGACGGCCACGCGACGGAGGACCGCAGCGCCGAAGGTGAGCCAGGAGAGGGCAACGAGCATCACCAGACTGGAAAACAAAGCGAGATAGGGGAGCGGAGCGGTGAGGCCATCGGGTGTGCCGGAAACGGCCGGCGGGATGAGGGCGAGGCCGATAATCAGACCCTTGGGATTAAGCAAAGTCGTCGCAAAAACGCCGAGCGCATTCACCGCACCGGGATTGGCAGCGGTGGGTGGGTGGCTCCAAAGCCGGATGGCCAGCAGCAGGACCCAGACGGTCGAGGCGAGCTTGACGATGAGCGCTGCCATCGGCTGGCTGGCCAGCAAGGGGGCCGCAAGAAAGACCAGGGTCGAGATCGTGATGAGATAACCGCCCAATTCGGCGCCGACCAGCGGCAGGGAGGCTTTCAGGCCGCGCGCAGCACCGGCGACCGCGAGCAGGGTGTTGGTCGGGCCTGGGGTGAGGAGAAGAAGCAGGACGGCGAGGGCGAAGGCGGGCAGAGACACGGGGGCATTCTCCAAAATCAATACGCCTCCCCTAGCAAATCGGTGATCCGACCGGCTTGATTTCGGTCAAGCGCCCATGCGGCACCGGCCTCACGTGCCGATGGTACCGACCCAGGCGCGGGCCAGCGCCAGACCGGCCTCATCCGACAGGGCACCATGGCTTTCCGCGAGGTCGCCGTGGCGGGCGCTCCAGCCGGGCTCCTTGCGCTCGATGGCCTCGGGAAACTGGGTGATCCAGTCGCTGACCACGGGCCTGTTCGCCTCGAAATGGAACTGGAAGCCATAGGCCGCGCGGCCGAGGCGGAAGGCCTGATGGCGTGCGCTTTCGTTTTCGGCGAGGTGCAGGGCACCCAGCGGCAAAGTGAAGGTATCGTCGTGCCACTGGAAGGACAGGAATTTGTCCGGAACGGCCGAAAGCACGGGATCGGTTGAACCATGGGCGGTTTTGGCGATGCCGCACCAGCCGAATTCGGGGGCCGCACCGATCAAGTTGTCGCTGCCATAGGCACGGGCGAGCAGCTGGCTGCCGAGGCAGATGCCGAGCACGGATTTTTCCCCGTCGCCGAAGCGGCGCATCAGGGCGGCGAGATCCGGCAGATAGGGGTGTTTCTCGTCGTCGCGGGCATTCTGCTCGCCACCGAAGACGACGAGAGCGTCGAAATCCTCGAAGCGGGGCAGCGGCTCGCCGGCATAGGCGCGGATGGTCAGGGTTTGCGCACCGGCCTCGGCCAAGGCAATGCCGACCTGTCCGGAATGGGTAATCCTAGAATTTTCAACGATGGCGACGCGCATGGAGACTCAGTGCTTATCCGGGCTTTTCTGGCTTGTTACGCAGAGAAAGCATGGTGCATGTCGCACTGCAAGAGCACCCGGCGGCATTTGCCGGGCGCTTCGCGTCATTTGATGGGTCGAGATTCACATGATGGGTCGAGATTCACACGGTTTTCGGCAGGCGGGCATCGATCGACTGGGCATTGCCGCCCCGGATGACGAAGTAGAAGGTCATCGCGGCCCAAAGCAGCGACTTTTCCGCACCGGAAAAGCCCTGATCCATCTTTACCCAGTGAAAATAAACCGTGACGAGCAGCACGATCGTGGTGGCAAAGGCGGCGGGGCGGGTGAGAAGGCCGATCGCCAGCAGGATGCCGCCGAAGAATTCGGTTGCGGCGAGCAGCGGCGACCAGAAAACGCCCGGATAAAAGCCGAGGCCCTCGACCATCTGGACCGCGCCAAAGGGATCGACGATCTTGCCCGCGCCATGAATGACGAGAAAACCGCCGGCGACGAGGCGCAGCAGCGTTTCGGCAAGATCATGGGTTGAGCGGTAAAGCGGCGCGAGGGCGGGGATGACAAGGCGGTCGTTGCGGGTGGACATGGATGCGCTCCTGTGCGGACAATGATGACGGCCAATTGCCGTCCTCCGTCGAGCATGGCAAGACGAGGCGGTTCAAAACTTGAGCGCATCAGTTGACTTATTCGTGAAGCAGAGGAAACCGCATGGACAAGCCCCGGATTTCAATCACCTATTGCACCCAGTGCAACTGGCTTTTGCGCTCCGGCTGGATGGCGCAGGAATTGCTGCAGACCTTTGGCACGGACCTCGGGGAAGTGGCCCTGATCCCCGGCACCGGCGGGATCTTCGAAATCCGGGTGGGTGACGCCATGATCTGGGAGCGCAGCCAAGATGGCGGCTTTCCGGGTCCGAAGGAGCTGAAGCAGCGAGTGCGGGATGTGATCGATCCCGAGCGGGATCTCGGTCATGTCGACCGAACGGGGAAGACCGAAGGGCTGGATACCTGATCCGGGCACCGGCCGGGTCCGGCGGGGCGAGAGGAACGGGCGGCGCAGAGCGCCACCCGTCCGACAAGGTCAAGCCGTTGCTCAATAGAAGGGCGAGCGGCAGGTCTTGTAATAGCCGCTCGACGAGAGGAACTCGTTGGTGCGGGGATTGTAGGACCGGTAACGGTTGAGGCACCACTCGACATGGCGGGCCCAGACGTTGCGCGGCGGGCGATAACCCGGCTCGACATAGACGGGCGGGCGCGGACGCGGCCGATAGACCGGCGGCGGCGGTGGCGGGCGATAGCCCGGCTCGTCATAGACCGAAGGCGGGTAGTAGTCGTCCGGCGGCGGTGGCGGGCGATAGCGCGGCGGACGTGGACGGTTATAGGTCTCGTAGCAACCGGAAAAATCGCAGACGAGATCAACCTTCTCGACGCCGGCCGTGCCGGCCTGCGCCTGGCCCACAGCCAAAGGCGCGATCGGCGCCGGCATCGCTGCCTCCGCCATCGGGGTGATGGCCTGGGCACCCATCAGCGCCAGAGCCATGATGGCAAACCTTGTTTTCATATCGACATCCTAACTCGATTTTTTCGCGACGGCCTTTTCAGCCGCTGCGTCGACCACAGCAATCAGCTTTCTGATCACGGCTTTTTCACGACGCTGTCATCGGGTTTTCGGGCGACATCGCCTGACTGGCAGGAGATGTGGCCGACCGGTGCGGGGCACCATGCAGCCAGGTTTTCGCGGCCTGACATGAAAACTTCAAAATGTCGGTTGACAGGCCACAGCAGTCCCTTTACACGGCTCCTCGTCGCCCAGATGGCGGAATTGGTAGACGCGCCAGCTTCAGGTGCTGGTACTCGAAAGGGTGTGGAGGTTCGAGTCCTCTTCTGGGCACCAATTTCCTTTCAGAACAAGGCCTTGCCTTGAGATGAAAGCATCATAAAAAGCCCGGTTCGCCGGGCTTTTTTGTTGCCTTTTTCACGGATTGCGGGAAACCTTTCCGCTGACGCCCGGCCATGCCGACTTCGCCCGCGATGGGCGGCAAACACCCCCAAGCAAAGGACGCTTCATGGAAGATACGGTCGCCATCGAGAGCCGCAGCGAATTTGCCCTCTGGGCGATCGAACGGGCCAAGGAAATCGTCTCGCAGGAAGGCACAGCGCTGGCGCTGGCGGCACGCGACATGGATGAAGAGGCCCTGCGCGACGCCGGGCACAAGCTCGGCGGCGCGATCAGCGATGCACTTCTGGAGGTGTTCGACGGCCTTCTCGGCGACCAGGGCTGAAAGCCGGTCTGCAGCGCTCAGTCGATGTTGCGCGGGTTGACGCCCGGATACCACATGCGGCCGCGCGAGGGTGGTTCGGTGCCCTGGTAGACGATACCATCCTTCTCACAGCGATAGACCGTGTAGGGCAGCGTATCGCGCAGGCTCCGGCCGTTGAAGTTTCGCGGAGCGGCCAAGCCCGTCTCGCAGGCATACCCGTCATTGAGCGGATCCGGGGACTGCGGCTTGACGCCAGGCAGATCGTGGAAGGTTTCTGACCCGGCCTTGCTCCAGGCGACGCCCGGCTCGGCGGCGAACACGGGCGACCCTGCGGTCATCGGGACCGCCAGCAAGGGGACGACGACCGCCAGGGCAGCCAGCCGCGCAAGGCGGGAGACGAGGCGCGGATGACTAACAGGCGTGGGCATGGCGGAATTTTCGCTTCTGACGTCTTGGGTAATCTGGATATAGGAAGTTTTGCCCGCACGCCCAAGGGACCCGTGCTTCACGTTTCGGCGACGGGCCGGCGATAGCCGGTGGGCGTGCCATAGAGCCAGCCGATGCGCTCGATGGCATCGGCGAGCGTCTCTCGGGCCACCGTCATGGTGTGGCCATTGGCGTGGATCATCATCTCTGCGTCTTCCATGATCGCGGCATGGCCCTTCCAGAAGACGAGATCGCCGCGCTGCAGGTTTTCGCGGGCGATGGGTTCTCCCAGTCCGGCTGCCTGCATGTCGCTGTCACGCGGGGCCTTCAGGCCTGCCATGGCCATGGAGAGCTGAACGAGGCCGGAGCAATCGATGCCGAGGCCTGATTTGCCGCCCCAGAGATAGGGGGTTTCCAGGAAGAGCGCTGCGACCGCGACGAAGTCGTTTGCCGGCGGATCGGAAAGCGGGCGCAGGTGGCGCAGGATGAGCGCGCTGCCATCGGCGAGCAGGCCATAGCGGGTGCCGCGGGTTTCGGCCTCGCCGACCACGGTGACGCGGCTTCCCATGGAGAGCGTATCGCGGCGGGGAAAGCGCAGGTCAGGCCCCGGATAAAGGAAGGTGCGGGGCACGCAGACGGTGTGAGTGGTGGCCTCGGGGGCGCCGAGTGCTGCCTCGGGCAGGTAACCGACATAACCGTCCGCCACGGCCTGGACCCAGGCGATGCCCCCTGCCCGCTCAAAGACGCGGACCTCCTCGCCGAGCAGCAGCTGGGTGTCGATGCCGGCGGTCATATCGGGTGTCGGGTGGAGATCGACGACGGGCAAGACGATGCGGGCGGGTTCCGGCGTGACAAAGCGCGACGCTTCAACCTGGCCCTGCAAGGCGGCATCGGCGAGATCGGGGCGGAAGGCGTGAAGGCGGCGGTCGAGGGTGGTCACAAGCAGTCTCCGTCAGCCGAGCATGCGGCCCTTGGCGATGATCCGATCGCCGAATTTTTCGAGGAAAAGCGCACCGCCGACGGTGCGCTTGACGATGACGCTGCGGCGGTCGAGTGGGTCGCGCACCCGATCGACCAGGCCCATTTCGCCCAGCGTATCGAGCGCGCGGGTGATGACCGGCTTGGTGACATCCAAGGTGGCGGCGAGCCCGCGCACGGTATGCGGCGGCGGCACGAGATAGATTTCGAGCAGGACCGCCAACTGGCGCATGGTCAGGTCCCGGCCGTCATGCTGGACCTGTTCGAGGGTGACCCCGTGCCAGAGGCCGAGCGCCTGGGTTGCCGTCAGTTCAAGGCCCATCTGGGGATCCCGCGTCATGACCGGGGCTGTCAGCGCCCTCGGCCTATGACGCTATCATTCCGGCAAAGGAACGATTGTGCAAGGGGGCTCAAGCCCAGCGGCGCTGCAGCAGACGGTAGAGGGCGCGGATGGCCTGGGCTTCGCCCCCGACGGGACCGTGGGCGCGCTCGGACTGCGCCCAGCCGAAAATATCGAAATGCGCCCAGGCGCGACCGGGCGAGACGAAGCGCTTGAGGAAAAGGGCCGCCGTGATCGCACCCGCCATGCCGCCGGAGGGGGCATTCGTCAGGTCGGCGATCTGGGCTTTCAGCAGCCGCTCGTAGCCCTTGTGCAGCGGCAGACGCCAGAGCGGATCGTCGACCTCCAAGCCGGCATCGGCGATGTCGTGGGCAAGGTCCTCGTCGTCGGTGAAGAAGGGCGGCAGATCGGGGCCGAGCGCGACGCGCGCGGCACCTGTCAGCGTCGCCATGTCGATGAGGAGATCGGGCGCTTCGGCATCGGCATAGGCCAAAGCATCGGCGAGGATCAGCCGGCCCTCGGCATCGGTGTTGTCGATCTGGACGGTCAGGCCCTTGCGGCTCTTGTAGACGTCGCCGGGGCGGAAAGCATTGCCGGCGATGGAATTCTCGACGGCCGGGATGACGACATGGAGATCGACCTTCAGCTTGGCATCCATGATCATCAAGGCAAGACCGAGCACATTGGCCGCACCGCCCATGTCCTTCTTCATCAGCAGCATGGAGGCTGACGGCTTGATGTCGAGGCCGCCGGTGTCGAAGCTCACACCCTTGCCGACAAGTGTCAGCTTGGGATGCCCCTTCTTGCCCCAGCGCAGTTCAATGAGGCGCGGTGCCACCGTCGAGGCCCGGCCGACGGCATGAACGAGCGGAAAATTCTTTTCCAGAAGTTCGTCGCCGGTGATCGTGGTGACCTCGGCCTTGTAATGCGCGGCGAGACGGCGGACGGCGTCTTCGATATCGGCCGGGCTCATGTCGTTGGCGGGCGTGTTGATCAGGTCGCGGGCGAGATAGACGCCTGCGATCTGGCGCTTGATATCGGCGGCATCGGCATCCTGGGGGATGAGCAGGCGGGGTTCCGTGACGCGCTCGGAACGGTAGCGGTCGAAGCTGTATGCGCCGAGGCCGTAGCCGAGGAGCAGGCGGTTGGCCGTGAGCGGCGCGGTCTCGATATGCCATTCGCCGGCCGGCAGGAGGCGGGCGAGCTTGCCGGTCAGGAAGGGGCTTTCGGAGGGATTGGCGCCAAGGCCGAGCAGGGCGCCGCCGAGATGGCCGTCTTCCGTGGGGATCAGCAGCAGGGCACCGGCTTCCGCCTTGAACCCGGCCTTTTTCGCCCAGTCGAGCGCCAGCGGCTCAAGCGTGCCCGTCTCGACATGGGCGGGTGTGACCGCGAAGACCGGCAACGTCTTGCCACCCTTGGTGCTGAAGGGGGTCGGTCTCTCGATATACTGGAACGGGGCCATAGCAGGGTCTTTCTGGAGGGGAATCGCGGTGGTTCGATTAACACTCCGTTAGGGTTAACAGATTATTGCTTGAGCGGAGATTACGCCGCGCTTCGATGCCGGCAATTACACGATATTCGGAGCGAAAAGACATGCTCAGCCGTCAGACATTGAAGCGCAGACATCTGCAGATCCTGGCAACAGCAGGCCTGGTGCTGGCGGTGCTTTCGACATCCGGATGCTCGACGTCGCGCGACAGACTGACCACCGGATCGATCCCGAAGATGAACAAGACGGTCGACAGCATGAGCGAGCCGGAACTGGCGCGCGCGGCCGACAGCATCGGTCAGGCCTATGACCGCAATCCCAAGGACCGGACGGTCGGGCTTTCTTACGCCAATGTGCTGATGATGTCGGGGCGCAATGCCCAGGCTCTGGCCGTGATGCAGCAGGTGGCGATTGCCAACCCGACCGACCGCGAGGTTCTTGCGGCGCTGGGCAAGGCGCAGGCTGCGGCCGGCCAGCTGGAAAAGGCACTGGGCACCATCAACCGGGCGCAGACGCCTGATCGGCCGGACTGGCGGCTCTATTCGGCGGAAGGGGCCGTGCTCGACCAGCTCGGCCGCTCCGACGACGCGCGGGCACGCTACCGCATGGCGCTGCAGATCCAGCCGAACGATCCGAGCGTGCTGTCCAACCTCGGCATGTCCTATGTGCTGACCGGCGACCTGAAGACGGCCGAAACCTATCTTCGGCAGGCCTCGCAGCAGCCGGGCGCCGACAGCCGCGTGCGGCAGAACCTGGCGCTGGTGATCGGCTTGCAGGGACGATTCCAGGAGGCGGAGCAGATCGCGGCGCAGGAACTCAACCCACAGCAGGCGGCAGCCAATCTGCAATATCTGCGCGGCATGCTCTCCCAGCAGAATTCCTGGCAGCAGTTGGCTTCCCAGGACAAGCCGAAGAAGAAGAGCTGAGCCGCAGGCGCTGAGCCTTCTTACGGATCGGGGAAGCGCAGATGGGATCGGCCGCTGGTCAGGTCCTGGACCAGGCGCTGCACGCTCGCTTCGTCGCCGCGCTTCAGCGTGACATCGAAGCGCACGCCCTCTGCCTCGAAATGCTCGACCAGCGACAGATGCGGGATGGCCTGAAGGCGGGCCTTCACGAGCGCGAGATCTGAAAATGTGCAGGCGAGATCGCCGGTGACGAGCGGGATGATTTCAGTCTTGGTCCCAAGACGGAGCGCCTGGGCCGTTGTGCCGCCATAGGCACGCATCAGGCCGCCGCTGCCGAGCAGGATGCCGCCGAAGAAGCGAATGACCAGCACCACGACGCCATCCAGTTCCTGCCCTTCAATCGCCTGGAGGATCGGCTTGCCGGCGGTGCCGGAGGGTTCGCTGTCATCGGAGAAGCGATAGGCCTGTCCGAGCCGCCAGGCCCAGCAATTGTGGGTGGCCGCGGGATCGGACTTTTCGGCGAGGAAAGCCTTGGCCTCCTCTTCCGACGCGATCGGCGCCGCATAGGCGATGAAGCGGCTCTTCTTGATGTCCTGCTCGTGGGTGACGGGGGCGTTCAGCGTGAACGGCATGGGCCTGCCCTCATCCTTGCCGTGTGGCCACGGCCTCGTTGGCGCGCAGCCAGAGGGCGAGTTCGGCGATGACCGACAGCCTCAAGGCCGCCTTCATGGCGAGCGCGCGGGTGAGCGAGGTGTCACGCGGGGAAAAGCCGAGTTCGGCCATGATGGCGGTGGGGCTGAGACCGCGGGCCCGCATCACCGCCTCGACACGGGCGATGGTGGAGGGCAGCAGGTAGCGACCATTGGCGATCAGGGTTTCGTGGTCTGCCACAACAGGATCGGGGGCCGGCGAATCGCTTGCCTTTGCCGACAGGGAAGCGGTCGCTTCACCCTTCGACCGGACCTCCGCTGTGACCAGATCGAGGAATGCCTGACGCTCCTCGGGTGAGGCGCCGGTCCAGGCCTTCAGCAGTTTCGTCAGCGGGGTTGGCTTGGCTTTCTTCGACATGACCGGTTCTCTGTTCTTCCCCGTCCATAACCTGCCCGACCGGCGGGGGCGAGAAAAAAACTTAGGCCTGGATCGCTTCTTGCGACGGCATGAATTTGCCAGCGGCAACAGCGGGATCGGACACTCCCACATGGCTTTTTCGACACCGCGTGCATGAGGAAAATCGAATGAACGACAAGCAGTCGTTAACCTTTATTTTCTACTGAAAAGACTTGTCATCCGCGTTCCCGTATCTCGTCAGCGTTCAGGTTTTCGATGCACCCTCCCCGTTCCAATTCCGCTTATCAGGCCAATCAATTCGGGGATCAAAACGGGGGTAACGCCCAGGCACCGCAGGACCAGGCGGCGACCCGGCCGGCGAGTGCCGACCAGGTGGCGGCCAACCAGATCGAGGGCCGCGAGGAGCAGCCCGTCTGGCAGACAGCCTTCGTGCTGGGTCCGAATGTGCGCTTTACCCGCACGCCCGACCGCGTGGCGGCCAAGCCCGAGACGGTCGAGCCGATGACAGCGCCGGCGGTCGCACCGGCAGCACCGCAGGTTTCGCGCGGCCAGGTCGCCCAGCCGCAGGCTGCTGCCGCGACGACCCGCGTTCCGCAGGCCCGGGTGCCGACGGCTCACGCCCCGCGCGCCAATCCAGAGGCCGATCAACGCCCGGCATCGCCCTATGGCCTGCCGCGCACCGGCGCCCCACAGCAGCCGGTTGCGGCCTCCGCCCGGGCTCCGATCCCGACACAGCCGCTGCAGCAGCAGCAACAGCCCCGCGTGCCCGCTTCCGTCACCTTGCCGCAGCCGCCGGATGCCGTGGGGGCGCGGGCGCTGACCTACAAGCTGCGCCGCGAACTGGCGCGCCAGCAGGCCGAACTGGCGGCCTGGGAAGCCTCGATGGCCGAGGACCCGACACGGCCCGTCGCACCGCCGCCGGTCGCCACCCAGCCCGCACCGCTGGTGCAGGGCATGCGAACGGTGATGGCGACGACGACATCGGCAACGGTCGGCCATGCGGCGGCCGCTGCTTCCGCGCCGGCTTCGACGGTTGCGCCGGCCGTCCCTGCTGCGGTTGCGCGGCCGGCGATGGCGCGCAATGCGTTCCTGCGGCCTCCGGTGCAGACCACGCCACTGGCCCAGACGCCGCCGGCTGCTGCCGTTCACGCACAGGGTGTGGCCGCGCCATCCACCGGCATCACTGCCCCCGTGACACAGGCGGCCAGCGTTCAGGCACAGTCGCGCGCCACGCACAGCCCGACACAGCCACAGGCCGCTGTCGCATCTCAGGCCCGTGCTATGCCGGCTGCAACCGGCTCGCAGCCCGTCGCGCGCCTGCCGATCAGCGCGCTGCTCTCCGACCACATCTTCTTCGAGGCGATGATCGATCCAGTCGATGCGCCTGTTGAGACCGAGATGGCACGTCCGGCGCCGGTGAATAGGCAACCGCAGCCGACGACCATGCTGCCTGCGCCGGTCGTCCATGCGACCCCGATGCCCCCAATGGCACCCCCGGTTATGATCCCGGCCCGCAGCCCGGCGATCCGGGCCGAAGTCGTGCGGTATCGGCCGGATGCGCTGGCGACCGCGATGCCGGCCGCGCCGGCCGTTGCTTCACTGCCCAAGCCCGTGTTCGACGCGCCTGCCGGTTCGGTCGTGGCGCTCTATCGTGAAGTCGCGCGGCGTGAGGTCGTCGCAGACCAAGCAGTGGCAATCATTCCGGCTGCTGGTTCTCCCGAAGGTGGTGCGGCTATCCCGGAACTGAGTACATCTGCCCCTGCCCGCTCGGTGATCCCGACGTCGTCCGCTTCGACGCGCCAACCGCTGTTCCGCGCCCAGGAGGCGATGGGCGAAGGCGAATACGAGCTGCCTTATCTCGACTTCCTGCAGCAGCCGCCGGTGCAGACGGGCATCACGATGACAGCCGAAGCGCTGGAGCAGAGCGCCGGTCTTCTGGAAAGCGTGCTTGAGGATTTCGGCATCAAGGGCGAAGTGATCGATGTGCGGCCCGGCCCTGTCGTTACGCTTTACGAATTCGAGCCGGCACCGGGTGTCAAATCCTCGCGCGTCATCGGTCTCTCCGACGATATCGCCCGCTCCATGTCGGCGCTGTCCGCCCGTGTTGCTGTCGTGCCCGGCCGCAACGTGATCGGCATCGAACTGCCGAACCCGGTGCGCGAGACCGTCTATCTGCGCGAACTGATCGAGACGCCCGATTATGCCGAGACGCGCTACAAGCTTCCGGTCTGCCTGGGCAAGACCATCGGTGGCGAGCCCGTGATTGCGGAATTGGCGAAAATGCCGCATCTGCTGGTCGCCGGCACTACCGGGTCAGGCAAGTCGGTGGCGATCAACACGATGATCCTGTCGCTGCTCTACCGCTTCAGGCCGGACGAGTGCCGGTTGATTATGGTCGATCCGAAGATGCTGGAGCTTTCCGTCTATGACGGCATCCCGCATCTGCTCACCCCCGTCGTCACCGATCCGAAGAAAGCCGTGATGGCGCTGAAATGGGCGGTGCGCGAGATGGAGGACCGCTATCGCAAGATGAGCCGCCTCGGCGTGCGCAATATCGACGGCTACAATGCCCGCGCGGCCCAAGCGCGCGAAAAGGGCGAGACGATCACTGTCAGCGTGCAGACCGGTTTCGACCGGCAGAGCGGCGAGATCGTCTACGAAGAGCAGGAACTCGACCTCTCGCCGATGCCTTACATCGTCGTCGTGGTCGACGAGATGGCCGACCTGATGATGGTAGCCGGCAAGGAAATCGAAGGCGCGATCCAGCGGCTGGCGCAGATGGCGCGGGCGGCGGGCATCCACCTGATCATGGCGACGCAGCGTCCGTCGGTCGACGTGATCACCGGCACGATCAAGGCGAACTTCCCGACACGCGTCTCCTTCCAGGTGACCTCGAAGATCGACAGCCGGACCATTCTGGGTGAACCGGGTGCCGAACACCTGCTCGGCCAAGGCGACATGCTGCATATGGTCGGCGGCGGGCGAATTGCCCGCGTGCATGGTCCTTTCGTCTCGGACGAAGAGGTGGAGAAGGTGGTGGCGCATCTGAAGATGCAGGCGCGGCCGGATTATCTGGGTACCGTGACCGAGGATGCCGACGAGGCGGAGGACGAGCCGGAAGAGGACGTTGCCGTGTTCGACAAGAGCGCGATCGGCGAAGAGGACGGCAACGATCTCTACGACAAGGCGGTCAAGGTGGTGCTGCGCGACAAGAAGTGCTCGACCTCCTATATCCAGCGCCGGCTGTCGATCGGCTACAACAAGGCCGCCTCGCTGGTGGAGCGCATGGAGCAGGAAGGCATCGTGGGAGCGGCCAACCATGTCGGCAAGCGGGCGATCATCGTCGGCGGGCGTGAAGTGAGCGCCGAGAGCGATTTCGAGGGCTGAGATTTTTGAGACGTTTCAAGGCCGAAACTCGGCCTTGACCTCCTTCATCGCCAGGCGATCGACGATCGCGGGTGCCAAGAGCCGCAGCCAGCGGCCGAGCTTCATGCGGGGCGTCATGAGAACTTCTCGGCGCCCCTTTTCCATGCCTTCACGGATGAGCCGGGCACAGGTCTCGACCGGCATCGCGCGGTCATCGCGGATCATCGAGACACCCGCCGGGGCGCCGCCGGGACCGAAGCCCCGCTTGCGCAGATCCGTGTCGATCGTGGCGGGATAGGCGATCATCACCCGCAGGCCCTTAGGCGCAAGTTCGGCGCGGAGCGCTTCCAGGAAACCGTTCATGGCGAATTTGGTGGCGCAATAGGCGGTGCGGCCGGGCACGCCAACGAGGCCGGCCATGGAGCTGACACCGATGACCAGACCCTTGGATGCAAGCAGATGCGGCAGGGCCGCCTGGGTCAGCCAGACGACGGACCAATAGTTCATCACCATCAGCTTTTCCGACCAGTCGAGATCGGAATCCTTGAAGGTCGAAAAATTGGCATGGGCCGACATCCCGGCATTGTTGACGAGAACATCCAAGCGGCCGAGGCGGGCGATGGTTTCGGTGATCAGGTGGCGGCAGGCCTGCCGATCCGTGACATCAGTGGGGATGACCTCGATACGGGAACCGTGGCTTCGAAGGTCTTGCGCAAGGTCGTCCAGGCGCGCGGCGTTGCGGGCCGCAAGGACGAGGGCGGTTCCTGAGCCGTCGCGGATCGCGATCTGGCGGGCCAGTTCCCGGCCAATCCCTTCCGAGGCGCCGGTGATGACGATGACCTTCATATGCCTGACCTCTCGATCGACTGCCGGCCTCGACGGGGCCGGTGTCACGCTTCAAGCTGCGTCGGTTGGGCAACGGGGTCAAGCCGATTGCTGCACCTAGGGATGGCTCAGACATGGCGAGCCGAGTGGTGCGTTTTCGCTTCACTCACACCTGAGCGGGGCGGATGGTGTCCGTGGCGATATCGCCTTCCAGAACACCTCGACGGAGATCCGATCGGTCGCGATCGATCTCGATTACCGTGTAGAGCTTTTCCGAGCGGAAGGCGCTGGCCATGGACGTCGTCACATCCTCCGCCGGCTTGGCGTCGATCTCCATGTAGTCGAGTTCGCGGCCCGAGGCGACAATGCGCGCATCGCCGCTCGTGCGGGCCGCAACGACCACTGTACCCTGGAAGGGGGAATTGTCCCAGCGGGGATCGTCGGCTTCGGCGATCGGCTCCAGGCGGTAGACGTTCAGCAGTTCGGGTCGGTTAGCGTTGCCTTCCGCCGTTGTGGCGGCATCGTTCTGCCGTGCGGCGACTTCGACCGGACGGTCGGTCCGGTCATCGGCGGGTGTCGCGCTGTTGTCGTTGGTGGGATTGTGCATGATCCGTGTCCTCGGGTTCGGTCGTCTTGAACAACCGCCGGGGACACGCGTGGTTCCATGGGAAGAAATAAGCCGGCTAATGATTGCCAGCCGCTCGGGCTCGGCGTCAAGCTGCCGTGCGGGCGAGGAGTTCGATGATGTGCTGCGGGCCGGTGGGCACGATGCCGGTCGCGTTCAACGTCTTGATCGAATAGTAGCCGCGCGTGATATGGTCCATGTTCACAGTGGCCCGCACGCCCTTGAGCCTCAACACGCGCTCCATGTAGGCGGAGAGGTGCGCGTAATCGGCGATGCGGCGGCGGTTGGTCTTGAACAGGCCGTGATAGGCAGCATCGAAGCGGATGAGCGTGACGAAGAGACGAATGTCGGTTTCGGTGAAGCGCGACCCGAAGAGGAAATCGCGGCCATCGGACAGGCGGGTTTCCAGCTCGCCGAGCATGACGAAGACGCCGTCGACCGCTTCGTCATAGGCAGCTTGGGTCAGCGCGAAGCCGGCCTTGTAGACGCCGTTGTTGAGCTGGTCGTAGATGCGGGGGTTGAGCGCGTCGATGTCTTCGCCCAGATCCTGGGGATAGAGGCGGAGATCGGAGGGGACCAGGCCTTCGAAGGCGGTGTCGAGCATGCGGACGATATCGGCGCTCTCGTTGTTGACGATGGTGCCGGTCTTTTCGTCCCAGAGCACCGGGACCGTGGCGCGGCCGGTGAAATCGGGGTCGGCGCGGGTGTAGAGTTCATGCAGATAGGTGGCGCCGAAGAGCGGATCGGTATCGGCGCCCGGATAGCCGCCGAACTGCCAGCCCTGGCTGGAGAGTGCCGGAGCGACGACAGTGACGGCAATCACGTCTTCGAGGCCTTTCATGGCGCGCGCCATCAGCGTGCGCGAGGCCCACGGGCAGATATAACCGACATAAAGGCGGTAGCGGCCGGCTTCTGCGGTAAAGCCGCCCTCACCCGTCGGGCCCGGGGCGCCATCCGGCGTGATCCAATGGCGGAAGGAGGAGGTTTGGCGGACGAAGCGCCCCTTTTCGTCAGCCTTCTGGACCGGCTGCCAATCTTCCGTCCATTTGCCATTCACCAGCATCGTCTCAGTCTCCATAACGGCACGAGGGTCACGGCCTCTTGTGTGTGCCCGCATTATGCGCCCGGAGATCGTTCAGTGAAATCCAGAGTTTCTTGAAGAACTGTTCGATGATGGTGAACGGTACTCACGCGCCCGAGGGCGCGCGGCTGCCGGGGAAGAGGAGTTCGACAAAACGCTCCGCCGTCGGCTGAGGTTCGTGATTGGCAAGGCCGGGGCGCTCATTGGCTTCGATGAAGACGTAATCAGGCTCCGTGGGGTCACGGACCATGAAATCGATGCCAACAACGGGGATCTTGATGGCCTTCGCGATCCGGCAGGCGGCGTCGACGAGGTCCGGATGGACGGTGTCGGTGACGTCGTGGATGGTACCGCCGGTGTGGAGATTGGCGGCCTTGCGCACGGTGATTTCGCGACCCTCCTCCAAGACGGCATCGAGATCGAGGCCCTGTTCGGCAATGCAGCGCTTCGTTTCGGCATCGACCGGAATGCGGCTCTCGCCACCGGTTGCGGCAGCGCGGCGGCGGGACTGCTGGTCGATCAGCTTGCGGATCGGGGAGCGGCCATCGCCGACGACGCGCGGGGGACGGCGGACGGCGGCGGCGGCGAGGCGGTAGTCGATGACGACGAGGCGCAGGTCTTCGCCCTCGAAGCAGGCTTCGAGCAGCACGCGATCACAGACCTGTCGGGCCTGCTTGATCGCGCCGGTGAGCGCCTCCATCGAGGAGACGCCGACGGAGATGCCGCGGCCCTGCTCACCACGGGCCGGTTTGACGACCAGTTTGCCGTGTTTTTCGAGGAAGGCCTGGCGCTCATCCTCGGAGGCATCGGCGGAGATCTGTTCGGGGACCGTGAGGCCCGCCCCTTCGGCAAAGCGGCGGGTGACGGCCTTGTCGTCGCAGATCGACATGGCGACTGATGAGGTCAGATCCGACAGGCTTTCGCGGCAATGGATGGTGCGGCCGCCATGGGCGAGGCGGAAGAAGCCGCCTTCGGCATCGGTGACCTCGACATGGATGCCACGGCGCAAGGCCTCATCGACGATCAGGCGGGCATAGGGGTTGAGCGCGTCATAGGATTCGACTGGCTGGGCGAAGAACTTTTCGTTGATTGCATTCTTGCGCTTCACCGAGAAGAGCGGCACGCGGCGGAAGCCGAGTTTTTCGTAAAGGCCGATGGCTTTCTCATTGTCGTGGAGGACGGAGAGATCGACGTAAGCGAGGCCCCGGGCCTGGAAATGTTCGGAGAGCGTGCGTACGAGGCCTTCGCCGATACCCGGCTGGCGGGCCTGGGGATGCACGGCGAGGCACCAGAGGGAGGCGCCCTGTTCCGGGTCATCGAAGAGGCGCTTGTGGTCGATGCCGGTGACCGTGCCGACGATTTCGCCGGTCGTCTCGTCTTCTGCGACGAAATAGGTGACGGGACGGTTGTCGCGCTCGCCGGCGAAGAAATCCTCGCGGACCTGAACCATGCCGCAGGCGGCATAGACGGCGTTGATGCCGGCGGCGTCGCCCTCGGCGCCGAGACGGCGGATGGTGACGCCGCGCGGGCGACGACCGCCGGGGCGATAGGTGGAGAGGTCGAGCCGGAAGGTGTGGGACGGATCGAGGAAGATTTCCTGCGGGGCGCGGGAGAGGAGGACATGCGGCTCGCCGACGTAAAAGGCGATGTCGCGGCTGCGCGGGGCTTCGTCCTTGAGGGCGGTGAGCAATGTTGCGTCATCCTCGAAGGTGCGGGCGAAGAGAAGGCGGCCCCAGCCGCAATCGAGCACGGCGTTGCGGCCGGGCTCGGGTGTGTCACCTGAGCGTGGCTGGACAGAGACGCCAGCCGCGCCGGGCTGGCGCAGGCGGCTGAGACGATGGGAGAGCGCCTTGCTGCTGCGCGGCTTGTGGGTGGCCGAAGGCGAGGATGCCTGGGCGGGCTTGTCGAATTTTTTCATCTCAAACCTCGTGTGCCTGGAGCCACATTTCGAGCAGGCCGACCTGCCAGAGTTCGGAGCCCTGCAGCGGGGTGATGTGATCGGAGGGGGCAGCGAGCAGGCGGTCGACATAGTCCTGTCGGAACAGGCCACGGTCGCGGGCGGCCTGCGAGACGAGCGTGTCGCGCAGCAAATCGAGATAGGGGCCGGCGATGTATTTGAGCTGGGGCACGGGGAAATAGCCCTTCTTGCGATCAATCACGGCGCTCGGGATGATCTTGCGGGCGACATCCTTCAGGATGCCCTTGCCGCCGTCGCGGAGCTTTTCCTCCGGCGGAATGCGGGCCGCGAGTTCGACCAGTTCATGGTCGAGGAAGGGCACGCGGGCCTCAAGGCCGAAGGCCATGGTCATGTTGTCGACGCGCTTGACGGGGTCGTCGACCAGCATGACGTTGCTGTCGAGGCGAAGCGCGCGGTCGACCGGGGTATCGGCGCCTTCGGCCAGAAGGTGTTCGCGGATGAGGTCGCCGCTGACATCACGGTCGGCGAGCCAACGGTTGCCGAGCTGGGTCTTCAGGGTTTCATGCGAGCGATCGCGGAAGGCGCGGCCGTAATCGGCAACGACATCGTCGGAGCCGACGAGTCGGGGATACCAGTGATACCCGCCGAAGACCTCGTCGGCACCCTGGCCCGACTGGACGACCTTGATGTGTCTGGAGACCTCTTTCGAGAGCAGGTAGAAGCCGACATTGTCATAGGAGACCATGGGTTCGGACATGGCAGCGATTGTGCCAGGCAGAGCCGACATCAGATCGGCCGAGGGCACGAAGATCTTGTGGTGGTCCGTCGCGAATTCGCGGGCGATCAGGTCGGAATAGACGAACTCGTCACCCATTTCGCCATTGGCCTCCTCGAAACCGACGGAAAAGCTCATCAGGCCGATCTGGCCGGCTTCGGCGAGCAGGCCGACGATGAGGCTGGAATCGACCCCGCCCGAGAGCAGCACGCCGACCGGCACGTCCGCGATCATGCGGCGTTTGACGGCGATGCGCAGCGCGTCAAGCAGGCGTTCCTGCCATTCCTCGCGGGTCACCGACGCATCTTCGGCGCGGCGCTGGTAGGGCGGGTTCCAATAGCGGCGGTCTTCGAAACTGCCGTCGCGATTGTACACGCGCAGCGTTGCCGGCGGCAGTTTACGCACACCCTTCAAGATCGTGCGCGGCGGCGGCACGACGGCGTGGAAGGTCATGTAATTGTGCAGGGCCTCGACATCGATGCTCGTGTCGATGCCGCCAGTCTTGACGATCGCGGGGAGCGACGAGGCGAAGCGCAGGCCGCCGGGAATTTCCGCGAGATACAGCGGCTTGATGCCGAAACGGTCGCGCGCCATGATGACCCGGCCGCTGTCGCGCTCATGAATGACAAAGGCGAACATGCCGTGGAAGCGCGAGACACAGGCCTCGCCCCAGGCATGCCAGGCCTTCAGGATCACTTCGGTGTCGCCGCCGGAGAAGAAGCGGTAGCCCTGGCGCTCCAACTCGTGGCGCAGTTCGCGGAAATTGTAGATGCAGCCGTTGAAGACCAGGGACAGGCCAAGATCGGGATCGACCATCGGCTGCTGCGACTTGTCGGAGAGATCGAGGATGCGCAGTCGTCGATGGCCGAGGCCGACATTGCCGCGCACCACGACACCGGCCGAATCCGGGCCGCGGGGCGCCAAGACATCCGCCATGATCGAAACTGCCGTTACCGACGGTGTACCACCGTCGAACCTGACTTCTCCACAAATGCCGCACATGAGCCTGGCTGAAACCTCCGTTGAAAGACCAATCTGACGGTGCCGACAGGCCGGGGTTTCACCCCCGGCGCATCGGGCACGCGGTTTGCAAATGGCCTAGAGGTTCGATTGTTCCATAGTTTTTGTGCGCTGCCGCGCAGTCTGGCCGAGCTCGGCCCCGCGGCGAAAAGCGATCCACCGAAGCGGCCGCCGCCATGGGAACCGGCCCGTGGAGGGCCGGTTCAGCTCACGTCAAGGGATCAGCTCAAGGCCTTCTTCAGCGGGGCGATGTGGCGGAACACCAGGAAGTCAAGCAGCAAGACGGCGAGGAGCACGGCGCCGCTCAGAGGAAAGAGCAGCGAGACCGCCAACATGACGACAGCGCCGGTCTTCCAGAGGGGACCGGGTTCACCGACCGTCGGCGCGACGAGGCGGGCGGCCCCCCTGGGGCGACGCTTGAACCACATGACGAAGCCGCTGACCGACAGGAACACGATCGCCAGACAGAAGACCGTGACCAGGACGAGATTCCAGAGGCCCATGGCACCTTCGTGGAAAGCGACGCCGGCGGCCATCGACTTGCCGGCGACGCCATAATCGGCAAAACCGACATCGGCAAGGATACGGCCGGTATACTGGTCGATATGGACGATGCGGTCGTCAAGCGGGTTGGCGCTGTCGTTGCTCATGGTGTCGCGCGAAATGCTCCAGACGCCGGTGTCATCCCCGGGGAAGGCGAGCTGGAAACGCTGGTCGAAGCCGAGGGCGCGGGCGAGCGTGACGATGGCATCGAGGGTGACGGGCTGGCCTTCGGGCGTACCTGATATACCCGCCTGCGAACCGGAGGCCGGCATGGGGGTCTGCTCCAGCGCCCAGGGGACCTCCTTGATGCCGTCATGGTTCATGCTGGCATGGGTGGCGTCCGAGAGCGGAATGTTATCGTACTTTCCGGCCGGAAAGGTGCTCCAGGCCTGGGTGAACTTGTCGCCCCAGATGCCGGCCCAGGTGAGACCTGACAGGAGGAAGACCACCAGCAGCAGCGAGGCATAAAAGCCGATCGACAGATGCAGCGACTTCCACAGCTGGCGACCCTTGGCGGAAAGCTGGGGCACAAGCACGGAGGCGAAGCCGCCGTTGTCGCGTGGCCACCAGAGATAAAGGCCCGTGACCACCAGCATGATCCCGAAGCCGGCGGCGATCTCGATCAGGCGGTCGCCGAGATCACCGATCAGCAGCGTGCCATGAATGGTTTCGGCGATATCATAGAGACCGCTTCGCCGGTCCCAGTGGCCGAGCGCCTTGCCGGTGTAGGGGTCGACGGCGACCATGAACGAGGATTCACCCTGGTTGACCCGGAAGAGCGAGGCCTGATCGGGCGTGCGCGGGGCAATATATTGCACGATCTGGCCAGCGACCTCGCCATAGGCGGCTTCGGCCTGGGCCGAGACGGGAGCCGTGGTGGCCTGGGGTTCGACCACATAGATCTTCTCGCCGTCGCGGCCATAAAGCGTGGCCGTCCAGAGCATGACGAGGCCGGTGACGGCGAGCATGATCAGGAAGGGCGCGACATAGAGGCCAGCATAAAAATGCCAGCGCCAGGCGGTGATGTAGAAGCGGCGGGACAGGCCGGCGGAGCGTGTCGGTGGCACGGAGACATCGGAAATGAGGGTCATGGTGTGAATCCTGCGAAACAAAAGGGGTGGTGAAAGGTCAGGACAAGGGCCGCTCGCCCGAGGCAATGCGGGCCAGATGCAGGGGCTCAAGCAGCGTCACGAGATCGCTGTGCTGGAAATCGATGAGACCGGCCTTCTTCAACCGGGTGAAGCAGCGGCTGACGGTCTCGACGGTCAGCCCGAGCCAATCGGCGAGATCGGTGCGGGTGGGGAAGAGATGAAAGGTGACGGCGCCGCGCTTCTGCTGACGGGCGGGACGGCCGAACTGGCCGGCGAGATCGAGCAGGGCCGAAGCCACCCGTTCCGGTGCCGTCTTGCGGCCGAGCAGCATGGCCAGCGCCTGGGACCGGGCCAGCATTTCGTTCAGCGCGGTTTCGAGATCGCCATGCGACAGGGGTTCGAGAATGGGCTCCAGCCGGGTGAGGCCGAGGGTCTCCGCCGAATAGCGGTTGCGATCCCCAAATCCCAGACCGACCAGACGGCCGGGGCCGACGAGATCGATGATCTGGCGGCGACCATCTGAGAGGGCCTGCGAGGTGGCGACGCAACCGTCCACCACTCGATATTGGTGGGAGCGGGAGAAGCCTTCGAGAAAAACGACGGTGCGCGGCGGCAGGAGGGCGTGGTCTTCCGACTTCACCTTCTGCAGCGCATTCCGCATCAGAGCGGGAGACGGCGCCTTGAGCGCCTCGCCATCGGCAAACATTGACAACATGACTGACATCCGGATTGCGACCGGACATGCGTCAAACGCATGATCCCCGGCCTGATGATACCGATGACCCAGCGCAGGGCGCGCGGGGCCGTTGATCGATCAGGTCAGGGCAGGCGGCGCGCGAGGCGCGCTGTTGGGCGGGAAGAGCTGCCGGTAATGTGCTTCTGCCGGCTGCGGCAGGACGGCTGCGATGGCGAGCGACATGCGGATGCCGACGAGATCGGCCGGCGGCGGCAGGACGACACTTGCGGAGATGCGGCAGGCTTCGCAATCGGAGGCCATGGTGTGGGACTTGGACTTGCCGTCCTGATCGGTGCCAGGGAGACAGAGTTCGGGCACCGTACCGTCAGGCAGCGTGACCAGCGCAAGTTCGGAAGGTGTCAGCGGGCTGACCGTCCCCATCGGGGGGCGGTGGGCAAGGCCAAGCAGAACGAGCGCGACGACGCAGATGATGCGTATCACTCGATCAAACTCAATCTTGACGTTCGTCAATGCCATTCTATCCCCCGATAGGTGTTTCGTGGATAGCACCGAGATTTTCGCTCTGCAAGCGGGCGAAACTGTCGCATGCGGGTCCAGGTGTCACTGGCGGTGCGACCGTGTGCGCCATGGTCAGTAATGGGGCGGGCGGGTGATCGCGGGGGCGTCGAGGGACTGTTCCTCAAGGGTCAGGAAGCGTTCCGTCAGCCGGTCGAGCTTGGCGCGGGTCTGCTCGGCCACCTTCCACTGCTCGGCGAGCTGGTCCGACAGTTCCTCGATCACGCGGGCCTGATGGGCAATCGTCTCTTCGAGGCGCGTGATGCGGTCGTTTTGCGCGTCATCCATCTTCGTCTCTCCCTCGGGTTCCGTTGGTGCTCTCCATGCCGGAAGACGGGGCGGGCGTCAAATCCAGGTCGGCCCGCTGTCAGCGCTGCTTCTTCTTGCGATAGGGCATGAGCATGACCGCTGAGGCTGTGACGGCAGCGGCGAAGGTGAGCGCCAGGGGCACGACCATCATCAGGGCCGGGAGAACAGGATGGAGCGAGCGGGACAGCGAGGTGCCGACGCCGCCGATGTCGAGCCAGAGGATGGCGAGGCCGACACATAGGCCAAGGCCCGCACCGACAAGGGCGTTGACGGCCAGGAAGCGCAGCATTTCCCAATGATCGCGCCGCGCCTCTTCCGGCGTCTGTTCGTCGGAGTGTCGTTGCATGGTTGTCTCCCAGGATCGCATGGGACCACACTAACCGAAACGGAGCGCTGCTTCACTGCGCCAAGGGTCGCGGCGGGCGCGGATGCGGGAAAAGCATGCTGCACCTTGCCTTGGAGGGCCAATCGGCCTAGCTCAGGACGCCACACCTGATGCGACCGATGACACAGAAAACACATATCCAGCGGCTGAAGCTCACCGATTTCCGCAACTACACCCAGGCCGGGCTCGTCCTCGATGGCCGGCATGTGGTGCTCGTGGGCAAGAACGGCGCCGGGAAGACGAATTTCATGGAGGCGATTTCGCTTTTGTCGCCCGGGCGGGGGCTAAGGCGGGCCGTGCTGTCCGATATGCCGCGGATCGGGGCTGCCGACAGCTTCACCATTTTCGCTGCTGTCGAGGGTATGAATGGCGAGGCCGATATCGGCACAGGCACGGAAACGACCGAGGACGGCAATCTGGTTCGCCGGCTGAGGATCAACGGGGCGCCGGCGAAGTCGGTTGACGATCTGACCGACCATCTGCGCATTCTCTGGCTGACGCCGGCGATGGACGGGCTGTTCACCGGCCCCTCGGCTGAGCGGCGGCGGTTTCTCGACCGGCTGGTGCTGTCGCTGGACCCGGCGCATGGACGGCGGGCGAATGATTTCGAGCGGGCGATGCGCAGCCGCAACCGGCTGCTCTCGGAAGGGAGATTCGACCCGTCATGGCTGTCCGGGATCGAGCAACAAATGGCGGCGCTCGGGGTCGCGATGGCGGCAGCGCGGCGCGAGATGCTGGGGCTTTTGGCCGGGTTGATCGAGGCCGACCGGCAGACATCGCCCTTTCCCTCGGCCGCGCTTTCGCTCACCGGCTTTCTCGATGAACTCGGCGAGCTACCGGCCTTTGAGCTGGAAGAGCGTTACATCGAGGTGCTGGCGCAATCGCGGCACCGGGATGCGGCGGCCGGCCGGACACTCGAGGGGCCGCATAGAGCGGATCTGACCGTCCGGCATATCGAGAAAAACATGGATGCGGAACGCTGCTCGACGGGCGAGCAGAAGGCGCTGCTGATCGGGCTGATCCTTGCCCATGCGCGGCTGGTGGCGACGATGACGGGTTTTGCACCGATTCTGCTGCTCGACGAAATCGCCGCCCATCTCGACGAAGGGCGGCGGGCGGCGCTGTTTGACCGGATCGATGCGCTGGGGGGCCAGGCTTTCATGACCGGGACTGACGTCGCGATGTTTTCGGCGCTCGGGGACAGGGCGCAGATCGTGACCGTGGAAGATGGCAGCCTTGATGTTTGAGACGACTTTGAACGGCCACGAAGCGGTGGCATGATGACGACCATGGACCCGCTGCTTCCCGACGAGATCTCCCGTTATCACCGCCATATTCTGCTGCCGGAAGTGGGCGGGCATGGACAGCAATTGCTGAAAGCCGCGCGTGTCATGGTGATCGGGGCCGGCGGGCTGGGGTCGCCCGTGCTGCAATATCTGGCGGCGGCGGGCGTCGGCACGCTGTCGATCGTCGACGATGACGGGGTGTCGCTGTCGAACCTGCAGCGGCAGGTGATCCACGATACCGGCACGCTCGGGGAACTGAAGACCGAGAGTGCGGCGCGCGCGATCGCAAGGCTTAATCCGCATTGCCGGGTGATCCGCTTCGAGGAGCGGTTCGACGCGCATTTTGCCAGGGATCATCTGGCAGGCCAGACGCTGTTGATCGACGGATCCGACAATTTCGACACGCGCTATGCGGCGGCCGATCAGGCGGAGGCGGCGAAGGTGCCGCTGGTGACCGGGGCTGTCGGACGGTTCGACGGGACGGTGACCGTGCTGAAGCCCTACGAGGCGGGGTCGGATGGGACGCTTTATCCGCGCTACCGCGATCTCTTTCCCGAGCCGCCGCCGGAAGGCCTTATTCCCTCCTGCGCCGAAGTGGGGGTGATCGGGGCTCTGACCGGGGTGATCGGCACGCTGATGGCGATGGAGGCGATCAAGCTGATCACCGGGATCGGCGAGCCGCTTGTCGGCAAGCTGGTGATGTATGACGCGCTTTCGGCGCGGTTCGAGACGGTGCGGTACAAAAGACGAGGTTGAGTTTGAAATGGTAGTTTTGCAGCGGATAGGCACGGGCGGATACGAGGATCATGAGGCGCTGCTAGGGCTCATCCTGCGGTCTTTCTCCTATATGGACGGGGTGATCGACCCACCCTCCTCCGCGCATCGGCTGACGGTGGAGAGCCTCAAGCAAAAGGCGCGCGACGAGATCGGTCATGTGGCGCTCGACGGGGGTGTGCCGGTCGGCTGCATCTATCTGCGGCCGGAGGCGGAGTGCCTTTATGTCGGCAAGCTTGCGGTCGAGCCTTCCGCCCAGGGGCGCGGCATCGGGCGGCGGCTGATGGACGAGGCGGAGGCTCTGGCGGACGCGCTATCGCTGCCGGCATTGAGGCTGGAAACGCGGATCGAGCTTGTCGGCAACCACAGCCGCTTCGGCGCCTGGGGTTTTGGCAAAACGGCGGAAAAGGCGCATCCCGGTTATGACCGCGTCACCTTTATCGAGATGAGGAAGCCGTTGCGATAAGGCGGTTCAGGGCCGGCGTCGGCGTCCGGCTCTCACGCTCGGTTGGGCAGGACCCGGTTCGGCGGGCGGTGGCCGTCGAAATAGGTGCGGATGTTGATGATCACCTTGTCGCCCATGTCGATGCGGCCTTCGATGGTGGCCGATCCCGTGTGCGGCAGGAGCACCACCTTGCCCTCGTTGGCGAGTTTGACCAGCTTCGGATTGACGGCCGGTTCGTTCTCGAAGACGTCGAGGCCGGCGCCGGCGATCCGGCCGTTGCGCAGGCACTGGATCAGGGCATCCTCGTCGATGATGTCACCGCGGGCGGTGTTGACGATGTAGCTGGTCGGCTGCATCAGGGCCAGCCGGCGCGCCGAGAGCAGATGGAAGGTGGCGGGCGTCGAGGGACAATTGACCGAAACGATGTCCACGCGCGCCAGCATCTGGTCGAGGCTGTCCCAATAGGTCGCCTCCAGCTCGTTTTCGGTCGCCGGATTGACCTTCTTCCTGTTGTGATAGTGAATCGACAGTCCAAACGCCTTGGCGCGGCGGGCGACGGCCGTGCCGATGCGGCCCATGCCGATGATGCCGATGCGCTTGCCAGAAATGCGGCGGCCGAGCATCCAGGTGGGCGACCAGCCTTCCCATTCTCCCGGACGGTCCATCAGCACGCGTGCGCCCTGGACAAGGCGCCGGGGCACGGCGAGGATCAGCGCCATGGTCATGTCGGCGGTGTCTTCGGTCAAGACATTCGGCGTGTTGGTGACGGTGATGCCCTTTTTCGCAGCGGCATCGATGTCGATGTGGTCGGTGCCGTTGGAAAAGCTGGCGATCAGCTTGAGCTGTGGCCCGGCCTCATCGATCAAGGCGGCGTCGATTCGGTCGGTGACGGTCGGGACGAGCACGTCGCAGGACTTCACGGCGGCGATCAACTCTTCGCGCGTGCGGGGCTTGTCGTCGATGTTGAGCTCGGCCTCGAAGAGTTCGCGCATGCGCGTTTCCACGGCGTCAGGCAGTTTCCGAGTGATATAGACCGAGGGTCTTTTCCTGTTCGTCATGGGATGGTTCGATGCCTTGTTCAGAACTCGTTAACCAACGCGGGGGATACTCTCCCCCTTGAAGGGCAATTTCTACCAAACCCGTCGGGGAAGACAAACAAAACTCGTCAACGCGTCGCTGATTTGTCCCGGGCTCGTCGCAAGCCCGCCCCGAATGGGCAGATAAGTCCTTTGTTTCCATCGCTTAGTCCGGAACGATCATGTCTGTGAACCTGTCCCGAGTCAGCCTTCTCTCCGGTGTCCTAGCCCTGTTCCTGGTCGCAGGGATATCGCCGAGTCTCGCCCAGTCCACCACCAAAGGATCAAGCGGCCTGCCGCTGCCGCGCTTCGTCAGCCTGAAGGCGGAGAAGGTCAATCTGCGGATCGGTCCCAGCACGGATTATGCCGTCTCCTGGCGTTATCTGAAGTCGGGCCTGCCGGTCGAGATCATCCGCGAATACGAGAACTGGCGGCAGATCCGCGATGCCGACGGCACAGAAGGTTGGGTCAGCCAGACCCTGCTGTCGGGCCAGCGCACGGCGGTGGCCGCCCCCTGGATGCGCGGCAAGGGCAGCAATGTCTATGTGATGATGCGGCGCGATTCGATGTCGTCGGCAGCGGTCATCGCCAAGCTGGAGCCGGGTGTCGTCGTCAAGATCGACGAATGCAACGGCAACTGGTGCAAGGCCGAGACGCAAGGGGTCACGGGCTGGGTCTCGCAGGAAGAGATCTGGGGTGCCTATCCCGGCGAGGCCTTCAAATAAGGCCGAGCTCGGCAGCACCCTGCTTCAGCGACATCATCGGGCGCGGCCCGATCTGCTGGATGACGATGCCGGCGGCGTAGCAGCCGAGATGGGCGCAATCTTCCAGCGTGCGATCATTGGTGTAACCGAACAGGAAACCGGCGGCGAAGAGATCGCCCGCACCCGTGGTGTCGACAAGGCTCGAGATCTGGGTGGCGGGCACGCGGATTCGCTGATCGCCCTTGACCACCACGGCGCCCTGATCGCCCATGGTGACGGCCGCCAGCTTGCAATCGGCCGACAGGCGGGTGAGCGCTTCGGCGAAGTCATCGGTTTCGTAAAGAGAGAGCGCTTCCTGCTCATTGGCGAAGACGATGTCGACGGTGCCGGAGCGCATCAGCTCGAGGAATTCTTCGCGGTAGCGGCCGACGCAGAAGCTGTCGGAAAGCGTCATCGACATTTCGCGGCCGTTTTCATGGGCGATGCGGGCGCATTCGAGGATGGCCTGCTTGGCGCGCGGCGGATCCCAGAGATAACCTTCGAAATAGGTGACCTTGGACTGGGCGACGACTTCAGGCTCGACATCTTCAGGGCCGAATTCGACGCAGGCGCCGAGATAGGTGTTCATGGAACGCTCGCCGTCTTCGGTGACGAAGATCATGCTGCGGGCGGTCGGCGGCTGGGTCGTGCCGGGCGCCGTCTCAAAATGCACGCCCTGGGCGCGGATGTCGTGGGTGAAGATGTGGCCGAGCTGGTCTTCGGCGACCTTGCCAAAATAGGCCGCCCTGCCACCTAAATTCGCGATGCCGGCGGCGGTGTTGCCGGCGCTGCCGCCGGAGGCTTCAACGGCCGGGCCCATCAGCGAATAGAGCCGCTCGGCACGCTCGGCGTCGATCAGGTTCATCGCGCTCTTGGTGATCCCGTTGTCGATCAGGAACTGGTCCTCGCAACGGGAGATAATGTCGACGATCGCGTTACCGACGGTCAGGACATCGAACTGGCTCATGGAATGGGGCTCCGAATTTGTCGCTCGACGGTCATAGTCGTTTTTATGGGTTAGGAAAGAGAAAAGACGCGGGCGGGAAGTGCTGTCATGTCGATGTCATCGATGGGCGCTATCGAAAGCCTGCAGATGGCGCTCCCCCGCTATTGGCGAAAGTCATGACGGCTTTCTTTCGGGTCCCGACCACGGATGTACTGGCGGTGTCCCCCATTCCGGATGAACCGGACGAAAAAGCAGGCAAGGCCTGCTTTTTGACGTTTGGGGTCCCCCTTCCCGTTTTCCCTTCCGGCTTGTCTCTTGTCCCCAAGACAGGAATGCGGTTGGCGCTGTTGCAGGCTGCACTTAAGACTAGGTCTTCCTTTCCCAGCGATTCGACCTTTCATGACAGCCATTGCCCAAGACGTCCTGCCGATCTTCATTCTCATCCTGTTCGGCTTTCTGCTGGTGCGGCTGAAGATCCTGTCAGCTTCGGTCGGCGACGGGCTCGGGGCCTTCGTCTTCAATGTGGCCGTGCCGATGCTGCTGTTCCGGACCATTGCCAATGCCGATTTTCACGGGGCCTCGCCGTTCCGGCTGTGGGTCTCGTATTTTGCCGGGGTCTTCGTCGCCTGGACGATCGGCCACCTGATCGCCACCCGGCTGTTCGGGCGGGACCGGCGAGAGGGGGTGCTGGCCGGCGTCTCCTCGGCCTTTGCCAACAATGTCTTTATCGGCCTTCCCCTGGTCGAGCGGACAGTCGGGCCGGACGGGATCGTTGCCATGTCGATCCTGCTCGCCATCCACCTGCCGCTGATGATGATCATCGGGACCGTGCTGATGGAGCGGGCGGAGCAAAAGACGAGTGGTCAGCCATCGCACGGGATCCTCGCCGTCTCGCGGCAGGTGAGCCTCAACCTGTTGCGCAATCCGCTGGTGATCGGGTTGATTGCCGGCATGGTGGTGCAGTTGGTGGGCGGGCCGCTGCCGAAAATGATCGACGGGCTGGTCGGCCAGGTTGCCGGAACCGCTGCGCCGCTCGCGCTGATTTCGCTCGGCATGACGCTGAACAAATACGGGATGCTCGGCAATATTCGGATCGCCGGGTCGATTTCTTCGGTGAAGCTGGTGGTGATGCCGGCAACCGTCTGGCTATCCTCGCATCTGCTGGGGCTTTCGCCGCAATGGACGGCGGCGCTGGTGCTGACGTCCTCGGTGCCGACAGGCATCAATGCCTGGCTGATCGCCAACCGTTTTGGCGTCGGTCAGGGGCTCGCCGCTTCGGTCATCACGTTGTCGACGGCCGTCGGCGTGCTCAGCGTTTCGCTTTGGGCGCTGCTTTTGCTCTGAGAGCTTCCTTCTTCCGGCCGCGGCGCCTGCTGAGACCATCCGCCTCACGAAAAAGCCCGGCGCTTGGCCGGGCTCGATCTCGACAGTCGATCATATCCTGATCAGTTGGTCGCAGCCGGATCCGGCAGCGGCAGCGGACTATCCGACTGGGTGTTCAGATACAGGATCAGGCTCGCGCGCTCGTCGTCCTTCTTGAGACCAGCAAAGCCCATGGCAGTGCCCGGAATATGCTTCTTCGGCGCGGTCAGGAAGGCGTTGAGGTGGTCGAAGGTCCAGTGCTCCGAGTTGCCCTTGGAGAATTCAGTGATCGCGGCCGAATAGCTGAAGCCTTCGTGGCTGGCAATCGGACGGCCGACAACGCCCCAGAGATCCGGGCCGACCTTGTTCGGTCCGCCCTTCTCGATGCTATGACAGCTCGCACATTTCTTGAAGGTGCCTTCGCCGGCCTTCGCATCGGCGCTGGCCAGGAGAACGGCGATCGGCGTTGCAGCCGCTGCTTCTTCCGCGGCCGGTGCTTCGCTGGCTTCAGCCACGATGGCGTAACCTTCCTTCTCGGGCGTTTCCGAATGGAAAATGCCTTCCGAAGCGATGGACACGGACATCAGCACGAATACGGTACCCAGAAGGGCACCGACGGCCATATTCATTTTAGAGTTCATCTGCAAAGCTCCCCATGCAGCCGGCCGATCAGCAACCGAGCGATCTTGAAATCGCGCGGAACCTATGTCTTTTGCATAACACATGCAACACGATTATGGTCCCGCAACTGGGACTTTTTGACACTTCTGTGCGGTGATTTGAAGGGGTTAGACCATGAATAGCGGCAAAAGCGGGGAAACACTGGTCCTCATCCCCGCCCGCATGGCATCGACCCGTTTGCCGGGCAAGCCGCTGGCCGATATTGCCGGCTTGCCGATGATCGTGCAGGTGGCAAAACGGGCGCAGGAAGCCGATGTCGGGCGAATCATCGTGGCCGTCGACGACCCGCAGACCTATGACGCGGTGGAGGCGGCCGGCTTCGAGGTGGTGATGACGCGTGTCGATCATCAGTCCGGGTCGGACCGGATCTTCGAAGCGCTGAGCAAGGTCGACCCGGAAGGGCGCGCCAAGATCGTGATCAATGTGCAGGGTGACCTGCCGACSATCTCGTATACACATCT
>NNBU01000112.1_pt1 | contig 34170 bp, 25 predicted proteins | sample 1173781 | NCBI WGS metagenome assembly NNBU01 (sample SAMN07173937, study PRJNA388173) | plant metagenome | biome: Plant school; feature: Soil; material: Symbiotic tissue of Blasia pusilla L.; isolation source: symbiotic tissue sample KVJ2 | host: Blasia pusilla | place: Norway: Troms, Kvaloya...
CGTAATAATTTTTAAACGAACCGCCAAGACGCCAAGAGCGCCAAGGAAGAGAAAAGTTTTCACATACGATTTAGGATTGCTATATAAAGAGTCTACACTCTTCAACTTTATCATCCATTGTTTGTAATCCGAGGGATAACTACCGTGACAACCGTAGATACGGTACTAAGTAAACACGATAATGGTCTTAACTTCTCCGCTTGGTCATATAACAAAAACCAAGTTTGGAAAGGTTCTTTAGAAACTGTATCTTTTGAAAAACAAACCATCAAAGATAAATTGATGGTGTTAAATAAACCCTGCTACATCGTCAAAGTTGCCGGAAAAATCGGTGTCACTAATGAGGGTTATTTATCCCCTGGTGATAATGGCACAACAGCACAAGTAGAACTGCTAACATTTGCAGCACCAATCCGCATTCAACAATTTGGAGATCCGAATTTTCTCTCCTCTCATGGAGTGAAATATGCCTACGTTACCGGCGCAATGGCTGGTGGAATTGCTTCCGAAGAAATGGTAATTGCACTCGGAAAAGAGCAAATTTTAAGTTCCTTTGGTGCAGGTGGTTTAACTCCAGAACGTTTGGAAGCAGCCATAAATCGCATTCAACAAGCCTTACCTCAAGGGCCTTACGCATTTAATCTAATCCACAGCCCCAACGAACCTGCGATTGAACGCCGGGCTGTAGATTTATACCTCAAATATCAAGTGAGAACAGTAGAAGCCTCTGCATTTCTCGACTTGACCCCCAACATTGTTTATTACCGTGTTGCTGGATTGGGTTTGAATAGCGCCAATCAAATTGAAATCAAAAATAAAATCATTGCCAAAATTTCTCGCCGAGAAGTTGCTACTAAATTTCTGCAACCAGCACCAGCCAGAATAATCAAAGAACTTCTTGAACAAGGGTTAATTACTGAGTTACAAGCAACTCTTGCCGCTAAAGTTCCAATGGCTGATGATATTACCGTCGAGGCTGATTCTGGAGGTCATACAGATAATCGCCCCCTGGTTTGTGTGTTACCTTCTATTATTGCCTTGCGGGATGAAATTCAAGCACAATATCATTATCAAACACCGATTAGAATTGGTGTAGCAGGGGGAATTGGCACACCACAATCAGCATTAGCAGCCTTTATGATGGGTGCTGCTTATATAATGACCGGTTCCATTAATCAGTCATGTGTTGAATCTGGGGCTTGTGAACATACCAAAAAGTTATTAGCCCAAGCTGAAATGGCTGATATGATAATGGCCCCAGCAGCAGATATGTTTGAAATGGGAGTCAAATTGCAAGTTCTCAAACGGGGTACGATGTTCCCCATGCGAGCGCAGAAATTATTTGAACTCTACCGCGCTTATGATTCCATTGAAAGCATCCCCCTTGCAGAAAGAGAGAAATTAGAAAAACAAGTTTTTCGCAAAACTATTGCTGAAGTATGGGAAGGGACTGCGGCTTATTTGTCCCAAAAGAATCCTGAGAAACTTGGGAAAGCAGTTAATAATCCTAAACTAAAAATGGCGTTGATTTTCCGTTGGTATTTAGGATTATCTTCTCGCTGGTCTAGTTCTGGTGAAAAAGGTAGAGAAGTCGATTATCAAATTTGGTGTGGCCCGGCAATGGGCGGTTTCAATGACTGGGTACGCGGTTCTTACCTGTCTGAACCAAATAATCGCGGTGTAGTTGATGTTGCTAATCAAATTATGACTGGTGCAGCCTTTTTGTACCGTGTTCAAAATTTGAAAATTCAAGGACTGCAAGCTTCCGATTATTACAGTCAATATCACCCTATTCGTTCTACATCATTGTTGGAGATTTAAAAATGACTATAAAACAGTCTTTCACAGCAGACGATATTCAAGTATTTTTGGTATCTAACTTAGCTAAGTTGCTAGGAGTCGCAACTGATGAAATAGATATCAAAGAACATTTAGAAAACTACGGCTTGGATTCAGCCCAAGCAATGATTCTAGTAAGTAACTTAGAAAAGTTGCTCGGATTTCAACCCTCTCCATTGCTGCTGTGGCATTACCCAAATATTGAAGCTCTTTCACAGCGTTTAGCTGAAGAAGTGCAAGATGGTTCACCAGTTCAAGATACAAAGGTAGTAGCCTCCAATGCCAATGCTGCACCCACTGTTCTAGATTTAGGTGCTGAGGCTGTTCTTGACCCCACCATCCATCCCGGCGCTGCATCTAATGTGCTTGTAGGTGAACCCAAGAACATCTTTTTAACTGGAGGAACAGGCTTTTTAGGAGCTTTTATCATCCGGGAATTGCTACAAGAAACCAATGCGGATATCTATTGCTTAGTGCGTGCTGCTAATGCCGAAGAAGGCAAAAGCAAACTCCAAAAGAATCTGGAACAGTATGCTATTTGGCAGGAAGAATTTAGCTCCAGAATTATTCCTATTGTTGGCGATTTATCTCAGCCTTTGTTAGGTATTGGTTCGGAACAGTTTCAAATATTAGCTGCCAATATTGATACTATTTATCATAGTGCTGCTTTGTTGAATTATGTTTTCCCATACTCTGCACTGAAAGCAGCCAATGTTTTAGGTACTCAAGAAGTTTTGAGATTGGCTTGTCAAGTTAAAGTCAAGCCTGTACATTACGTTTCTAGTGTTGCTGTTTTTGAATCTACTGCTTATGCTGGCAAGGTTGTCAAAGAGCAGGATGAATTCAATCATTGGGAAGGCATTTATCTTGGTTACTCACAAACTAAATGGGTAGCTGAAAAGTTAGTTAAAATTGCTCGTGACCGTGGGCTTCCTGTAACTATCCACAGACCACCACTGATTTCAGGTGATAGCAAGACAGGCATTTGTAACACACATGACTTTATTAACTTGATGACCAAGGGCTGTCTACAAATGGGATATTTCCCTGATGTAGATTATATGTTGGATATGTCACCTGTGGACTATGTAAGTAAAGCGATCGTTTATCTATCACGCCAAAAAGAATCCATAGGTAAGGCTTTCAATTTACAACATCCCCAACCCGCCGCTTTGAAAATGCTAGTTGAGTGGATACGCTCTTTTGGTTATTCAGTTGAAATGATTCCTTACGAAAAATGGCAATCAGAGTTAATCAATAATGTCACTTCTGCTGACAATCCTTTATACACTCTGCGACCATTTTTGCTAGAACGTTGGTCTGAGGAACAACTGACTATTCCTGATTTGTACTTACAAGCTAGAAGACCCCATATTAGCTGCCAAGATACTCTTCACGCATTGGCAGGTAGTTCTATTGCTTGTCCTCCAATTGACTCTCAATTGTTTATGACTTATACTTCCTACTTGATTCAAAGTGGTTTCTTGAATCTCGCTTAGGAGTTCACAATTTGCGTAGGCTGTGTTATGGAAGCCGTAACATAGCCTACAAAATAATTTTATTTAGTCGATGTTTTTTAAACTCAGTACTACTTAACAGCCAATATTTCAGATGCCAGCAACAACTAATACATTAACAGCGGCAATCTAATTGCCCTGTTTTTTTATGCTCAATCATGTAAATTTTTAGTATTCACCCCTTGACACAAGCAATTGAGGATAGAATGGTTAATGTCGGGCATAAAAGGTTGATTTTACCTGCTGGCTTTTGTGAGCAATCAAACGCCAGCGCTAGCAGTCTGAAGTAACCGAACTCTTTTAAGTCCCAACTTATTCGATGCATAAATCCTAAATTTACGTTTGGATTGCTACATCTATCGAAGGCATCAGACAAGCATTTGAAAGGGTAATAACTCAAGATGTTTCTTGTAGGTTGAGATATTACGCGTACTTAATTGTAGAACGAGAACCACTGTAAATGCAAGGCAGCTTCATCAAGTTGAATTCACCAATATTCTTACATGAACAAAACACATCAAGGTCAGAGCAAAAAAACTGCTCTTATTACTGGGGCAGCCGGTGGAATTGGCTACGAATTAGCCTGTATTTTTGCTGCTCATGATTACAATCTAGTCTTAGTAGACAGAAACGGGCCAAAGCTAGTAGAAATTGCAGCTAAATTCCAAGGAAAATTTGGAATCTTTGCCAAAACTATTGTTAAGGATTTATCTATATCAACTGCTCCTGAAGAAATTTTCACGGAGTTGCAAAAAGCCGATATTAATGTTGATGTGCTGGTAAATAATGCCGGATTTGGTATCTATGGATTATTTCACGAAACAGACCTAGCTACTGAATTAGAAATGCTACAGGTAAATTTGGTGTGCCTCACCCATTTAACCAAGCTATTTGTAAAGCACATGGTCAAGCAAGGTGAAGGTAAAATATTAAACGTCTCCTCGGCTGCTGCTTTTCAACCAGGGCCTTTGATGGCGGTTTATTTTGCTACTAAAGCCTATATCTTATCGTTTTCAGAAGCGATCGCTAATGAGTTAGAAGGTACTGGTGTCACTGTGACAGTTCTTTGCCCAGGCTCAACCGCATCTGCCTTTCATGAAAGAACCGGAATGGCTGACTCTAAGTTGCTCAAGGGTAAGAGGATGATGGATGCACGAACAGTAGCTGAAGTTGGTTTTCGTGCCTTAATGAAGGGTCAAACCATTGTCATTCCTGGTTTACTCAATGCAATACTTGCAAAAAGCGTCAGATTTGTACCTAGAAACCTAGTAACAAAAATTGTCAGAAATATGCAGGAAGATAAGTAAGCTGGTTGTCATTTGTCATTGGTCATTTGTCATTTGTTCGCAAAATTTCTCTTGTTTTACCTAAGAGATGAGCTTAGTCAACATCAGTATTGCCAACACTTCAAATCCCAGCCAAAATTCTCTACCGCAACAGCACCAATATAATTGTTAGCGGGTACTAGTTCAAAAAGACTCCAGTCTTCAAATATCTGTAACTTGGCTGGTTCTGTGGGAGTTAGCGACACCTCAATTTGCTCTAACTGGGATAGTCCGTCTCCAGTTGCTTTTAAATAAGCTTCCTTACAAGTCCAATAACGGAAAAATACTTCTTGCTGTTGGTTGAGAGATAGCGATCGCAACATTTCATATTCTCTCGGTAAAAAGAACCGTTTGGCAAGAGCTTCAATATCAGACATCGGGCGAATGTATTCTAGGTCTACACCAATTTGGCGATTGCAATTCACCGCACACAAACCCATTCCTTGGGAATGAGACAAGTTAAACGCCAGTCCACTATTGGCAAATGCATCTGCTAATACTGGTTTACCACGCTGTTGATAATTAAACTCTACTTCTAAAGGCTGGATACCCAAGTAGCGCCCTAATATAGTTCTGAGAATACCGCGACCAGCAATGAAACGCTCTCGATGTTCCTGAAAATAGAACCGTTCAGCACGAGCCATTTCGTCACTGGAAAGAGTTGCTGCTAAACTTTGCAGTTTTGTTTCCGGTTGCTCAAGGTCTATGCGCCAGACATGAATCTCATTCGGTAGTAAAGTTAAATCCGTGGGTGCAGGTAGCCAAATAACATTAGAAGCGGTCATTGAGTAAAAAAGTCAAGGGAGTTGTACTTTAATAGTTTGTTTAATTACGACGATATTATGGGTGGATCTGGTTTAACGCTTTAGCATTACTATATACAACTGCGCGTGTTTTTCCTAGAATCTGCCATAGGTGTTGTTAGAGGATGTTTGAAAAGGCGAATAGAATGATGCCTCCGGCACGCCAAGGGCGAACGCTACTACACTAGCATTGTCCATCTCCGTGGACTAATACAAAATCAAGAGTTTTTAACCCACGTTCGCGTAGCGTTCCGTAAGAAAGGTGGGTCTTGTCTGTATAGCCGCGACTTCTAGTCGCCCAATGAGTAATAAATTAGACTTTTCAAACAACCTCTTAGATATTAAGTCTAGCTGTAAACATAAATACAGGTAGCCGCGATTGCTTTTGCCAGCTAAATATTATAATTTATTACTCTAGATGTACGCTCCTCAACTCCACGTTAAATCCCCTGAGAGAGAATACTTTAAAACTCTTGACAGAGAATCGCAAATTTTATTTTGGCTACAACATTAGCTATTACAGTTTTACTCAAAGCAACTAAGAGTGTTCCACAAAATAAATGATCCAAAACCCGTCATTGCAAGCGCAATGACAACTGGCATTTTTTTACTTGGAGTACTCTAAGAGGAATGTCTGCAAGTGTTCTGACGTAGATATCTCTTCACTGGTAAATAGGTTTTCTCCAAAAGTGTTAAATCTGGAACAAAAAACCCTTGCCAAAGCTTGTTAAAAACCTATTACAACTACTTTTTTGTAGAACATAGTGAGGATGAATGATTATTAATTTGGAGTACTTTGCCTTCTTTATACTGCTACTAGCAGCGCTGCTATTAGCAATTAGGCAAATGAGCGTTGCTTTGGATGAGTTAGATATTGCGCGTTTTACTCTCTGGACAGGTATTGCTTCTGTTCTTGCTGGTTTACCAATGATATTGTGGTAGCTTCTGGGTCAATGCCATCCTTTCTATTTTGGGCTTTCAAGCAATACGACTTCATCTGTCGAGTATCCTAGCAACTAGAATATTTTCTCGCCTACTACCCTATTCGCTTTTCCTCCAACCATTGTAAAACCCGATTCCATGCCCACCAAGGATCAGAGTCGTTTACTTGACGCTGGCACTCTTTACTGCTCAAATAGCCAACATGACCGCCGTATTGAGTGAGGAATAAATCTATTACAGAATTGCGATCGCAAGCTTCTTCTAATTCCGGTATGATAGCTGGGTCAAAAAGTGGGTCATCAGCAGCATATAAAATCAAAGTCGGTTTCGAGATTTGCGGCAATATTTGTAAAGCACTACTAGCTTGGTAATACGCTTCCACAGAAGAAAAACCTAGTCGGTTAATTACCAGTTCATTATCAAAACCCCAAATACTGTTCGCCCGTTCAATCGCTGCTGGGTCAATGCTTCCAGGATGGGCATCATGAATTCGCCAAGCCAGTTTTTTTAAATTTTGGGCAATCCCTGCTTCCAAATATCTACCGAAGGGCTTTGTAACTAGATAAGATAGCGATCGCTCCGAATCCAAACTTGGACAAATCACCATACCACCGCCAATATCGCTATCTTCTAGCCCTAAATCTCCATACTCCCTAATCACCTCACCAGCCACCTTCACCGCCCATAGCGCCAATTGCCCTCCTAAAGAAAACCCTGTAAACCAAAATTTCCCCGGACATCCCATTTCTTTAGCAGCAGCAGCAATGCGAACAAAATCTTCTCCCTCATACAAACCATCAGAGGTGAGAGTCGGGGACAATTGGGCAGTTTTGCCGTGTGCCCGCCAATCAAATAACACTACAGCATATCCCTGAGCGTAAGCTTTACGTCCTAGCACCCTCAAAAACCATTCTGTTTTTAACTCTCCAGTAATGCCATAAGTACCGATAATCGTGCTGTGAGCATTTTCCGGGATGGCAACCAAGCCAAAAATTGGCACACCTTGGCCACCAACGAAGATTTTCTCGTGATAAGACGGTTCTGGGTCTTTAGTAGTACTTTGCCAGTTACGTTTTCCCCACAAAGCGGTGTATACAGTCATCATTACACCGTTTTGTAAAAACCAAGACGGATTGTAGGGGGGAGTATAACACATCATAGACTATAAGATTTCGTGTAATTGAGTCTTGATTTCACAGTCATTTAATCTTAATATTTATGTAAGATTTAAAAACTTTTTCATCATTGATTCAAAAATCTTTGTATCTATCAAAGGTTGTTATTTATCCTTAATAAGTAGTAATAATTTTTTAAGAATGCCGAGGATTCTTGTCATAGACGATGACCCAGCGATTTCAGAACTAGTTGCCGTCAACTTGGAAATGGCTGGCTACGATGTTAGTCAAGCTGAAGACGGCATCAAAGGTCAAGCGCTGGCTCTCCAGCTACAACCAGACTTGATCATGCTCGATTTAATGTTGCCCAGGGTAGATGGGTTTACCGTTTGCCAACGCCTACGCCGAGACGATCGCACCTCTGAGATTCCCGTGTTAATGTTGACGGCTTTGAGCCAAACTCAGGACAAGGTGGAAGGCTTTAATGCTGGCGCAGATGACTACCTCACCAAACCTTTTGAAGTTGAAGAACTGCTGGCGCGGGTGCGGGCACTTTTGCGGCGGACTGACCGGATTCCCCAAGCCGCAAAGCATAGTGAGATTCTCAACTATGGCTCACTCACCCTTGTTCCCGAAAGATTTGAGGCGATATGGTTCAATGACACAGTGAAATTGACTCACTTGGAATTTGAGTTACTTCACTGCTTACTACAACGCCACGGTCAAACGGTTTCTCCAAGTGAAATCCTCAGAGAAGTTTGGGGCTACGATCCTGATGATGACATAGAAACGATTCGAGTGCATATTCGCCACTTGAGAACCAAGCTAGAACCAGATCCCCGCCACCCCCGCTATATCAAGACAGTGTATGGTGCTGGATACTGTCTTGAGTTACCCAGCATACCCCCATCAAACGAGGGGGCTTCAGTAACAGTCGTTGAATGAAACCACACTAAATTCCCTTAACTAAGCCATCACTTAGGCAAGAACCCTCTGTAACTCTTATTCCTTACCGTTTAGTTAAGGTTATTGGTGAGATTCTCCGATGTGTAGAGACCTTGCAATGCAACGTCTCTACAAGCGTTATCGATAGGTAAATTATTTTATCCCAAGGTTATTAGTCTAAGATCATCTCAAAATTATTGCTGTAGGATACTGAACAACAGTACTCATACTGTTTATACTACTAGTACAGTACGGCGGAAATAAACCACCCATTCCAAATGAATAAAACACTTACGCTGTATTCATTTTTAATTTTTAATTTTTAATTTTTAATTCCGCCTTGCGGTACTAGTCTGAGTGCGGAATATGGGCTGTCGGGTACTGACTAATTTCAGTTGGCGGATGTTTAATTTCTCCCTCGCAGTAACCCAGTTCATACATACTAGCAGCTTGAGAATCTTGTTCTGGTGGCACCTTAGCTTTTCCAGCCCAGACATCAGATTTTCCTAAGTTAAACCAATCTTCATTAGTCATCCCTGAGCCGAATGTGTTCTCTGTTGTTTTTGTCATTGAGGTATTTCTCCTGTAATGATAAGTGACTAGCTTTGAATACCTGGCTATACACTATGACCTGGATTTCTCACAAGTGAGAAATCCAAGGGGTTTGGGAGGTGTGGGAGGATAAGGAAGAAGTCTTACCACCCACACTTCCCACACTCCCCACACTCCCCTTCGCCCTCTGCCTACACCCCCCACACTCATGCTCATTTCTCACTTGTGAGAAATCCAGGTTAGGTCTTTGGGGTGGACGATGGAAGTGGAGAAACTTCCATCGCTTGAATCAAGCCGTGTTCAAGGGTGAATCGATGGCCCACGTGCTCATCGGCAAGAACTGCTCCACCCAAGTCACGCACGACCTGGTGCACATCGACCAAAATGCGCCCGGCTTCCTCCGAGCAAAAGGAAACCGGCTCGACGTGCGGATTGATCTCGCTCCATTGCTCCGTCCAGTAAGCGCGAACTTCTTCAGACCCACGGACAAAACCGCCTTTGAACGCTTTCGGCCAAGCCACGTCCGGAGTCATGAGGGCAAGGGCAGCGTCAATGTCTCGCGCGTTGAAGGCTGCGTACGCCGCACGGAGCAGTTCGATTAGGAGTGCAGGTTGATCTGACATTTATTGGTATGGTGAAGCAGATGCAGTAAGGACTAATAATTTATTGTACAAAGTTTAGCTGAAGCTTTTTTATCGACACTATCATGCCTGATGTCAGGTTTATAAGGCTTTGAGCAATCAACACTGTCCTAACCTATGTGACTACAGCTATATATTTGGCAAGGGTTTTAGCAATTTTCTTCAGTTTATTTTCTTATCCTGGTTTTCTGTTCCGTTGCTACTCGCGTGCCAGTCTTGCGCTTGTTGGCGGATAGACTGTAATTCTTCAGCAGACATTTTATCCAAATTCTTTAAAATAAAACTCATCCTTCCTTGAGACTGTAGTTGTTGGCGGTGTCTGTCAAGAAAATCCCAATAGAAGAAGTTGAACGGACAAGCATTTTTACCCACACGTTCCTTATGGTTATAAACACAACTTTTGCAATAGTCACTCATTTTATTTATATAGTTAGCAGAAGCAGCATAAGGTTTTGATGCCAACATACCTCCATCAGCAAATAAACCCATACCAATAACATTTGTCTGCATTACCCAGTCATAAGCATCAATAAACACCGCATGAAACCAGTTTTCTACAGATTGTGGTGAAAGTCCGGCAATTAAAGCAAAATTACTCAACACCATTAGCCGTTGAATATGATGAGCGTAGCCAGTGCGTTCCACTTGCGTGAGAGTCTGGTGTAGACAATTCATTTCGGTTCTACTTGTCCAGAAAAAATTCGGGAGCGGTTGTGTGTGGTTAAACCAATTTTTGTCTGAGTAATCTGCATCTACATAGTGATAGATGCCGTGCATATATTCTCGCCAACCCAACACCTGACGGATGAAACCTTCTACACTATTTAAAGGCAATTGGTGTTGGAAATATGCTTGTTGTACAGTTTGAATTACCTCCATTGGTTGGAGTAACCCGATATTCAAATAAGGAGAAAGTAGCGCGTGCCACATTGTTTCTTCTCCCGTTACCATTGCATCTTGATAGTGGCCAAAATGTGATAGACGATTTTGAATAAACCAATCTAATACTTGAAGTGCCTGTTGGCGATTTATCGCCCAGCGAAAAGGTTTTATTTCCCCATAAGTTGGGCAAGTAAGAGAATTAACTTGAGCAATGACATCGAGAGTAATTTCATCTGCTTCAAACCATTGTGCAGGTGGTGTATTTAATTTCCCTTTGGGTGGTTGACGATTTTCTTTATCTAAATTCCACTGTCCGCCAACTGGTTTATCTTTCTCCATTAAAATTTGGAAACGTCGCCTTCCTTCCCGATAAAAGTCTTCCATTAAAAGACGCTTACGACCTGACGCCCAATTGTTGAATTCTTCTGTACTCCACAAAAAATGATTGTTAGGAATCAAAGTAATTGTGCAAAAGAGTTCTAAACTTTGAATCATTTGGGTGAACGGTAGATCATTCGGTGTCATCACCCGCAACTGAGTAATTTTATTTTCCTTAATCCATTCTTGGAGTGGTGTTTCAAAATCTTCAGCTATTTTGTATGTGACTGAATATTTTAATTGTCGCAACTCTTGGGCAAAATGCCTCATTGCCGACCAAAGTAAGACTAACTTTTGTCGATGGTAAGGTCTTACTTGAACATGACGCAGCGACTCAATCAAAATTACAGGTAGGTTCTCTTGATGAAAACAACTTTCTAAAGCTGCTTGTTTTACCGAAAGTTGGTCGCCTAATATCCAAACTCCAATTGTCATTGTTAGTACCACTAATACCCATACCTACAGATAAACATAGATAGTGTTTATCTGTAAGGGTGCATCCCAGTTTTTATTTTCCAATGAGAGAATAACTGTCATTGCGAACGCGAGTGCGTCTCGTAGAGAGGAAGAACGACGAACGCAAGTGCGTGTCGCAGACAAGCAATCGCATAGACTCAATCTTAGTTGAAGATTTTGCGATTGCTTCTCTTCTCTACGAGAGGCTACGCCAACGAGACGCACTCGCGTTCGTTTCATTCGCAATGATATGCAAAAAAGTGGGATGCTCCCCATTGGTCACAAGTTAAGGTTGTGAGGCAGTTGTCAAGAGGATAGTTTTCGATGAGAAAATTCTTTAAACTTTTCAGATTTAATAGATTTAGAGCCGTCATAATTGAATGACTTATGTCTAAAAATTTAGTTTGAGTTTGCTGAAAAATAGTTATAGTAATATTTATCTCATATAACTATTTAACTCTGGTATATAGCTTTGTAATGATGAAGTTAAGTAGTGACTGAGACAAAATCATAGTATGCCTTATAAAAGACGATTGAGGAGAAATATGCTCAATATTAAAGTTACTGACTTGCCAACTTCTAATCAAATTGAAGAACAAGAGCTACAACAGCTAACTGTAGCAGAAACGATGGAAATCAATGGAGGAATTAATATTCAGCCTCTAAGTGATAAATACATTGATGTAACATTTGGAGGTTTAAGATTGACACTTTAAATTTGGTAATATGTTGTACAGTGACAAATTAAATGGCGTTGAGACAAATTAGTGTCATCGAGTTAAACCTTACGCACATGAGGGTTTGCAGATATTTGCGTTGATACAACTTGTAAGCTCCCGGTGCTACTTCTGGACTTAAAGCTAGAGAGTGCAAAATTTACACCTTCAATGACATTAATTTGACACAGCGACAATTAAAAATTCACTGTACATCTGGGGCGATCGCATAAACTCCAGTCCAAAAGTAGGTAACAGATGATAATGCAGATTTTAAAAAACTGGTATAAAATCACTCTCTGTAATCAAACTGGGATTGATGCCACTCAAAATGGCTAACGTCTCATTTGTGGAAGTAATCCGAATCGAAGTCTTATTACTACTTGCAGAGATAGTTAAAGCCCCATAAGTTAAACCACCAAATAAACCAAGTTTGTCGATGCCATCCTTAAAATCAAAAATGCTATCACTGCCGTTTCCTGAGGCGAGAACAAAAATATCCGCACCTGTTTGTCCATAGAGTAAATCATTGCCAGCACCGCCAATCAGGATGTCGTCACCTGCGCCGCCATAAAGGTAGTCATTGCCAGCATTGCCAATTAGGCGATCGCTATCATTCTGACCGTATAGGTAATCTTTGTTACTACCGCCTAAGAGACTATCATTACCATTACCGCCATAAAGATAGACAGTACTAATCGTGAATGATGATGCATCTAAAGTATTGTTACTGATTCCACCTGTCAGCGTTACCCGTTCAATATTGCTAAAGCTATCACTACCTAAACCAACTAGTTGAGTGTTGGTTAAGGTAAAGTTAACATCACCTGATTCCCTAAGTGAATCAATGCCATCACCACCGTCGAGAATATCATCACCTCCACCGCCGTAAAGGTAGTCACTGCCAACACCACCAATTAGGCGATCATTGCCATTATTACCATATAAATAGTCACTTCCTTCATAGCCGTAGATGGTATCATCGGTTGTACTGCCATTTAGCCTATTGCCTGAAGACGTACCATAGATGGTCTTTTCGCTGACATCATTGAGATTAATTGCGATCGCTTGTTTGGTACTTGTAACAGTGCCATCACTGACAGTAACTTGTAATTGAAAGTTAGGATTGCTCTCAAAATCAAGGTCATCGCGATCGCTAACAGTAATTTGTCCAGAATTAGAGTTGATGCTAAAAGCAGTTTTCCCATCTCCATCGAGGTCAAGATTACCATCAATAATTGTCCAGTTGGAAAATGAGGTAGTTCCCTCGATATCAGTAGCAACTACAGTACCAACCACCGTGTTATCACTGCTATTTTCATTAACATTGAAGCTTTGATTTGCAGTAACAACTGGGGCATCATTGACAGCAGTTAGGTTAATCGTCTGGGAAACTGTGGCACTAGTACCACCATCACCATCAGTCAACACAAAGCTAACATTACGAGGAGTAGTGGAGGGATTCTCAGAGATATTGGCGTAACTAATACTGCGTAGCAAAGCTTGGACGGCAGCAGGCGTAGCTTTAGAGGTAAGGTTGATTACCAAGTCTTGAGTGCCAACACCGCCACTGAAAGTAGCAATGAAGCTACTATCGTACAAAATGCTTGTGTTGTTGACTTCGATTTTATTTGTTGTGTTGCTTTGGATAATGAGGCGATCGCTAACAGTTCCACCATTACTGAAGCGAACAGTCAATTTACCTGAATCGAAGTTTAGGGAATCAAGGTCTGCAACAGTTGCATTCGGGTCGATGAAGATAGCAGGTGCATTTTCAATGTAAGTCGGGTTTGTGCTGGGCAAAGTGACTGTAGGCGCTTGATTACCAACATATAAAGTGACTGTTGCAATATTAGAATCTGCGTTGGCGTAGCCGGTCGTAGACATCGCATCATTAGCTTTATAGCTGAATGTATCAACACCTTGAAAGCCAGCTTGAGGAGTGTAAGTAAAAGAGCCATCAGAATTGAACACAAGGCTACCATTGTTTGGCCCAGACACTAGGGTTGCTTTCAGCGTCGTATTTCCAGTGTATGTTTCATTGGTTAATACACCAGCAACTAGATTGTTAGGGGTAGCGTAGTATTGAATGCGGCCTTTGAAGCTTTCACTGGCAGGGTCGCCATCGCCGTATTCTTGGAAGGTGGCATCAAAGCTGAGAATTTCGTCACCAGAACCGTAGATGATTTGATTAACTGTAAACTGGCCTGTCAAGCTGTTATAGCCGCGTCCATCACCACTGATATCTAAACCAGGCTGACTAGAGGTTTGGAATGGGAAACGTGCTGCACCTATGTATGTAGTGCCTGCTGTCAGTGGAGCATTAAATGGAGCCGCAAACGAGAGATACCACGATTTGATACCATCATAGTAATGAATTTGGATAGCATTATTGCTACTGAGATTATTGGGGTAGGCACGGGAAGCCTTGAACTTACCTGTGTCAAGAGTATAGCTATAATAATCACTCTGACCGATATAGTTACCGCGATCGCTATCTAAAGTCAGCGCAGTAATTGCCGCAGCAGTCTGCAATGGAGTATTTTCTGCTACAAAGTAAGTATCGTTTTTAATTACTGGTAGCTGATTCGTGCCAATAGCTTTACTCGTAACCTTAATATCATCAATCCCAATCCACTCATCTTCTCCATTGGCATCAGTAGTAATAAAGCGAACTTGTACTTGCGCCTGATTGGTAACTTCGGGTGGCAATAAGACGCTTAACCGTGCTTCCCGTGAATCATAAGACGCTAAAGTTGAGGCATTATTAGAAGCATCAGGTACAAAAGCAGCTGGCAGGTTAATGAAATTCCCTGTATTTCCAATGCGGTATTGTGCAGCAACGGATTGAATAGCATCGCGGGTTGAGGTATCTATGTCACGTAGCGTAAAGCTTAATTGGAGATTTTGCCGTCCAGTAGCATCTAAATAAATAACTAAATTCGGTGCTGTCGCAGTTGATGAACCTCTGAGGGCAATAGTTGGATTGCTTAATGCAAATTCTGTAATCCCGCTATTTGTGTAGGTACTTGGATTACTTTGATTAGCATTCACATCAACAGGAGTTGCAGAACCATCAGCTAATACTGTTTGTGGGTTAGTACCGATGCTACTAACTAAAGCATCACCTCGAAAACCCCTAATACTGGGTAAATTACTCCAATTATCATCCGTAGTAATCAAATTAGTATTTGACCAATCTTGGAGAAAGTCGCTTGTTGCTAGTTTGTAATAAGTTGCATTCAAGGGACTAGGAACATTATTAGAGGGTGCCTCGTAACGTGTTACAAGAAAGTTACCGTTGTCACTGCCCGAAACGACAATTTTACCGTCAGACTGAACGGCAACCGCAGTGTTTTGAAAATAACTACTGCCAACGGGAGTTATAACTTTACCGTTATCGCCAAAGCTAGTATCTAAGCTGCCATTGGAGTTATAGACGGCTAAAGCAAAGTCACGGCGATCGCTTCCGTTTTGAGCAAACCCAGACACGACAATTTTGCCATTCTGCAAAATGGCCAAACTTTGGGCAGCATCATTACTATTGCCTATATCTGTAACAACCTTGCCGCCATTACCAAAATTAGCGTCCAGAGTACCATCAGAGTTATACCGCGCTAGAGCAAAATCTCCATTGACACCAATGTTTCCAGTAGATCCGGCTACAACAATTTTGCCATCAGACTGGAGACCAACACTGTTTCCAAAGTCTTCTGTGCCAGGAAAGTCTGTGATTACTTTGCCGTTACTGCCAAAATTAGTATCTATACTGCCATTGGAGTTGTAACGTGCCAAGATAAAATTATTGTTGCCATTAATGTTCATGGCACTCCCAGTCACTACAACCTTACCGTCTGGCTGAATCAGGATACTTGCAATAAACTCTTGGCCATTGCTCATTGAGGTAATAACGCTACCCCCATTACCAAAAGTACTATCCAGACTACCGTCTGAGTTGTAACGTATCAGAGCAAAGTCATTATTAGGGCTAGTACTGATGGAACCGTCATTCGGGCTAACATATCCTCCCACAACAATTTTGCCGTCTGGCTGAACGGCAATAGTTGTTATCCATTCGTTTTTACCCTCAAAGTTTGTAACAACTTTACCGCCATTGCCAAAGGTGGTATCCAAGCTGCCATTAGAGTTGTAGCGTATAATAGCAGCATCAGTTTGGTTGCCATTATAAGTAATCCCATTGGTTAAAATTTTGCCATCTGACTGAATGGCAACGCTATAAGCTCTATCGGTTTGGTTAGCAAAATCTGCGATCGCCTTGCCGCTATTACCAAAGCTGCTATCGAGGCTACCATCTGGACTATAGCGAGCTACCGCAAAGTTACCATTGCTATTGTAGGTTTCTCCTACTACTACAATCTTGCCATCTGCTTGAATGGCAACACCATAAGCTGTGTCACTACCACCAATATTTGTAATGACTTTACCACCAAAGCCAAAGGTAGTATCGAGGTTCCCAGGGGCAAGTATTCCCGTATAAGTAGAAAGAGTCTCTTGTCGGAATGCCAAAGCTATAGGATGTGAGATAGGAAAATCTTTGCCAACTTTAACCTGTAAATTCCAATCTCCTCCCAACGCCGCATTACCTGTTGGTGTAGTAGAAGCAGCAATAGTTGCTCCCGTCAATCGGTGCAACTTCTGCAAAAATTCCTCTCCTGCGTCTCCAGCAGCAACGTTACAGCCGTAGAGTATTAAAGATTGAGAGAACCAAATTTGTAGCTCTTGGGTATAGCGTTCTAAACTGCTGAGACTGAGTTGGATATTACCCAGGTAGAGACAACCGGGAGAACCATGAGAGACAATGTGGACACTTTCAACTTTATGGCGCTGTAAAAGTATTTGAGTAATTTGCTCTACTCCATCTTGGTTTGAGTCAAGGACTACTATTTCAATTCCTGATACAACCCTTTTCAGTAATATTTCGTAGTTATTTATAGAGGAGTCAAGGAAAAGTATATTTCTATTCTGAATATTCATGTTCTTGAAATTCTCCGTTAAAGTTTAGATATGTAATTGTTATGGAAAGCCTTAGATAAGAGATTGGATGATTTCAGGACAAGAGTAGAATCCATAAATCATTTATTTAAAATTAAGCTTTATTTTTCAGCCTCAATAAATTTCCAACGGAAAAATTATTCTCCCATCGCTATTTTGCTAATTGCGGATATTAATTACATCGATATATTTTCTGAAATATTATTAAGAAGCTATAAAGTCTCAAAAAAAAAGTAGAAATTATTAGTAATAATTCCTACTTTGATAAGAAAGAATTCAGGGGGTAGAATTCTGAATTCATCATGAATTTTGTGCAACTGACCGATGAATCAATGGATATTTGAATAGTTTCTACGCCAGACCCAAATAGGTGTCAATACTGCGTAGGTTTTGAAGATTTGTAGGTTGGGTTGAGGAACGAAACCCAACCTACCTCTACCTCGGAGTGCTTTTTTGGGCTTAACCGAGCAGTATTGAAATAGGTGTGGTCTCTTTACCTGAAAATAGCTGTAAGGTTTTTTGATGAAAATTCTAGAGCAGAAAGACGCGATAAATTGCCGTCAAGACGAAAGACTGATTATTGTAGAGACGGCGATTCATCGCGTCTCTTGCCTTAACCGATTTTAGGCAATTCGAGTTACTTGCTGATTCACACGGGGACGGCCAAAGCGCTCCCAAGCACTCCCTCCTCGTAGAAACAGTTCTAAAAAGCGCAATGGTTCTCCTGAATCGCCTCTTGACCAACCGGAACTACCAGGAGCAAAGGCTAAAGTACCTTCAGACACCTTGAAACTGCCATCAGAATAGATTGCATCGCTGACCACATCTCCAATTCTGATGACAATCTTGGTTTGAGGCTCCAAGTTAACTGTATGCGCCCCAATAGTAGTTTTGATGTTGCCATAGCCATCAATCCAGGCAATTCTATCTGGTGGAACATCTGGGATTTGCTCACGAATCAGGCTATCTCCCAAAAGGCTAAAATCTTCATTCATAATGGCAGCCGCAGCCGGAGGAAACACATCCCGTGAGCGAAACTGCGAACCACCACGAGAAACGTTGACCACTCGCAACTCTTTTGTATAGTTTTTGATAAAAGAAAGAGTGTAACCCGCATTTACACCCACTACTTTTACACCATTAGATAAAAGAGCATAAGTTAGTCCTTCACCTTCATTATCTCGCCGGGCTTCGGGATCATCTTGACGAGGTGCACAGTTGTGATAAATTAAGCGATCGCTAGGGCTTGGGTTGAGTCCTAGTTGGGCAATCCAGAATCCCGTTGCCAAGGTACTGAATGCTGGAACCGAAAGCAAATGAATTTGGGCATCGGGAAAAGCCATCAGCAGCCGTTGTGTGACTTCAACAAATGCCGGATCTCCTGTACCGTAGTCTGCAATAACGCAGATAAACATTTTGCTCCTCCTTCTGATGGGTAGTAATTTCCAATCAATACTTAGGTAATGGGTAGCGTTTAAACATCCCAGTGAACCAGTCTCATCAGCAGTCTAAGTGCGATCTCAACTATATGCCAATACGGTTCAGTTAAGCATTTCTTCCTTCTCTTTGCGTCCTTGGCGTCCTTGGCGGTTCGTTAAAACTTTCATATTTGGTCTTTTCTGTCAATGCGTAAATCCTAGTTTCCTTTTCAATATTCAGTAGGCTAGAAAAATGAGGGCGTAGGTAACTTCTCAAGTTGCCAATACCCTCACGTAGATAAACTAAGTTTTTGCAGTAGCGTCACAGCTTAAGTTAGTGCCTGAGCAACTGTAGCTGAAAGTGACTCGTTTGCTGCTTGTTTCAACAATTCGGCTTTATCGGTTTGTTCCCAAGGCAAGTCTAAATCAGCCCGCCCAAAATGACCGTAAGCCGCGACGTCCTGATAAAAACGTCCGCCTCGTTCACTTGGTAAATTGCGTAAGTTGAAGGTATGGATAATCCCTGCTGGACGTAGTTCAAAGTGCTTGTTAATTAGTTCCAGTAAGGTTTCTTCATCCACTTTGCCAGTGCCAAAGGTATCCACAAGGATACTTGTTGGCCGCGCTACGCCAATAGCGTAAGATAACTGGATTTCAACTTTTTCTGCCAACCCAGCAGCGACAATATTTTTCGCCACATAGCGAGCCGCATAAGCAGCAGAACGGTCTACCTTCGTGGGGTCTTTGCCAGAAAAAGCACCGCCACCATGCCGTGAATAACCACCGTAGGTGTCAACGATTATTTTCCGTCCTGTCAGACCAGAATCTCCTTGAGGGCCACCAACGACAAATTTGCCAGTGGGGTTGACTAAAAAACGTGTTTGATCGTTAGGCTTAACTTCAATGTCGCCAAAAACAGGTTCGACCACTGCTGACCAAAGGTCTTGTTTAATTTTAGCTTGTACGGCCGCCTCATCCGTAATTTCCCCAATACTGGCTGTATGCTGGGTGGAAATCAGAATCGTATCAATACCTACTGGGCGTCCATCTTCGTAAACCACAGTTACTTGGGTTTTACCGTCAGGACGCAGGTATGACAATTCACCTGTTTTGCGGACTGCTGCCAATCGGCGGGCAATGCGGTGGGCGAGACTGATGGGTAAGGGCATCAGTTCTGGTGTTTCGTTGCTGGCAAAGCCAAACATTATACCTTGGTCGCCCGCGCCAATTTTGTCGAATTGTTCATCACTATCTTGTTCGCGGGTTTCTTGAGCGGTGTTAACGCCTTGGGCAATATCGGGTGATTGTTCGTCTAGAGCCAGCAGAACGCTGGTGCTGTTAGCAGAAAAGCCATTATCGGCATTGGTATAACCAATTTCGGCAATTTTTTTGCGGGCCAGATTGACGAAATTCACATTGGCTTTGGTGGTTATTTCACCAGTGATTAGCACCAAACCAGTATTAACTACTACTTCAGCAGCAACACGGCTGCTGGGGTCTTGTGTCAGTAGGGCATCCAGAATGGTATCAGAAATCTGATCGCAGATTTTATCTGGATGACCTTCGGTGACTGACTCGGAGGTAAATAAATATCGACGAGACAAAGGAAATTCCTCCTGACTTGAGTTTTTTTGCTGACTAAATGTGGTATTCAGTTCAGCTAGCTAATTTATGAAATCATAACAATATTTATACTTCAGTCGTTAGTATCTTTTTGATATTAGACCTCTTGCAAAAGTCCCCAAACCCTCCTCGCAAGCAGGAGAAGGGGAGACAAAGCATACCTCTAGCAGTGTGAGGTTCTTATTTTTGATTTATGCAAGAGGTCTATTGATAAAAACCACTAATTGTAAGGTAAGTATCTGTAAACAAGATAAATATAAGTTAATTATTTTGTGGCTAGAATATATTTAAAATACAAAAAAAGGGGACACTCGGAAGCGCCCCCACAAGCTTTGACACAAACACTGCTGCTTTAAACCTGAACCGCTAACTTTGCTTCTGTAGCTGTCAACCGCTCATAAGCAGCACGCATTTTCAAACCTGTAAGCACTTGGAAGAAACCAGTACCATTATTGGAACCTGGATACTCGCGGTGCTGGAGTAACAAGTGAGTCAATTCACCCTGATATTTGGTGGATGTATTGCTGAGATGGGTTTCGATATAAATTACTTCTTCCAAGTTGTCAAATTGACCATCCACCTCTAGTACTGAGACATAGCGACCGTAGTAAACATCTGAACCGTAGTACAATTGCATACCAGGGTAGGAACAGGTCAGCTTGCGTCCACAGGGAGTCCAATTAATTGTTGACCCTTCATCAAATAGGTAGGTTGGATCAAAGCCTTCCTTACCTTCCCGTTGGAGCATCCGTACCCGTAAAACTCTGCGCTCGGTGTCGTTTTTAATCAAGTTTGTGGGCAATACTTGGAGAACCACATCCGCAAATTCTCTTTGTGGTTCGATAAACTTTTCAAAGTCAGGTTTGCGGGAATTGATTTGTGCTAACACATCTTCGTAGCGATGACCGCGTTCAGCCATATCTCGCTGGATTTTCCAGGCAATTTTGACCTCATCGCTAATGTCAAAATAAACACTGAAGTCGATTAGCGATCGCACGCGCTCATCATATAAAGGATGCAGCCCTTCAACAACTATAATGTGATTCGGCTCTACCCGCTCTGGCGGATCAATCAAGCCGGTTTCGTGGTTGTAAATCGGCTTATCAATCGCTTGACCACTTTTGAGCGCTTTAATTTGCTCATACATCAGGTCAAAATTGTTTGCCCTAGGGTCTAGTGCCGTTATCCCTGTTTCTTTACGCTGTTTGCGATCTAGGGAGTGATAATCATCCAAGCAGATGACTGTCATTAAATCTTCACCAAACAAATCTATCAAACGACGCAAAAACGTAGATTTACCGCAACCAGAGTCTCCGGCTACTCCAATCAGTACCACGCGTTCCGGCTTACTTGTCATAAATCTCCTCTAAAATACTAAAGTTGTGTCAATAATTTTTCACACAGCAGATTTTGAAGCCAGGAGTTTACCCTTTTGGTTTATCCTGCGTTCTTGCTACCTAGCACAGCGATAAGACACCAAGCGGGTAGGCAACAAAGTATTCAGAAGGCAGGAGGCAGTAAGTAGGAGGCAGCAGTAACCCACGTTTAAAAGCATGGAACTTAAGCTGTAGATGCCTTGAATATCGCGGCACTTTTCGCTCAATACAATTCTTATTTTTAAACTGAGCTTTTGGCCCAGAAATAAAATTTTCATTCATACTTCTTTCCTTCTGCCTCCTAGCCTGTCTTACGACACGCTGCGCGATCTGCCTCCTGCCTTATCTTATAAGTTGCTACTCGTCGGACTAGCCTGAATGTTGGTGCCGGTAAGTATTTAATCCTAGTGGTATATTTGATTTTAACAGAAGGGGGTATCCCATACAAGATTGCTGCCAAGAAGAATTAGTCTGGTTCATAATCATTTTTTTGTTGATTTAGTTGTTAATTTAAAAATGGGGATCAACACCGCCCATGAGTGCTGCGCCTCTCTCAGTTTGCTACTTATGACTCTATATAATCAAGTCTATAAGGTATAATTTATTTCGGCAGCGAATTTTTTCACCTTACCTAAATTGTAATTCCGGCAGGGCAATGCTTAAGATATTCAAAGCCAAAATCTATCCAACGAATGAGCCAACAACTTGCATTAGTCAAACCATTGGCTGTAAATTTATGGATATGCTCAAATAGAAATGTCAGCTTATGGCAAGGTACTGATCGAGGTTGACAGATTTTTCACATCAAGTAAAACTGATTACAGTTGCCTAAATCACTTTTGTCTCTATCGTTATGTTTGTAGCTAGAGTTGTCCTAGTCATGTAATTTATTAATTGACAGGTCATGAATATAGCTAACAACATTCTGATACAGTAATGAGTTTGGAGAATTAAAACCAATCAGAAGAAAACTTTCCTCTCCTTGGCATTCTCCGATTTAAACTCTTCGAGTAGGCAAGCACAACAGCAACTTTTTGAGGAAAACTGAGCGGTATCTTCCGTCAATCACAGCAAACCTCTAACAATATCTGCTATTGTGAATTGCTTATTGGGTAGTAAGGTAAAAAGCTATCTCCCTGATGGGGGTGGTAGTTAACGAAAAAAAGATTAAATTGACTCATTATTAACATTCTCCAAAAGACTTACCCTTTACCTTAGAAGATGAACAGGTGTGTTTTTTGCTATGCCTGCATGTCTTTGGTGAGTGTACTTAGCAAGGCATTAATTTAATGATGCCGTTTTTCCCTCATGGTCAGTTTTGTGAAACGAAAATCCGGTAAACTAAAGCTGGCATGGGATGGGAATAGTTTTTTTTTGAAAAACGGTTAAGTAAATTATCGGAGTGGTAGAACGAATGTACAATCAAGGTGCTGTTGAGGGTGCTGCCAACACAGAATTAGGTAGCCGCATCTTCCTTTATGAAGTGGTGGGTTTGCGTCAGAGCGAAGAAACTGATCAAACTAACTACCCAATTCGGAAAAGTGGCAGTGTGTTCATCAGAGTGCCTTACAACCGCATGAATCAAGAAATGCGACGTATCACTCGTCTAGGCGGCACAATTGTTAGCATCCAACCTGTAACTGCTCTAGAGCCAGTTAATGGTAAAGCCTCACTTGGGAATGCTACAAGCGTTGTCAGCGAGTTAGCTACATCTGAGGAAACTGCTAACACTGAAGGGAATGGTAAAGCCACACCTGTAAATGCTCATAGTGAAGCCAAAGGCTTCGCTAAATCACCAGCTGAAGAACAGAACAAGGACAAGAAAGGCAACACCATGACTCAAGCGAAAGCCAAAAAAGACCACGGTGACGTTCCTGTTAACACTTACCGTCCCAATGCTCCGTTTATTGGCAAGGTAATATCTAATGAACCGCTAGTCAAAGAAGGTGGTATTGGTATTGTTCAACACCTTAAATTTGACTTATCTGACGGAAATTTGAAGTATATAGAAGGTCAAAGTATTGGGATTATTCCGCCAGGATTAGACAAGAATGGCAAGCCGGAAAAACTCAGACTATACTCCATCGCCTCAACTCGTCATGGTGATGATGTAGATGATAAGACAGTATCACTGTGCGTCCGCCAATTGGAGTACAAGCACCCAGAAAGTGGTGAAACAGTCTACGGTGTTTGCTCTACACACCTGTGTTTTCTCAAGCCAGGGGAAGAGGTAAAAATTACCGGGCCTGTGGGTAAGGAAATGTTGTTACCCCAAGATCCCGACGCTAATGTGATCATGATGGCAACCGGAACAGGTATTGCGCCAATGCGGGCTTATCTGTGGCGTCAGTTTAAAGATGCGGAAAGAGCAGCTAACCCAGAATACCAATTTAAAGGATTCTCTTGGCTAATATTTGGTGTACCCACAACTCCAAACCTCTTATATAAGGAAGAACTGGAAGAAATTGAACAAAAATATCCTGATAACTTCCGCCTGACTGCTGCTATCAGCCGCGAACAGAAAAATCCCCAAGGCGGTAGGATGTATATCCAAGACCGCGTAGCAGAACATGCGGATGAATTGTGGCAATTGATTAAAAATGAAAAAACCCACACTTACATCTGCGGTTTGCGCGGTATGGAAGAAGGTATTGATGCAGCCCTAACTGGTGCTGCTGCGAAAGAAGGCGTAACCTGGAGTGATTACCAGAAGCAACTCAAAAAAGCCGGTCGCTGGCACGTAGAAACTTACTAAATTAGTCATTAGTCATTGGTCATTAGTCATTAGTCACTTGTACTGAGCGAAGTCGTTGGCGCAGCCTCTCGTAGAGAAGTATTAGTTTTAGACAAAGGACGAAAGACGAAAGACAAATGACAAACGAAGCAGGATAATCAGTAGGTAGGGCAAACGCTCTACCTACAATTGTTATTGGTGAAATTGGGTGCAAAATGGGTGTGAAACTAGGAATACTGGGATTAGGCACCGTGGGAACGGGAACAGTGCAGTTGTTGCAAGATAGCGCTGGGCGTCACCCATTGTTGCAAGAGATAGAAATTTATCGGGTGGGAGTGCGATCGCTAGATAAACCCCGTGCGGTAGAATTATCTACGGAAGTCTTAACTACAGATTTAGAATCAATTGTCAACGATCCGGCGGTAGATATAGTTGTCGAGGTGATGGGTGGGCTGGAACCGGCGCGATCGCTCATTCTCAAAGCTTTAAGTAATGGTAAGCATGTAGTCACCGCTAATAAAGCCGCGATCGCCCGCTTTGGGGCAGAAATTTTTACAACTGCAAATCAAGCCGGCGTATACGTCATGCTAGAAGCTGCTGTGGGTGGTGGGATTCCGGTGATTCAACCCTTGAAGCAGTCTTTAAGTGTCAACCGGATTCACACGGTAACGGGTATCGTTAACGGTACAACTAACTACATCTTGACCCGGATGCAAACAGAAGGTAGCAACTTCAGCGATGTCTTAGCTGATGCCCAGCGTTTGGGTTATGCTGAGGCTGACCCGACAGCCGATGTCGAAGGCTTAGACGCAGCTGATAAAATTGCCATCCTCGCATCATTAGGCTTTGGTGGACGCATAAATTTACAAGACGTTTATACTGAGGGGATTCGGCAAGTTAGCAAGACAGATATTGCCTACGCCGAGAAATTGGGATTTGTGATTAAATTGTTAGCGATCGCTAAACGTGATACTCCCTCATCTCCCCTTTCCGTCAGAGTTCACCCTACCTTAGTGCCCAAAGCCCACCCTTTGGCTAGTATCAACGGTGTTTACAATGCCATTCTTGTGGAAGGAGAACCAATTGGGCAAGTCATGTTTTTCGGCCCCGGTGCTGGTGCTGGTGCAACCGCCAGTGCTGTCACATCAGATATTTTAAATTTAGTTGCTATCCTCAAAACTAATACAGCAGTTGCAAATCCATTACTAGCTTGTGGTCATCAGGAATACTGCCAAATTGCGCCGATGGCAGAATTGATAACTCGATTTTACGCCCGTTTCCTCACCAATGATCAACCTGGAGTTATCGGTAAATTGGGGACTTGCTTTGGTAATTATGGCGTTAGCTTAGAGTCAATTGTCCAAACTGGCTTTCAAGGGGAACTAGCTGAGATTGTGGTTGTTACCCATGATGTACGGGAAGGTAATTTTAGGCAAGCTTTGGCAGAAATTCGGGATTTGTCAGCAATTGAAAGCATTCCCAGCTTACTGCGTGTACTTTGAGATTAGTCGGGAGTGAAGCTCGTCAAATCGCTTTGCTCCAATTTTTAATTACCCCAAAGGATTCTTAGCTGCGAGTAAAACTTGGTTAAGTACGCAAGCTAAACTAAAAAATAAACTTCACCCCAGCGCGAGGCTAGACCTATGACCTCTGCAATCGATCCATCCGCCGCCCTCACTCCTTTCCCCGACCATACACAGCTACCAGAGTCTGACGGTACTTTTGTGAAAAACTGGCAAGAGCATCCCCAAAGCATCTTACTCACTGACTCGATTACACCTATCCTTAAAAAATTACATCCTGAAGGTGAATATTGTATAGGTCAGGACTTAGGTATTTACTGGCGCTTGACAGATCCGCCAGAACGAGGCGCAGAAGCACCAGATTGGTTTTATGTAGGAAATGTACCGCCCTTGCTCGATGGACAAACGCGAAGGTCTTATGTGTTGTGGCGAGAATTTATTGCCCCTTTGATTGCCTTGGAATTTGTTTCTGGGGATGGTATTGAAGAACGAGATAAAACCCCTTGGCAAGGCAAATTTTGGATTTATGAGCAAGTAATTCATCCGGCTTTTTATGGCATTTATGAAGTGAATAAAGCCAGTGTAGAAGTTTATGAATTAATTGGTGGACAATATCAGTTATTAGCAGCAAATGAACGCGGACATTATCCGATTACCCGCTTAGGAGTTGAGTTAGGGATTTGGCAAGGAGTTTATCAAAATGCAGAATTACCTTGGCTGCGCTGGTGGGATTTGCAGGGTAATTTGTTGTTGACTGGTGAGGAAAGAGCTGATCGCTTGACTGCTCAATTGCGATCGCTCGGCGTGGAACCAGAGGTTTAAGTATTTGGTTTAAGGGTGCGATCGCTCTGATGTTACCGGAGGCGATCGCGCCAATTTTGGATTTGCCTGGGGAAAGCAAACAAGTAATAGACTAGGTATGTAGAGACGCGAAATTTCGCGTCTCCATTATTTAGGGAAATAGTAGGATTGAAATACACCAGTTAAAAAGTCCCATTTGCTGATGTAGTAACACCAAGCATTACTAATAACTGAGTGAACAAACAAGTGTAAATACTAAGGAGTAAGGGCTGTGACAGATTTGAGTAACTACAAAGTAGAATTAGCTGATGAAGAAGACAATGATGAAGAACAAGAAGAAAAAGTTACATTTCAGTATGACCCTGAGAAAATCAATATTGTTACAAGGGAGCCAACTATTGAGCAATTACTCAGAAGAATTAACGAAGATGCGCTTGATTTAGCACCTGAATTTCAACGACAAGCAAATATATGGACTCTAGAAGCAAAAGGTAAATTAATTGAATCTATTCTAATTAGAATTCCATTGCCTGCTTTTTATATTGATGCTACAAATGAAGATGAATGGGTGGTTGTAGATGGCTTACAAAGATTGTCTGCACTCAAATATTTTGTTATTGATAAAAGCCTTAAACTAGTTGGATTAGAATACCTGAAAGAGCTTAATAATAAAACCTATGACGAATTAGAGCGCAGATATCAACGTCGGATATTAGAAACTCAAGTTACAGTATATTTAATTGAAAAAGGCACACCTTTGGAAGTTAAGTATAATATCTTCAAACGTATCAATACAGGAGGTGTACGTCTTTCAAATCAGGAACTGCGACATGCTTTGAATCCTGGGCAAGCTACAAAACTTTTGGCTAATCTAGCTTCTTTACCAGAGTTCAAACGTGTTGTTAATCTTAGTCCAGATAAGAAAAAAAGAATGGATGATAGAGAGTTTGTACTAGGATTTATTGCTTTTTATTTAATTTCTTATAAAGAGTATCAAGATGAAACTAGAGATTCTTTTTTAAGTAAAGCTTTATCGAAGATAAATAGTCTTTGTCAAGAAGAAATACAAAGCTTAAAAGAAATGTTTAAAAAAGCGATGAGTGCAGCATTTGACATCTTTAATGATAATGCTTTTCGCAAAATTTCTAAGAAAAATAAAAGAAAATTTCCACTCAATAAATCCTTGTTTGAAGTTTGGTCTGTAAATCTTGCAAAGCTCGATATTCAAAAGATTGAAATATTAAAAGAGAGAAAAAAAGAACTAATAGATACTTTTGTTAAATATGTAGACAACGATACAGAATTTCTAGTATCAATATCTCAAGCAGCAAACAAAATAGAGCATAGATTTGAAACAGTTGAACAAATTATCCAAGAAGTATTATTATGATTAATTCTCTAAGATTGACCAATTACAAAGCATTTGAAAATCAGTTAATTGAGTTTAAGCCACTAACTTTACTTTCTGGTCTAAATAGTACGGGAAAATCTTCTGTACTACAATCGCTACTTTTGCTGCGCCAATCTTATCAACAAGAATTATTACCAAATGTTGGTTTAGCATTGAATGGTGAATTAGTACGTATTGGTACTGCTAAAGATGCATTTTGTGAAAGAGCCAAAGAAGATTATCTTGGTTTCGAGATTATTTGGAATGATGGAAAAAAAGGAATTTGGCGTTTTAGCTATGACCTCATTAAGGCAGGTGCAGATGTTTTAAATAATTTAGATTCAAAATCACCGATTGAGAATGTCTATAAATCAAGTCCTTTCAATAAAAGATTTCACTATTTACAGGCTGAACGTCTCGGGCCACGAACATCTTATGATATGTCAGATTATCAAGCAAGGCGACTAGGACAGTTAGGTAGTAAGGGTGAATATACTGCACATTTTTTAGCAATTAATCAAGATAAAGATGTTATTCAAACTAAACTAAGACATCCGATGGCAAAATCTAACACTCTTAGCAGCCAGGTTGAAGGATGGATGAGAGAAGTTAGTCCTGGTACAAGGATTAAAATTAACTCAAATTCAGATATCGGTTTGATGAGTTTACAATATTTTTATGGGGATAGTAACCCCTATCGTACTACTAATGTCGGATTTGGAATTAGTTACACATTACCGATTATCGTAGCAGTTTTATCATCTTCTCCGGGTACACTAATTATAATTGAAAATCCAGAGGCACATTTACATCCTAAAGGGCAAGTCAAGATGGGTGAATTATTATCGCTTGCAGCTAGTTGTGGAATTCAAATAGTAATAGAAACTCATAGCGATCATGTGCTAAATGGTATTCGTCTTGCCGTTCATGGAGGCAAAATTAAGCCGTATGATGTTCAGCTACATTATTTTCAGCGACAAGAGAAAGAAGGACAAACTGTTACAGAAGTAGTATCTCCACATATTGATCGCAATGGAAGAATTGATAAATGGCCTGATGGTTTCTTCGATGAATGGGAAAAAAGTTTAGACATTTTACTTGAGCCTGCGGGAGAGTAAAAAGTGGATTTTGACTTAATTTTAAATGAGTTATCTCTGCGAAATCCGGCTCCAAATAAGCAAATAGCACAACAAAGAATGTCTGAGCTAATTAAGACTATAAAGACAGTTAAAGCTCAAGGCGTAAAGGTAAGCCTCCGCACTCAAGAAGATTTTCATACAACAATACTTGCACCTAACTATCCTCTTCGTCATTGGCTTAATGATGCAGATCGAGATGAACGACTTTTTATCAAAATTCTTGCAACTAAAGCACCTTTCTCAACTGATATTGTAAATTCCGAAATCCAAGATATTGAAAATAATACTAGCTTGTCTGAATTTCGTTATCAAGGAGAAATGGCTATTGGACTTGGTATTGTTTATATGCTTAATACGATCGCAATTAATACAATTGCAATCAGCTTACTTTCTCAAGAATGCTGGGATTGTAACCGTGTAAAACTAGAATTTAGATGCTTGGATGAGGATGGAGAGATAATTAGCGAAATTGTAGAAATTATCCATGCTAGCCGTAGCAGCCATCTACAAGAATACACTAGTCTGATTCAACAAAACCAAGAGCGCATTTATCAAAATGTTAGCGATGGGTTAGAAGTTTGGAATCGCAGAGAGGAATTATTTCCTAACTTAGAATTCTGTGATGCTGTTAGAAGGCAGTTAGAAGATATCCGTACTGGACAGTTAGAATTACAGCCTGTTGTTAGCATATTATTTGAGCTTCACAAATGCTGTAAAAACTGGAATAATGGCTATTTCAATCTCGACGGATATCCTATTGAGGAATCGGGGGAAAGTAAACCAACGCTTGGTAAATATTTCAAAGAAAGAACTTTTCGTTGTCCTGATGGTAAAGAGCGTCTATTTGAACGGCATATTAAATTGAGGTTCTGCAACTGGCGAATCCATTTTTTTGCGGAACAACCGGGAATAGTGATTATTGGCTATATTGGTCGCCATCTTCCTACAGTGAAGTATAGAACTTAACAGAAACATTTTGATCTGGCCTTCTCCCTTCTTCCACTGCTAAACTAAAAAACAACCCTTACTCCTGCAAAGGTAGCCTTATGACCTCTGCAACCGATCCATCCACCGCCCTCACCCCGTTCCCAGACCATACGCAGCTACCAGAGTCTGATGGTACATTCGTGAAAAACTTTCAGGAACATCCCCAAAGCATTCTCCTAACGGACTCGATTAAACCGATATTGCAAAAACGCCATCCTGATGGACAATACTGTATTGGTCAAGATAGCGGTATCTACTGGCGGATGACTGACCCTCCAGAAAAAGGCGCAGAAGCACCAGACTGGTTCTATGTAGGGAATGTACCACCTACTCTGGATGGACAAACGCGCAGGTCTTATGTATTATGGCGAGAGTTTATTGCCCCTTTGATTGCATTAGAATTTGTCTCTGGGGATGGTAGTGAGGAGCGAGATAAAACTCCTTGGAAGGGGAAATTTTGGATTTATGAGCAGGTGATTCGTCCTCCCTTCTACGGCATTTATGAAGTGAATAAAGCCAGTGTAGAAGTTTATGAATTAATTGGTGGACAATATCAGTTATTACCAGCAAATGAACGTGCACATTATCCCATACATCCCTTAGGAGTTGAGTTAGGGATTTGGCAGGGACAATATTACAATATGGAATTACCTTGGCTACGCTGGTGGGATTTGCAAGGTAATTTGTTATTGACTGGAGAAGAAAGAGCCGATCGCTTGACTGCTCAATTGCGATCGCTCGGCGTTGAACCAGAAGCCTAGCAAATATAAGAATTAATTATTCTCTATGAGAAGGTTTGCCAACGCGAAGGCTTTCATTGTGTCTTCTGAAGCGAGACGCTGCACAATAACAGTTAGAGAAATTAAGCATTTTAGCGATTTTTCCGTAAGTCCTAAATACTATACTCCATCAAAAGCATATGGATAAATAACCTTTCCCTTATACTTTTCTTGATAACTTTGCAGTGGTTTAACCATGAAAAATTCCTTTGGTATTGGAAAGGGAGATTCTATGCCATAAACAACGGAAGGCTGAAAGCCAAAGCGAGTATAGAATTCGGGATGACCTAGTACAATTACTATGCCTTCTTTCTTTGCTTCTGCTATTTCTAACCCTGCTCTTATTAATGCACTACCAATTCCTTGTCTTTGAAACAGTGGACGAATTGCCAAAGGTGCTAAACCCAGTACCTGTAATCTTTCTTCATCCACAAGGTCAATATAGCTAAATAAAATATGACCAACTACAGTACCCTCAATTTCTGCAACTAGGGAAAGTTCTGGAATATAGCCGTTAGAATGGCGAATTTTCTCTACAAGTTTAGCCTCGTTTTCCTGCCCAAAGGCTAATGTATTCACCTCCGCTACTGCCGGATAATCTGTTAAAGTTTCACAACGGATCTTCATACTTAAAAAAATATCCAATAATCAATGGTCATAATTCCAGTAATTGATTTAGCTGCTTTCACCAATGGCAATGCAACAACTCGGCAAGCTGTTGTGAAACAAATTTATCAAGCTTGTCATAAAATTGGTTTCATGTACTTGCAGAATTCGGCAATATCAAAAGACCTAATCAAGCAAGTATTTACTTACAGCAAATCTTTTTTCAATTTACCTTTAGAAGTTAAGCAAAATCAAGCTTGGAGTAATGAATTTAGTAATACAGGTTACGTTGCAATTGAGAGAGAACGTCTTGACCCCAATAAACCAGGGGACTTGAAAGAGGCGTTTAATGTAAACAAACAAGCGGTTATAGAGATAGATGCTTCTATTGTCGCCTTCTATGATAGTTGCACAGAAGTTGCCAACACGATATTACAAGCTTATGCGTTGGCGTTGGAATTGCCAGAAGCTTTTTTTACAACAAGACATAATCAACAAAATCATACCTTGCGATCGCTCCACTATCCCCCATTGCAGACACCACCAAAACCCGGACAAGTTCGTGCTGGTGAGCATTCCGATTATGGCAGTATTACTTTACTTTTCCAAGATGACGTTGGGGGGTTGGAAGTACAGACAGCATCTGGAGAGTGGATTGCAGCACCCACGATTCCTGATACCGTAATAGTCAATACTGGCGATTTAATGCAACGGTGGACAAATCATGTGTTTTGCTCAACCAAGCATCGGGTGATGATTCCCAATGATCACAGGGTGAACCAGTCCCGGTATTCTATTGCTTTTTTCTGTCATCCTAATGATGATACAGAAATTGCTTGTCTGGAAAGTTGCCAGAAAGAGCATTCTATCTATCCCCCTATCCTTGCGGGAGAATATCTTTTAAGCCGTTTACGAGCAACTTATGGTAATTCGTAATTAAGAAAGACATTTAATATGAAAATCTACGACTGGATTGTGGTTGGTGGCGGAATTACAGGTGCTGCACTCGCTTATGAATTAGTGAAAACGGGTTTTTCTGTGCTTTTGTTGGAGCAATACAAAACACCACAGAATGCAACTCGCTATAGTTATGGTGGGCTTGCCTATTGGTCTGGTACTACAGCACTAACTCGGCAATTGTGCGAAGAAGCGATCGCACGTTACCAAATACTATCTCAAGAGTTAGACGCTGATATCCAGTTTCGGCAATTAGATTTATTACTTACTATTTCAGCCGCTAATGACCCAGAAGCAGCTGCTGCGTCATATCATCATTTTGCCATTCCACCCCGTTTACTGAGTGTTCAAGAAGCTTGTGAGTTGGAAGCACAGCTAAATCGAGAAGCAATATCTGGTGCTTTAACTGTTAAACATGGTCATATTCACCCAGAAAAAACAGCACAAGCCTACATCCAAGCCTTTGAGCGGGCTGGGGGTGAAATACAGATTACTCAAGTATTGCAAGTACTGCAAAATGGTGTAAAGACAACTACAGCCACTTTCCCCAGTGCTAAAGTCGTCATTTGTGCGGGTGGACTCAGCCGCCAGCTTCTGAAATCTGCTGGTATTCCCATCAAACTGTATTTTACCCACGCAGAAATTATTGAAACCCCACCCGTTGATGTCAGGTTACGCACCTTAGTTATGCCTGCAAATCTGCAACGGTTTCAATTGGAAGCTGAATCTACCCAAGTTGATGAATTGTGGGACGAACTTGGTAATGAGCCAGTACCACCAATTTTAGATGCGGGTGCAATTCAGTTTCAAGATGGTAGCTGCCGCATAGGTCAAATTAGCCGTATTCTCACAGATCCTCATGCCAAAGTAAACTCAGACATCAGCGAAAAATGGTTGCGAAGAAGTGTTGGTGAAGTTTTGCCAGCATTGGAGAATTTACCAGGGACTTGGCATCATTGCGTTGTGGCATTTAGTAGTAATAAACTTCCTTTGATTGGTGCTATTCCAGGATTTGAGGGCGTTCATGTTTTTTCTGGATTTAGCAATCCTTTAGTACTTGTACCACCCTTAGCAGAGCATTTTGCTAATTTTGCAACTGGCAAGGAAGATGAAATTATTACAAGAATGCTAGAAAAATAGCTCTTTCCAAGTGACTCATAAAATTCCTGTTATCTGTCAATACAGTTCAGATAAGACTAAAATACTTGTAGAGACGGCGATTTATCGCGTCTCAAAAACCCACAATTTTGTACAAGTAGCGCTTAACCCAAGCGTATTCAATACTGCTCGGTTAAGCCCAAAAAAGCACTCCGAGGTCATCGGTGAGAGGTTAGGACAAAGTACCTTTTGTCAATCAGTTAAAATACTCAAAACATTTAAAATAAGAATGATAATCGTACTGAGGGTAGGGGGAGGAGGTGAGCGTCGCTCACCTCCTCCCCCTATATTTGATTATCATTATCTTTAAAATGTTTAACTGCTTTTATAGGAGATGAAAAAGTATTGTAACGACGTAAAAAGTGGGCAGCATTGTTAGGTAAATTCAATTATCAAACGACGTAATGAGAAGTTTGGTCTACCATTATGCCCAAGCGACAAAAACAAAACTCTGATCACGCACACAAACATAATACTCCTACTATAGATAATGAAGCGATCGCTAAACACTTGGAAGCTTTATTAACTCCAGCTATTTTTGCTCAACAAAAATAT
>NNBU01000486.1_pt1 | contig 33979 bp, 27 predicted proteins | sample 1173781 | NCBI WGS metagenome assembly NNBU01 (sample SAMN07173937, study PRJNA388173) | plant metagenome | biome: Plant school; feature: Soil; material: Symbiotic tissue of Blasia pusilla L.; isolation source: symbiotic tissue sample KVJ2 | host: Blasia pusilla | place: Norway: Troms, Kvaloya...
CGTGGGCTCGGAGATGTGTATAAGCGACCGGTGCTGCCCTCGATCGTGCCGCGCTTCCTGGCCGCCTACCCCGACATCGCGCTCGAGGTGATTGCCGAGGACGGCTTCGTCGACGTGCTGGCGGTCGGCTGCGACGCCGGCATCCGCTACGACGAGCGGCTGGAGCAGGACATGATCGCCGTGCCCATCGGCCCGCGCACCCAGCGCTTCGCGGTGGCGGCCTCGCCCGCCTACCTGGCGCGCCGTGGCCGCCCGGAGCACCCGCGCGACCTGCTCGGCCACGAATGCCTGCGCGGGCGCTTCGCCAGCGGATCGATGCCGCCATGGGAGTTCGAGCGCGACGGCGAAGTGCTTCGCGTGGACGTGACGGGACAGCTGATCGTGCGGCTCGGCGCCGCGACCGACCTGGCGGTGGATGCGGCGGTGGCCGGGGCCGGCGTGATCTACCTGTTCGAGGACTGGTTGCGCCCTTACATGGACAGCGGCGCGCTCGAGCCGATCCTCGAACCTTGGTGGCCGCGCTTTTCCGGCCCGTTCCTGTACTACCCGGGCCGGCGGTTGCTGCCGGCACCGCTGCGCGCCTTCGTCGATTTCATCCAGGAGCCGCGCTGAGCACCCTCTCAGCCGTCCTCGCCCGCCCCCAGACCAGGCCCCTGGTGAAACACCAGGTCTTCCACCACCACCCCACCGACCAGGTGCTGGGCCACGATGCGGTCCATGTTCTCGGGCGTGACGTTGTAGTACCAGGTGCCGTCGGGCTGCACGCACATCACCGGCCCGCCCTTGCAGGCCGCGAAGCAGCCCACGCGGCTGCGCTTGACGCGCAGTTCCCCCTCGTTGAGCCCCGCCGCCTTGAACTTGTCGCCCAGGCTGTCGAACAGATCCTGCGAGGCGCCGTCGGGGCTGCAGCGCGGGCCGGTGCAGACCAGCAGGTGGCGCTTGTACACGCCGATCTTCGGTTTGACGACTTCGGTCATTCCTGTGTTTCCTCTGCCGGTTCAAGCGGTGCGGCCACGGCCGGCTGCTCCTCGGCCGGTGCGGCCAGCACGGCCTCGATGTAGTCGGCCGGCAGGCGGTGCTGCGCCGCCAGCGCGGCAATGCTCATGCCGTCGGCGTGGTCGGCGCGCAGGTTGGTCATCCAGCCCAGCAGCCCGGTGGACAGCGAACGGCCGGGCTTCTCGCCGCTGCGCGTGCTGCCGCCGTCGTCCAGGTCGTACTTGTTGGCATAGCCGCGCGGCGTGACCATCAGGCCGTGCTGCAAGAAGGTGTGGCTGTTGCCGATGAGCACGGTCGTCAGCATGCCGATGTCGCACTCGCTCATGTGGGCCAGCGTGGTGAGCTCGATGCGCTCGCGCCGGCGGTAAGCCGACTTGACCACCGCCACCGGGGTGTCCGCCCGCCGATGCCGCAGGAACAGTTGCTGCGCCTGCACGATCTGCTGGGTGCGCCGCCCGCTCTTGGGGTTGTAGAGGGCCACCACGAAGTCGGCCGCCGCCACAGCGTCGAGCCGCCGGGCAATCACCGGCCAGGGCGTGAGCAGATCGCTCAGCGAAATCGAGCAGAAGTCGTGCGTGAGCGGCGCGCCCACCAGCGCCGCGCAGGCGTTGATGGCCGACGCGCCGGGCACCACCTCCACGGCGATGTCGGAGTCCGGCGTCCAGCCGGCCTGGAACAGCACCTCGTAGGTCGGGCCGGCCATGCCGTACACGCCGGCATCGCCGCTGGAGATCAGCGCAACCTTCTTGCCTTCGCGGGCGCGCTCGAGCGCGTTGACCGCGCGGTCGAGCTCTTCGGTCATGCCCTTTCGGATCACTTCCTTGCCTTCGAGCAGGTCGGCGACCAGCTTGATGTAGGTGCTGTAGCCGACCACCACGTCGGCCTCGGCGATGGCTGCCAGCGCGCGCTGGGTCATGTGGTCGTGGCTGCCGGGGCCGATGCCGACCAGCGAGATCTTGCCGCTCATGGGGTCGGCACGCGGCGCGTGGGGGGTGCGGAGGCGTTCATTGCGGATTCCGTTCGGGGGTTGATGTGGGTTCAGGACATGCGCGCGATCGAGATCGTCGCGTGGCGCCCGTCGGCGCCGCGGTGTTTGTGCTTCGGCACGACCAGTGCCGTCATCGGCAGGCCGCCGCCGGCCAGCAGCGCGGCCGCCTCGCTGACCGAGGGCGTGCCGGTGTGCCTGCGCACCGTTTCCGACGGGTGCGGCACGGGCACCTGCGCCAGTCGCGCGGCGGGGTAGAAATGCATCGCCCAGCCCTGGGCAGCGGCCAGCGCCAGCAGGCCCGGCTCGTCGGCCTTCAGGTCGATGCTGGCCGCCGCGGCCACCTGTGCCGGCTGCGCGCCGATGCCGGCCAGCGCCTCGTCGAGCGCCTGCTGCAGCGTGGCCTGCGGCGTGCCGCGGTCGCATCCCAGGCCGATGGCGTAGCGCACCGGGCTCATTGCGGCGGCCGGTACACCACGAGGCGCTCCGCCAGCGCGCTCCAGCGCTCGGCGCTCACCTCGGCCTGCGTGATCCACAGCACGGCCTTGAAGCGCTCGAGGTCGACCTCGTCGAAGCGCGCGAACCGGTGGATGTTGGCAGGCACGGGCGTCGGGCGGGTCCACCAGTCGGGGCTGCCGGCCTCCTGCACCACCGCGATCGGCTCGCCGTTCACCACGTGGGCTGAAACCCGCGTGATGTTGATCTTGGGCGCCTCCACCTTCCAGCCGAGCTCGCGCCCGAGGATGTCCACAGGAATGGTCTTGCCCACGTCCGACGCGGTGGTCAGCACGGCGGTCGCGCCCAGCAGCGCGGCGACCTGCTCGGCCATGGCGTTGGCGCCGCCCACGTGGCCCGACAGCACCGGAATCACGAACTGCGCGGCGTCGTCCACCACCAGCACGCCCGGGTCCTCGTCCTTGCTCTTGAGATGCGGCGCAATCAGGCGCACCACGGCGCCGAGCGAAACGAAGAACACGACCTGGTCGAAGTCCGCGAACAGCGCGGCAATTTCGTCGCGGAACGCGCCCGCATAGGCGCGCACGGGGTTGGGCAGCCCGGCCATGAGCGGCGCGAACTTGTCGGCCACGCACACGCTGGCCGCGGGCAGCAGGCGCGCCAGGCCGGCGGTCTGTTGCGCACCATGCTTGGTGATGGCCACAAGCACCACGCGGGGTGCGGCTTCATTCGTCATTCGGGGATTCCTCTTCGATTTCAGAGCTGGTTTTCTTGCGGCAGCCGCGCACCAGTTCGCCGCGTTCGCGGCCGGGGTTCTTCACCAGCAGCAGCGACAGGTAGTTGACCTTGGTGCCCTTCAGGCTGGCCACGTCGTGCACGATGCGCTCCACCGGCGAGCCGGCCTTCTCGATGAAGCGGCTGTGTTCGAGCAGGCCGCGCCGCGCCAGCAGGTCGATCAGGTCGTCGAGCAGCGGCTTGACCTTCATGAGCACCAGCGTGTCGAAGTCGTCGAGCATCTTCTCGACCGCGGCAATGCCGTAGGCCGCGGGCACGATGGCCACGGTGTCGTCCTGCTCGGACAGCGGCAGCTGCAGCCGTGCGCAGGCCGCGTTGAAAGAGGTGACGCCGGGCACCACCTCGATGCGCGCGGCCGGGTCCAGCTCGCGCAACACGCGCGCCAGGTAGCAGAAGCTCGCGTAGGTGGAGGCGTCGCCCTCGACCAGGAACAGCACGTCCTGACCGGTCGCGAGCATCGCCTGCACGGTCTCGGCGGCCTTGAGCCAATGGCGCGCGAGCTTCTCGGTGTCGTGCGTCATCGGGAACAGCAGGGCCTGGTGCTGCGCGGGCGTCGACAGGCCGGCGCGCAGCGCAATGTCCAGCGCGTAGCTTTCCTTGCGCAGGCTGCGCACGGGGTAGGTCCAGATGGCGTCGGGGCGCATCAGCAGCGACCACGCGCGGCGCGTGATCAGGTCGGGGTCGCCGGGGCCGAGCGACACGCCGTGGAGCATGCCGGGCGCCGTCATTCCGCAGCGCCCGTCTCGGGGCTGGCCACGGCTGCCTGCGCGCAGACCAGCCACACCGGGTTCTCGGCCGCCAGCCGGTGCATGTGCAGGATCGGCTTGCTGCGCGAGGCCTGCAGCTGCAGCACGTCCCAGCGCGCGCCTTGCGCCTTCAGTGCCTCGACCGCGCCCGCGAGGTTCTCGATGGTCACGAAGTTCATCACCAGCCAGCCGCCCGGTCGCAGGCGCCGCAGCACCAGCGCAATGAGCTCGGCCAGCTCGCCGCCGGAGCCGCCGATGAACACCGCGTCCGGGTCGGCCCACGACGCCAGGCCCTCGGGCGCCTTGCCGTGCACCAGGCTGTGGTTGCTGATGCCCATGGCCTGCCGGTTGCGCGCGACGATGGCGCTGTCGTCCGCGTTCTTCTCGATGGCGTACACATGCCCGCGCCAGCACAGCCGTGCGGCCTCGAGCCCGACCGAGCCGGAGCCCGCGCCGATGTCCCACACCACGCTGTCGGCGCGCAACTGCATGCGCGCGAGCGAGACGGCGCGCACCTCGTTCTTGGTGATCAGGCCCTTCTCGGGGTGGCGCTGCTCGAAGCTGGCATCCGGCAGGCCGAACAGCACCTGCGGCGCGCGCAGCCGGGTGCGCCAGAGCAGCACCACGTTGGGGTCGGCAAAGCGCATCTGCGCCGCGGCCGTGATGCGCATGCCGCTGACCACGCGCTCCTCGGGCTGGCACAGGCGCTCGGCCACGGCCATCTCGAAGTCGTCGGCCAGGCCTTCGGCCACGAGCATGCGCGCGATGCGGTCGGGCGTGTTGTCGGGGCTGGTGAGCACGGCCAGGCGGTCGTGCTGGCGAATGTCGCGCAGCAGCGCATACAGGCCGTGCGCGGGCGGCGAGCCCGGCAGCCAGTCGCCCGCGTCCCTGGCGTGCACGGAGGCGAACTTCATCTCCTGCCACGGCAGGCCGAGGCGCGCACAGGCCAGCTGCAGCGTCGACACGTTGGGCAGCACCTCGATGGCCTCCAGGCACAGGCGCGCCGCCAGGAAGGCCGCAATGCCGTGGCACAGCGGATCGCCGGTGGCCAGCACCACCACGCGCCGGCCCTCGGCCTGCGCGGCGCGAATCCATTCGGGCACCTGCGACAGGCCGCCGGCCAGGTCGCGCTGCACCGCGTCGGGTGCGATGTGCGCGGCGAACAGGGCCAGGGTGCGCGCGGCGCCGATCACCAGTTGCGCGTGCTGCAGATGCGCCAGCGCACTGCGGCCGAGGCTCGCATCGCCGTCGTCCAGCACGCCGAGGATGCGGCATTTGTTCGTCATGTTGTCGTCGGTGTTCAGGAGGCCTCCGCGATCTTTCGACCTTCAAAGTCGCAGACCAGCACTTTCAGTTCGAACTGGTCGGGGTACCGCGTGCGCAGCGTCTGGATGACGCGTTGCGCAAGCGCCGTGTGAAAAGCCGTGCCGAGCCCGAGCGCGTCCATGCGCTCGCCGGCGTAGCGCGCGGTCTCGTTGCCGCGGATCGCGTCGCACACCTCGCTCGGCGCGCCGAGCCCTGCCGCCAGGTCGGCCAGCAGGCCGGTGTCGACCTCGGCGCGGCCGGCGTGGGTGATGGTCTCGCCCTGCGCGATCTTGGTGAGCTTGCCGACCATACCGCCGATCACGACCTTCTTGATCCCGGCCTTCACGGCCGCACCCATCGCATAGCGCAGGAAGTCGCCCATCTGCACGAAGGCCGGCTCGGGCAGTTCGGGCATTTCGGCCATCACGAACTTCTCGGTGCGCCCGCCGGTCGTGAGCACGACCACGCCATGGCCCAGCGTGCCCGCCACCTGCACGCCCTGCACCACGCTCGCGCGGTAGGCGGCGGTGGAATAGGGCTTGACGATGCCGGTGGTGCCCAGGATGGAAATGCCGCCGAGGATGCCCAGGCGCGCATTCAACGTTTTCTTGGCCATCTCCTCGCCTTGCGGCACGGAGATGGCCACCTCGAGGCCGACTTCGTCGAGCAGCGGCGTGCCCACCGCGCGCACGTTCGCCTCGATGTTGCGGCGCGGCACCGGGTTGATGGCCGGCCCGCCGACGGCCAGGCCCAGCCCCGGCATGGTGACGGTGCCCACGCCGACGCCGCCCTTCAGCAGCACCTGCCCTGCCAGCTCGGGCAGCACGCGCACGTCGGCGGTGAGGTGGGCCTTGTCGGTGCAGTCGGGGTCGTCGCCCGCGTCCTTGATGACCATCGCATGCGCGAGCGCGCCGTCGACACGGCCGTCCTGCACCGCGAAGCGCACCAGGTCACCGTTGGGCAGCAGGCACTCGACCTCGTCGGGCACCTGGCCCGTGACCAGGCCGATCACCGCCGCGCGCGCCGCCGCAGCCGAACACGCACCGGTCGTGAAACCGGTGCGGGTGCCGCGGGGCGCGCCCTTGTCCATCATGCGGTGTGCTCGCGCGCCTCGGCCAGTCCCAGCAGCGCGTGGATCGCAGCCACCACCAGCGTGGAGCCCCCCTTGCGGCCGCGAATCACGACCCAGGGCACGCCGGCCTCCAGCGCCATCAGGTCCTTCGACTCGGCCGCCGAGACAAAGCCGACCGGCATGCCGACCACCAGCGCGGGGCGCGCGCCCTCTTCGTGGACCAGCCGCACGATCTCGATCAGCGCGGTGGGTGCATTGCCGATGCCGATGATCGCGCCATCGACCAGGCCCAGGCGGTGTGCCTTGCGCATGGCCTGCACGGCGCGCGTGGTGCCTTCGGCCTTGGCCTGCGCGATGACGTCTTCGTCGCTGATGAACTGGTGCGTGCCCATGCCGAAGTGGGCCAGGCGCGGCGCCGAGAGGCCCACGCAGATCATCTCCACGTCGGCCACCACGCGGCTCTCGCGCGAACGGATGGCGGCGATGGCGGCGTCGACCGCGTCGGGGTGGAAGTCGGTCAGGCCGTTGAAGTCGAAGTCGGCGTTCGCATGGATCATGCGGCGCACCACCGGCCACTGGTCGGCGGTGTAGGGGTGCGACGTGACCTCACGGTCGATCACCGCGAAGGAGTCGTGCTCGATGGCGCGGCCGGCTGCGGTGAGCTGCTCGGTGACGACGTTGGCCGCCATGGAAGTCGTCGGGTTCATCGCAGTGCCGGCGCCATGCCGTGCGCGTGTTCATGCGCATGGTCGTGACCGTGCGGATGCGGATGCGCAGGCTCGTCGCCGTGGCTGTGCGGCACGGCATCGTCATGGTGGTGGCCGCCCAGGCCGTGTTCCACCGCGAAGTCGCGGAACTTGCAACCGTCGCAGGGCATGAGCGCGATCGGCGCGCCGCGCCGCAGGTCGTTCACGCGCTGCTCCAGCAGCGCGAAGATCTCGGGCTCGAAGCCGAAGTACCGGGTCGAGACGAAGCGGATCGTCGGGTACTGCGCCTTCAGGTTCTCGACCTGGCGCGCAATGCGCTCGACCAGCGTGCCGTTGAACAGGTAGTAGGGCAGCACCACCACCTGCTTCATGCCCTGCAGGCTCTGGCGCTGGACGGCCTTCTCCAGGCGCGGGTAGGTGATGCCCGTGAAGGCGAGGTCCACCAGCTCGTGGTCGGTTTCCTCCAGCAGCCAGCGCGCCATCTTCGCCATGTCGCCGTTGGCCTGCCGGTCCGACGAGCCCCGGCCCAGGATCACCACGCCGGTGGTGGTGGGGTCGGGCATGTCCAGCGCCTGCATCGCGCCCTTCAGGCGACGCCGCAGGATCGCCAAGATCGGGTCGCAGGCCGTGAGGTGCGGCGCATACAGGAACTGCACCATCGGGAACTTGAGCCGCGCACCGTCGATGGCCTGCGGAATGTCCATCTTCACGTGGCCCGCCGCATTCAGGATGAGCGGCACCACGACCACGCGTTGCGCGCCCTCGGCCGCGCGGCGCAGTCCCTCGCTCATCGTGACCTCGGAGAACTCGATGAAGCAGACCTCGATGCGCCAGCCCGGCTGGCGCTCGCGCCACTGCGCCGCAAAGGCCTCGATCTCGTCGTTGCCGGATTTTTCGCGCGAGCCGTGGCCCACCAGGAGAATGGTTTCGATGCTCATGGGGTGTCCTGCAGGAGGGTCTGGACGGGAACGCTCGCGCGCCGGAAGCGGTGCGTGAAGCTCGCGTCATAGAGTTTGGATTTGGCCAGCGTGGTCCACTGCCGCGCGCCCAGCGTGGGGCTCGCGATGATCATCGACTGGCTCACGATGCGGGCCTCGCGGCACAGCGCCTGGATGGTGGCGACCGTGCCGCGCACGATCTTTTCTTCGCCCGGCCAGCTCGCCTTGTGGACCACCACCACGGGTGCGTCGGGCGACCAGCCGGCGGCCGTCAGCGCGGCCGTGACCTTGCCCATGAGCGTGATGCTCAGGAAGATGCACAGCGTGCTGTGGTGCGCGGCCAGCGCCTCCAGCGATTCGCCTTCGGGCATCGGCGTGCGGCCCTCGACGCGCGTGAAGATCACGGTCTGCGTGACCTCGGGCAGCGTGAGGCTCTCCACCGCCGCCGCCGCCGAGGCCATGGCGGAAGACACGCCCGGCACCACGCCGATCGGCACGTCCGCCGCATCCAGCGGCTGCACCAGCTCGATGAGCGCACCGTACAGGCCCGGGTCGCCGGTCTGCAGGCGCACTACGGTATGGCACCGCGCGGCCTGTGCAATCAGCCAGGCGGACATCTGCTCGAGCGTCATGTCCTTGCTGTCGGCAATTGCGCAGTCGGGCGGCGCCCAGCGCGTGGCGGCTTCGCTCACGAGCGAGCCCGCGAACAGGATGGCCCCGGCGCGTTCGACCAGGCCTCGGCCCTTGACGGTGATGAGTTCCGGGTCGCCCGGACCCGCGCCGACGAACCACACGGTTCCCGGCGTGCACGCTCCCTGCGGAGCGCTGCTTGGAGCGATGGCTCGCTCGTTCATGATGTTTCCTCCGCGCCCGCCGCGCGACTGATGGTCGTTAAGACCCGGCGGGAGGGGAGAAATCGGAGGCGTCAGCGAATGCTGTTACGGCGGATGACCTGATGCATCGAGCCGGACGCAATGCGTCGCCCGCCGATCCTCGCCCACCGCAAGGTCATGCGCTGGTCGTCAGGCCGGTCTCCGGGCTCGCGAGCGGAGGGCCATCGGCTCTCCTGCAAAGACCGCCTTCCCGTGCCGTTCGTGACACAGTGGCGTGGGACCGGATCCCGGGGTCTTGCTTCTGACTCGCTTACCGTTGCGGGGGCAGCGTCGGCATGGCGCGGTGTCTCCACCGCCGCGCACCGACTTCCCGTTTCACCCTGGCCGCCCCGCCGTTTCCACGGGGCGCCAGGACACCTGACAACGCGGGCGGAGTGTATCAGCCGCATGCGGCGGCTCGCCCCGCAAGGACCTGCCCTCGCCGCCCGGCGGTGCGCTCAGATGCCGGTGAGTCCGCCGGTGCACATCAGCGTCTGGCCGCTCACGTAGTCGGACTCCGGCGCGCACAGCAGGTACACCGCGCCGGCCGCCTCCTCGGGTGTGCCGCCGCGCCCCAGCGGAATCGACTGCTCCATCATCGCCAGCAGCCCGGGGTTGATGCCGACCTTGATCTCGCGGCCTTCGATGTTCGCGGTGGAGGCCTCGGCGGTGCTCGCGGTCAGCCGCGTCTGGATGAAGCCGAAGGCCACGCAATTGACCGTGACGTTCATGCGGCCCCACTCCTTGGCCAGCGTCTGCGTGAGCCCCACGATGCCGGCCTTGGCGGTCGAATAGTTGGCCTGGCCCGCGTTGCCGAAGAGGCCCGCCACCGACGAGATGTTGACCACCTTGCGCACCACCCGCTGCCCTGCTTCGGTCTCTGCCTTCGACAGCGCGCGGATCACGGGCTGCGCCGCGCGCAGGATGCGAAAGGGCGCCGTCAGGTGCACGTCGATCATCGCGTACCACTGCTCGTCGGTCATCTTCTGCACCACGCTGTCCCAGGTGTAGCCGGCGTTGTTGACGACGATGTCCAGGCCCTTGTATTCGCTCACCGCCGTGCCGACGAAGCGCTCGGCGAAGTCCGGCGCGGCCACGCTGCCGACGCAGGCGACGGCCTCGCCGCCCGCCGCGCGAATGGCCTGCACGGTGTCTTCGGCCGGCTCGGCATCGAGGTCGTTGACGACGATGCGCGCGCCTTCGGAGGCGAGCTTCAAGGCAATGGCGCGGCCGATGCCGCGGCCCGAGCCGGTGATGAGGGCGACCTTGCCGGCGAGTTTGGGTGTCATGTCTCTTGTCTTTCCTGAAGTGATGTCAGCGCAGCGCCACCAGCGCTTCGCCCGCGATGCGCACCTGCCCGTACTGGTTGGCGCTGAGCACCTCGATGCGCACGCAGCGCTCGCCGTTGTGCTCGAGCTTCTCGACCACGCGGCCGGTGCAGCGCACCGCATGCCCCAGGTGCGTGATGCCCTGGAAGCGCACGTCGAAGCGGCGCAGCTGCGACTGCGGCGCCCACTGCGTGAGCAGGCGCCCGAGCCAGGCCATGCCCAGCATGCCCTGCGCGAACACGTCGGGCATGCCCGCCTTGCGCGCGAAGTCGGTGTCGATGTGAATCGGGTTGTGGTCGCCCGAGGCACCCGCGAACAGCGCGAGCGCGGTGCGGTTCACCGGCGGCAGCTGCAGCGCGGGCAGTTCGTCGCCGACTTGAACGGCGTCGCAGGTCAGGGCATTCATTGGTGTTCCTTCAGTGGCGGCAGACGATCACCGCGCGCAGTTCGGCGACCAGCTCGTCGCGCTGGTTGGTGGCGCGCGAGGTCTTCACGACGAATTCGAGCGCGCCATTCTTCTTGTCGTAGATGTCGGTGATGGTGGAGCGCACCGTCACCGTGTCGCCCACGCAGGCCGGCCGGTGGTAGCTGAAGCTCTGCTCGCCGTGCAACAGCTTCGACAGCGGAATCTGCAGGTCGGCCAACAGCTGGCTGGACGCACCCGAGTCCAGCTCGGCCGCGAACAGGAAGGTGGGCGGCGCGGGCAGGTCGGGGTAGCCGGCGTTGCGCGCGGCGGCGGTGTCGGTGTAGACGGGGTCGGTCTCGCCGATGGCCTTGGCGAAGAATTGCAGCCGGCTGCGCTCGATGGGCAGCACCGAGGGCGGCAGCGTGTGGCCGATCCATTTCCTGTCGATCATGGTGCCGGCCTTCACACGCGTTCGACGCGTTCGTACAGCGTGACCACGCAGGCGCCGCCCAGCCCGAGGTTGTGCTGCAGCGCCATCCGCGCGCCCTCGACCTGGCGCTTGTCCGCCGTGCCGCGCAACTGCTGGACCAGCTCCGTGCATTGCGCCAGGCCGGTGGCGCCCAGCGGGTGCCCCTTCGACAGCAACCCGCCCGAAGGGTTGGTGACCACCCGGCCGCCGTAGGTGTTGTCGCCGTCGAGCACAAACTTCTCCGCGCCGCCCACGGGGCACAGGCCGAGTGCCTCGTAGCTGAGCAGTTCGTTGTGCGCGAAGCAGTCGTGCAGCTCGACCACGTCCACGTCCTGCGGGCCGACGCCGGCCGCGTCGTACACCTTCTGCGCGGCCTCCTGCGCCATGCTGAAGCCGACCACCTCGCGCATGTCGCGGCTCTCGAAGGTGATGGGCCGGTCGGTGGTCATGGCCTGCGCCTTGATGCGCACGCTGCGGTCCAGGCCGTGGCGCTCGGCGAAGCGCGGCGAGCACACGATGGCCGCGGCCGCGCCGCAGGTGGGCGGGCAGGCCATGAGCCGCGTCATCACGCCGGGCCACATGACGGGTGCGGCCATGACCTCGTCCTCGGTGATCACCGTGCGAAACAGCGCCACCGGATTGTTCGATGCATGGCGGCTGGCCTTGGCGCGGATCTTCGCGAAGGTGGACATCTGCGTGCCGTACTGCTGCATGTGCGCCAGCCCCGCGCCGCCGAAGTAGCGCAGCGCCAGCGGCACCTGCTCGTTGCCGACGAGCTCGTCGGTGATGTGCTCGAACTGGTCGAAGGGACTGGGCCGGTCGTTGAACACCGCGCCCAGCGCGCCCGGGCTCATGTGCTCGAAGCCCAGCGCCAGCACGCAGTCGGCCGCGCCGCTGGCCACCGCCTGGCGCGCGAGGAACAGCGCAGTCGAACCGGTGGAGCAGTTGTTGTTGACGTTGACGACCGGAATGCCGGTCATGCCCACCTCGTACAGCGCGCGCTGGCCGGCGGTGGAGTCGCCGTACACATAGCCCACGTAGGCCTGCTGCACCAGCTCGTAGCCGATGCCGGCGTCCTTCAGCGCGGCGTTGGTGGCATGGCTGGCCATCTGCGGATAGGGCTGGTTGGCGCCCGGCTTGGTGAAGGGGATCATGCCGACCCCGACGACGTAGACGTCTTGACTCATGAAAGGCTCCTGGGTTGTTGGGTTGGAAGATGAAAGAGGGCCTCAGGCCACGCTGCGCTGGCGGTCCTGCCAGAACGGTTCGCGCAGCCTGGTCTTGAGCACCTTGCCCGCGCCCGACAGCGGCAGCGCGTCGGTCACGGCCACGCTGCGCGGGCACTTGTAGTTGGCGATCAGCGTCTTGCAGTGCGCGATCAGTTCCTCGGGCCGGATGCCCTGCCCCGGCTTGAGCACCAGCACCGCGTGCACGGCCTCGCCCCACTCCTCGCTGGGAATGCCGATGACCGCGCAGGCCGCCACCGCGGGGTGCTGGTTGATGGCGTTCTCGACCTCGGCGGAGTACACGTTCTCGCCGCCGCTGATGATCATGTCCTTCAGCCGGTCGACCACGAAGATGAAGCCGTCGGCGTCCATGTAGGCGCCGTCGCCGGTGTGCATCCAGCCGTCGCGCAGGGCGGCTGCGGTCTGCTCGGGCTTGTTCCAGTAGCCCTGCATCACGTTGGGGCCGCGCACCGCCACCTCGCCCACGGTGCCGCGCGGCACCTCGGTGCCGTCGGCATCGACGATGCGCACTTCCATGCACACGCTGGCGCGGCCGGCCGAGCGCAGCTTGCCGGTCTTTCGGCCCTCGACCGTGTGGAAGAACGCCGGGTGCAGCGTGGCGATGGGCGACAGCTCGGTCATGCCGTAGGCCTGCACGAAGTCCACGCCCGGAAAGGCTTCCATGGCGCGGTTGAGCACCGCTTCGGAAATGGGCGACGCGCCGTAGGTGATGCCCTTCAGGCTGCTCAGGTCGCGCGGCTTGCGCATGGCGGGGTGGTCGACCAGCATCTGGATCATGGTGGGCACCAGCAGCAGGCTGGTCACGCGGTCGCGCTCGATGGCGTCGAGCACGCCTTCGGGCGTGAACATGGGAAGGATGGCGTGCGTGTTGCCCGTGAACCAGTGCGGCGTGGCCAGGCCCATGTCGGCCAGGTGGAACATGGGCGCGGCATGCAGGTAGCAGCCGCCGGCCGGGGCCAGGCCCTCGGCTTGCGCGGCCAGTGCCGAGCTGCAGATGTTGGTGTGGCTGAGCATCACGCCCTTGGGAAAGCCGGTGGTGCCGCCCGTGTAGAAGATGCCGGCCAGGTCCTCGCCGCGGCGCACCGCGTCGGGCACCGGCGCCGCGGTGTCGATCAGGGCCTCGTAGCCGTGCATGCCGGCGGGCACGGCGCCGTCGCCGCAGTAGATCACCTCGCGCAGGCTCTTCGACTGGCCGCGCATCTGCTCGACCACGGGCCGGAAGGTCTCGTCGACCAGCATGATGGTCGAGCCCGAGTCTTCCAGCGAATAGAGGATCTCGGCCGGCGACCAGCGGATGTTGCAGGGGTTGAGCACGCCGCCGCCCCAGGGCACGGCCATCTGGTATTCCAGGTAGCGGTCGGAGTTGAGCGACAGCATGGCGACGCGGTCGCCCGTCTGCATGCCGAGCCCCTTCAGCGCGCCGGCCAGGCGCGCCACGCGGTCGGCAAAGTCGCGAAAGCTGCGTGCGCGGCCGGCGAAACGCACGGCAATGGCATCGGGGCGCTGCTGCACGGCCCGGTGAAGGCCCTGGGTGAGGTACATGGGTTTGTCTCCATCTCGTTCTTGTGTAGGCGCATGGTAGAAATCCGGCCACTGCCCGGCGATTGCACTTCGCTTCGATCGCATGGCAGAAAACGTCAATCGACAGACACATGCTGCAACCGCCAGTGACCATTCCGATTGCCTTCGTGCAGGGCATGCTGTCGGGCGTTCGCGCGCGGGGCGATGCGGCGGCGGTATGCATCGACACCGCCCTGGAAGACGCGGGCATCGCGCCCGCGCTGCTGGGGGAGGTGGGTGCGCGCGTCACGGCCGAGCAGTACGTGGCGCTGTTCGCGCTGCTGATGCAGCGCATGGACGACGAGGCCCTGGGCTTCCTGTCGCGCCCGCTGCGCTGCGGCAGCTTCGCGCTGATGACGCGCTCCACGCTGGGCGCGCGCACCTTCGGGGTGGCGCTGCGCCGCGTGGCCCACACCTTCGGCCTGCTGCAGGACGACCTGTCGCTGGTGCTGCTGCGCGAAGGCCCGCTCGCAGGCTTCGGGCTGCAACTGAACCACCCGCCCGCCACGCACCAGAACTTTCTGCACGAGCTGATGCTGCGCGTGTACTGGCGGCTGTTCGCCTGGCTGCACGGCGGGCGGCTGGTGGCGCGCCGCTTCGACTTCGGCTTTGCGCTGCCGCCCTATGCCGACGGCTACGCCAAGGTGTTTCCGGGGCCGCTGCAATTCGGCCAGCCGCTGTCGGCCGTGTGGTTCGACGCCGGCGCGCTCGACACGCCGGTGCACCGCGACGCACAGGAAATGCAGGCCTTCCTGGCCGCGTCGCCGGCCAACGTGATCCTGCCGCGCATGGCGGAGCAGGCTGTGAGCGCGCGGGTGCGCGCAGTGCTGCAGCAGCACCGGCCGGCATGGACCGACCTGGCGACCGCGGCGAACGTGCTGCACATGTCGGTCAGCACGCTGCAGCGGCACCTGGCGACCGAAGGCACGTCGTTCCAGTCGCTGAAGGACCAGCTGCGGCGCGACCTGGCCATCGTTAGGCTCAACACCAGCACCGTGCCGCTCGCGGTGCTGGCGGAAGAGCTGGGCTTTGCGGACAGCGCGGCGTTCCAGCGGGCCTTCAAGGCCTGGACCGGGGGCGCGCCGGGGTCGTACCGGCGGCGCCGCGAGACGGATTCAGCCGGCGCCGACGAGGCACCCGCTCAGCCGCAATCCGCCACGGCGGTTGCGGCAGTTACCACTTCACCCGCACGCCCAGCGAGCCGTTGATCCCGCTCTTCACCTTCGCATTGCCGCCCGACGCCCACAGCTTGCCGACTTCGCCATAGAGGCTGGTCGACGCGCTCAGCGCCAGCGTGAAGCCGCCCGCCAGCTCGGTGCTCGTGCCGCCCGTGGGCGCCGCGATGTCGGTGACGGTGCCGCCGTTGACGAAGCGCGCAATGTCCGCGCCGCTCGAGGTCTTGTACACGTTGAACCGGCCATACGGCTGCAGCATGCCCACGCCGGTGTCGAGCTGGCCCTTCACGCGAACGCCCGCGCGGGCGATCCAGCCGCTGTCCGCCTGGGGCTGCACCACCGCACCGGCAATGACCGAGTTACCCAGGTCCATGTGCTGGTGAATGAGCTGCAGCTGCGGCTCCACGCTCCAGCCGCTGCCACCGATCGGGAAGGCCTGGCCCACCTCGATGGAGCCCAGCAGGCTGTTGCCCTTGCCGCCCGTGCCCGCGCTCATCATCGGCTCCACGGTGTAGCGGTGGCGGCCGGACTGCACCACGGCGTCGGCATAGAAGCCGCTGCTGCCGGTGTAGGTGGCGTAGATGCCCACGTACTGGCTGCGCAGGTCGTTGCGGCCTACGCCCAGGTTCTGGATGCCGCTGGCAAAGCCGCTCACGCGTGCATCGCCGTCGAGCTGGCCGACGTACAGGCCGGCGCGCCAGTCGGGTGTGGCGAGCAGGTCGGTGCCGGCCTGGAAGCCGGTGAGGCGGCCCTTGCTCCTGGGCGAGACGGCGCCGGCTTGCTGGATGTCGATGTCGGTGGAGAGCACGCGGGCCCAGGCACGGCGCTCGGAGCCGGTCTGGGTGGTCGCGGCGCCCTTCACATCGTCGTCGCCCACGCGCTTGCGAAGGTCACCCAGCATCGCGAGGTTGCCCTGGCGCAGCTGACCGGGCAGCGCGGCGTAGAGCGCGGCTTCCGGCCGGTAGTAGGTCACGCCGCCCAGCACCGAGCGCAGGTACCAGTTCTCGCCCTGGCCCGCGCTGTCGCCGGCGTACAGGCTGTACTCGAACGCGCCGGCATCCACATGGCCGCCGGCCAGCGAGAAGGCGTCCTTGGTGCTCTGGGCGGTCGTGGTCGCGCCGTTCTGCGCGGTGATCACCTCGATGCCGTTGCCCGTGGTCGCCGCGCCCAGGCCGCCGAGGTTGACGATTTGCACGCGGGTCTTGCCGCTGGCCACGGCGGTGGCGCCGTTGAGCACCAGGCGGTCTGACGGCCCGGTGCCGTTGAGCGCGGTGCCGAGCTTCAGCACGCCGTTGTTGCCGACGTAGGGGCCGTTCACCGTCAGCGTGGTACCCGCGACGGCACCCGCCAGCGACACGGTCCCGCTGTTGGCCAGCGACACCAGGCTCTGGTTGAAGCCCGCCAGGTCCAGCGTGGCGCCCGAGGCCACGCTGTGCGCGGAGGCGGCGCTGAAGCTGTTGGCCGCGCCGGCCTTCAGCGTGCCCTGCGCCACGTGGGTGGCACCCGTGTAGGTGTTGGCGCCCGAGAGCGTCAATGTGCCGGTGCCCTGCTTGGTGATGAAGCCGGCGCCGCTGATGGCGCCGCCCAGCGTTTCGCTGAAGCTGCCGGTGTCGATCACCGGGTCCTGGTTGCCCGTGAGCTGGATCGCGTTGGCAATGGTGAGGCCGTCGGCGCTGAAGCCCAGCGTGGTGTCGTCGTCCATCGCGAGCACGCCGGTGCCCAGCGCCTGGTTGTGGCCCAGGTTCAGGCGGCCCTGGCGCAGCGCGGTGCCGCCGGTGTAGGTGTTGGCGGCCGACAGCGTCAGCGCGCCGGTGCCGACCTTGACGAAGGAGCCGCCTGCGCCAGAGATGACGCCGGAGACTTCGGTGCTGGTGTTCAGCCCGCCGACCGTCAGTGCCTTGTTGCCGAGGATCACATTGCCGGCGCCTTCGAGCGAACCGACCGAGACGCCTGCGGTGGTCATCTTGCTGATGCGCAACCGACCGCCCGCCTTGTTCACCACCGTGGCCTGGTCGGCGGTCGCACGGTCGAAGAACTCGATGAGCCCGCCCGTCTCGTTGATCAACGTGGCCTGGGCGGCCGCGCCGTCGTCCAGGAAGTTCGTCTGCCCGCCCGCGAGGTTGGTGATCGTCGCCTTGCCCGCATTGGCGTTGAACCAGATGGTGGTGTCGCCGCGGTTCTCGATGACGGCGTTGCCGGCCGTGGCATTGCCCCGGAAATCGATGGCTGCCTGCTTTTGCGTGGTCAGCGTGGCGCTGCCGGCGGAGCTGTCGTCCGCGAACTGGATGAACCCGCCGTTGACGCCCGTGCTGCCTGCAGCGGCGGAGATGCTCAGCTTGCCCGCGTCCGCGTTGCCGGTGAACAGCAACCCGGCGCTGGCCGCCACAGCCACCGCGCCGGTGCCCAGCGCGCCGCTCACCATGGCGTTCACCGTGCCGCCGTCGACCTGCGTGCCGCCGGTGTAGGTGTTGGCCGATGCGATCCGCAGTTCGCCGCCGCCGGTCTTGCGCAACACGCCCGAGCCGCTCATCGTGCCGCCGAAGGTGCCGTCGATGCCCTGGTCGAACGTGAGCCTGGCGTTGTTGACCACCGTGCCCTGCAGGCTCGTGGTGTTGCCCTGCAGCACGCCGGACCGCACGACCGTGCCGCCCGTGTAGGTGTTCGCGCCCGTGAGCACCAGCGTGCCGTAGTCGTCCTTGGTCAGGCCGCCCGCGCCGGTGAGCGGCGCGTTGATCGTGGCCGTCATGCTGGCGCCCGACAGCGAGCCGTCGCCGACCTTGACGAGGGTCTCGGCATTGCTCAGCGTGAGCGCGTCGCCGTTGACGATGTAGCCGTCGGTGTAGAACTGCGCACCGCCGATGCGGATGTTGCCGCCGCCGTTGTCCACGGTGACGGTGCCGGCGCTGCCGCCGAACATCGCGAACTGGTCCTGCTTCCAGGTGCTGTTGACGCTGCCGTTGGCGTCGGCCCATCCGTCGCCGGGGTTGCCGATGCGCCAGGTGCCCGAGCCGCCGCCCACGGTGCCGTTGTTGGCCGCATCGTTGCCGTCCCAGAAGTTCAGCGATACGCCCGTGCGGTTGATCAGGTTGACCTCGTTCGCCACGCGGGTCTGCACGTACAGGTCGGCCGGCAGGGCCGGCGTGGTGCCCAGATTCAGAACGTTGTCGGTCAGCGAGCCGGTGTACTTGATGAGACGGTACAGACCCGGGCCGAAGCTGCCGCCGGCCGACGTTGTCACGTTGAGCGTGCCGTCCAGCACCAGGTTGCCATTGACCTGGACCAGGTCGTTCAGCGGACTTTCTCCCGTGGCGCCGAGCTCGTAGCGCAGGAGCGCGCCGCTGTTCAGCGTCAGGTTGCCGGTGGTGAGGGTTCCGGGGCTGTTGCCGGGCGCCAGCGAGCCGCCGTCGGCGATGGTGACCGCACCCGTGACGATGCCGCCGCCGGCCAGCGTGGCGCCGCTTGCGACCTGCACGTTGCCCGTGCCGGTGGCACTGCCAGTGGTGTTGTTCACGCGCAGCGTGCCGGCGTTCACTTGCGTGCCGCCGGTGTAGGTGTTGGCGCCGGAGAGCGTGAGCGTGCCGGTGCCGACCTTGACGATGGAGCCGCCCGTGTCTGAGATGACGCCGGAGACTTCGGTGCTGCTGTTCAGCCCGCCGACGGTCAGTGCCTTGTTGCCGAGGATCACATTGCCCGCGCCTTCGAGCGAACCGATCGACGCGCCGGCTGCCCCCAGCTTGCTGATGCGAACCGTGCCGCCCGCCTTGTTCAGCACGGTGGCCTGGTCTGCCGTTGCGTTGTACTGCAGGTCGAGCACACCGCCTGTCTCGTTGGTGATGGTGGCGTGGCCGGCGGAGGCGTCGTCCCAGATGTTCGTCCAGCTGCCCGCAAAGTTGGTGATGCGCGCGTTGCCGCCGTTGGCGTTGGACCAGAACGAGGTGTCGCCGTCGCGGTTCTCGAAGGTGGCATTGCCCGCGGTCGAGTTGTCGCGGAAAGTCACGCCCGAGTCGGTGTTCGTGACGAAAGTGGCACTGCCCGCGGAACTCTTGTCGTTGAACTGCACGAAGCCGCCGTTGATGACGCCGTTGCGCGCCGCCGTCGTGATGTTCAGGTCGCCAGCATCTGCAGTACCGCTGAAGTACAGGCCGCCGTCGCCGTTCACGGCTACGGCGCCGGTGCCCAGGGCACCGCTGACTGCGGCGTTCACCACGCCGCCGTTGATCGAGGTGCCGCCCGTGTAGGAGTTGACGGCGGAGAGCGTCAGCATGCCGCCGCCGGACTTCGTCACGTTGCCTGGCCCGCTGACGACGCCGGTGAAGATGATGTCGTTCGAGCGGTTGAAGGCCAGTGTTGCGTTGTTCAGCACATTGCCCGCAATGCTGCCAGTGGTGCCACCATTGCCGAGCTGCAGCGTGCCCGCGCTGACGGTCGTGCCGCCGCTGTAGGTGTTTGCACCCGTCAACACCAGCGTGCCGGTACCGCTCTTCGTCAGCGAGCCGTCGCCCGACAACGCGCCCTGCATCGCCAGCGAACCCTTGCCTTGCAGCGCGAGGTTCCCGCCGGTGGCGATGCTCACGTCGTTGCTCAGGGCATTCACAGCCGAAGTCCAGTCGAGGCTGCCGGCCCCCGAGACCTTCAGCGCACCGCTGCCGAGTGCGGCTTCATGGCCGAGCAGGAGCGCGCTGGAAGCCAGCGTGACGCCGCCGGTCAAGGCGGCGTTGTCGCCCGAGAGGCTGCTCGTGGCAAGGCCGTTCACCACCACAACGCCCGCGCCGCTGATCGCGTTCGCGAGCTTGGCGCCGTCGAGTTCGAGGGTGGCGCCCGCACCGACCTGAACGGTTGCAGCGGCGCCGAAGCTGACCGCCGAGCCGACGCTGAGCGTTCCCTGCGCGACCGACACGCTGCCCGGTGCGAACGACGGGCTGCCCGGCGAGGTCGTGCGATCCAGTTCCCAGCGACCCGCGCCGACTTTCACGAGATTGCCCGAGAACGTCGTGTCTCCGGTCACCGCATCGGAGTACACACGGGTGGTACCGCTCGCGCCGTCGAGCGTGAGCGCCGAGTCGGTTCCCGCAATGTTGAGGTGGCCCGCGATCTGGCCCTCGGTGAACAAGCGCACGTCATTGGCGCCATTGCCGCCGAGGATCACGTTGCCGCTGACCTGGCCTGAATTGAGCAGCGTGGTGGCGCCGCGCGTGCCGATGGCGGTGTTGGCGCTGGAAATCAGCGACCCGCTCTCGTTGGTGATCTTGGTGGTGCCGCCTTGCGAAAGGATGGCGTTGAAGGTGCTTCCCAGGATCTGGCTCTTTCCCGTATTCAGGATCTCGCCGCCGTTTTGCAGCTGGATGCCGTAGCTCCCCTTGCTGCCGATCGTGCCGCCCAGCTGGTTGATGACGAAGCTTGCCGGGTCGCCAAGAATGACACCGGCGTCGCTGCCGTATGCATAGCCGCCGAGATTCTGGAACGTGCTGTTGGCGCCGGTCAGAAAAACGATTCCGCCGCCTTGAATGATGGCGCCGGCGGCGTTGGTGACCGTCACGTCGGCAACGTTCGAAAAGGCTGCGAACCCACCCACCCCGACGACGCCGATGGTGCCTTCGTTGCGCAGTTCGGTGCCGGTCGGCACAAAGATGCTGCCTGCGGAGTCGTCGGTGCACAGGTTGATGCTGCCGCTCAGGGCGCAGCCGGCGAATGCAGGAGCGGCCGACCCGAACAGCGCTGCCGCCAGCAGCACGCCGGACACGCCAGGCGCGCCGAGCTTCGTGGTTGCGCTCGAGCCGCTGCGCTTGCCTCGCGCCCTGGTGGTTTCCGAAACAGCCACCCATGCGCCGATGGATGCATTCCACATGCTGCGGAAATTGGTGTTCATCTCGTCTCCTCCTCGTTTTTTTGGCGCCCCAAAATCAGGGCAGTGGCAAAAGCTGGATGCCGCCTGACCGAATCGCCAGCAAAAAAGCGTAAGTAGTCAGGGAGTGTTCATTTTTGTTAACTAAGTGTTTCTCACCTATCCCCCGAACCGGGTATTTATTCGACTTTCTCCGCTTCTGGAGTTTTCGGAATCTTCCGAAATCCCAGCAAGCCGGCGCGACAATCCGCACATGGCCTCTTCCATCGACCTCCCCCCCCTCAACCGCCAGTTCGTCGCCCATTTCGGTGAAATGGGCAGCAAATGGGGCATCAACCGCACCGTCGGACAGATCTACGCGCTGATCTTTCTGTCGCAGCGCGCGCTCAATGCCGACGAGATCGCCGAGCTGCTGGAGTTCTCACGCTCCAACGTGAGCATGGGCTTGAAGGAGTTGCAGGCCTGGCGGCTGGTGCGGCTGCGGCACCAGGCGGGCGATCGGCGCGAGTATTTCGAGGCACCGTCGGACGTGTGGGAGATCTTTCGGGTGCTGGCCGAAGAGCGCCGCCGCCGCGAGATCGAGCCGACGCTGTCAATGCTGCGCAATGCGCTGCTCGAATCGCCGGCGAGCGATGCCGAGCGTCACGCGCAGGAGCGCATGCGCGAGATGCACGACCTGATCGACCGGCTCATGACGTGGTTCGACGATGTGCAGCGGCTCGCGCCCGAAACCGCCATGAAGCTCATGGGGATGGGCGCGACCGTGACGAAGGTGCTGACGCTCAAGGACCGCATCACCGGCGGCGGAGCGTCGAAAAAGAAGCCTTGAGAAGGCCCCGGGGCGAACGCTAGAGCCTCTCCTGCCCTTGCGCGGGCTCGGGCGTTTCGAACTTGGCCTTGCGCACGGCGTCGTCGTCCATCAGTTCGTACCACATCGCGTTGAGTACGGCGAAAGCGGCTGCCAGCGGCAGGCCAAGAATCCAGGCGAAGTACCACATGTCTTTTTCTCCGTTCAGTACGCGTGTCCGCTCTCGTCGCGGATCGCTTGTTCGTCGACCTTGCCCCACAGCACGTGGTAGACCCAGCTGGTGTAGGCCACGATGATGGGAATGAAGAACGCCGTCACCACCAGCATGATGAACAGCGTGAGGTGGCTCGACGACGAGTCCCACACCGTGAGGCTGGCCCGCGGATCGATCGACGACGGCAGGATGAACGGGAACATCGACGCGCCCACGCTCAGGATGATCCCGGCGATGCCGAGCGCCGCGGTGAGCAACGCCAGGACCGGGCGGCGCAGCACGAGTCCGAGCAACGCACCCAGCGCGCCGACAAAACCGAGCACGGGTGCGGCCAGCGTCCAGGGGTGCGCCGCGTAGTTGACCATCCATGCGCCGGCATGCAGCTCGACCGTCTTCAACATCGGGTTGGACGGCCCCACGGCGTCGACCACGCTGCTGATGCGGTAGCCGCCGATACTCGTCGCAAGCAGCACGCCGGCCAGCGCATACAGCGCAACGGTGAGCACCGCCGCCACCATGCCGTAGGTGCGCGCACGCTCGGCCAACGGCCCCGCCGTCTTGAGCAGCAGCCAGGCCGCTCCGTGCATCACGAGCATGGCCACCGACACCAGCCCGCACAGGATGGCGAACGGGTTCAGCAGGCCGAAGAAGCCGCCGTCATAGAAGATGTGCATGTCGGGGCTGAAGCGAAATGGCACGCCCTGCAGCACGTTGCCCACGGCCACGCCGCAGATCAGCGCCGGCACGAAGCCGCTGAAGAACAGCACCCAGTCCCAGCGCGCGCGCCATTGCGGCGACTCGCGCTTGCTGCGGAACTTGAAGGCCACGGGCCGCAGGATCAGCGCCGTGAGAATCACGAACATCGCCAGGTAGAAGCCCGAGAAGGACACCGCGTACAGCTGCGGCCATGCGGCAAAGATGGCGCCGCCGCCCAGGATCAGCCACACCTGGTTGCCCTCCCACACCGGGCCCACGCTGTTGATGACGACGCGGCGCTCGATGTCGTTGCGCGCCGCAAAGGGCAGCAGCATGCCGCTGCCCAGGTCGAAGCCGTCGGTCACCGCGAAGCCCACCAGCAGCACGCCGATCAGCAGCCACCAGATGAAGCGCAGGGTGTCGTAGTCGAGGAGTGTGTGAAGAGTCATGCGGCGCTCCCGGTGGCAGAAATGGCGGCAGCTGCAGCTGGGCTTGCATGCGCCGGCGGAACGTGCGAGTGCGTGTCGCCTTCATCAGGCGCATGCTCCACGTCGGGTCCCTTGCGGATGGCCTTGAGCATCAGCTTCATCTCGATGACGAGCAGCACGGTGTAGATGACGACGAAGCCCGCGATCGTGAGCAGCAGCGTCTTCACGCCCAGGTTCGACACGGCCACCGCGGTCGGCAGCACGCCCTCGATCACCCAGGGCTGGCGGCCAAACTCCGCCACCAGCCAGCCGGCCTCGATGGCCAGCCACGGCAACGGAATCGCGAGCACGGCGAGCTGGAGCAACCAGCGGTGGCTGTCGAGCTTGCGGCGCGCGGAGAGCACGAGAAAAGTGCCCGTCAGCAGGATCAGCAGCATGCCGATGCCCACCATCACGCGGAACAGCCAGAACAGCGGCGCCACCTGCGGCACGGTGTCCCATGCGGCCTTGGCGATCTGCGCGTCGGTGGCGGTGCGCGGGTCGTCCACGTAGCGCTTGAGCAGCAGCGCGTAGCCCATGTTGATGCCGTTGTCCTCGAAGTCGCCGCGCACGCCCTGCGTCACCTTGTCCGTTCCGCCTGCCTCGCGGATCTTCTGCAGTGCGTCGTAGGCCTTGAGGCCTTCGCGGATGCGGGCTTCGGCGCGCTTCACGAGCTCGTCGATGCCGGGCATCACGGTGTCCAGCGAGCGCGTGCCGATGAGGCCCATCACGCCCGGAATGTGAATGGCGTAGTGCGTCTCGCGCGCCTCCTGGTCGGGAAAGCCGATGACGGTGAAGGCGGCGGGCGCGGGCTGGGTCTCCCACATGGCCTCGATGGCGGCCAGCTTCATCTTCTGGTGCTCGCCCGAGAGATAGCCGCTTTCATCGCCGAGCACCGCCACCGACAGCGCGGCGGCCAGGCCGAACGAGGCCGCCACGGTCATCGAGCGCTTGGCCAGCTGGATGTGGCGCCCCTTGAGCAAATACCACGCCGACACGCCGAGCACGAACACGGCGGCGCACACATAGCCGGCCGACACGGTGTGCACGAACTTGGCCTGCGCCACCGGGTTGGTGAGCACCGCGGCGAAGTCGGTCACTTCCATGCGCATGGTCTGCGGGTTGAAGGCCGCGCCCACCGGGTTCTGCATCCAGCCGTTGGCAATGAGGATCCACAGCGCCGAGAAGTTGGAGCCGATGGCCACGGCCCAGGTCGCGGTGAGGTGGCCCACCTTGGAGAGCTTGTCCCAGCCGAAGAAGAACAGGCCCACGAAGGTCGCCTCCATGAAGAAGGCCATGAGCCCTTCGATGGCCAGCGGCGCGCCGAAGATGTCGCCGACGTAGTGGCTGTAGTAGCTCCAGTTCATGCCGAACTGGAACTCCATCACGATGCCGGTGGCCACACCCATCGCGAAGTTGATGCCGAACAGCACGCCCCAGAACTTGGTCATGTCGCGCCAGATCACGCGCCCGGTCATCACGTAGACCGTCTCCATGATGGCAAGGATGATCGAGAGCCCGAGGGTGAGCGGCACGAACAGGAAGTGATACAGCGCCGTCACGGCGAACTGCAGGCGCGATAGCGCAACGATGTCGAGGTCCATGGGGTCTTCCTTTTGTATTTCCTGTTTTCTTGTTATCTGAAATCAGTCGGGGCGCAGGTTGCGCAGCGCGGCGTCGAAGGCCTCGCTGCCGCGCCGCAGGTCGGCCACGATGCGGCCCTGTGCCATGCACACGAGGCGGTCGGCCAATGCGGCCTCGCGGCGCAGGTGCGTGGCGATGAGCAAGGTGCGCGCGCCGGCGTGCTGCGCCAGGCGCTGCAGCACGTCGTGCGCGGTGGCGGCGTCGAGCGCTTCGGTGGGTTCGTCGAGCAGCCACAGCGGCACCGGGCGCAACACCAGGCGGGCCAGTGCGAGGCGGCGCGACTGGCCGCCAGACAGGCCGAGGCCGCCTTCGCCCTGGCGCGTGGCCAGGCCCGCCTTCATGGCGCGCACGTCGGCTTCGAGGCCGGCGGCGCGCAGTGCGGCGCAGAGCTGCTCGTCGGTGGCTTCGGGGTCGGCAAGGCGCAGGTTGTCGCGCAGGCTGTCCTGGAAAAGTTCGGTGCGCTGGGTCAGCAGGCAGGCGCGCTGCGCGCGCGCATGGCCGGACTGCGGCGTGATTTCACCGGCAACGACCGCGAGCAGCGTCGACTTGCCGGCGCCGCTCGCACCGATCAGGGCCACGCGCTCGCCGGGGGCCAGGCTCAGCGACACGTCGCCGAGCACCGGGCTGCGGCTGCCGGCGTGCGCGAAGCTCACGCCCTGCAGGCGCAGCGCGAAAGCACCTTGGTCCCGGCGCACGGCCTCGTCATGCGGGTCGTCCTCTGAGTCGTCCTTCGAGTCGTTCTCTCCGGTCATGCGCGGCGCAAGGCGGCGAACCGCCAGCCATGTGCGGCCCGCATCGAGCGCGCCTCGGCGCAAGGCCGCAAAGGGTTCGGTCGCCGTGAGTGCCACGAGCAGCGCGAGCGCGGCAGCGGGTGCACCGATGACGCCTTCGCCGGCCAGCGCGCCCACCGCGAGCAGCACGCCGACCAGCGTCAGGGTGCCCGCGCTGCCGTACGCGAAGCCGGCCGCGGCTTCCAGCTTGTTCAGCGCCAGGTCGGCCTTGGCGAGGTGCATGTCGGCGTTCATCAGCGCGTCACGCTGGGCGTCGATGCGGCCTGCCATCACCAGGTCGGTCTGGCCCGCCACGAGGTCGACGGCGCGTGCACGCAACGCCTCGATGGCATGCGCACGCCGCACGGCCGGGCGGCGCGCGCTTCGTGCCACGACAAGGGCGATGCCCCAGCCGACGGCCACCAGCCAAACCCCCAGCGCCAGGCCCATGCCGAGGTGCATGAAGCCCAGCACCACGCCGGCGAGCAATGCCGCGCCCAGTGCGGCAGCGGCCGGCACGAACAGGCGCAGGTAGAGCGACTCCAGCGCGTCGATGTCCGAGGTCAGGCGAAACAGCAGGCGGGCCGGCCGCATCAGCAACTCGCGCGCCGCGCCGGCCTTCGCCCAGCCCCGGAACAGGCGCACGCGCAGCGCGGCGAGCACCGCAAAGCTCGCGTCATGCGTCACCAGGCGCTCCCCGTAACGCGACGCCGTGCGACCCAGCGCAAGCAGGCGAATGCCGGCGGACGGCATGAACACGTCGAAGGTGAAGGCCGTGGCAGCGTGCAGCCCGGCCAGCGCGGTCGCGGTGATGAACCAGCCCGAGAGCCCGAGCAAGGCCATGCCGGCGAGCACCGTGAGGGCCGCGAGCAGGCATCCCAGCAGCAAGGGGCGCGGCTGCGCGGCGAGGAAGGGGCGCAGCACCCGGCGCAGGTCGCGCCAGTTGGAAGCGGCTGGGGCGGTCTTCATGCGGCCTGCTCCATCGTTTCGGTGACCAGGCTCACCGTGCGGTGCATGCGCGCCGCAAGCACCGGGTCGTGCGTGGCGACGATCAAGGTCTTGCCGCGCGCCAAGGCCACCAACGCGTCGGCCACACGGCCGGCGGTCTCTGTGTCGAGGTGGGCCGTGGGCTCGTCCACCAGCAGCAGGTCGGCGTGGCGGTGCACGGCGATGCGCGCCAGCGCCAGGCGCACGGCTTCGCCGCCCGACAGGCCCTGGCCGCCTTCGCCCAGCGCGACGCCGGGGTGCGCCTGCACCACATCTTCGAGCGCGGCGAAGCGCATCGCGGCGGCCACCTGCGGGGTGTCGATGCCCACGCGCCCCAACGCCACGTTGGCCGCGACCGAGCCGGCGAAGACGTGGGGCGCCTGCCCCAACCACGCCATGCGCTGGCGCAAGGCGGCGACGGTGCGGTCGCCGAGTGCCACGCCGCCGATCGAAATTTCGCCGCTGCGCGCCGGGACCAGGCCCGCGATCAACGACAGCAAGGCCGTCTTGCCGGAGCCGCTCGGGCCCATCAGCGCGACATGCTCGCCGGCGGCAATGCGCAGCTCGAACCCGTCGACAACCTCTTGCGGCTCGCCCGGCCAGGCAAAGTGCAGGTCGTGAATGACAAGCGCCGGTGGCGCCGTCTTCGGGCCTGCGGCGATGCGGGTCAGCGCGGCGCCCGCGCCGGCGCCAGGCAAGGGCAGCCGCTCGTGCTGCAGCTGTTCGAGCGACTGCAAGGCCGCCTCGCCCGCCGCCCGGTCGTGCCAAACAGCCGAAAGCTCGCGCAGCGGCTCGAAGAAGGCCGGCGCCAGCAGCAGCACGAACAGCCCTTCGCCCAGGCTCAGTTGCCGCCCCCACGCGCCGAACCCGAGTGTGCCCAGCAGATGAAAGCCCACATACACCGCCACCATCGCGACGCCGAGCGCCGAGAAGAGCTCCAGCACTGCGGACGAAAGGAACGCGATGCGCAGCACCGCCATGGTCCGCCGGCGCAGCGACTGCGCGGCGTCGCCCAGGCGCAGCGCCGTGGCGTCCACCGCGCCGAGCGCGCGCAGGGTGGCCAGGCCCCGGAGCCGGTCGAGCAGGAACGCGTTCATGCCGCCCATCTCCACCATCTGCGCCTCGCTCGCCGCCTTGGCGCGCCAGCCGACGATGGCCATGAAAAGCGGAATGAGCGGCGCCGCGAACAGCAGCACCAGCGCAGCCACCCACGAGAAGGCCGCCACCGCGCACAGGATGAACAGCGGCACCACGGTCGCGCGCCAGCGCGCCGGCTGGTAGCGCACGAGGTACGGCACCAGCGCCTCGGCCTGCTCGGCGAGCACGCTGGCCGCCAGGCCCGAGGGCGCGCGGTCGCGGTCGAGTGGCGATGCGCCCGCCAGCGCCGCCGCCGTCTGCGCGCGCAGCGCGGTGAGCTGCGCCCTGGCGCGGCCGAAGGTCCGGCGCGCGCCCCAGGCCTCGCAGCCCGCGCGCAGCAAGCCGAACAGCAATATCGCGCCGGCCGGCCAAAGCACGGCTGAAAAGCCTTCGCCAGACGCCAGCCCCTGAACCGCCATTGCGAGGAACGCGGCCTGCGGCAGCCAGAACAGTGCGGCCGCGCCCTGCACCACGCCGCCCACGTCGGGCGATGCGAAAGCCCGCAACGGCGAACGAGAGGGCGAGTGCTTGGTCATTCCTTGGTTTCGTGTATTTTCAGTAATTACTGAAATCTCCACGATCATACCGGAGACAGCAGCGACTCTAAGAGCCTGGAGACTGCGCGCCCCGGGGCTCCATAGCAAGCACTTGAGATAAATCAAGCCACGGCGCCGCGGCGGGCGCCGGGCCGTTAATGCGAAACGACTACGCCGCTGATCAGCAATGCAGCAAAAAGCATGAACACCGCACGCCACGACGCCGGCCGCACTTCCACCCAGCGGTACAGCAGCGCCGCGGCCGCCACAGACAACCCGAAGGTCGCCACCAGCCCCGCCGCGTCGAACCACGCACCATGCGGCCCCGCGTTGCCAACCGCCGCGTTCATGGCGAGCAGCACCGGAAAGTGAATGAGGAACAGCGAATACGACATGCGCCCCAGACGCTGCAGCGGCACGGCCAGCGCCGGCCAGTGCGGCGGCGAGAGCCAGTGCCGGCGCTGCGCAACCGCCAGCAGCAGCGCGGTGACCAGCGCAGTGGCGATGCGGCTGCGCCAGTCGATGGCCAGCGCGCCCGCACCCACCAGCCCCAGCAGCGCGATGGCGCTCTGCCAGGTGCTGAAGCGCGTGGCCCGCCCGATCCAGAACACCAGCATGCCGAGGCCGTAGGTGCCGAAGAAATAGAAGGCGGTGTCGTCCAGTCCCGCATTGCGGTTGAAGAGCGCCAGCGAGGCCACCGCCAGCCCGACCACCAGCGCCACCGGCAACCAGCGCGCCCGCAGGCCCGGCGGCGCGGCGCCGCTCGAGCGTTGCAGCAAGGTCGGCAAGCCGACCAGCGCCAGCGCCAGCGCGAACAGCTGGAAGTCGATGGCCACGTACCAGACGCCCGTCGACAGCGACTCGTAGCCCAGCAGGTCCTGCAGCAGCAGCCCGTGCGCCACCAGTTGCCCGAAGGTCGGCGAGGCGGGCACGATGTCTTCGTCGAGCCACGGCCGCACCACCGCGGCCACCAGCACGCACACCGTGAGCGCGGCCAGGTAGGGCATCACGAGCCGCCCGTAACGCTGAAGGATGCGCGCCACCGGCCGCTCGCCGCGCAGCATGCCGTCGGGCGCGAGGCTGGCCGCCGCGAGGAAGCCGGCAATCACGAGAAACACCTGCACCGCCAGGCGGCCCTGATCGGCCAGCCAGGCAAAGAGGTCAGGCGCGAGCGCGTACGCGCCGGCCGGCATCGGGCCGTAGCGCGAGAGATGGTGTCCGACGATCACCGCGCAGGCGATGCCCTTGGCCGCGTCGAGCAGCGGCATGCGCCCCAGCGAAGACGACGGCGCGACTGCGGCCGCCGCGCCGCTCGCAATGGCGCTCAAAGCGCCAACCGTTGCCTTGCTTCCTGGTATTCGCGCTTGAGCTTCTCGATGAAGGCCGCGGCGCTGGCCACTTCGGTGACGGCGCCGATGCCCTGGCCCGAGCCCCAGATGTCTTTCCAGGCCTTGGCCTTGCTGCCTTCGCCGCTGGCGAAGTTCATGGTCTTGAGGTCGCCTTCGGGCAGGTTCGCGGGGTCCATGCCGGCGGCCACGATGCTGGGCGCCAGGTAGTTGCCGTGCACGCCTGTGAACAGGTTGGAGTAGACGATGTCGTCCGAGTTGCCGTCGACGATGGCCTGCTTGTAGTCGTCGCTCGCACGCGCTTCCTCGGTCGCGATGAACGCGGTGCCGATGTAGGCGAAGTCCGCGCCCATGGCCTGCGCCGCGAGCACCGCGCCGCCGGTGGCAATCGAACCCGACAGCGCGATGGGGCCGTCGAACCACTGTCGAATTTCCTGCACCAGCGCGAACGGGCTCTTCACGCCCGCATGGCCGCCGGCACCGGCCGCCACGGCGATGATGCCGTCGGCGCCCTTCTCGATGGCCTTCTGCGCGAACTTGTTGTTGATGATGTCGTGCAGTGTCACGCCGCCGTAGCTGTGCACGGCGTCGTTCACGTCGGTGCGCGCGCCCAGCGAGGTGATGACGATCGGCACCTTGTACTTCACGACCATTTCCATGTCGTGCTCGAGGCGGTCGTTGCTCTTGTGCACGATCTGGTTGATGGCGAAGGGCGCGGCGGGCTTGTCGGGGTTGGCCTTGTTGTAGGCCGCGAGTTCTTCGGTGATCTCGATCAGCCACTCTTCGAGCTGCGCCGCGGGGCGTGCGTTGAGTGCGGGCATCGAGCCGACCACGCCGGCCTTGCATTGCGCGATCACGAGCTTGGGGTTGCTGATGATGAACAGCGGCGAGCCAATGATGGGCAGCGGCAGGTTCGCGAGGACAGGAGGGAGCTTGGACATGTTGTCTCCGGATGTAGGTCGGGTTTTATAAGAGCAGGAGGCCGCCGGCGCCCGTCAGATGGGCGACAGCGGCGGCTGTGTCAGAACGCGTCGAGCGCCAGCGCCGTGACGCTCTCGGCGCCGTCGACGATGCTGTCGCGAATGCCCGGCACCTTGTTCAGGATGTGCTCTGCGTAGAAGCGCGCGGTGGCGATCTTGGCCAGCATGAAGTCGGTGTCGAAGCTGCGCGAGGCGAGGTCCTGCGCAATGATCAGCGAGCGCGCGAGCTGCCAGCCGGCCACCAGGTTGCCCGCGAGCATCAGGTAGGGCACGCTGCCCGAGAACACCGCGTTGGGCGAGGCCTTGGTCTGGCCGGCGACGAAATCGACCACGTCGATGAAGGCCAGGCGCGCGGCAGTCAGGCGCTTGAGCACCGCAGCCGCCGCCGGGTGGTCGTTCTTGGCCAGTTCGGCTTCGGTCTTCTCGATCTGCGCGGCGATGGCCTTCGCAGTCTGGCCGCCGTCGCGCGCGGTCTTGCGGCCCACGAGGTCGTTGGCCTGGATGGCGGTGGTGCCTTCGTAGATCGTCAGGATCTTCGCGTCGCGGTAGTACTGCGCCGCGCCCGTTTCCTCGATGAAGCCCATGCCGCCGTGCACCTGCACCCCGAGCGAGGCCACTTCCAGGCTCATTTCGGTGCTGAAGCCCTTGACCAGCGGCACCATGAATTCGTAGAAGGCCTGGTTCTGCTTGCGCGCATCGGCGTCGGCGCTGTGGTGCGCGGCGTCGTAGGCGGCGGCGGCCACGCTGGCCATCGCGCGGCAGCCTTCGGTGTAGGCACGCATCGTCATCAGCATGCGCTTGACATCGGGGTGGTGAATGATGGGCGCGCTGGCGTTGATGGAGCCGTCGACCGGGCGGCTCTGCACGCGGTCTTTCGCATAGGCCACGGCATGCTGGTAGGCGCGCTCGGCAATCGCGATGCCCTGCATGCCCACGGCGTAGCGGGCCGAGTTCATCATGATGAACATGTACTCGAGGCCGCGGTTTTCCTGGCCCACGAGGTACCCCACCGCACCGCCGTGGTCGCCGTACTGCAGCACGGCGGTCGGCGAGGCCTTGATGCCCATCTTGTGCTCGATGCTCACGCAGTGCACGTCGTTGCGCTCGCCCAGCGCGCCGTCCTTGCCGACCATGAACTTGGGCACCACGAACAGGCTGATGCCCTTCACGCCTTCGGGCGCGCCGCTCACGCGGGCCAGCACGAGGTGCACGATGTTCTCGGCCATGTCGTGCTCACCGTAGGTGATGAAGATCTTGGTGCCGAACACCTTGTAGGTGCCGTCGGGCTGCGGCTCGGCGCGGCTGCGTACCATGGCGAGGTCGCTGCCGGCCTGCGGCTCGGTGAGGTTCATCGTGCCGGTCCACTGGCCGCTCACCAGCTTTTCGAGGTACACCGCCTTCAGCTCGTCGGAACCGGCCGTGAGCAGCGCCTCGATGGCGCCGTCGCTCAGCAGCGGGCACAGCGCGAAGCTCATGTTGGCCGAGTTGAGCATCTCGCCGCACGCCGCGCCGATGGTCTTGGGCAGGCCCTGGCCGCCGACGTCCGCCGGATGCTGCAGGCCCTGCCAGCCGCCGGAGACGTACTGCGCAAAGGCTTCCTTGAAGCCCGGCGTGGTGGTGACCACGCCGTCCTTGAACGACGAGGGATTGCGGTCACCCGCCACGTTCAGCGGCGCGACCACGTCCTGGTTGAAACGCGCGCATTCCTCGAGCACGGCTTGTGCGGTTTCCAGGCCGGCTTCCTCGAAGCCCGGCAACTTGGCGATCTCGCCGATGTTGGCCAGGTGCTCGATGTCGAACAGCATGTCCTTGAGGGGGGCGGTGTAGCTCATGTCTTGTCTCCAGATACAGCGGATACGAAAAGGGCATCGCGAACGATGCCCTCTGGCTCATTGCAGCGATGCGGTCAGAGCGCCTTGACCAGCTCGGGCACGGCCACGAACAGGTCTGCGACGAGGCCGTAGTCGGCCACGCTGAAGATCGGTGCTTCTTCGTCCTTGTTGATCGCGACGATGACCTTCGAGTCCTTCATGCCGGCCAAGTGCTGGATGGCGCCCGAGATGCCCGCTGCGATGTACAGCTGCGGCGCGACGATCTTGCCGGTCTGGCCCACTTGCCAGTCGTTCGGGGCGTAGCCTGCGTCGACGGCAGCGCGGCTGGCGCCCAGGCCCGCGTTGAGCTTGTCGGCCAGCGGGGCCATCACTTCGGTGAACTTCTCGGCGCTGCCAAGAGCTCGGCCACCGGAGACGATGATCTTGGCGGCGGTCAGCTCGGGGCGTTCGCTCTTGGTGACTTCACGGCCGACGAAGCTGCTCTTGCCGCTGTCTGCGACGCCTTCAGCCGTTTCCACCGTAGCGCTGCCGCCCGTGGCGGCTGCTGCGTCGAAGCCGGTCGTGCGAACGGTGATCACCTTGGTGGCATCGCTGCTCTGCACGGTGGCAATCGCGTTGCCGGCGTAGATCGGGCGTTCGAAGGTGTCCGGGCTGTCGACCTTCGTGATGTCGCTGATCTGCGCCACGTCCAGCTTGGCGGCGACGCGAGGCGCGACGTTCTTGCCGTTGGCGGTCGAGGGGAACAGGATGTGGCTGTAGTTGCTGGCAATGGCCAGAACCTGGGCAGCAACGTTCTCGGCCAGGTTTTCAGCGAGGCTCGGGCTGTCAGCGGCGATGACCTTGGTCACGCCTGCGATCTGCGCTGCTGCCTTGGCGGCTTCTGCAGCGTTCGCGCCTGCAACCAGAACGTGCACTTCGCCACCGCAAGCCAGAGCAGCGGTCACGGTATTGAGGGTGGCCGGCTTGATGCTGGCGTGGTCGTGTTCGGCAATAACAAGTGCGGTCATGTTCAGATCACCTTCGCTTCGTTCTTCAGTTTGTCCACCAGCGTCGCCACGTCGGGCACCTTGATGCCGGCACCGCGCTTGGGCGGCTCGCTGACTTTCAGGGTCTTCAGGCGGGGCTTGACGTCCACGCCCAGGTCTTCAGGCTTGAAGGTGTCCAGCTGCTTCTTCTTGGCCTTCATGATGTTGGGCAGCGTCACGTAGCGCGGCTCGTTCAGGCGCAGGTCGGTCGTGATGACGGCCGGCAGCGTGAGGGTCAGCGTTTCCATGCCGCCGTCGACTTCGCGCGACACGGTGACCTTGTCAGCGGCCAAGTCGACCTTGGAGGCGAAGGTGGCCTGCGGCAGGTCGGCCAGCGCAGCCAGCATCTGGCCGGTCTGGTTGGCGTCGTCGTCGATGGCTTGCTTGCCCAGGATGATGAGTTGGGGCTGTTCCTTGTCGACCAGCGCCTTGAGCAGCTTGGCAACCGCCAGGGGCTGCAGCTCTTCGGTCGTTTCGACCAGGATGCCGCGGTCGGCGCCGATGGCCATGGCGGTGCGCAGGGTTTCCTGGCACTTGGCATCGCCGCAGGACACGGCGATGACTTCGGTGACGATGCCCTTTTCCTTCAGGCGCACCGCCTCTTCGACCGCGCTCTCGTCGAACGGGTTCATGCTCAT